>Ga0208788_1000016_pt1 | contig 158515 bp, 176 predicted proteins | sample Wag4_2014_7_11_3_FD_187363 | JGI IMG/M metagenome (GOLD analysis project Ga0208788, IMG submission 187363) | Fresh water mixed with fracking chemicals microbial communities from Ohio, USA - Utica-2 Time Series FC 2014_7_11 (SPAdes) (version 2) ... | reverse complement strand
TTGGCTGGCTGAAGGAGAACCGTCGCATCGTGACGCGCTTCGACAAGCTCGCAACAAGTTTTGCGGCGATGGTCTCATTGGCCTGCGCTATGCGGTGCTTGCGACAATACTTTACGTACAGAGCCTAGGAGCCGGGCCTTGCTTCTAGTTGAGCTGTATCAGTCGTTGCTTGCTGTCGCAGGAAACGAGCAAAATGCAAAGATCTTGCTAAGCAGACAAGAATTGTGGTCTGAGTAGTCGACCTCGTGACCTCATCACATGCAGAGCCGGGCTCGAGCAAGTTGTCCAATATCTCGCTGCTACCCGCTCGCTCATCTAACACCACCGGTGAGGACGGTGAGGTGGCCAATGCATAACGACTAGCCGCAGCGCTTCGAATTCTATGGCTGTCTCGAGGTGACGAGGGTTCGCTCATCATCGAACACTAATGCCGCCCCACTACAGCTTAATCACCTCGCTTTCGATCCGGCCTCTGTACGCCTCTGGCATGTTGTTTTCGATATTGAAATCAACAACCACCCCGAGTACCTGCTCGAGCTCATCTTGCATATTAGCGATGTCAAACAGCGTAATCTGGCCCGCCATGTCTTCTGGAATGGTCGCCAGCAGGTCGAGATCACTTCCCTCCCGATCCTCTCCGCGTGCTGTCGATCCAAAAATCCCGGGAGAAACGAATCCATATGACTCAACGACCCTTTTGATTTCCAATGTCTTACCTCTGATTGCATCAGATGGTTTCATTGAGTCCAGGCCTCAGATGGAACACTCGGAATACGGTTGGCTTTGTGAGCAGTATTCAGACTCTCAGCAAAGTCGCCCACCTTTCCTCAGATAGCAGGGATAGCGGTTGATACCTCCTCCCTGGCGGGAGGCCACACAAAATGGCACGGACATGATCCTGCACATCGCTGAAAATGCTGCCATGGAATACGAGAATAGGAGCATGGCATGAAGTGGCTAGGTCGATTGATAAAGTTCGTTTGCCAAGACACAAGATCAGACCGCGAGCAAGCCAGAGATCGCGCGTTCATCACCTCTCTCAATAACCTGAAGTCTCTTCGCGTTACGCCAGACGGCGGCATGTCCATAGATCCAGATGAGATACGAGAGCAGGTAATTTCGAGTCGCCGGTCACTCAAGCGATTCGTACGATGACCATTGCGGTTCATTCAATGTCCACGCAGCCGAGCCTATGGCTCGAAGGAGCGATAGCAGGACAGCAGTGGCATCGTGCTCAGCGACCATATGGTGCATTGGGCAAGGGGCGCGCCAATTTCACTCGAATTTCGGGCAAAAAAAAGCCCCAATTAAGGGACTTTTTCGCTTTGCATTACGATCCGTGCTGACGTCCCCAGTTGCTACACTCAGAGTTGGCACCGTCAATGCAATTAAGATAACTGTATATCCATACATAAATTACGTCAAGCGCATATTTTCGGATTGGCCGCAAAAAAGACAATCACGGACAGTTTCACACAAGGACTCCCATCTCTAATCGTCCCATGAGATCGAAGACTGCGTTCGTTTCCACCCTCGTCCCCAACATGTCGAGCGGCCGCCTTGAGCCAAGACCTTGCACCGGCGAGCTCATCCATTTACGGCAGCGACCGTATCACCCTCGAATAGGGAAATGGCCTCTTCGTACAGAGCTATTAATGCGACCAGGCGATCGCTTTCAGCGGTCGTCAAGCGACCAGCTTTCGCCCTGCGCGCCGACATTCTGGAAGAAATGCAGATCGCGCTGCAGATATCCGCTCGCTGCATCTCTAGTAGTCTCGCTACCTGATCAAGCAAACCGAATGGAAGCCCCTGGCGAATGAGCTCATGCAACTTGGCTCCACGCGAAGGCAATCCAACGGCTTCCCAAATGCTCTCAGAGACTGACGGTGCTGGCTGATATTCACTGCTCACGTCTCGGAACCGTAGGCGCCAGTCGGAACAGTGAAAAATTTCTGTCTACTCAGACACTCGCGCGCTGAGTACTCATGGAACGTGTACGCCATGATCTCGAGGATCCTCAATGCAACGTCAGCAGAATCATCTTCAGTGACCAGCTTTTGACCGATGCTATAAAAAGGGCCGTCGTCGGCGATGAAGAGGAAATTATCTTCGCTATCGATCAGCGCGATCATTTGCAGCTCTGCATGATGACCGAACGCACGACATGGGATGCCCGCCTGCTCGCAAAGATGCTTCACAGACACCGCTTCCTCTCTCGTGAACGGCACAGGCATTCCCCATTTGTGAGCATCAGCAGCAAGCCTCATTACCAATGGTCGACGCACTCAAAGGCCTCCTCTGGAGCGGAACGTACGAACTGAGTGGTGGCTGGAGAAACCGCTAGCTTCAGTACACTCCGTCCCACCATCAACGATGCTAAGCCCGTCATCAAGCATCTGCATCTTGAGCTGCGATGGCCGCATTCATATCTTCTACGCTCACGGGGACTCTTGGCTTCCGGATCATGCCCTTGAGGCTTTGCACAGAGTGCGTGGCTGCTCGGATAGCGAACAGACCAGCCTCAATTTCTACGAACTCGACTCTATCTCCAGAACGCAGTCCGAGGGATGACCGTACCTGACCAGGGATTGTGATTCGACCGCGAGATCTAAGAGTGGCGGATGGCAAGGGAATACCTGCGAGATTGGCTCACTACAGAGTAGCTAGTCTATGCGTCGAGATGCCAGGTCGGCCATCAAGTTGAGCCGAGCCTCTAGGCCCGTGCGATGCAAGTGCAAAAGTGTTCGACGTGACAAGTCAGCCACCCGCAGACCTACGTGGTGGCAACACTCCAGGCCCAGTCGCCTCCAACCACGATGAAGACTTCGGAGGTGAGCCTTCTAGCGGCAAAAGCATTTTTCACCGATTTTTGCACAGCGTCCCGAACTGTAATCGCACTGGTACCGTTGAAAAAACCCATCGTTGATGTTGTAGGGATTACAACGTTTTGCCCCGCATCGGATTTAACAACCTTTACCAAGCCGAGCCGTAGCAGATCTGAATACGCGTTTTCGTAGTCCTTAGAAGACGCACTCTTCAAATCAAATGTGCAGTAGACCAAATAGCTCATAATCGATACTCCACTCAAACTAATTCTGTTGGGGCGGACACAGCAGTAGCCAAGCCCCATCTTCAAACAAACTAGGCGATGACTGGGAGAATCATCACAACCCTAACCACTTTTTCAGCTTGCCCAATAGCGATGGTGTCTGGATCTGCTCATGAGCTGATAGAGCTGGCTGGCGAATATCTCCGCTGATCGACCTGCTCGACTGCTGCTGCAACTTCGATTGAGCATCATGTTTGCGTCCAGCGTTGATCGCCTCCTGCGACATTTCACCCGCCCACTCAATTCGCCCTGACCGTATCCAGTAGTGCGAGCGACACCGGAAAGTCCAATTACCAATGGACGGTTTGAGCGACACCGTTTCACCATCGAATGACATCTGCCAGTCGGTTGGAGAGAACGGTGTGATCACCTTGTTGCCGCAACCACAGGCACACAGGTGTGCTGAAGTTGCGAACTCCATGGCCAGGTAGAGCTCACCGGCTACCAAAGTCTCCGGGAAGCGCTCAACGAAATGCGGCGCGAGATGTTTGATGGTCATGAGCGCTCCTCGCTGTTACCGATCTCATTGAGGTTGGTCGCGTAAGTGACTTGGCCAGCCTGGCACTGATCGACGTAGAAGCCACAGAGTCGCTTCCACATGCCCACCGCGAGCACCGCGTTGAGTGCATTCAAATCGGCGATCTGAATGTTCGAACGGTAAGCATCTTCTGCCTCATTCTCGGTGACCGGCATGGTACGGTCAGCGTGGTCATAGTGAGTCGATGTTAAGGTGGTGACTCGGCACATACCCCAGACTTGCTGAGTGTCGTTGAACAGATGGACTCCCATTCCCACATCCAGCAATGAGGTGCGAGTTCCGATGAGCTCCCGGACGACCTGTGCCCTTGCGGCAGTGTTGTCCACACAAAGGAACACGTAGTCGAATTGCCGCAACTCAACCACGTTCTCAGGGGTGATCATGCACGAGTGCGGGGTAATCCCACGATGCATTTGGCTGTAGACCTTCTGAAGGTACTCCACCTTCTTCAAGCCCTGCTCCAATGCGGCGAAGGGTACTGCGCCCGGATAGCGAAACGCGTTGTGCTGCTGGAGCAGATCGCCATCGTAGAGGTGGATTTCCGCCACCGGAGTTTTCGCGACTTGATCCAGGATGTAGGCACCAGTACCGCCCAATCCAACAATCGCGACCTTCAGCCCTTTGAACTTCTGAGTGGGCATCCCGATTCCTGCGCGCGGTGACGCCGTGTCCGTGTAAGCGAACACTGTGTCTTCCGTCTCCGACCGAATAGGGGCGAAGGTTTTAGCGGTGACGCTTGGGTCGATAGCCTGCGCCTGGCCACTCAGGATCGAAACGTATATAGAGACCTTCTCATAGTAATCGGCGTAGTTACCACTCCGGGGCTTAGCCGAGAAGTAGTGGTTCACAACCAAGTCTGGCAACAACTGATTCTGATTGCTGTTGTTGATGATCTCTTCGAGGGGACGCCCTAGCGAATCGCAAGGGCGGTCACCAATGAAATGTGCTGTATGGTCGCTCGGTTGGCCCGCAACATCGGCCACCAGATTGAGTGCCATAACCAACACGCCTTTGACCACCTGACACTCAGCATTCACGTAGGGCACGTCCAGAACCAGGAGGTAACCCTCCTTGGTGTCCAGGTTGTACCCTTCGCTGCGAAGGCTCAGGAGGTGAGGACTACGACTTATCAGTTGGTGTGACATTGAAGTGCATCCCCTTCTTGATACGGACGTGTTGGCCATCAACCAGGTTGGTCAGCGAGTTGCCTTCGTGGCCCTTGGCGTAGGTAACGGTGAAGTAGGAGTTCGGGCCCGGCTGCGCATCCGGGTAGGCCAGATGCACCACCTCCCAGTACGACAAAGTGCGAGAGTGAACAACCACTGGCTGCGTGTTGACGAAGACTTTGATGCTGATCTCAACCGCAACGAAGTGCTCCACACCAGGACGAGCCAGGTCGAACAGGTCACGGTCTTCGATCAGTTCATCGTCATCACCCGGGATGACCAGAAAAATGTCGTATTTCCGCGCATCGACGCCGGCGAGCTGCTTGAGAGTGCGACCAGAGATGCGCTGTGCACCCCAGTCCTGAGCCTGACCATCGATGAAAAAGCGGTATGTGCGATCACTTTTGAATGCCAGAAACTTCTCAACGCCAGCCTGGCGCAAGTCAGTCGTCTCACTGGGGCTAAGCAGCTCCAAGTGGCCATTGGCGAGAACCTGGAACAGCAAGTACTCGTTCACCGGGCGGAGCTCTGCAGCCTCCAGCACCTGCTGCCCGGTTGGTACGGGGTCAGCGATCACCAGTCGCCGGTACTCGAGCGCTTCATTTCCGAGCTGGATTTTATACGGGCCGTGGTCACGCACCTCGCGGCCTGCAGCAAGTGCGGCGGCAACGTCTTCAATCTCTAAATCGTTCAACTGTGTCATGGATGAATCCTCGCATTTGAACTAGATGAGCCGTTGCCTGTTCAGACAACGCCATAGCTCTTAAAAAACGACCGCAAGGTCGTTGCCTAGCCAGACAACAGTGGACTTCAAAAAAAAGCCGCTTATCATGGATCATGAATCGCGAGCTGTTGTCTGGCTAGGCAACAGACTACTCCCGCCCGTTTGGGCAATGCAAGAGGTTGGAGAAAAAAATGGATTTGGCTGGGTTCATCGCAACCATGCGTGAACGAAAAGAGCTGAGCTTTCGTGACCTTGAGAGGCGTGCAGACGACTTGGATCACGCTTACATTTGGAGGCTGGAAAAAGGAGATCGGGCTGCCCCGTCGGAGGATGTGGTTGCGCGCTTGAGTCGTGCGCTTGAGCTGGAAGACCGCGAGGTTGATGTCTTCAAGTTGCTGGCCAAGTCGATAACCGTGGAAGACTCTCTCTACCATCTGATGGTCTCTCGCATGGACATTCCATGGGAAGACTTTGAAGACGTTGCGACAATGAGCTTCCGAGGTGAACGCCCGAACACCGAAGAGGCGTGGCTCAAGCGGATCCAACTCATTCAGCAAATGTAACGACGAGGAGCTTCATGGACGAGAACGTTGTGATCTCACGTGCCAGAAAACTGTTGAAGGACGCTGGCATCAATACAGCACCTGTTGATGTAGAGGCGCTTGCTCTTCATCTGGGCTTCAAGGTTTCGTGCGTGGAGCTCCCCGATGGGGAAGCGGGGAGCACTTTTGAAAGGCGCGGCCAGAAACACATCTGGGTCAACAAAAAGGATAGTTTGGTTCGTCAGCGCTTCACCATCCTCCATGAAATTGCACACCATGTCCTTGAGCTCCCGTCCAAGCATGGTGAGAAGGTGCCCGCTGATGAGCTCGAACGCTTCACGGGACGTCATCAGGAAGAGATTTCGTGCGACATCTTTGCTGCCGAGTGCTTGGTTCCCTGGGCAATGATCCAACCGCTTGCGGAGGAAAAGGACTTCACCTTGGAGCACCTTGCCGAACTGGCTGATCACTTTCAGGCATCCCGCTCGTGTATCGCTTCGAAGTTTGCACAAGCCTCAGAAGGTAACCTGGCATTCGTCGTCGCGGAGGACGGCGTGGTCAAATATTCCATTGGATCGAAGGCCTTGCGCGAAGCGAGGGTGTGGATCACCAAAGGAATTCCCCTTCCTCAAAATTCCGCCGCAGCCAAAGCACACAAGGCAGGTATCAGTGGCCTTCATGAGGTCGACATTGAGGGGGCGGATTGGAGCCACAATGATGATGCTCGTCGGTTCGCCTGCTACGAACAAGCCACCTACCACGCTCCGACCAGACAAACCCAGTCAATCCTGAATTTCGAAGAACTCGAACAACGTCCCGTGTCGAACGGCTATCGTGCCAACCATGAAGACGATGGTCTTCTGCAAGAGTTGGATGGCCGGCCAGGTTGGTCTAAGTATCGGTAGTGGCTTGACAGTCATATGGACAGCCTCTTATCAGATCCGATGCAGCTAGTCAGTTGATTGGTGAAAAAGCCCGGCCACGAATTGCAACGGGGGCTAAGCTAGCGAACACATTGCAGACGAATTTGTTTTTTAGATTGACCTGCAACAGCCCATGCATGTCAATCGCACTCTCGCTATCTAACATCTTGCATGGCTTGCGGATTGTCTTTGACTCGCTTATTTCGAAATTTATTTAGATCTACACGCTTTGCTAACGCACCCTGCTCATACTCGGAGAGTGGCAAGGCATGCCCACCAAATAGATAATCCTCTTGGTAATCATGAATATTCTTAACTAAAGCATCGAGCGCAAACCTAAATGTCAACTGAGTCGATATAGCTTCTAAATCCCCACCTACCAAATGACCCGAGGAAAGCCAATCATAAATATATCTACACTCATCAAACGGCAGGACATCCAAGAACATCTTATTACTCTTTCCCTCCGCAACATAGCTAAACCTTTTTACCTCTCTAACATTCAAATGCGAAGGGTAAGCAAACTGAGCGAATATAGGATAGAACCCTAAATCCTCAGTCGGAACGTCACACAACTGCGGCATATGCTCCTGATAATCAAAATCCCTTACATCAGTCATCCCTTCTTTCCAAAAAGATTTATCACCTCTACAGGCATAGAACGCTGAGATCATCTCAACAGCCTTTTTCGCCTCCCCATCACAGTCAACCAATTGGGTGACCCATCGGCGAAGAAATTTTTTGACAGGCTCAGGGTACGCAATTTCCTTACCATCATACACATCGAGAAACAACATGGTTCTGATAAGAGAGAAACTGCTACCCTCGTGAACAACGTCAGCCTCATCACCGTCGCTCATAAGTTTTTTTGCGCCTTCGAAAACCAGCTTCTTATCTACGAACAGGTTGTTCCAGAGCCTACCTTTCAACATTCGGTCAATCGGGGCAATAATAGAGCCCAGATCCATTATCTGCCTAGTTATGAAAGACCCATAATAGAAGTCAAAATTTTCTTTTACCTTATCCAGAAAATATTCATCTTCTGCATTCAAGAGTTCGTCATCGTCATCGTCATCTTCCACATACGACGACATTATCTCTCGGGACGGCATCAAGCTGTCCTCTTCCGCACTACTACCGGCAAAGAAGGCACCGCGATAGGTCGCATCCACTGTCCGCTTTGGATATAGATAGGACGCGATCAAGTGAGAATAGCTCTCTAAATCCTCAACCTTGCTTGTATCAGGAGCACTAAAATTGGTAATCAAAACACCCAATGGATTCAACGCCGAATGCCGGAATATCGCCGCCACTGTCTGCAACGTCTTCTGCTCATTACTAGGGAATGTAGCACAAGCATCAAAATAAATTATATCAAACCTTCTAGGAGTCGAGGCAAAATACTCCTCCATCTTCATCTTAACTAGCTTTACACCTCTGATACTACTATCTCTCACATCGCGAATAGCTTTTTCAAACTCAGAATTTGAAATCTCAAAAGCCCAAATATTTTGAGCGCTTACACCAAGATTAATCAATGTTAAAATATCATTTGTCGGCTCAGGCCCCGCTAGGTAAGCAATGGTAAGATCTTTCGCTTTCAGGCTGCCCACCATAGAGTTGTGAAATCCCTCCCAAGAACTTACATCATCTTCGCTGCAGCTTAATGCCGCGTCCTGATACTCCCAGAGCTCTTGAGACTTGCACCTCTCCCTAGCGAATCTCACATAGCCATTGGGTGCAATAGCTGCCTTTTTTCGACGCGTAGTGAGAAGCTTTACTGCGTGAGCCAACGCTTCAGACCTAGCCTTTTGCTTGATTGGTTGTTTATATGAAACCGAACTCCGAGCATCCATTCACTTCAATCCTTGTCATGTAAAAAAGTCACTTCTATTCGCAAATATTACCTTACCGCCGATAATAGCACCTCGACACAAAGAGCGCTCTTTGCCTTACCTACGGCTTCTCTGTACTAAATAGCCTCTCGCGGCCAGGCTTGATGAAAGCATCTAAACCACGCTCAATACTCGCAGGTCGACTGATGCCAATAAGGACGAGAGGTCGAAGTGGCCCACGCAGGAGGTAGTGACTTACCTTGAGCCAAAACTGGGCTTAGCAGGGCCGAGGATTAGGTCACAAATTAGTCACTGCCTCTCGATAGGACTGGTTAATAGGCAAGCCAGAATCTTCGATGTCGTAGCCCTGTGGGACAAGTTCTGTACACGCCCTAAAGGCCGTCATCCTGAGCATTGAGGTGCATAGTCAAGACATCCCCATGACATGCCGCTGGCTTGCAGTGGCAAGCGATGACTTTCCCCCTGATGATGCCAAGGTTGTGATCTAGGTTTTCAGATGCCTTTAGGAAGCCGCGACCGAAGTCGTAGGCGAATTTGCGAATGACCTCTTCACGATCACCGTCCTGGCCCAACTGGTAGGGGTTACCCCAGATCGTGCCTCGACCGATGTAGACGTCGTAGAGGTCTCCTCGATCCTTGTTCACCACCAGGGTGAGCTGCAGCGGGACGACACGGGTAGGAATGGCAGCTTGGCCTAAAGCGTCTCTCACGTCAGCGAAGCACTCACGATCCTCAAACAGAATCGCGTGCGTTGCTTTCGAGACGGCCCCCGCCTGATCTTCAACCAGCTCGAAAGGGACGCCTTGCTCCTCCGCATAGGCGTTCACATACCCGTTAGGATCAGCCATGGCGACCATCTGAATATTGGAGGATTGGCTCGTATAGAACCGCACCTTCCTCTGCAGCTTCGAGAAGCAGAGGAATTCCTTCGGGTAGGCGATGAGGATGGTCTTTGTATCACTCATACGAGATGCTTGACGTCGATGGACGTATCGCTCCAATGCTCTTTCAGGTACTCTGTCACCAGCCGGCGATGGCATTGATGAGGTTGGTGCTCGCTGCAAAGCAAGCACCCCCCCTCCATCAAATCCTGGCGCACATGCTTCTCTATATTGCGCTTCGCCATCAGGTTCATGAACTTCTCCTCGTACTGCTGCCAGGTGATGTCCTTTTTCTGGTAGGGCGAGAGGATCTCTTTGGTCGGAGCCAGGTCAGGCAGGTGCACGTAGTCGACGTCACAGATTTCCTTCAGGAAATACTTCAGATCGTCCCGCTTGGCGAAGCCAGAAAGCTGAGAGATGTTGTTCAGTCGGACGTCCACGACTCGCTTGGCTCCTGAAAGCTTGATCAATGAAAAGAAGCGTTCAGCCTTTTTTTCGGTGAAGCCAATAGTCAGAATTTTCATGATTATCCGTCAAAGAATGGCTGCCACGAGTTTGTAGGCGTAACCAGTGTTAGGGTCGATATCACCTAGGCTCACCGTAAAATAAGTGATCCCTTCAGGTTGGTGGGTGCCTGCACCAAGACCTAGGAAATGACTCTCGGCAAGCTCGTCTGTGACGCTGAATGCATACTGAATCCGGTTGTACGAGAACGATGCACGAACCTTGAGCTTGGGATTACCCCATTGGGCGCTTTCTGCTGAAACCCTAACAGAAACCCTGTCTGGCCGAATCAGGAAGAGCGATTGCCGACGAACGTTCAAGGATTCCGGTGGAACACGATCATTCACACCGCACCGACTGTGATGACCAGATTCCCAAAGTGTCTCGGGAAGGTCTTCAAGTTGTGCGATATCGTTCAGACTCAATTGGCCCTGCGACACCCACAAAGGTGGATGGCAGATAAGATGGTTTTCATGCTGGTAAGGATGATTCTGTAACCCGGAGAACGTCACTGTGGTCAGATCCCGAACCTGTGCTGTCCGGCCATTAGCGTATGTACGTTCCACATCCGAGATTGAGTCATGCTCACGATTACTCACCGGGCGGATCCACGCCCCATGATTCTCTCCTCCCCACAGCTTGCCAGCGATACAGCGGCCATATGGCTTTTTCGAGCTGGCCAAACACACGAACTGATGCGAGTACGGCATTTCGAAGCTCCTTCCTTGGTGTCAATGCGCTACCACCATCCTGCTTGTATCTAGCTTCCTTAGCAAGAGCCGTCCCGTGGGCCGCCCGCCGATTTTCAGCCCCGTCCACACCCTTATTAATTTGAGTGGTAATGCTCCGGCGTGTCATCTCCCCCCACACTCTTCGACCAAGCCATGATCGCTACATCTCAGACGATCAGGCTAAGGTTGAGTGCTTTCCTTTGAATTCACATATGAACGAGCCCCGTGGGCGCCACGATGCTCGACGCTCAAAACGACGAAACTGACCTATCCCAGAACGCACTACTGAACGCTCGCGTCATCGCCAGCATGTCTTAGCCGTGATCCGACGCCCCATCTGGAGTTGCCGCTACGAACTGTGTGTCACCGCAAACGTGACCCAGTGAAAAAATTCGGGATCTTGATTCGTGTAGGTGATGCTATGTGGATAACCCCGAGACCGATCACCAGGCTCACTTATTAGCAGCTTAACTTGGCCTGTGTGCCAGTTGTACCTAACACCGTTTAGCAGACGATCTTTGGAGTGATTCAGCTCATGAAGCTCGATGTCATCAGGCTGGCGTACAGACCGCCTATCCGTTGCACTCAAAAACAGGTAAGTGACGTCCGTGAAGATTTCCACTATCTCTCTCGACGGGACGGCGAAGTCATGTTCAATGCTGTTTCTTGTACTGTTGAATTTCTCCAGAACGTCCGGAGCCGGTAGGCCGCACTTCTTCAGGTACTTAGAGAGGCGGTGAAACCCTCTCATATCATCAAGACTACCCGCACCGAAGCCAAGGCAGGCATCCTCCATACGCATGTGAAGAGCCCGTTTTGCGTTCGCTAGTGCGTTTATGAGGTGTCTGGGAGTGTCTCCATCCTTCAGGTCTGCTCGGGCATAGCTAAGGTAGTCTTCAGCCGAGGGAGACTCCCGACAAGCGAAACCAGACCATGTATAGGCCCCTACGTCATCTGCATGGATTTTTTGCGGATCAAACATCGAAAGCTCCATCAATGAACTCGGCCTAAGATCGCGCCCTAGGTGGTGTTCAGCCTGTGTTCTTGCGCAAGCGCGACAGCCCACCACCTTGAAAGCCATGATGTCATGACAGCATCAAACGTTCAAAACCACACGGACTTTCCCAGCGGTAACAGCGCCAAGCGGAAATCAATCGCTATACTGGACAAAAATACAGGCATCATTCTTCCGGGATGCGGATTGATGACCGTGGTCGTGACTGCCCTACCAGCGAGGAATTCATTATGATGGCTATCGAATTCGGCTCGCTCGGTCAGAAATGCGCCGGCTAGGATCGCAAACGAGGGGGCTAGGAAAGGATATGGCAGAGACACAGATTGAGTGGACGGACTCTACTTGGAATCCAGTAGCTGGCTGCTCCATCATTAGTGCCGGGTGCAAGAACTGCTATGCCATGGAAATGGCACGTCGGCTTGAAGCAATGGGCACCCCAAAGTACATGGGTTTGACCCGCAAGAATAACAAACGCATCGTCTGGAACGGCTCCATTGTCGAAGATCACGATGCCTTGGCCATTCCCTACCGCTGGAAGAAGCCCCGTAAGGTCTTTGTGAACTCGATGAGCGACCTTTTCCACGAGAAGGTTAGCGACGACTTCATTGTTGCGGTCTGGCAGGTGATGCGAGAAACCCCACATCATAACTACCAGATTTTAACTAAGCGGCCAGAGCGTATGAAGCAAATCCTCAACGAGGTCATTACTGAAGTGCTGCCTAATGTTTGGCTTGGCACTTCTGTTGAAGACCGTGATGCTGCTGAGCGCGTCCAATTCCTGAAAGATACACCCGCCCAGATAAGGTTCATCTCCTTTGAACCACTTATTGGCCCAGTCGGCAGCATTGATCTATCGCAAATTGACTGGGCGATTGTGGGTGGTGAGAGTGGAAATAAAGCTCGCCCAGTGAAGGAAGGATGGATCGATGAGATCTACACCCAGTGTCTGGAAAGCGGCACTGCGTTTTTCTTCAAACAATGGGGCACGTGGGGCAAGGACAATGTCCGTCGTTCGAAAAAAGCCAACGGTCGCGAATACCGTGGCAAAACCTGGGATGAGATGCCTGTAAAGCTGGTGGGCATGGCCCTGTAGAGATACCGTAGCCTGACAAGGAATATCCATGGTAGGAAAGAATTATGCTTGGGAGGAAGGCGCCACCCTTTCCGAGCACTCAAGGAAAAAGCATCAGATTCTCCGTGAATACTTCTACAACTATGTGATGACGCGGTGCAGATCGCCCCAGGTCAGAAAATTTCGCCTCGCCGTTGTTGATGGTTTCAGCGGTGCAGGTCGGTACAACTGTGGCGCAGCAGGGTCACCAGTTATTTTCGTTGAAGAGTTGAGCCGAGCTATCACGGCTATCAACGTGAAAAGAGCGCTGGATAAGATGCCTCTGGTTGAAATCGAGTGCTGCCTTATTCTAAATGACGCCGAACCGCAAGTTACTAACATTCTCAAGAGCAATCTTGCCCCAGTAATGCTTGAGGCCACACATTCAAATCCTAATCTAAAAATCAACACGCATTACTTCTGTGAACTTTTCGAAAACGTCTATCCAATTATTAAAGGTTTGATTCGCACCGAAAGGTACAAGAGCATTATCTTCAACCTCGACCAATGCGGCCACAGCCACGTAAAAACCGAAACACTGGTCGACATGATGAGCCTCAATGAATCTGTCGAAATTTTCTACACATTTATGATTGAGGCTCTGGTAGCTTTCCTGAAGAAAAATGATCCAGAAGCCCTTAAAACACAGCTATCCTATCTTCAGTTGACGAGTCGCGATTTTGAAGAGCTAATTCAACAAACTTCCAAGCGTGAGTGGCTTGGAACTGCAGAGCGTATAGTATTTAGCAGTTTCCAAAAATGCGCTAGGTATGTTAGCCCCTTCTCCATTAACAACCCTGAAGGTTGGAGATATTGGCTAATACACCTCGCCAATTCTCACCGAGCGCGACAAGTTTACAACGACATTCTGCACCAGAACAGCGAAACACAGGCGCACTATGGCCGATCAGGCCTGAACATGCTTGCTCACGATCCTAATGAAGGCAAGACACTCTACCTATTCAACGCCTCTGCCAGAGAGCAAGCGAATGAAGAACTTCTACAAGACATTCCAAAGTTTCTTCACGACTCTACCCCGACGCTCCTCGTCAAAGACTTCTACGAGAGAATCTACAATAACACTCCAGCTCATAGCGATGATATTAATTCCGCATTGCTTGGTAGTAATGAAATTGTGATAAAGACCGAAACAGGTGGAACTAGGCGTAAGGCTAGCCAAATCCATACCACAGATATTATCGCGTTCAAGCAGCAACGAAGCTTTTCCTTCGCCAAGTAAGGCGCTGTCGGCCACGGAATGGCCAAGTCAGCCTCATTTCCCACGAAAGTGGGTCTTTCCTGTAAGGATGCCTCGGGTTTGGCCAACGCATGATCGGCGCTCTCGTCAGACCCTAGCGGTGGAGAAAGATCCTGGAGGACTGAGCGGTCTGGGCGGCCAAAGACTTGGGCAGCAGACCATGACTTATCCCGAGACCACTCGTGGTAGCTGCGCAGCAACACGCCATGGTCTTGAGATAAAGCCACAAGCGCTTCTGACGATACATTAGAATCCCATGCTGATTGAGGTTGTGAATGTCGTCTGTCCCGCGCAGGTTCCTATATTTCATCCGAAACTCGGACTACACCCGGTACGTGTTTCTCTTCCTAACACCCATGCTCGTGAGGCCGTCAGATTTTGTCAGGCTTCCGCATACACCCCCTCCAATCTATACACGTCTCCGTGGCTTGTGGGGTACGCCTTTGCTCGTATCAGGGATAATGGCCCATCTTTCAGGCCCTGGTTTCGAATGGATACTCTCGAAGAAATATGACCCAGCCATGCCGATGCATACGTTTTTCAAAGAGCTTCATTGGATGCAGAATGTAGGCTACATAGTGTTTTTCATATGCGTAGCTGTTCTGCTTTACGGTATAAGCGCGGTGCGTTGGGGTTATCATTGCACGACAATTCATGTCCTGAATCGCTGGAAGCCAGAGTTAACCAAGCCCAAACCATTATTTTTTTTGGTCAACACTACTGGCTGGGGCTTCTGGCTCTCGCTCTACCTAACAGCGTTTTTTTACATGCTGAAGTGGTGGGATGAGAAAGGTCGACCTGCGTTCAACGTTGACGATCAACCCCCTACCCAGTCATTTGGCGTGTTATTGGCGATTATCTTGTTCGCAGGTGTCTTTCATCTGACTACACGTAATAGCAACGCAGGGATGCGCGAGATTTACGGCGGTAGCCGAGCTCTAATTTTCTGCGTAGACCTGATCGGAATTGCCCTGCTGATTCTTGGCATCTTCTTGTTAGATTATTTCACCTGGTCAAACTGAACCACCCGGTTACGATGCCGGCGACACAGCTTAAGGGTGTTGAAACCAGGATTGGTTGGAAGGGGCTGCCGTATCCTCCCCGACCATCCATACGCCCCTACCCCTCCCTTACCGGCTGAAAACTGCACCGTTCTGATGCTTCTGCGACTCTTACAAAATTTTATGGGCCGGCACAATGGCATTTTTGGGATTACATCCAGCTCGAAGTCGACCAGATTGCCGCGTCCAATGTTCGTGCTCGCATGTCTAAAGTGAACATCCGAGCGCCCCCCTCCTACCCCGATGAAATTGCCACTGGTTCAGTAGGCGGATGTGCCGGACGCTCACGCCGGCTCACGCATCAGTCTTGGTACTTGAGGCGTATCTCTTCTCGCGGACAGGCAATGTCGGGCACGCGGTCAAAGTAGGTATTGAGCATTTTGACTGCGGTGAATATGTCGTAAGTACCGAGTACTGCGGCGATGCGCTCACCGTCAAATTGCTCTAGGTCATTCTGATGGTGCCAAAGATCCTCTCGCCCCACGAGCCTCGACAGCACCAGCATGAACCGTCGGAACCAGAACTCAAGGTAATGCTCAGGTACCCCTTCGCACTGAAAATCCACAAGCTGATCGAGATAGTGGAGAGGGCTGTCCGAGCTAGTGGTTTTGCCATACCAATATGCCTTGGTGCGAATCGATCCTACATTTTTCCCTAGGCAGGTGATAAAGGCTGCCAGGGCCTCAACAAAGTTAAATCTGGGATCCTCGTCCAATCGGCTCTTAACGATCCAAGTCAGTTTCAAATGTCTCTCGTAAGCCGAAGAAAGCTCTGCCTCAGAGTAGTCCTGGCCCAGTAACTCGTTGAGCTTGATTCGGAAAGTGTTCCAGTCTCTGGCTCGCATGGCCATGATTATTTCCGTCAACGCATCAGACGACCAGTCCACACATGCTGGCAAATGCGCTTCAGGTTTTCTCAGGAAGCTGTTGAGCGACGCCTTACCCAACAGACGCAGCTTCACCTCCCTGAGAATGAGGCCAACGTACAGGTCAATATCGAGTCTGTTTGCTTGACGGCTATTCCCCAACGGCAAGTGAGAGGCCAAGTCATCCTGCTTGATGGTCAAGTGGGTCATGCCTGGATTCGACGGATACAAGCACAGCACTTCTGTCGCAGCAAAACCGCTTTGTGCAAAACGATTAGCTACACGCTCCATGGTGGGCAAGATGCTTCTCACCTCTTCCTTGCTCATCCCAAAGGTCAGGCTCTGCTTTAAGTCCGAGTAAAGCGCTACGCCAGTTCGTGCTGAATCGTCCTCCCACTTCAGTGGGGAGATATCACGCAGCTCCAAATTCCACCGTTCAGCATCGGCATGAATGGTGAAGCGGCTGAAAATTTTGGGTTCCCACATGCGGTAGCGGTACAACGTGCACAGCGCTTTGATTGCGAAAGAATGGTTCGATTGGCCGTCAGGAAAAGCCGACGACGGCCCAGTGTAGGCTTGGAACTCATTTCCAGTCAGATTCTTGATCACGTGCTTGATCGCTTTGACGACGCTTTCTACGTTTTGAATCTCTGCCCCAGACGAAGACTGGATTGTCTCAAGGTGGATGATGAGCGGCCCCTGACGCACAGCTTTACCGTCAAGCAGGTCACGATTCCCAAGTTCATACGAAGACTCGAAAATCCGTTTCCTATCTTCTTCATCGAGTAGATGGTGGACGATGTGTTCGGCAACACCTTTGCAGGCGCCACCGAGGAAGCGTCCAGTGAGCGTGCGAAACTCCAATTCCTCAAAGCTAAGCAGGGCTTCGGCGCTCAAAGGGTCGCAAGCGTGCTTAAGAGAATTCTTCATAGCCATCACTTCATGTTTGCGAAGCTCGTTGAGAAGCTCATCTTTGTGCTCTTTCATTTTTGCGTCTCAGGCGGGCAGTGGATTGGAACGGCCAGAGTTGGCACGAGTGAGATCTTCGCTGAGTGATTTGTACTCTGCGGCTTTGTCAGAGAGACTCATGATTTCTTCGTGACGGGTAGCGGCAGTGCTGACTGCCTTGCCGTAGCTCACATCGGTTTCATCCATGATCCGCTTCGCCATCTCATTGATGACGGCCTCCTCACCATGCAGGTACGTAGCTTTGGTGATGTGATAAACAGCGCTGGTCGAGCGAAGGGCTTTCTCAGCGCATTGAGTAGTTAACAAAATGCTCATTGGCGTGTCCTCTGATACGTGCCGAAGTGGCACGTTCAAGGTACAAAATCACAACGGCAAAACCAGGGTAGGCAGATTTAATGACAGCCTTCCCGCCTTAAGCTCATCAGCGCTGGCCTAGGAGCCAGCCTTCTGCCAAGGGACGCGCGGCGACCGGCCAGTTGGATAGTGCATGGATTGTTCAGCTAGATACTCAGACAAGGGAAGCCTGACAAACGGATGGCCAGATATCCGACACTCCGAGGGCGTACCAAATCCGCAGATAAATCCGCATATTTTGAGTCTGTATCGGGCTGAAACCTTTGCACAGCAGGGTCTCCATGGTTCTGGAAAATCCGCTATCCGATGCCGGCTTTTCCTTCCTCTGAACCCCAAACAATAGGTGATGAAAGTGGCACTAGGCCACCCACACCAATTTCGCATTGCCACTTAAGTAGCTGTAATTTCTTGATCATGCTCCTGCCTAGTCCATGGATAGCCGTTGCTGTTGCGCGAGCCATTCTAGACGCCAGGTTTACGCCATCAAAAATGCGCGTAGGCAAATCCCGAGTCAGAGGCTGAAGGGGATGGCGTTTTGATAGCGCGAGCTTTCAGTTTGTTGATATCTTAAGGACTCATGAATCCTTGAGCGGTATCAGAGTCGATTCATCACGAAAATAGGCATTTGGTTTTCTTGGCATCCGACGCCAGGAGCAACCGCGTTTCATTATTGAAATTACAGGGACGAAGATGGCAAATCCAGGAAGCAGTAAGGACGATCACGATTTGGACGCGGCATTTCGGGCACAACGGGTGCTGCCCGATGCTGTGAAAGCATTCGCTTGGTGCTCCAAGCCCTTGGTTGAAGCCATTGGTAATGCGGACATTGTTTTGGATACCAATGCACTGCTGATCCCCTATGGCGCAGGTGCTGCCAGTCTGCAGCAGATCATCGATATCTTCAGACGCCTTGCCTCTGAGAATCGAATATATCTGCCGGCGCAGACTGCGCGTGAGTTCGTGAAAAACCGTCCGAACAAGATTGGTGAACTGATCAAAGGTATCCCTGACAAGCTCAGCACCCTCGTAGTGCCCTCCAATCTTTCTTATCCAATTTTGGAGGGGGTTGGTGAATACAACAAGTTGAACGGACTGCTCTTGGAGGCTCGAGAGATCAAGAAAAAGATCTTGAATGCACAGAGAGCCCTCGGCGAGCAAATCCAGTCTTGGGAGTGGGATGATCCTGTCAGCGCATCGTACAAAAAGGTGTTCAACGCAGAGAACGTTGTTGAGCTGGCCGAAGAGGAAAGCACCCTCCTGACAGAGCACGTTGCTCGCCAGAAGCTTCAGATCCCACCTAGCTATAAAGATCAGTCCAAGGCCGACTATGGGATTGGTGATTTTTTGATCTGGAAAACGATACTTCAGATCGGACGACAAAATAAGAAAGACCTGATTTTCGTGAGTGGTGATGAGAAGGCTGATTGGCAGCATCGCTCGGATAGTTCGGGTTTTGCTCCTCGCTACGAACTTGTGAATGAATATGCTGCTGTCGCGGGAGAAAGATCCTTTTACATCATTCAGCTCAGCAAGCTGCTGGAGCTCCTTGAAGCCAAGAAGGATCTGGTGGAAGAGGTGCAGCAGGAAGAAGCTCGGGTGCAGGCAGCGATCCAAGTATCAATCGGCTGCCCTTATTGCGAAAGCTTGGTCGCTGCCAACCTTAACCTCGCACCAGGTTCCTCAGCTATGCCAGGGTGCACTGCATGCCACAACCATTTCCACTTGCACAGAAATGGTGAGGGCGATGTCCTCGTCCGCAGGCGTTTCGAAAATCGGATAGAGGAGGTTACGACGGTTGAATGCCCTAGCTGCACCAGCAGTCTTGAAGCGGTTCTCAAGCAAGACCTTAACGCTACAACTTGGTGTTTCTGCTTCGATTGCAACAGCAAATTTGCTATTCACCGGATGCGTAATGGGACAGTCAAAGTAGGACGAGCTCAGCCCTAAGCGCCTCAGAATCTTACTTAAGTAAAGTGTGCGGATCGCATGTGACGATTCGCACACACGGAATTGAACCACAAAGAAGTCCTACCTATATCGGTTCAAGGTAGGGTCATCGGACGACCACGCATTGCGTAGAGGTCGCTAGATTAATTCTTGATTGCTACGCAAAAAAGCCCCAATTAAGGAGCTTTTTCGACAAGAATTAAGATCCGTGCCGACGTCCCAGTTACTGAGATCAGGGGGCATCGTGAATGCAAGTGAGCGATTGATGAGCCACTTATCGTTCAGAAACGCGCAAAAAAAACAAAAAAGTGGTGTGCAATCCGCTCTACCAGTAGGCCGGCAAGCGGCTACGCCGCTTGCCGGCCTACTGGTAGAGCAAAAAGCGCTTAAACCCATGATCTTTATTATTTTCAATTATTGTCAAGAGATCTGTCAAGGGCCACCCCCAGAATTTTTAATGCACGTTCACGATCTTAGTCGGGGCATGACGAGTCCAGCACCATCTCGAGACGGCTCCGATTGCACATCCGCATCCACTTCGATGCCTAACTGCGTCATTTATTCGCTTGGAACTCTTCTTTTTTAACAGCCTGCTCTTTCAGGAGCGCGGCACATGGCCCGAGCTCTCCGAGCACTCCGCCATCTTGCGCGGGCAAGGGCTGAAGCTGAAACTCGTCGTCATGGAAAAAAGATCTGAATTTGTACAAGGCGTTTCTAAGAAGCTTGTCTAAATTCACATAATCACCGCTGTACCGACCTGATTTAGCGTTGATCTGCCAGCCACCTCCAACCTTCCACATCTCGCCTGCGATTCGAGCAGGTTTAAAACCAGTGATACTTGGATGCCCACATTTTTCAGGCTTGCCGTCGACCTCCACGGTAAGCTCTTTGCCGATTATCAGAGCTCCATCGCTGGAAATAGCCCAGATCAAGTACTCGGTTGTCGGCTTTGAAAATTCATGGTGGAGCTCACTAACGCGTTGCCTTGGCGCGTCATAGTGGCTTGCAGCTGTAGGGTTTCTAAAAATCTCATCACCTTGGATCTCCTGAGCTTTCAGGTATAACGGCGCACGAAGCTCTCCATAGGTATCGTCCAGCTGCTTGCTCAAAGACTGATCCTCAGCCTTCAATCTCCGGATGAAGGAGGAAAAAAACTGTCCAGTGCTGGCTTTGATTTTCGTCAGATCCACGTTTTCAAATGCTTGAAGATAACGCCCTGCGAAGACGATGTTGTCGACATACACCCCGGAAACAGCGTCTCCTTGTGGAATATCAGTGGCGTCGAAAAGCACTTTGAAAGCCGGTTCACCGCAATGGAAAAACTGGGCTACCCATTGGAATCTTGCGAAACCCTGAGTCAGAAACCTCACTTTCTCCTTTTGCCAAAGGCTGATGACCTCCTCGATAACTTTATGATCCTTTCCATCTGTTGGATCTTTAACGATTCTGGCAGCCACATGTTGGCGTATTTCCTGGCGTACTTCAGATATCTCGCGCAGACGAATCTGATAGCTCAAGTTGGACTGCTGGGAGGACTGGGATTGGCATTCAGTATCGGCGTGCTCATAGACACTGGCATATACCTGAATGGCCTCGCATGTCTCGTTGGCATAGTAGAAAGGAAGACGTGTTTTTTTATCAGATGGGATGATGAGTACATCCGGGACGATTAGCTCTTCCGGCTCACTCCATTTTCCATCCTCGTCCATCGTTTGCAGACCTAGCGCCCAGCTTTCACGGATTTCGTCAGCGTTGACGTAGCTGCTTGTAGTAACGACTAGAGCCCTGACGTATGGGCCAAGCCTGTCATCATGGATATAGAGTACATTTTCACCATCATCCATATACCCTAGAACGCAGATAGCATGGCTACCTTCATGCTCCAGCTTCTTTTTCCGATGAGCATCAGACGCCACCGACTTAGTGCTGTAGACATCACCCATGAAGATCAACGGTAGCTGACTATCGATATGACCCGTCACCGTCTGGAAAAAACGCTTCTGATCAACCCCCCTCAAGCTCTCGAGATGGTGGCGAAGCCCTTCCGCATCTATGGATCGAAGTATCTCCTCACTGCTGAGCCCGGTATTGGGGAAACTGTTGGATGACCCATCACTCGCATTGAGGGCGTTCATGGTGATTTCACTGCAAGAATGGATACTCCGGACTGTGCGCCATTTCAATGCATGCAGTGACGACCAGATAGCGGTTGTCGCGCAAGCCGCAATTACTTTGTCTTGTTCCTGAAAAGCAATCGACTCGATCTGGAGTGGAATCCCGAACAAATCCACATTGTATTCACGGCTCATTCTATTCTTACGTTTAGGCAATGTGGCTTTGTCCGACATTACCTTCAGACAAGTCTTACCAATGAATGTCTTAGGCAGTGGCTTGATGACCATGAAGCCCAGATATGAGTCATTGAGGAGCTTAGCGATCTTCTCGGCATCCTCTCCCCCTTCGAGAACAGACGTAATGCATCGATGATCTACGGTGCCAGAAAAGAAATGCATACGAGCACACTGATGCCCGTCATTGCCGTAGCGCTTGACGTAATACCTGGAAAAATCCTCTAGAAAATCCTTGTCGATATAGTCGAACTCAAGGAGCACAGTGGTTGCGCCCAACCGCTGGAGGTAATTGTAGATATACGTGACCTGACGCTTGGTTAAAATGTCCGGAAAGTCGTATCCGAAGCATTCTTTGACCAGGTTTGTCATGGTCGATTGGGCAAACTGCGAGACAAGGTACGGAATCATCGGCATAAAAAAAGCAGCCTCTCGGCTGCTTTTCCTTATAAAAAATTGTTATAGACTGCAGGTCTTGGCCAACTGCTCACGACTGACTGCCTTAGCAGCGATACGCTGCTCGCTCTCACGATCATATTCGTCAAGACGACGGCGAGCCTGCTGCTCAAGCCTGTCGGCTGCTTCGCGGTCGTAACTGGAATCGCGATTGCGAGAAAGAGAAATCAGTGCATTCAGGCTCATGGTCGTCTCGTCGAAATGACACATCAAAATCACGTTAGCATGTGAGCTTCACGGATAACAATCGAAAGCTTGTGCCCACACGATCAGGAGAATCTATACAGTCTACGAATACTGCAAAACGGCCCAGCATTCTATAGACATTCTCATCACGTTTCACTACCAGCTTACATTTCGCTCCAACGAATCGCTCAACGGCATAGGAAACGAAGAATCTCACAGCATCCGACCGCAAGCTTAGCTGTTCGTTTGCACGAATCAACTCGCAGCCGAAGAAAGTGGGAAATGGCCGCATAATCGTGTACCACATTGGAATCGGCTTAGATCTGGAAACCTAGAGGCTGCCCAGCCAAGCTAGCTATCCTCAGGGGCGCTGTGCGACTGAGAAGGCAGTCGATAAAACCCAGCTCACAATCAGTTTCACCTACACCGGTGACCCAGCACACCACTCTGCTGGAACCAATCAGGTCAGCCAATATGGAGGCGATATGTTGATTGCCTGCGCGGTAGAAAAAACAAAGCCCCGGAGGTTCGCGGCTCCAGGGCTTCTATTTTCGCCTCCATCCCTTAATGGTTTGACGAACGTAGCCAAGACATTACCAGCGTCGCTTTGGTATTTCACTACGACTTTGGATAAACGTGTTCGATCAGCGAAGCATCGAGGAAAACGTTATGTCGTGTTTACCATGGACGCCGCGCAGATACTTAACGCCAGGATCTCCAAAACGCTCGTCTGGGAACGAGGTGGTCTGCATGTGCGCTACGCGATTGCGCTGATGGGCCAAGAGCGTTTCATGTAGGTACAGCCGTTGGCCGGGAACCTGAAAGAGCTATTGGATACGTCGGGTGAAGGGATGATTTACCGCCACTGCTACTCGACACCGGACATCGAGAAAGCCTATGACGAATTGATGGCCGCAGGTGTTCAGCCAGAAGACGAAAATGGAAAGCCATTGGCTCGTGCGAACCTGCAATCCCCGTCTGGGGCACGCATCATTTGGTTGCCCAAACGCTTCGGGCACTTCTCTATTGAGATACTGGAAGACAAGGCGCTAGAGGCATTTATCGAGGCTGCGTTTTCCTAAGAAATTCCGCAGCGGGCGTGGGCGTCATGAGTACAATGCGCGCCCTTAATTGGCTAATGCTATCCAATGAAAAAACTGTTTTCCGTAGTAGCGCTGCTGACCTTCTCAGTAATCCCCCCCGCCTTCTCAAGCCCTCCATCGACCTTTTCCGAAGCCAAGGTCATAGCCAAGCAAAAGATTTACCTCGACCAGGCGAACAGCTCGATGGGCGAGTTATATTGCGGCTGCAAATGGACGTGGGTTGGCAAATCAGGAGGTCGTATCGATGCTGAGTCATGTGGCCTTAAGGCCAGAAAGCAAGTTAGTCGGGCAGAGCGGACTGAGTGGGAACACATCGTTCCAGCCTGGACATTCGGTAACCAACGCCAATGCTGGCAGAACGGGGGACGCGAACATTGCGTGGATGATGATCCCGTATTCCGAGCCATGGAAGCTGATCTGTTCAACCTCTACCCATCTGTTGGGGAGGTGAACGGCGACCGCAGTAATTTCAACTACGGCATGGCCAACGGGATAGCGCCGCAGTATGGGCAATGCAAAACGCGAGTAGATTTCGATCAACGCGCCGCGGAGCCACGTGACGAGGTCAAGGGGCTGGTCGCGAGGACGACCTTTTACATGTTCGATAGATACAATCTGAACATGTCGCGACAGCAACAGCAGCTTCTGATGGCTTGGGACAAACAGTACCCAGTTTCGCCATGGGAAAAAGAGCGCGACCGACGTATTGCAGCAATCATGGGGCACTCCAATCCATTCGTTACTCGCGAGCGTCAATGGTCGCAAGGATACAAGGCCGTTGGTGATGGTGTGGTTAGCACGATTTCTAGTAACCCTAAGCAAACCCCATCCAAACCAACTCAAGTAAGCGCAGCTAGCACGGGCCCGATTCTAGGTAATCGCCATAGTCATGTGTACCACTTAGCTACGGGATGCCCTGGCTATACACAAGTCGCTCAGAAAAATCAGGTCAGCTTCAGCTCAGAGCCAGAAGCACAGGCTGCTGGATTTCGTAAAGCTGGCAACTGCAAATAGGTAAGTTGGCCAATGCCCGGTTAGCGTTAGCATAACCGGGCTCAATCACCTCCGAGCTGTCTCGCGGTTTACATCACATGCTCGCGAAAGGCTTAATAATGGCGTCATGCTATGTTTGCGCCGAGTCGTTAGCTGCTTGCTGGCATCTCAAATCAAACCTACAGCCCCCCGCACACAACGAAGGAACGTTTCGATGTCATTTCTCATACCACTCGTGCTCGCCTTTCTAACATTTCCTTTTTTCCAGAGTCGGCTCTGCAGAGGGCAATACAGTTTTTCGAAGACGTATTTTGGTTGGGGGCTCCTGGGAACAGTTGCAATATCGATCGGCATCTTCTGGCTGTTGGGCCCCATTTTCTTTCAGCAGGATCATGGTCGAGGAGATAGGGCTATCTCAGTCACTTTCCGAATCTGGAGTCTGGTAACCAGCTTCTACATGGTAGGTATAAGCATTGGTCTCAATCACATTCGCAAAAAGGAAAACGCTCCTCTCCTGAATATCTACATCATCATGCTCATTGTCTGCACAGGATTGTTGTTGCTATCCAGCTTGGCGGCAGCACCGGTTTACTGGATTATTTACGGAGTGGCGACCTTCGCCGTATACAAAATTCGGACGAGTCAAAGTGCCGGAAAAACCGTCAAAGACATGGACTGATTGAACGTAAAGTTTGAGTATCTTGAGCTCGCGAGTTAGCGAATAGAGGCCAGCTTTTCAACGCTGCCCACCGGCGTCGTATTCGACACTTGGAGGACTTGGTGATGTTGGTTAAGGATGAGAGCCTACAACCGTATCTGAACGCTGTGAAAACGGCGCGAGCCTCACTTCGTAAATCGGCCCTCAACCTTGCTGACGATGAAGAGTCGAGAGCCGCGTTGACGGATGCCAAAACCACCCGCGCGCAACCATCCACGAGCGAAAGCGCCCGACCTGTAGACGCTGACGCCGAATTGACCAACATGCCGACACAAAACTGCCCCACCCCGTGTAGGTGGAAATCCAGCATAGGCAGTGGTTCGCGAGAAATAAGACTGGGGCACTGACATCTCGGCCACTGGGTCAATTCGGCATTAGCACCAACAGTTAAGCTCAAAACGCGAGTCAGCTATCGATCAGCCAAAGCCTCCAGCATGTCCGACGAGGGCACGAAAAAGAGATTCCCCGTCACAGCCGTACTGAAATCCAGCAGCCGGTCATAATTGCCTGGCGGCTTACCGACGAACATATTTTCAAGCATTTGTTCGAGCGGTTCTGGCGAACGTGCGTACCCGATGAAAAACGTACCAAACTCCCCTGCGCCAGGCCGTCCAAAGGGCATGTTGTCACGCAGGACTTTCACCTCTTGGCCGTCCTTAGTGATTGTCGTTAACGCGCTGTGGGAATTACTCGGTTTGAGCGACTCATCCAGTTCGATATCGGAGAGTTTTGTCCGCCCGATCACCAGCTCCTGAGCCTCCACGGATAGCTGCTTCCACTCTGTCATCTTATGCAGGTATTTTTGCACGAGCACATAACTGCCTCCGCTAAATGAAGGATCCTCATTTCCAACTATCGTAAAATCGATTACCTTGCGACCTGTCGGATTTTCTGTGCCGTCAACAAAGCCGATAATGCTGCGCATGTCGAAATATCGGAAACCTTGAACTTCATCAATCACAGTGACGGCCCCACTTAGAGCTGATAGAAGCTGTGTAGCCAGTTCAAAACAAAGATCCATCCGATCAGCACGAATATGCAGAAGTATGTCTCCGGGCGTTGATACCGCACGACGCCCTTCCACTCCGAACTCTATAAATTCGTGTAGGGAAGCCGGGCGCGGGTGGCCGAACAGCACGTCCCAGGCATGAGACGAAAACCCGCAAACGCACGACAGATTTCCTAGCGGAGTCCGCTTGCCGACTGAGCGAGTAAGCGCCGCTATGTCCCCGCACCAGCTCCTTATAATTTCTCGAGACTCGGTACCGGGATTGAGCGTTGCCACGATGAACATCGCGCTGCTAGTGACAGGGCTGCATACCGCTTGAGGATCAGGGATGTCTGTAGCCATCGTTGTAGTCCACAAGTATCACTTTATTCGCATCAGGATAGCTCAACGGACGTCTGGTAATTCACACATGTGTGCGACAGGAGTTAGGCCACTTTGCTTAGGCGGTTTCGTTGCCTGGCACAGTGGCTGCCCTCCACCATGATCTACGGCTGTCATGCAAATGATCGGGGGGAAAGGCGAAACCCTTCCTGCAAGAGTAGCCCCCATCCCCCCGAGTGATCGGTCACAGCCTATGAATGCGTGCGGGACGAATGTCCTTGCGACAGACGTCGCATCGCACTCTGTAAGTGTGCTCGAGCGCTTTCTGCATCCCCCAGTCGCATTTGCTCGTAAGCGCGCTGTGCAATTTCGTGGGGGACAGGTTTGAGATCGCGCTGGGTGCCCATCGCAAGCAACTGCACTTGAGCGGCGCGCTCCAGGTAATACAGATCATCCCAGGCTTCAGCGATAGTCGGGCCAGCGACGATCACGCCGTGGTTTTTCAAGAACAGAACATCCGCATTGCCCATAACGCTGGCAATCCGATCTCCCTCTGAATCATCGAGAGCTAGACCGTTGTAGTTCTCGTCCACCGCTGTCCGACCATAAAATTTCAAAGCGGTCTGCCCCAGCCACAACAGCGGAGAACCTTGCAGCAAGCACAATGCTGTGGCGTGGGGCATGTGCGTGTGAAACGCCACTTTCACCCGGGGCAGTTGCTTGTGCAGCCGTGCGTGGATGTAGAACGCGGTCGCCTCCGGCATCCCTTCACCGGCCACCACATTGCCGTGAAAGTCACAAACCAGCAGATTATCGGCAGTGACCTCTTCAAACGCATAGCCGTAGGGGTTAACAAAAAACAGATCTTCGCGCCCCGGCACCATGGCGGAGAAATGGTTACATATCCCCTCCTCCAGCCCATGTAACGCCGCCAGCTGAAAGCACGCGGCCAACTCGTTCCGCGCCGTAATAATGGCGGGCGCCCCTAAGTCAAGGTCAGCGTACCGCGCGCGACCGGGACTGCTTTCAAGCGTATGTGCCATGACAGAGACTCCGAGCTTTACCAGCCAAGGTTTTTGAACAGAGGCACGACTTGATCCAGCGTGCTCAATGTCGCATCGGGTTGATAGTCTGGCAGCAACTGCCGACCAGTGCCTCGGTCGATCCATACACAGCGAAAGTGCATGTCCCGTGCTGCAGTGTGGTCAAGCGTGGGGCTCGCACAAATATGAACCACCTGGTCACGACTGACGCCAAGCTGCTCGTGAGCATAGTCGAACAAGCGCGGATTTGGCTTATAGGCACCAGCCTGCTGGGCGGTGATAACACGATCAATATGTCCACCGAGTTGTGCAACATTGCCGGCGATAATGTCGTCATCGGTGTTAGACACGATGCAAAGCTTGAAACCCATTGCCTTAAGCTCCGCTAGCGTAGCGATCACCTCGGGGAACGGCGGCATGCGTGGAATGGCCCCTGCTAGACGTTGGCTGTCTTCAGGCGAACTCTCCAGGCCCAACTCCTCCAGAGCCAGGTGTAAGCCGAAAGTGCTCAACTGGCGAAACGACCGATGTGGCGGGATTTGCTCCAGTCGATGTTCGTGCCGGTCATAAACCTCAATCAGGCGATCGGCATCCACAGTGTGTTCGCCTTTATCGCGCAAAATCTCAGCCACCACTGCTTTCAAACCTTCGTCCCATTGAATCAATGTGCCGTAGCAATCGAAGGTCAACCATTCTGGGCGCGGAGTACTTTTGAGTGTCATAGCAGCTTTCCTCTGAAATGTGATCTTCAGATTAGGCGCGAACAGTGATAGTGTGAAATTAAATTAGCGACTATTTATCAGTGGAAAATCAAATATCAAAGGTGCCCACCATGCTCGATCTTGAGTTGCTTAAAACCTTCGTCTGCGTGGTGGATGAAGGTAGTTTTACCCGCGCGGCGGAACGCGTACACCGAACTCAATCAACCGTTAGCCAACAAGTGCGTAAGCTCGAAGAATTGGTAGGTCACTCCTTGCTGATGCGTGATCGCACCGGACAAAACATCAATGTCACCGAGCATGGAGAAATGCTGATTCATTATGCTCGGCGCTTGCTGGCGCTGTCTTCGCAAGCGATGGAGGCCCTGGCCAGCGATGTCGATCTTGAGATCCTGCGCATCGGGGTACCTGAGGACTTCGATGCCCGACGCATGGCGCTGATCCTCGCAGGGTTCAACCGGCAAGAGCCCAGGGCGCGCTTGGAAACTGTCAGCGGCATGAGTACCGACCTCAAGCACAGACTCGCCAATGGAGACCTTGATATTGCGCTGGTCAAACGCGAGCCGGACAGCGGCCCATGCTGGGCAGCCTGGCCGGAAGAGCTTGTATGGGTTAAAGGTGCGCAGACAGATTCGGCCAGCAGTGTGTTGCCGCTCGCGCTATTTCCTCAGGGGTGCATTTACCGCCAGCGGGCGATCCGCCTGTTGGATGTGGCACAACGGCCTTGGCGAATCGCATTTGGCAGTCATAGCCTGACAGGCATTCAAGCGGCGGTAACGTCAGGACTAGGTGTGTCGGTGCTGCCCGTTTCGTCTGTCTTACCAGAACATACCGTGTGCATCGATCTACCGGAGTTAGAGCCGACCGAGTTGGCGCTGATCAGTCGAAAAGGAGCGCTGACAGGTTTACAGCGAGGGCTTGTAGACTTTCTGCGGGATGAATTGGGTCAGGCCTGACAGGATGGATACCTGGAATAACAACGCGTTTACACGACAAATTTCGTAAATGAATGTTTTTTAGATCATTCAATCATTCGCTTGTGTCCAACAATCTCGCTTTCCACAGCAAAACGCTGCGCAGAATCTCGCAGCTTCATCAAATTAGGAAGCCCGTCAGACCTCTCATCCGCTCGTGAAAACATTATGAATGGCGATGACGCATCACCAGCGTTCTTGTCGTTGAGACCTACCTGTAGGCCCTCAACATTAGTGCGAGTGAATGCTCGAGCACTGAGTTACGACCAATAGCTCTGGAAATCCAAGAAGTAATACCAGAGCAAAAACAACAATTTACACCCTCCTCCGTAACCATCTCCGCCCCTCCTACCACCTAAGGCCACCATCTCACCGACTGCTGAGCCCCGGTGCCGCATCTGCTATCTACCACATTTATATTAACTATTAACACGATAAAGTTCTCAGAACTATTTCACGATCGTATTGTTTCCTCACACCTAAAAAACAACAAGTGGAGAATGAATAAAGTGAAAATTTAAATATTATTTCGCATCGACTTTTCAGCACTTCACATAACATTTTCGATGCCTCCACCGCTCAAGCCGAGCATCAAAAATAAAGAAACAAAGTGACACCTTTCAAATGCCCTAGAAATAACTTTTTTACAAATACAAGTGCTCACAAAAACCCACAGCAACAACCTAAATAAAACTGGAGATACAAATGCCACAGTCCAACGTTTACAAAGACACCACGATTGCTCTGACCACCGAAGTCCTTGACGCAAAAGCTCGTAAAAACCTTTCCTGGCAAGACTTGGCTGATGGTACTGGCCTCGGCTTAGCCTATGTAACGGCAGCCCTTCTCGGTCAACATCCGTTGCCATTAGAGGCTGCACAAATCATCGGTAAAAAACTGGAATTGAGCGCTAACTCGGTGGCACAACTGCAGATTATTCCGCTGCGAGGGAGTCTTTCGGGAGTACCAACTGACCCTACAATCTACCGTTTCTACGAAATGATTCAAATTTACGGCACCACGCTTAAATCACTTGTGCACGAACAGTTCGGTGACGGAATCATCAGTGCTATCAACTTCAAGCTTGATATCAAGAAAGTTGATGACCCGGAAGGCGGATCCCGCGCAGTGATTACCCTGGATGGGAAATTTTTGCCACTTCGCCCATTCTAAACCCGACTTATCGACGATTGGCCTGCAGCATCTGCAGGCCAATTCCAATCAACTTACTTACCTGGAGAATATCAAATGAAAAAAATCCTTCTGCTTGGACTTCCGCTTATCGTTTCTTTATCTGCATATGCTCTGGATCCTGCTTTTTCCAAAGATTCCGCTGATTATAAATACGGAATGCGACTGGACATTAGTAAAATTGTGAGCATTACATCTCCTGCTGATGTGTGTGGCCCTACTCCTGTAGAAATGACGTATCTAGATTCAGCAGGTGCGGAGCATGTACTGCACTACAGCGTAATGGGTACCGGATGCACAAACTGATCATCAAGATCTTTAAATAGATCCGCTAATAAATTTAGGAAAAAATACGATGAAAGCGCTTATCGATGGTTTTTTGAAGTTCCAGAAAGATGTATTTCCTCAGCGCACCGATCTGTTCAAACACTTGGCGACTACTCAGCATCCGGGAACGTTGTTCATTACTTGCTCTGACAGTCGAGTGGTACCTGAATTGTTAACCCAACAGGAGCCCGGTGAGCTTTTCGTGATCCGAAATGCAGGTAACATTGTGCCGTCCTATAGCCCATACCCTGGTGGCGTATCTGCAACTGTCGAATACGCAGTGGCCGTACTGGGTGTGACGGACATCGTAATTTGCGGGCATTCTGATTGTGGCGCTATGACAGCCATCGCAAAATGCAAATGTATGGATCATTTGCCGGCAGTCAGTGGGTGGTTACAACATTCGGAATCGGCGAAAGTAATCAATGAGTCGCGCCCCCATGTTGACGATGCCGCAAAACTTAGCTCAATGGTACGAGAAAATGTTATCGCGCAGTTGGCCAACATTCAAACACACCCCAGTGTACGCCTTGCCCAAGAGAAAGGTACGCTCAACCTACACGGCTGGGTCTACGATATCGAAACGGGCTCAATTGACGCACTCTGTGAGGACAAAAGAACATTCAAGGCGCTGGCTGAGCACCCGGATACCTGTGCTGTGTACGCCAAGTTTGATGCTTCCGCAGTCTAAGCACCATTGCCTGGATATTTTGGCTCACACACGGAACGACAATGTGAACCCAACTCGTGAAGTGAGCCATTTGTCTTTTGTCACATCCCGATTAAGAGGCTACAACGAAAAAGGAGGGCAGATGGGCCCTCCTGGCGCAATCACTCGCCAATACACTGAACGTCGAGTAAAGAGCGTTTTAATTTAGGCGGTAGTATCCACCATTGAGCTAGTCATCGAATCCGAGCTCAGCGCTTCCGCTAAGGCGGACGCAACTTGTTGTAGCGCACCATTAGTGTCTGCGATTTGCCCTTGAACCCCCATTATAGATGTCGTTTTTGCTTCGGCGCTCGGGTAACTGGCTGCTTGGGCTGCCGCCAGCTGCTGCTGTTGTTGCCTCAGCTGTTGCTGCAGCTCCTTCATTCTCTTGAGCAACTCCCGTACAGCGATGCTGACACCCTTTCCCTTAGCTCCATTTGACTCCTTATTTGCATCAGTAGAAAGCTTCACTACGACATCTGCCTCAGCCTCCAAACCCAATCTTTTCGCCGCCGTTTCTGAGGTTGTCTTATTGAGCGTATCTACGGACACTGCGGCTGGCGTGCTGATGACCACTTTGAAACCTGATATACCGGAAGATAGAGACACGTTCAACTCCACAAAAATTATTAACAACATTTTATCGACAGCATGAAAATTTTCTTTAACTAATTTCCAAAAAAATCCTGTCTTTAAGCTCCCCTTCCAGCAGCTTCTGAAGGAAACCGATCCAGCTAACAAACAAGCCTTTGAAAGACAAGCAAAAGCACTAAAAATCAGAGATTGCCCACTAAATATTTAGTAAGGTTTATTGCATTTACATTACAGAACCCTAAAAGATAAGCGCCTTTCTGATGGGCATCTTGAAATTGACGTTTTCTATGAGGATCACGCGAATGCGTAAAGAACTAATTGCACGAAACGTAGGAAGACTATCGTAGCGCCTATGGAGGCGCTGCACCACTTCCATATGAAACCCTCGATAAAATCAATCATGAGTCCTCAAGCCTAAATAATTTCCCAACCATTAACAGAGACACTGTCAAAAAAAACAACATCATGATGGCTACATTTGCAATCAGAAAAAAAAAGGGTGCAGCACTGGCAAACCAGGTCGGCTCCGATATTGAGCCCGCCCGCAGACTTGCAAGAGCTAAAGCTGTGATGCCAAAACTAAAAGCCCATAGCGAAGGTTTGAAACCTGACTCACCGAACCAGACAATCAACCGGGTGAGAAACAGAAGCTGGAGAATTCCATACCCCATCAATGCGTAAAAAAACAAATCGACCTGACCATTGGAGACTGAGAGGTAAGCAACTCCGCCTACCACAGGTGGAGCAAGCTGAATTCCAAGCGTCGGGCGTAAAGTAAGTAGCAATGCATCATCGCTCAGTAATCGTTGAAGGATCACTGACTCGAGGGCCATCCAAGAAAAGAAACCAGCACCAAAAAATAGCTTTGCAAGTTCTTCCGAACCGATAGCGTTCAACGCTATTGCAGATACAAAATTACCAGCGACGCTGGGAAGGTACATCACTGGCGTAATATCGTTCGATTTCCGTCCGCCCCTTAACATTCCGCCAAACCTGGTTACTGAAAAACCCAGTTGCCCAAATGCGCAAAGAAAAATAAGCGAAGTACCTACCACCGGATACCACTCAAAAAACCATGTTGCAACCAACAACGTTGATACCGGCAAAAGCCCAATGAAACAGCACTGGACGGGATGCTCAACCTCAGCAATCGCTAGGGATTTATGTGCAAACCACTTATAAAAAAAACCCACGACCAATAGAGCCCAGACAACCGAGGTCAACGCAAAGAGTACGTCGTCAATCCAGGAATAAATTGGCCAATAGAGCTGTGCAACACGCCAACAATTACTCAGCCCCGCCATGCCAAGGACGATACCGAACGATGAAGCAGGAACAACAAAGGTGGCGGTTCTTACGACTCTAATATTCTTAGCCACTTGAATAACTCACTTTAGCGAATTATGAACCACTGTTCTGTCATCCCATCATATAAACTACCCTGCACTTTGCATAACTTTGTTAAATCGCGCTCGGAGCCATTGTTCAGCAGGGTCAAAATCCAAAGCACTTTGCCATACGATTGACAGCTCAAAATCAGGTGTTGGAAATGGTAAAGACTCCATTCGAAGTCCGAACCCGCATTGTTTAACCATAGCCTCAGCCACATAGTTAGGAACGGTTGCAATCAAATCTGTATTGGACAACAGTGCCGGCAAAGAACTAAATTGAGGTATAGCTAAAATCACCTTTCGCTTACGACCCAGCGATTCTAAAGCCGAATCAACAAAACCACTGATATCCCCCGTATAGGACACTAATGCGTGCGGCCTCGTGCAGTACTCATCAAGGGCTATGGGCATTTCCCCAGAGTCTGCCCTCAGGAGAACGGGGTTTAAGTATCTAAGAAATTTACGTTTCGCATTCGCGGGAAGGTCTTTGGTATAGCTGACCCCCATCGAAATTTCACCTGACGTCAGTAGCAGCGGAATCTGCCAATAATCAACACGCCTAACAATTAATACAACATTGGGAGCCTCGGCACGCAACTCGCGCATCAGCTCAGGAAGCAACCCATATTCTACGTCATCTGACAGACCAAATTGAAACGTAGCTGTACTTGTTTCCGGGTTAAACTCAAGGTTACTACTTAAAGCAGCTGACATTGTATCAAGAGCAGGTGACAACTGAAGTGCAAGGGCTTCAGCTCGAGACGTAGGCTGCATATCCCGGCCATTACGCACGAACAGCGGGTCGTCAAAATAATCTCGTAGACGGTTAAGTGCCGCGCTAATAGCTGGTTGACTGAGGAACAGCTTCTCTGCCGTCCGAGTCAGATTCCGCTCATGCATCATTGTTTCAAAAACAATTAGGATGTTTATGTCTACTCGGCGCAAGTCACCACGATTCATAAAAACACCTTAAGGTGATCAGTGACTCTTGATGAATAAAACTACTAAATAGCAACTTAGACCCATTATGTCCCGAAAACGGGGCACGATGAGCATGGGGTCTTTACTTTTTAACGGGCAATGCAGCAGCAAACTCATCACGAGATGTAGGATTTCCATCAATCATCTCATAGACTTTTTTCGAGTTTGCGAGACTTTCCATTAGAGACCTTGGGCCTGCAAATGGCCGTCCACCTATGTGCCAGCCATCGGTATGCAATTCTTCAATCAGTACCCATACAACCTCTCGAAAAGCCTCAGACCCCTCGTATTTTACCATCACGTCAGTCAGGTCTTTTGCCATGGCATGCTTTTCTTCACTTGTAAAAACACCATCGACGAGTTTAACGTTTACAAAAGGCATTTTCAGAACCCTCGTAAGTGATAACATTTATACTGAAATACATCACACAGCAACACGCTCATTCAGTTTAGGAATTTTAAACTCGTAGCGTATGACAGTATTGAATCTTCCTGACTTTTTTGAATACTTTAGCTAACAAACCCCAGCAGGCTTGTGGGCCACACAATAATTTTTCAATTTAAAGATTTCTATTTAAATAGCGAAAAAGCATATACATAAAACAATTCAGCCTCGTTACTATCATATTGCAGTATCAAGGAGCGGTAGCTTTTCGTCTCCACACTCCTGGGGATGTACCGATTATTTTCTTGAACACTCGCGTGAAATGACTTTGATCAGCGAAACCACACAGAGAGGAGACTTCAGATATAGATAAATTTGTAAGCCTTAACAAATCGCAAGCACGGTATGTTCTTCTCTGCACTAACCAACGATGCGGAGGCGTGCCGACGGTTGCGGCAAATGCTCTGGAGAAATGAGTCGGGGAGAGATTACAAGCTTTCGCAATGGACTCTATACAGACATCCCCTTCGAGTTGAGCACACATCATTTCTTTGGCTCTACATTCTTGCCAGTGTGCTAACCGGCCTGCAGCCGTAGGGGTTCCAGGAGCACTGACATGCCGACATAAGACGTGCGCGTGGAGGACGGCAGCGAGGTGTTCCGCAAAGTCATGACTTATCGTCCCGTGCTTGTCTAAGGCAACCAAAGCTAGTTGAATTAAACCTTCAATCACCGGATCAATCTCACTGTAGTGACATTGAAGCTCGACTTTCGTGGGGTTAGAGCTATTGCAATAACTGTTGACCGCCGAACTTGCATAAGATTTATTAGCATTAAGCGAACTGACGAGATACGCAGAATCAACACCATCAAGATTGCATATTGCTACACCGCCACGAGCCTTCAAATTACTTGACTCAACATATCCAGACAACCATAGCTGATGAGACCCTAACTCCTTCAACTGAACCGCAACAACAAGCGAACATCCTGCTCGGGTTAATGGGCTATGTACCGAAGCATAGTTAATGGCTCGGAGATTTTCAGCGGCGATTCTGTTCGGCAAGCTAACATCTGCACGAAGACCAGCAAAACTTGAACCCTGCCATACATCCTCCCTTAGATTCTGATAATCACTTTCACTATTCATGGAAAAACCCTAGCTCAGTGTTTAACATCATTATGCAGCCTATTATATGACTACAATAGTTGACCTCCATTTTCGTCGTTAATTTATATACACTCCCTATCCACCACTACAAATCAGCAAGTTAAATATTTACTGCACATCCACAACTAACTTCCCGCACGCACGCCCACTTGCGAGTAGTTCATATGCTTCATTAACGGCTTGCAAGCCAAATCGATGTGGGTCAATCTTCGGCAGTAGCTTACCTGATTCTATTAATCGGGTTGCCTCACATAGAATGTGACCTTGAGACTTTCGCCCCTCCTCGCAGGTCAATAATAGTATGGGAGATACCGCAGAAAAATTTGCAGATTTAGTCGATAACGCTATGAGCGAGTGCGTCCCCCATCCACATGTACTGATGACATGACCAAAGTACTTTACGGCACGAAAGGCTTCGTCCAGTGTAGCGCCACCGGCCGTATCAAACACAACATCAAATCCTTTGCCACCAGAAAACTTCGCAACGTAATGGTCAACCGTGAGCTTGTCGGAATCAATGGAGACAGCGCCTAACTCCTCTATCATCTCACAGGTACTTCCGGCTCCCGTTGCGTAGACCTTAGCCCCTAACGCGAGTGAAATTTGTATAGCAAGGTGCGCAAGATCACTTGCACCGTTTTGTACCAGTACAGTATTCCCATGCTTCAATTGCGCACGACTCACCAAACCTTCCCAAGCTGCGCAAAAATTTAGGGGGATGGCAGCTGCCTCCCTCATGCTTAGATTGGTTGGTTTATGAGCGATCAAACGAGCATCTACCACTGCATATTCGGCGAGAGTTCCCTGGAAGCACGCAGCCCCTCCCGCCAAACCGAACACCTCATCACCACGCAAGAATTCCGTAACGCCAGGCCCCGTGGCAGCAACAATGCCTGCCAGATCAATTCCGAGTATCGCTGGCAACGCATAACTCTCGAATAGCACCTCACCAATACGGATGCTGAGGTCTTGTGGATTGACGCCGCTTGCCGAGATGTTGACCAGAACCTGACCTACGCTTGGGACAGGACGTGCGACTGTCGCATAGCGAAAAGGGTCGAAGTAGTTCTCTAGAACTGCGGCCTTCATAGAGGTGGTTGATTTCATTTCGACCCCCTTTTTCCATCGGCATCACGCAGGCTATATCGGAGGAGGCGTTGTGAAAAGAAAAGAGTTCGCACGCGGGGCATACGAATTTGCATCATCATTCGTGCGCGTTTGAACGTATCGTAGCGACACTTAAAGCTAGGGGTTCATTTGTGGATTGGAGTGATGTTCGAATATTTCTAGCCATCGCACGCGAAGGCACACTGCGTGGGGCCGCACGTCAGCTCGGAGGGACTCAGCCCACAATGGGGCGACGTCTGAAAGCCTTGGAGGAGTCAGTTGGAGAAAAGCTTTTTCAACGAACTGTTGATGGTTTCGTTCTGACTGACGAAGGCACTGCTTTGTTGGGACATGCCCAAAGAATTGAGGAGGAAATACTCACGTTTCAAAGGCAACTCGCCGGTCATGAGCAAGAACTCGAGGGCATGCTGCGTATAACCTCGTCAGATTGGTTTGGCACTCATCTTCTGTCGCCAGTGCTCGTTGAGTTCGCCGCGACTCATCCCAAAGTCATCATCGAACTCCTCACTGACACACGATTTTACAGTCTCGCCCGCTGCGAGGCAGATATGGCATTTCGGATTCAACCTTTCGATGAACCTAATGTCGTTTCGAGAAAACTGTTGAAGATGCGATACGCGGCATACATTCTCAAAGGAACGGCCCACCCTGTAGCTGGAGATGGTCATGGGACTGCGCTCATCACTATGGACACGGCATTTGAGAGCATGCCTTGCTACAGTTGGGTTCAAAACAAGCTGCCGGGTGCTCATGTAGCGTTCCGAAGCAACAATCGTGACGTTCAGGCGCAGATGTGCGCAAGTGGTGCAGGTCTAGCGATATTACCGATACCGCTTGGAGAGCGATTCGCTGAACTAGAAGTGGTTGATCTTGGGGATGAGCCACCGTCACGTGATACATGGGTCGGCTATCACCAAGATCTTCGTCGGCTCAAACGATTACGGGTGCTGCTGGATCTGGTCATCGAAAGGCTCGCAAACTGATCCTGGGCACGCAACGTTTGATGACGGACTAATCACACAGCGATGAAGCCCGGGTGAAGACCCGGACTCCTTCCCATGCCGTGACTTTTTTACAAAGGTCACAAACCGTTGAAAACCAGCTTAGTGAAAAAATCAGGGTTTATCACGAACTGCCCCCACTTAGCATCATACTTCTGAGTCGGTTTTGCAGCTATAACCTGCTCAAGGCTCATCCCTTGCATTTTTAATTTCGCTACATTATCTCGGATGTTAGTCAGCATATCCCGATACTCTATAAGCTGAGCACGCGTCCCTACCGGGCCGTGACCTGGCACTATCTGTGTATTATCCGTTGGAACTTTTAACACTGCATTAATGTCATTTATCATACCACCAATACTACCACCCTGATCGTTGTCAATGAACGGGTATACTCCATTCCAAAAAAGGTCTCCTAGAAACAATACATCAGCCTTTTTGAAATACACATAGATATCGCCGTCGGTATGACCTGGCGCAACGGGGGTGGCAATGATTGTTTCACCTTCAAACTCATATGTTGTTGGTTCGGTGATGGTTTTTGCAGGGATACCGCCCTTGGGAAATGGCTTAAACGTATAATCCCAATCGTTAACCCTTGTAGTCGTCGACATGTACTTCACAACATTTGGCGTCGCTATAATGGTCGCACCTTTGTTATGGAGCCACTCATTCCCATCAGTGTGATCCCAATGCCAATGGGTATTAACTACATACTTTACTGGTGAAGGGCCAAGCTTATTCAATGCACTTTCAATTTTATCCTTCGACACAGCGATACCTGAATCAACCATAAACTTTCCTTCCTTACCCGCTAGCACACCAATGTTCCCACCTGACCCTTCTAAAACACTAATATTGTTTCTCAACGGTGTGACTGTGATGGGTGACTTGGCAGCTTCTGCATTGATCATCAACACCGGACTTTCTGACCAAGCTTGACCCGATATGAAAAGCAAGCCAAGCATCGTGAGACGCGTCGTCAGAACTGCCATGGAGAATTTTTTAAAATTACATTCAGTTTGCATGTGTCCATCCTCTTTACAGAATTTTGCGGTTTTAGCGCTTATCCCCGAGTCGGCACAACGGTCGCACAAGTAATTGAGGGCGAATCGTCGGGCAGGACGCTCCCTGTTCAGGATAGAAATGCGATTAAACAACTTCTTGTTTATTTATGCTTAAGTAGAACTTTCGCGCGTCAGAATGTAACAAAAAAATTTATTTGATCGAAATCATGTCAATGATAATTATTATCTATCGCGCACAGGTCTGAATCAGTCAATTCTGGCAAAGATAGACAAGAAGAAAATACCTTGCGGGTTCAGCATCCAGCTTCAGCTAGTACTGACTAGCTTATCGTCGTTTGGGATAGCGCCGATATTGAAGTGACTCCAAGTACCTCCACACACGAGAGGATTTCCTATGGATCGCAGCAGCCCTGCATCAGCAACGTTTATCCAAGGCGTGGTACCGGCAGCAGGTGAGCTACCTGTCTTTTCCCCCGGGGATAGCGTGCGAGTGTTGGAACGGTCTCCTGTAGGGCATTACCGTGTCCCGATTTACTTGAGGGGTAAGGTTGGAACAGTAGAGGCCGTGATGCAGCCAGCAGCAGTGAATAATGAAGACGAAGGCTATGGGCACAACGCTGGTTCAAAGCTTCATTACTACCGCATCGCCATTCCTATGACACAAGTCTGGCCCGATTATGCCGGCTCACCATCTGATGGCATCCGAATTGAGGTTTATGAGACTTGGCTCGAGGGCGTTTGATCATGAGCAACAGGAATGACGATAAAGTTAAGCATGACCACCCGCACGACGAAATTAGCCACAACGCCAGTCTAGGCTACTACGAGATTATGGAGACGGCAGTCCGTGAATTGCTCATTGAAAGGCAATTGATAGGGCCAGGGGAAATTCGTCGTCAGATTGAAGTGCTCGACTCTCGCAATCCGGCACTCGGTGCCAAGGTGGTTGCTCACGCATGGCTACATCCCGATTTCAAAGCGCGTCTTTTAAAAAACGGCCGCTCCGGTTGCGAAGAACTGGGTATTAGCTTCTACGACGATACTCAGCTGATCGTTTTAGAAAACACTCCTAAAGTGCACAATCTTATCGTTTGCACCTTGTGCTCCTGCTATCCACGCCCCGTGCTCGGCCTTCCACCTGATTGGTACAAACTGAAACCATTTCGGGCGCGAGCTATTTATGAGCCCCGTGCAGTCCTGGCTGAGTTCGGCACGATCATCCCCGATGACGTCGAAATCCGCGTCAGTGACTCTACCGCTGTAATTCGATATCTGGTTCTGCCGATGCGGCCAGCGGGAACGGAAAAATTCACTGAAGAACAGCTGGCGTCGCTGGTAACGCGCGATTCGATGATCGGTGTAATTCCAGCCAATAACCCATCGGAGACAAGTCCAAAATGAGCCAGACTGAAGACCTGATGAAGCGGCTACCAAATGACATCGGTGGTTTTCCAGCAGACCCCGTTGTACAGGTTGAGCACGAACTTGAACCATGGGAAAAGAGATGTCACGCCTTAGCGGATGTTCTCGACTTCCACAAGATCATTAACACAGAAGAGAAACGACGGGGCGTAGAAGCTCTCGGAAGCGAGATGATAGGCAAGCTGACTTATTATGAGCGCTGGATAGCAGCATTCGCGAATATTCTATTTCAGAAAGGCATTCTGACACCTTCAGATTTGGCAGTTAAAATGGATGAAGTGAGATCCAGGGAGCGCCCCAATACAGAAAGTAAAAATGCCTAGTACGAACAGTCATGACCTCTCATTCTGCTAGTGAAAATGGATCATGCTTTTTTGAGCGAAATCCAAATCTTGAGCTCTCTAGAAGAGCGTTTGTTGAGGGTGTGGGCACGCTATTGCTCATGTTAGTCATCACCGCTGCGGGTTTAACAGCTCAAAGACTTTCCGCAGGAAATGAATTGATGATTTTGCTGGTCATCGGTTTTGCAACAAGCGCAGCTTTGGTTGGATTGATACTCGCATTCGGAAGCGTTTCTGGCGGACACTTCAATCCTCTCATTACGGCATTGCAGTGGCTCGCAGGCGATAGAAAACTTAACTGCACTATTGCCTATATCTGCGCCCAATTTATCGGTGGAGTGATGGGAGCACTTGTTGCTAATCAGCTTTTTGACTCAAGCTTGCATGTGTCTCCCACACTCATCCTAAAGCCGACACTTATATATAGCGAGATTCTGGCGGCGACTGGTTTGATGATTGTGGTGTTTGGGTGCAGTCGCGGAGGCTTAACCCTAACCGGGCCTTTCGCTGTTGGAGCCTGGCTACTAAGCGCTATTGTATCGACCCCTTCAACCTCTTACGCAAATCCAGCAATTATTGTTTCTGCGTTGTTCGCAGTCGGCCCTGTCGGACTCCCTCTAGATATCGTATCTGTCTATTTACCTGCAGAAATAGTCGGGGCACTTCTAGCATTTACTATTATATCTGTGGCATTTCCACGTTCCACGCAGCCCGATGGAAGTACGCAAAGTATCAGGAAGCCATGAAATGAATGATCCAGGCTTAATCACCCATATCAGCCAAAATGGATTGCCGGATACTCGAGCTCGATTGATATCTGCGCTGTCACACCGAGGCATGGACATCATTGCGCGAGTGGATCACTCGGATGCTGCCGAGCGTGTAGGGATGTTTCTAAACCCTACGGAAGTCTTAATTTTTGGAAACCCTCGCGTTGGTACCCCCTTGATGAGTGCAGAACAAACGATTGGCCTAGATCTCCCACTTAAAATTCTCATTTGGCAGAACAGCGAGGGAGTCATTTTCCTGACCTATAACGATCCCAAGTGGCTGTCCAAGCGCCACGGCCTTGCGATAGAGAATGACAGTATCGCTTCAGCAATGGCTCAAGCTTTAGAGGCTATTGTCGTTGAAGCCGCTTCTCCTCCAGCCTGATGTATCGAGTTCGCGATTTACCAGAACATAAACTCACGGAGACGATCATGAATTACAACACCGCATCCCCGATAGGCCATTCGATTCCGACCATTCCATTGGGTGAAATTATACCTTGGGCGATCTTTGGAGGGCTGTTGATGATCGTCGGTATCTATTTCATTGGCGCGGAGCAAGGCGCGACATCAATTTTCTCAGGAACATTTGTTCACGAGTACGTTCATGACAGCAGGCATATCCTCGGATTTCCTTGCCATTAATGCTCACTCTAGGTGATTAAAATGACTGGTAGACTGCTCGTAAGAGGAATGATCGCTGGATTGCTCGCTGGCATCCTGGCGTTCACATTCGCCACCGTCTTTGGAGAGCCACAAATTGAGCTTGCCATAGCCTATGAAGACGGGAGTTCACATAGTCACCAACACGGACACGGCGAGTCTGACTCCGAAATTGGCAGGGAAACCGGAGATGTCGTCAGCAGAGAAGTACAAAGCACCTTTGGATTATTGACAGGAATGCTGGTCTATTCGATTTCACTCGGTGGAATTTTTTCTTTGGTTTTCGCTTATGCTTTGGGTCGTACGGGAATGCTCAGCCCAAGGGCTCTGGCCGTGTTGCTTGCACTGACCGCCTTCATTGTGATCAACCTGATACCAGGGTTGAAGTATCCCGCAAATCCCCCAGCAACCAATAATTCAGAAACGATTGGCCTGCGCACCGTAATGTTTTTTTTGATGATTGTCGTCTCTGTCGTGGCGGCTTTAGTCTCTATCAACGCAGCCCGTAGGATGAGCGCCACATACGGCGACTGGAATGCAGCAACCGTCGGGATATCTCTTTACGTTCTAATCATGGCAGTGGCGGGCTATTTGTTTCCTACTGTAAATGAGATACCCGATGACTTTTCCGCAGTGCTTCTGTGGAGATTCCGAGTAGCGTCAATCGGTGTCCACATCGTACTTTGGTCAAGTCTTGGGCTTATATTCGGGTGGCTGTCCGAAAGATTAATTAGCAGTAGGACTTCGATTTCGAGAGGGGTGAGCGTTTCCGAGCAATGATGGGCCTGTACGGCACGATCCTGAGCAACCAGAATCAAGGATGAAATCCATTTTGGTATCATTCGTGCAACTTATCACAGATTGATGAAAGTCAGACAGATGGGCAAAGAATGCAGCGATCGGGCTATTATGCATCCTTTAATTTGGTCTGTAGTTGCTTAAGATCTTTTTCGAGTCGAATGCGAAGAACACGTATAAATTGACGGGCGTTCTCCGGCAAAGGTTTACCAGGACGGAAGACTAAAAGACTTGCAAATCGAACATCAATACTAAAAGGCTTAACTACCAATCCTCGATCCAAAAAGTCGCGTGCCGCTACTGGATTAACGAAACCCACTCCTATTCCGAGCAATGCCAGCTCACAAAGAGTGTGAGCGTAGGCGGTTTCAGCCCGGATCTTGAGCTCAACCCCTTCCTCACGCATAGCGACTTCCAAACGATTTCTGCTGCTGTCCTCCGGGTTCAACGCAAGAAAATCCACATTGTGTAAATCCCGAGGTGTAATCACTGGTCGCTTCGCTAAGGGGTGGTCGGCATGCATGACAATCACACCATTACTATCTAGAAACCCAGAGTGCTCAAGCCCGGCAACAGGCATTTCATCAGCCATCAAACCAAAATCACATTGCCCAGAAGAAACCTGTTGGTGCACCTCCTTGGAACTCAATACCCGAAGGGAGATTTGCATATCCCGTTTAGCGAGATCGAAGTCGGCCATGACACGGGGTAGAAATGACATGCCCAATGCCGGATGAACAGCAACGTTCAACCGCCCTATGCCGAGTTCACGAAGGCTTTTGAGTCGATGCTCTATTGCTTCAAAACCCACGAACAGTCGATCTACATCCACCATAAGGGCGGCCGCCTCCTGCGTAGGTACAAGCCTGCTTCGAGAACGAACAAACAGCTGTAATCCTGCACTGACTTCCAGCTTTCTGATTGCTTGACTAACTGCCGGCTGCGAAACGCCCAACATCGATGCTGCCTTGCTCGTAGTGCCAGAAGTCATCACCGCACGAAACATTTCAATCTCACGAATCCCCATTGACGTCCCCACCACTCTATAATCTGTGCTTATAGAGTAAATAATTCTGCGCCTTGTTAGCAAGAAAGACCCGCCCTTAAAATCAGGCCGTACCAACAGCCACCAAGGGCCAATTTCCAATGAGCTTTACTGATCACGCCAATAACCCCTTTGCAAGCTTGTCACCTGCCGTATGGCGCGGTTCGACTGTAGTTTTTGATACCTTCGAGGATTTTGTAGGTCGCAAATCTCGTCAGCCTGATGGCTATAGTTATGGCATCACAGGAACCCCTACTGCTCGCGGGCTGGAACACCGTATTGCCCAATTAGAGGGTGCGAAACACTGCGTGGTAACTCCGTCAGGGGCATCCGCATTGATTACAGCAGTCATGGGCTTCGTGCGCGCTGGCGATCACATTCTTATCTCTGACTCTTGTTATGGAGCGCTAAAAATCTTCGCCCGTGATTGGCTGGCCAATTTGGGAGTTGAAGTTGAGTTCTACCCGCCCACAATTGATGCCGGCATCGAAAGACTGATCAAACCTAATACCAAAATGATCTGCCTTGAGGCTCCCGGCACGATCACAATGGAAATGCAGGACATCGACGCCATAGCGGCTGTCGCCAAACGCTTTGGCGTGATGACCATGATGGACAACACCTGGGCGAGTCCTCTATTTTTTCGGCCCCTAGAGCACGGCATTGACCTGTCGGTCGAAGCGGTAACCAAGGTATTCGGCGGGCATTCTGATTTGCTGATGGGCAGCATCAGCATGCTGGATAATGCTTACTATGAATGTTTAAGAGAAACCCAAAGTATCTTGGGTCAAGCAGTCAGCCCGGAAGATTGCTTTTTGGTCATGCGAGGCATGGACACGCTACAAGTTCGTATGAACGAGCAAAGCCGCAACACCTTGAAAATCGCTCAATGGCTTGAAACCCACCCAATGGTAAGGGAAGTGATGTTCCCCGCTCTAGAGAGCAATGCCGGGTTCGCCTTGTGGAAAGAACAGTTCAAGGGCAATGGCTGCCTATTTTCTTTTATCCTAGAACCTGCCGAGGAAGCCGCTTTCGGCGCGTTTTTCAATGCCCTGAAGCATTTACCAATTGGCGCAAGCTGGGGTGGAACTCACAGCCTGATCGCGTATTACCCAGCGAGCCAACAACAGTCGCGCGAGTTTTCTCCAACCGATCAACCGATCGTGCGTATTTCTATCGGACTAGAAGATCCTGAACTCCTCATATCCGATCTAAAAAATGCACTGGATTGCTATGAGCAAGCTCGTCTCCAGCAAGCAAAGGTGTAATTGAACCAGGGTAGGTAAGACGCAAGATTTTGCCACCCATTTTCTCGAAGTGCTGCCGCCTTTCGCCGCTCGTTATGAGAGTGGTGATCAACTAACTAAAGGATGGATTATGAAAACAATCAACGGCATTCGATTCGCAGTTTCTTTTGTTACTTTGGTAACGCTTGGCATTGGTTGCGCGAGCGCAGACGACTCACTGGCACGACTCAAGCAAAGAGGCGAGGTTCGCATCGCGAATACTCAAGCTAGTCCGCCATGGAGCTTCATCGATGATCAGAATAAGCCCACCGGCTACGACGTAGCGATGGCTCAAGAAGTCGCAAGACGTATTGGTGTGCCCAAAGTCGTATTCATTGCAGACACCTTCAAAAACTTTGTAGAGGGGTTGAAGGCTGACAAGTACGACCTGGTCATGAATGACCTCACACCAACCAAAGAACGCGCAATGCAAGTGGATTTTTCTGCTCCTTATGGCGTCGAAGAATTCCGTATTTTTCTCCTGGACAACAACACCGACATTCATGAGCGTGAAGACCTTGCGGGCAGGTCGGTGGGTGTGACCGCTGGCACCAGTAATGAATCCTGGTCTCACAAACATCTTACTGAATCAGAAATACGAACCTACGACAATGGTGGGTTGGTATTCAATGACTTGGCCAATGGTCGTGTCGATGTTGTTATCTCGTCGTGGTTCAGCGGTGAAAGTTATCGAAAGGCAAACAAGCTGCCGTTCAAAGCAGTCGGTGCTCCCCTTACTTATCAACTCTCCGCTGCAGCCATGCGTAAGGGCAGCGACAGTCTAAAAGAGGCCGTAAACAAAGCGATAAGTGAAATGATCGCTGACGGAACTGTTGAGGCCTACAGCAAGAAATATATCGGCCCTGATTACCAGATGGTTGCAGGTATCCAAAAAGCACTGGCTGAGGAGTAACCGATGCTGGAATTATTCCTGCGCTCCTGGCCGCTGCTTAAGACAGCGGTGCTGGTCACGCTTGGACTAGGTTTGGGTGCTTTTGTATTGGGCAGTCTGCTCGGAATGTGCGTAGCTCTGCTACGCAACTCCCACATAGGGATACTGCGATCAGTTGCCTTCGTGTACGTGTCGATTTTTCGTGGGACACCGTTACTGGTGCAGATCCTGTTGATCTACTTTGGATTGCCTCACTATGGAATCACCCTGTCACCCATTCCCTCAGCGCTGTTAGCACTGACGCTATTTTCAGCTGCGTATCTTAGTGAGAACTTTCGCTCAGGTATTAACGCTGTTGATCCCGGCCAGTGGGAGGCATCGATGGCGATGGGAATGGGTTATTGGACTTGTCTTCGTAGAATCATTTTCCCTCAAGCGGCACGTATCGCACTGCCCCCGGTAGGGAGTCGCCTGATTGCCTTGATCAAGGATACGTCGCTGGCGTCCACCATCACCGTTGTCGAGATGACCCGAGTGGCGGAGCAGGTAGGCGCTGCAACCTTCAGATACATGGAAATGTTCTTGATGATTGGTCTCGTGTACTGGCTGATCAACCAGGTTCTGACGGTGCTACAAACCTATCTTGAAGGCCGAATGACGAGGCGTTACAGATGAGCAATACCAAGATAAAAGTCACTTCCGTCTCAAAGTCGTTCGGCGCTAATCCCGTGTTGAAGAAAGTCGACTTGACTGTTGAGGCGGGCGAGGTGGTAGTCATTTTGGGGCCTTCTGGCTCCGGAAAAACCACTCTGCTGCGCTCACTCAACTTTCTGGAACAGCCCGATAGTGGGACGTTAGAGATTTGCGGACACCGAATTGAACTGATTGCCGGGAAACGCATGAGCCGCGCGGATAAGCAGCAACTCACGCAGTTGCGTCAAAAAACTGCGATGGTGTTTCAGTCCTTCAATTTGTTCCCACACCTTACAGCCCTTGAAAACGTCATCGAGGGGCTGGTTAGCGTCAAAAAAGTCCCCAAGCAAGAAGCGATTGAAAAAGGAAAAAAACTACTAGATCAAGTGGGCCTGGGCGAAAAAGCGGGAAGTTATCCTGCACGGCTATCGGGTGGCCAAAAGCAACGCGTAGCCATTGCGCGTGGCTTGTCCATGGATCCGGAGGTGATTTTTTTCGATGAGCCTACATCGGCACTCGATCCCGAGTTAAGAGATGAAGTACTCATGGTGATGCGAAATCTTGCAAATGCGGGGATGACCATGCTGGTGGTAACTCACGAAATGCGTTTTGCGCAAGAAGCAGCAGATCGCGTCATCTTCATGGAAGGCGGTGTCGTTGTAAAAAACGCCTCTGCAAAAGACTTTTTCAGTGATCAAAGTGGAGAACGAATCCAACAATTCCTTAGAAGGTATTAATTACAATTAGTGTGGTAACCGGGGCTGATGTCAAATCTTTGAATGCAAAATTTTCAAGGCTTGACATCAGTCGCCCGTCGCAGGATATTCATGAGGTTAGATTTATTTAGCGACCTTCTCATTAAGACAAAAACCCAGTTGCGCGAACTTCGCTCCGTCAAATCCTGTTCAACGCTTTAGTTCTGTCTTGAGCTCGTTTAAAGGATGAAGGATGATGAAATGTTTGATTTGCGGTACCGATGCCAAAGTCACTCTAAGACCAGGCTTATGGTTAGAGACGGATTGCAACAGCGGGTGCGGCGGCTATCGACTAGCAGCAGAACTCGTGACAAAACTTCCCCGTACACATCACTCCTTTGATGTAGCGCGCACCCGTAGTTGGTTAGATCGCAACCGAAAAGCCGTGCGCGTTCCGTTGATTTCAAGTTATGATTATAGATTCTCTTTATTAGGTGGCCAATGATCGCCTCCTGGTTGAAATCGACAGCAGACCTTCCCCAACAAACCTGATTAGCTGCAAACACACTTCGTCACTGAAAGCTGACTCACCAGCTCCGCCAACCCCCCAGCGCCGGCCAAGCAGCGCCTATGCAACTCGGAAACGTTTAGCCCTGATTCATGCATAGCGTCTACAAAGTGCGCCACGTCCTTTCGCATGAGGCACTGTAGGTGCGAAGCGATTCTCAAAGAGATGTCAGTATTGATTGCTCTAAGCACTGTGCTCGCCCCACTACTGGCTGAAATGACTTCGTGCAGTTGAACCAAATCCATACCAACAGATTTTCCAAGGTTGAACACTTCCACAGAGTTTTGCAGGTTGGACATTACCAGAGCGTTATTTAGGAGTTTAGCCATCTGGCCGGATCCGGACGGGCCAAGAAGGGCCACCCTATTTGAAAATGTTTCAAATATCGCGCGCGCAGCCTCAAAGCCTTTAAGCTCCCCTCCAACCATCGTGGTAAGAGTACGAGCTAGAGCTCCAGCCCTCCCCCCGCTGACCGGCGCGTCAAGATAGAAGATACCTCGCTTCTCAAGCTCTCCAGCCAAACGACGACTTTCCCCTGGGGCGCCGGTGCCATGGTTTACAAGCACCTTTCCGGTTTGAAGTCCCCCCAGTAGTCCGCTATGGAGAAGCTCTACGACATCTTTGTCGTCTGACAAACATAAGCAGATAACGTCACACTGAGAAGCGAGCGACTGCAGTGTTTTTTTCAACGAAATGAGGAAATCCTGCGAGTACTTCCAGTGACCGTGGGCTTCGTACCCAAACGTGTAGTTCAAAACCAGCCTCGGCTACTGCTTGGGCCATTGGAGCCCCTTGGTCACCCAATCCGACAAAGCCTACATTGAGATGTACTGACTTAGACATTGCCTTCCCCAATCATCTTAGTGGCAATATTCCACAAACGCTCTGCGTTGCCGGGATCAATGGCGTATGGGGCAACGCCGATGTAATCAGCGGGGCGGTGGTGAACAACCTGCGCCTCGTTGCAATCTTCAAAATAACGTCCGCCTATACCTTCCAGCAACGGCGAGCCCGCTAGAAGTACGGACGTTGCAGCACCTTGTTGTACTGTTTTTTGCCGTTCGACGGGTGTCTTAAGGCCCCCGGTGTGTTTTTGCAGGTTGGTCGCGATAGCACCGGGGTTTAGCGCGTTTGCAAAGATCCCTCTATCAGCCCAGCGACGCGTGATTTCCACGGCAATGAGTGCACATGCCGTCTTGGCTTGTGAATACGAGGCGAAAGGTTCGTATGGACGGAAGTCGAAATTGATATCGTCGAAGACCACCGGCCCTAACAGAACGGCACTCGACGAAAGTGACACGATGCGAGCTCCCTGGGCTTGGATCAAGGCATCCCGCAACCCTGTCACCAACGCAAAATGGCCAAGAAAGTTAGTCGCAAACTGCATCTCCCAACCCTGAGGGGTCAACTCCCGCTCAGGAAGCGCCATGATCCCTGCGTTGTTGACCAGGATATGCAGCGGTTCTGACCAGGCTGCGGTAAATGATCTCACCGAAGAAATGTCCGCAAGATCGATAGATCGAACCTCGATGTTTCCCCTGCCAACGGCACGCAATTGTGCCGCAACAGTTTGTGCTGCATCAGGGCGTCGCACGGCAAGTGTTACATCTGCTCCGGCATTGACCAACGCCCTAGCGGTCTCAACCCCTATTCCCGCCGCCCCACCCGTAACAATGGCTCGCTTACCGGTCAGGTCGACCCCTTTCAGAACGTCGCTGGCAGTTGAATGAAACCCAAATGGCGTCGTGATTCGTGTCATAAATTTATCCTCGCAAGTGCTTTTTTCGTTAAGAACCCACTTAACGGCCCCCCAGACACCAGGCTTTGTGATCCACCTGGTTTACCTTGCTTACTGTTTCGAACAGTGGAGCAGGCTCAAGAATGACTCGCCGGTATAGATTGGCTGTATAAAATAAGCTCATGCGATGAGGCTAACAATCAGGCTAATATTGCATGAATACATGCAGGAATTAGCACAATGCAAAAATCAGGGCTGGTAGAGCTGAACGCCGTAGTAGCGGTTTCTACTCATCGCAGCTTCCGCCGCGCTGCGATGGAAGTGGGCTTATCGCCTTCAGCGCTCAGTCACGCAGTCGCCATGCTCGAACAAAGACTTGGTGTGAGGTTATTTCACAGAACCACTCGCAGCGTTTCACTTACCGAAGCTGGTGAACAGTTTCTAATTCGGATACAGCCCGCCCTTCGTGAAATATCAGCGGCGATGGAGGCGGTCGGTGAGTTCCGAGATACACCCTCTGGAACGCTACGCTTGAACACCTCTGAAGGTGCCGCACAGATGGTGATGACCCCGGTGGTATTGGAGTACTTAAATAGGTACCCGGACATGCGGGTGGATATAGTCACCGATCGAGGCTTTGTAGATATCGTCGCCGGAGGATTTGACGCTGGAATCAGGCTGACAGAAAGCGTCCCCCTGGACATGATTGCAATTCCTATCACTCCCCCACTACGTTTTGCGGTTGTCGGGTCGCCCCAATATTTCGCTAAATTCCCCAAACCGAAAGTCCCGGCAGATTTGGCCGCTCATAATTGCATCCGAGTTCGCTTCCCAAGCGGCACTATTTTCAAATGGGAATTCGAGAAAAGGGGTGAGGAGCAGGCGATAGAAGTCAGCGGTTCGCTTACTCTCGATAGCCACCATTTAATGATAGAGGCGGCCCTACAGGGTGCCGGGCTAGCTTGGATGAATGAGTTCGCGGTGTCATCTCACATCGCCTCGGGAAAGCTTGTCCGCGTGCTAGAAGACTGGACTCCTTTCTTTCCGGGCCTGAGCCTCTACTACCCAGCCAATCGTTACATGCCGGGGGGGCTTCGGGCCTTCGTCAACATCGTCCGCGAGAGGATGTCTACGTAAATTATTCATCCAGTTTTTCTGCTCCTCAGCACCTTTACCCCATGCAGATATCGGTGTCTGCCGCAAACGCGTCCCGTAAGTAATCGGTGAAAGCCCTGACTCTTGCAGACTGTTTTCGATCTGGAGGAGAGACGGCGTGGATTGGTAAGGGAGCGGGTGGATGGCTCTCAAGAAGAACCATTACGCGCCCTTCCAGAAGGTCTTGGCGAAACAACCACAACGGAGAAAGCGAAATCCCTAACCCGTCTAACACCATCTGCCTCACCGCCTCACTGTTATTGCTACGCACATTGCCACTGACCTGCACGCTTTCCCATTTGCCTTTATGCTCAAATCGCCAACTCGCAAAATGTTCCAGCTGGTTAAAAACTAGACAATTATGATCAGCCAAATCCTTCGGCTTGGAGGGTGATCCAAATCGCTCTAGGTAGGTCGGGGCAGCGAACACGCTGCGCCTGGTCAGTCCAATCTGCCTTGCAATCAAGCTACTGTCTTTGAGTTCACCAATGCGTATTGCGACGTCAGCCCCTGAGCTTACTAAATCGACATTTTCATCGTTCAGTTGCAAATCGACGGACACTTCGGGGTAAAGCTCTAAAAAACCACGCAGCCTCGACGCAATTTGGATGCGACCGAAGCTGCCCGATGATGCCACTCGCAATGATCCGGCAATACGCTCTTGACCGCTCTGAAAAGTGTGCTCAGCATTCTCTACAGCTCCCAGAATTTCTCGACATTGCTGGTAGTAACGCTGCCCTTCATCCGTCATGGACAATTGACGCGTGCTGCGAGCGAACAAACGACCACCTAGACGTTTCTCCAAGGAGCTGATCTGTTTACTGATAGTAGGCTGGCTTAATCCGATTTCCCGGGCAACAGCAGAAAAGCTGCCTCGCTCCACTACTCGGACAAAAATCGCCATTGATTCAAGGATGTCCATGTCACTCCGATTTAGTCGCTTTTTGGAATCATCACTATAGGGATTTGCCTACTTATCGGAAACCCTCCGCTAGGTGAAACTGTATTCAACGCCGGATGCCGGCTTGGATCATTTCAAGAGGAAGACCTATGAACAACATCAACATGCGTGCCGCTGTCGCGGTAAACCCAGAATCCCCACTGCAGATCCAGAGTCTAGCGCTACCTGTGCCTCAGGCAGGCCAAGTCCTGGTGAAAGTCATTGCCAGCGGAGTCAACCCCTTGGACACGAAGATCAGCCAAGGTAAGGGGGCACACGCTCGCCAACCATTCCCTGCGGTTTTGGGGATGGATTTGGCAGGTGAAGTGGTAGCAGTCGGCGAAGGCGTTAGCGCCTTCCAGCCTGGAGATGAAGTTTATGGCATGGCCGGTGGGATCGGCGGGCAGCAGGGCTCACTGGCGGAGTATATCGCTGTAGACGCCGACTTGATTTCACGCAAGCCAAACAATTTGAGCATGCGAGAAGCAGCAGCACTGCCACTGGTATTCATCACAGCCTGGGAAGGTCTGGTAGACCGCGCGAACGTCCACGCGGGCCAAAAAGTGCTGGTTCAAGGCGGTGCAGGTGGCGTGGGTCATATCGCTGTACAGATCGCAAAAGCGCGCGGTGCGCAGGTTTACGCAACTGGCAGCGCAAAGAGCCGTGACGCGATCGAAAGCTTCGGCGCCACTGCCATTGACTACAACGAACAAGTGCCTGCGGAATACATGACTCAACATACCGATGGAGAAGGATTCGACATCGTTTATGACACAGTCGGCGGCGCTTCCCTGGACGCGTCTTTTGCAGTGACAAAGGTGTACTCGGGTCACGTGGTCAGTTGCCTGGGCTGGGGTGAGCATAAGCTCGCTCCCCTGTCCTTCCGGGGTGCCACCTATTCGGGCGTATTTACACTTCTGCCACTGTTGACTGGCAAAGGACGTAAGCATCACGGTGAGATATTGGCAGAAGCCACTCGTCTGGCTGAGTCCGGGCAGTTGCGAGTATTGCTTGATGACCGCAAATTCACCCTCGACAACGTCAACGAAGCTTACGCCATTGTGTCCGGCGGCACAGCCAAGGGCAAAATTGTCGTGGACATCTGATACAGATTCAAAAACGAGCAAAGCTACATAGAATCTGGGAAAAAACTAAATGGGCGCAATGGCGCCCATTTAGTTTTCCCAAACTAACCTTTAGGGAATAAGCAATGACTTCCCAACCGTACGTCGCTCTTCCAGATCTTGATGGGCTAGCGCCGCGTCTGCCAACGGATATCGTTGACCAATCTGAACGGAGATAAGCCCTCTCTGTATCCAAGTGAATAACTGGCGACTATGTGTTGTTAACGCTTCGTAGGTACGCACCAGATGGTGAACAACAGGAAATGTAACCAGGATACTTTTAGGAAGATCTGTGAGGTCTATCGGGGGAAGGCTTTTGATCGTCTGCCCATAATAAGCAAGCACGCCATAGAAGCCTAGCGACGCTTGAGACCCGTAAAAAGTGTCAGCGCCGGCACCGTCATAAACGACATTGACGCCCTTCCCATGAGTCAGCCTCATAACCTCTTTGGAAAAATCGCTGTCAGTCGAAACGATCACGTGATCAGCACCCGCTTTACGCGCAAGCTCTGCTTTTTCCTGCGTTGACACCCTACCGATTACATTCCCTCCGAGTAACTTGATCATCTGGGTTAGCATCAACCCCACTCCTCCCGCCGCCGAATGAACGAGTGCAGTATCTCCAGGGCATATTTTGTAGGTCGCGTGCGTGAGATTCATTGCCGTCAGACCCTGCATCATTGCGCCAGCCGCTACTTCGAAGCTGATGTCTTCAGGTATGGGTACCAACGCATCGACTGAGGCAACAAGTTGCTGGGTGTAACTGCCGACTATGTAAAACCACGCCACCCTGTCACCGACGTTGAAACGGGTCACTCCTTCGCCAACTTGAGCCACCCTCCCCGCGCCTTCCGCACCGAGAATCTTCGGTAGGGCTGATATGGAGTAGAGTCCTTTACGTACCCCAACATCCATAAAATTAACGCCGGCGGCCACGACATCAACCAACACCTCTCCAGGGCCCGGGACGGGAGAAGCCAGCTCCTGCAGGTAGAGCTCTTCGGAGCCTCCGTGCTGTTTGATCATGATTGCTTTCATTGGTTACTTCCCACAGATCTATAACGGGGGTGTGACGACGATTTCATGAATCGGTACGTGACGTATTCATTACTCAACTGCTTGAGTAACTCCTGACCGGCTCGCCTCTTCGATAGCCGCTAACAACCGATGACGTCGAACGCCATACTCAAAATCGGGCATCGTATTGGTACCGTTTCGTAAATCTTTAGCAAAATGCGCGTAAGAACGGAGAACGTTTGCACCGATTTCACCTGATACGCCACCTGGTTCGCTGTCATAGAAACCTGGCAACGGGATAGGTGAAACACCCTCCTCATCACCCGCACCGCCCTCAAGTTTCAAGTCCGCGATTTGAAGGTTTCCAAGCGCTGCGGTGATCACCAAATCACCCTTTGTTCCGTTGATTTCCCAGCGCAGATTGTTGCCGCGAGACACTCCCCCGCGATAGAAAATCGATGCAATCACGCCGCTTTTAAGAACCCCGGATATTGCGATTTGATCATGGGCGGTCACCGGAAGCGTCGAGCCGTCCTCTGCCAACGTCACTGTCGGCCTACGCACTGCGGAAGTCGCTGCGACTGAGGCAAAGTCACCAAGGACGTAGTTGATGGCTTCCAAAGCATGCAAAGTCGGCACAGAAAGCGTAGTAGCGCCGTTCTTTGCATCGAACCAGTAGGCATGCGTACGGTCAGTAACGCCTCCCCAAGCAATGCCCGACCCCACAAGCGTCGTTCCCAAAACCTCTCCGATATAGCCTTCTTCAATCAATTTACGGGCATGCCGTACGACAGGAGAAAAGCGTGCTTGAAGGCCTATCGCCGTTTTTACACCGGCAGCTTTAGCACGAGCGGCGAGATCAATTGCTTCATCTAGCCCGTTACCCAACGGCCATTCACTGAACACCATTTTTCCAGCGTTAAGCGCAGCAGAAATGAGCAGATGGTGATGTGGAACCTTGACGGTGATGACTACAAGGTCAACACCAGGATGAGCGATCAAATCTTGATGATTATCGAAGGCAGGCACACCAAAGGCCTCTGCGGCAGCTTTAGCTGATTCAGGCCTACTGGTGCTCACCGCTCGAAGTTCATAATCTGGCAAAGCGAGAATCGCTGGCAGGTGTGCGACGTTTGCCCAGCCAGGACTGAGCGGACTGGCGCCGATCACACCGACGCCAATTTTTTCAGGATTCGTGTTCATACCGATATTCCTCTAATTCCAAAGTTAACGACGATAGGCCGGATCTTTCTTGTCGCGAGAGCTAACAGGCGCAGGCGGGAATTCGACAAGTCCACGATCATCCGCACGATCAAATCGAGCCCAGTCGGTTGTGGCCTCTCTTCTTACGATTGCCCATACACCGTCACGCCGTTCGAACTGGTCGAGATATCGACCTCTGATCAGTAAGTCGTCGCCAGGTAACGCTTGAGGAAATGGACTCCAACCCTCACTGCCGATTCTGTGAATTGCCGTGAAGTAGGTTTCAACGTAGGCAGTCTCGCCCCGAATGTCGTATTGGATGTTGCCTGTCTGGTGATGCGTTAAGACAAGCTCAAGCAACATTCCCTCTACCGCAGCACAGAAGTCACGCCCCCCCATCTGAAAGCCGCCTTGATGAAGCGTTGCGTCCGCGTGAAAGCAGCTTTTCATGGCTTCGATATCTATCCGATCCACTGCTCGCGTGTATCGCGATAGAACGTCTTGAATCTCCGCACGAGCCACCAAAGCGGCTAAAGGATCATCAGTCTGCATTGCTACCTCCAATTATCTCTGAACTCTGTCGTCTGCCTTGGTGCATGAAAACCGAGACAGCGTTTTTTCTGGATTAATCTGTCCATAATCATGCAAAAAAATGTGCACCTCAGTGCACATGTCATTCGCCTACTACTTAGGCCGCCAATGCCCGTACAGCTAAACCGGCAATATCGATGATTGACTCGGTCGTAGCTCCTGCTCTTGCGCTGACCTTCATGCCGGACAAAATTGAGAGCAAATAAGAAGCCGCTTTGTCTTCATCCAAATCGCTCCTAAACTCACCTTGTTCCTTTCCTTTGGCGATTAAGTCCTTAAACGCCACAATGAACGCTGATCCGCCAGCGTCAATGATGGCGTTCACTTGAGCGTCTGACCGACCGAATTCACATACAGCATTGATGCCCATACAGCCCAGTGCCAAGTCATCAGTGTCCTGGTTCGCAAAGCGGCCAAGTGCGTCTCGAAGTGCGCATTGAGCTGATCCTCCCCCTTCAAGACTTTCCATAAATTGGATAATGCTCCGAGAGTGATAACGCTTTAATGCTTCCAGATAGAGCTGACGCTTATCACCAAAGGTGTCATACATGCTTTGTCGGCCGATTTTCATCGCCAAACGCAGATCGTCGGTTGTCGTGCCCTCGAACCCCTTTGCTCTGAAAACTCTCAGCGCAACATCAAGTGCTTCGTCTCTATCAAATTCTTTCGGTCTGGCCATACTCAAATCGTACTCAGTTTTGGATCGATCTGTCAATAATGCTTTCAGGGCTGCTTGACGACCGGAATTCATCAGTTCAATAAGATTCACTCTCGCTTCATCGAGTCATCGAGTCATCGAGTCATCGAGTCATCGAGTCATCGAAGCTTGGCACCCTGCGCCCACTCGCGAGGACTGCTTCCTGTTTTCCGGCGGAAAGCCCTTGCCAGTGCAGAGGGGCTATCGTATCCGACCTCTTCGGCGACCAGAGCGATAGATTTCCCCTCTCGCAGCCGCTTTTGAGCCAGGCTTATCCGCCAGCTCAAGAGGTACTCTGCGGGGGGTTGCCCCACTACACGACGAAAATGTTCAGCAAAGCTCGCACGAGACATATTCGCCGCAGCAGCTAGCGTTGCCAAACTCCACGCCTTGTTAGGCTGTTCGTGCATGAAATTCAATGAGCGAGCCAATCGTGGATCAGCCAATCCAGCCATCATTCCTGGTCGCTGACTTTGATCCGCCAATATTCTTCGCAGTAGCAAAATGACCAACAGCTCAAAGAGTCGATCCATAACCGCCTCTCGACCACACGCACCACCGAAAGCCTCGGTGAACATCCACTCCAACGTAACAGACATGCTGGGCGCGTCATCAAGACGCAAAATCATGTAGTCGGGTAACGCGGATGCCAGGGCATTACTGGCTCCTCCGTCGAAGGATAAAGATGCGCATACCAACTGAGTCGCAAACTCTTCACCGGCAGAAAGTCGGTGCCGATATGGCCGAGGGAAAAACATCAGTGTCGGCACATTGACATGAACTTCACGGTCGTCCGCCAGACGGACGTCCAGCTCTCCAGCTTGCAACAAGTGCACGTGCCCACACGACTGACTTCCATCAAAAGCTGTTATGCCGCAAAAAGCTCCGCTATGAAAAGTGCCTGCGCTAACCCCAAACTGATTTAGCAAGATGGATAGACGATCCATGAAAAAGCTCCCAAACCATTATTTGGACGATTTGTCGCATTTCCTCGACGCTGTGCATCCCTAGGGTTGATCGCCGTCCGTAGCATGACCTCCGTACCCAGCGCATTGCGCGCACTACCTACGGAGAATCAACATGAGCCGCATCACTACCCTGAACATCGAACAAGCCGTCGAATCTGTACGCCCAATGCTTGAGGGTGTGCAAAAGAAAATCGGCTTCCTGCCAAACGTCTTTAAAACTCTAGCTCACGCTCCAGAAGTACTGTCAGCGTACATGCAGCACTCCGCTGCATTGAGCAAAACGTCTTTGACCGCCATCGAAAAAGAAACGATTGCACTCGCTACCTCCCAAGTAAACGGATGCGATTATTGCCTAGCTGCACACACTCTGTTTGCCAGCAAATCTGGAATGTCAGACAGTGAGATCGAAAGCGCGCGCAACGGTCAACTCGATGCCATAGCCGCACTTGCCAAGCAAATCACCGAAAGCCGTGGGCGCTTGACTGATGACCAAATTGCTTCCGCCCGTGCAGTTGGAGTCAATGACGCAAAAATCATTGAAGTGATTGCACACGTTGCGGCAATGACGTTGACCAACTACCTCAATAACGTCGCCCAAACTGACGTCGACTTCCCAGCCGTACAAGCGTGAATTGAAGACAGATCACTCGAGGTAGACGATGAGTTTTGTGACGCTTTACACCACCGATACATGTCCTTACTGCCGCAATGCCAAGACATTGCTGGCTCGTAAGGGGATTGAAACCCGAGAGATCATGTTCAACTTGAGGAGGGGAAATTCCAAGAAATGATCTCTCGAAGTGGCAGACGCAGCGTACCGCAAATTTTCATTGGTGACCGTCACATCGGGGGGTTTGACGACCTGGCCAAGCTGGATCGCGAAGGCAATTTAATGGCGATGCTGGCTTGAGACCACTGATAGAGCTGCGTCCTACCCATCTCGGCCTACGCTAGAGCATTCGAAAGTAGGCCGACGATGGGCGACCTCACCACGACCATGAACTCAAAGTCGCTCATCTCAGTTTGTCCTGACTCACTAGCACACAGGAAATAGCGTACATTCCACACGAAATCATGATCGATCACCTGTTTTGTATTTCTTCAGTGACACTTCGCTTGGATCGTTCAGATATGCAAACAACCAGCTCTTGATCTGAGGGGGGTCACGATGGCTACAGTTGAGCAAAAAGAGCTTTGGTTACCTACCGATAACGGGCAAGTCTACATTCGCACATGGGTGCATGATCACCGCTGCGCACAGTATGCTTCGCCTATTGTTTTATTCCATGACTCGCTTGGGAGCGTGGCACTTTGGCGCGATTTCCCCGCGCAACTCGCTGCTGCAACCCAGAGAGATGTTATTGCCTACGATCGCCAAGGTTTCGGGCTCTCTTCGCCATACTCCGAAACCATTTCCTCCGATTTTATTCGTGAAGAGGCCAAGCTTTTCGCAACTTTGGCTGATCATCTTGGTATAGAAACATTTATCGCATTTGGCCACAGCGTAGGCGGCGCAATGGCCTTGAACTGCGCAGCGCGTTTTCCTGAGCAGTGTTTAGCCGTGGTGTCAGTGTCAGCGCAAGCGTTTGTAGAAGACCAGACAATACTTGGGATAAAGGCCGCGAAGGCGCAATTCGAGCAGGCCCGCCATTTTGAACGACTTCAGAAATACCACGGGGAGAAATCTCAATGGGTATTGAATGCTTGGACGCAAACCTGGCTGTCAGAATCCTTTGCTGATTGGACGATTGAACGAGGGTTAGGCCAAATTCTGTGCCCCGTACTGGTCATCCATGGCGTAGAGGATGAATACGGATCTGCAGCCCATCCCGAACGAATAGCCCAACTGTCAGTTAACCGCAGCGAGATCTTGATGCTGAACAACTGCCATCACGTTCCACATCGGGAGATGCCCGAGCTCGTCATTAACGCAATACAGCGCTTCGTTTCTTCATTAAGCCGCTGAGTTTCAATAATTGTGCCGCGATCCAACCTAAGTCGCGGGGGGCAGCGGGCAGGGTATCCCTTAACGCCCCCCCCCAAGAAGCACGTCAACTCCGATTTCAATGCGTTAGCGGGGTATCGATTCACCACTTGAACGGCTACCCCTTTCCATCACCTTGATTGATACCAAAAATCAGGTAATTGAGCTTCTCCTGAATAACAGAAGACATGACAATCTCAGCATGTTTTAGATATTCAGCGAGGCGGAGAACGTGAAAAATGGAATCGTTATTTGTACTTCATTATTAATACTCACGGCAAATGCTTACTTCTTGTTTTCTGCCGAAAGCATTCCCCTCAAGTACATACTTTCTCAATCAGATGCTAGGTATAGAGACGCAGACCATTCAGCTCGAACTGAGGATACAGATCAACTCGACTTGAATGCACAGAGCCTGATCTTAAAGAAGGTCACTCCTGGAAGCTCCAACAAGCTAATAGTTAAGCGGGTCAGTAGCAACTTCAACGGTACTTGGCCCGCTCAGTTTTCCGTAGCGTACACGCCCCATAAGCAACTCTATACAGTCCCAATTACGAGAACGTACTCTCCATAATTTCATCAATTAAGCCCAATCTCTAACAGCAATAAAATCCCAAATACCATTATACGAAAATCAAACCGGGCCATGACGCTGATGAGAATAATACATTTGTGTGATTTTTTATTCACGAACTAAGCCATTTCGAGCTTGACGAGTCACGCATCAATTCCGCGTAGAAATCATTATCTAGCGCATACTTAACTTAGAACTGGTGAGGTCGCTGGGAATCTGCTACAGCCGAGAACTTTCAGCTAATGCTTATTCAAAGATATTACGGAGCATTCGCCCAACAGTCTTAAGTTTCAATAGCTCTCCTCGGTACAGTGCGCAACTGATTCGGTGGCGGCCGTGCCGAAGTGCATGCTGGTTTAGACGCGAGCCGCTGCCGATCGCTTTCCGTCAATTGAACAGGCTATCTCATGAAGTGGACGCTCGGCACGACCCTGGACAGCGCTGATCACGTTCTTGCCTGCGCTTGCTCTTGGGCGAGCAGAGCGTAGCTGCAGGTGACATACGCTCAAAAACTGGCATCACGCAGAGGCATAGAACATGACACACACTCGAGTATCTGGGCCAAGAGTTCCGGTACATGCCTTGCGCGAGGCGCAGCGGATCGTAAACAAGCTTACATTTTGTAATGAAATTTACACGCTGGTACGCCGGCTTTTTTCACCCATGGCAGCAGGGTTGTACAAACCAAGCAACCACGTTCAATCGCGGCGTTCTCGGTTTCAATAATATGAAGTGGTTTTTTGCGAGGAAAATACGATGCGTAAAAATACAGATGTTGAAACTTCTATCGGCAACAGCGGCTTTACATTGCCACGCCGCGAATTCATAGCCGGCGTCGCTGCGGTAACCATAGTTGCAAACATGCCCTTAGGGGTACTGGCTGCAACGCAGAAGACGGTTCATTCACCAACAGCTGGGAGCTTATCCGATATGACCTCGATTAAAACAAAAGACGGCACAGAAATTTTCTACAAAGACTGGGGCTCGAAAGATGCGACGCCCGTTGTGTTTCACCACGGCTGGCCACTGAGTTCAGATGATTGGGACAATCAAATGATGTTCTTTCTGGCCAAAGGTTTTCGGGTCATCGCTCATGATCGCAGAGGACATGGCCGCTCGACCCAAACCTGGACTGGCAATGACATGGACACCTACGCAGCGGACGTGATTGAGCTCACAGACGCCCTAAATCTGAAAGGAGCAATTCACGTAGGCCACTCAACTGGCGGCGGAGAGGTTGCACGGTATGTTGCCCGCTCCAAGCCAGGCAGAGTCGCCAAGGCTGTATTGATCAGTGCCGTTCCACCTATCATGCTCAAGACTGCCAACAACCCAGGAGGTTTGGGTATCGAGGTATTCGACGGGCTGCGTAAGGCATTGCTCGAAAACCGTGCACAGTTTTACATGGACATTCCTACAGGGCCGTTTTATGGCTACAACCGCCCAGGGGCCAAAATCGCGCAGGGCACAATTCAAAATTGGTGGCGCCAAGGCATGATGGGTGGTGCTAAACCCCAATATGACTGCATTAAGGTGTTCTCTGAGACGGACTTTACAGAGGATCTAAAACAGATCCAGGTACCCACTTTGGTGATGCATGGCGATGATGATCAGATCGTGCCATACGATGACTCTGCACCTCTGGCGGTGAAGTTACTGAAGCATGGTACGCTCAAAAAGTATCCTGGCTTTCCACACGGCATGCCGACAACCAATGCGGATGTAATCAACGCTGATATATTGGCATTTATACGCAGCTGACTACCTGTTTGCTGCTACTGTATCGGCCATACTGTTCAAGTTTTAAGGCGTCACCAAACGGTGGTTCATGCTTGAGGTATTCAAACCTTGGCATGTACCACCGTTCGGCGCGTTATGGGCTGAAGTTTAGATAAGAGCGATGTGGGCAATGCCCAAGCTTTGACTTTAGCGACGGACTTAGCGATTTCACACATTCGCTTCCCCGAAACCTTTAGCCGGCACAGGCACAATGCAACATGATCATCTACGTGATAAAGAAATCACAAAAAGGATGGGCGCTTTTTCGAAGAGGTTCAACCAGACCTATCTTTACCGCCGACACTCAGCATCAGCTAATAAAACTTACAGAATCATATCTAACGAACAAAAATGCATCAGTAAGAATTGTAAATGAAAACGGAAGCTTTATTGAGTTATGCCCACTCAATACCACAACAAAAAATAACTAAGGCTCTAACTGTGCGCAATCGTAAGAAGGGCCAGGTGTAACATTGGTGATGAGCGATTTTCCGGTGCCGCACCCAGTGACCAAAATCGCATTGGTTCGCTGATCAACGTAATCGCACCACTTTTCGGAGCTTCGTTCAGGGACGTTTGCCCCACCGCGAACTCCTAATTTGAATTCGATCACCGATTTCCATTCGTCGGAGCCTATGTCCGGCCCGTGTCCTTGCGTATCGGCAGTCGGCAATTTTTTGTTGATCGTTTGATACCATGCTTCTGAGCATATGGGTTGCGCCTGAACAAAACCTGCGGCACCAACAAACAAGAAGACCAAATACTTACTCATGTGAAGTCCTTTTTTATCTCAACATCTGCCAAAGATTTGGGCAATCGCTCCTTAAGAAGTGCGGGATGTCTCTGTGAATTTTAGACCTTCTTGATGTTGCGGGTTCCGTGTCGTCTATCCAGAAGTGTGTCGATTACTCCCCTTCACCGTCAGTGGTGATTCGATGCGAGGCACTCACAGCGTGAGTGACATAGCCGCCACGTCTAGAGTTACCCGAGCCAAATACCTGCTCCGTCTCCACGTCGGTTCAGGGTTACGTCTGAGTGGTTGAGAACAGTGCCTAGCCTTCCTCAAATTCAGGCTCCCAAAGAGGGCCGCGTGCCGGATGAGCCCCACCATTCGGGCGCCAGTTTTTGAGACAAGAAGTAGTTAGCTACCCATCACAATATTTTCACATCCTTTGGCGTACGTTGGATTTAGCTCCTTTTGTGATTCCCAGCCCGCACTCCCCATCGCGGGCTTTTTTTCGTCCGCAAGAAAGCTGCGGGTAGCCTAAAAGTTACATTAAAGTGGATAACCACGATTGATTGGAAATCGTTGCGATAAAACTCACCGGTGGTAAAACGAACCTTGAAAGTGGCCAAGCCCTGGCTGCCGAAGTAATTGGCTCGCCCCACCGGCGTAATCGAGCGCGTCCTGTAACCGGCACTGATATCCTCCACGACATCCTTGAACACCACTAGGATGGATTGTGGTGTTTCGTGAATTGACGTTTCGGTACGCGACGCACTGGGCGGACGTGTAGAGCGATATGCATCAACCGGCCCCTAGGGTCGTTTCAAGTTGCCGTGCCAACGATATCGGTAGCTTTGCAGAAGCGCCACTCAATGGTTGTAGGCAGCATCACTGGAAGAAACCGTCGCGAGTAAAAAGGGCCCTCGAAGGGCCCTTTGGAGTCAAACCAGAATTAACTGGTTAGCCAAGATTCAACAGTTGCAGAGCCGTGTTTTGCTTTCCATTCCTTCAGGCCCCTGTGATTCCCACCTTTGGTTTCGATGAGCTCACCAGTGTGCGGATTTTTGTAAATCTTCACTTGGCGTGGCTTACGGGAGCCTGCTTTAGACTCGACGGCTGGAGCGCGACGGTTAAATTGCGGATCTAGCAGGCTGATTACGTCTTTAAGACTGCGGCCGTACTCACCCAGCAACGCACGTAGCTTAGTTTCGAATTCAATTTCTTTCTTCAGGCCGACATCACCTTTAAGAGCCTCGAGGGCTTTGAGCTGTTCTGCGAGGTGTTTTTCGAGTTGACGGAATTCTGCGAGTTTAGACATTGAGACCTCAGAAAGGGAAAAACTGATGGATTGGAACCACGGTCGATAACGTTCTGGGAGTTGAAAAAAGATTTTTTCTTAATGTACCTCAGGCATCACCAAGCTGCTGAAAACATCCCCATAAATATCAGCATCCGCCAACGCAAAAAGTAGCATTTCTACTTCGTGAATGTGGATTGAATCGCCATAGAGATCCATACTCACGTTGCTGACCAACGACAGATAGGTCGCATATGCAGTGCGCTCAGGGATGAAATGATTCTTTCGGATTGCTCTTGGATCACTATCGGCACGCGTCGACGACTTAGAACCTCGCAATTTTTTGCTTAACAATAACGTGGAAACATCCAACATTTTCAGGCGTGAATTGCGTCCTTCAGGCACTGGAAAAATAGAGTATTCGGCCCCGCCTAGATGATTGATCGCATTCAAGGAGTAGGCAACCCGAGCATCATAAATGCAAGCCCAATCAGGGCAGATGATGGAAGCCCATTTTGACCAACTGCTGATCATTTGAAATGGTGGGGTGTAGTTTTCTGGCGGGATCATGCTGCCCTTAAGGTTGTGGAAGCGACCAAGCGTCTCATCAATCTTTGAGAAGCGGGTGATGCCACCCCAGACCTTGATAAAATAGGCCGCGACTCGGGCATGCTCGGCCTGACAATCAGTTTCTCTCACCAGATCACGCAGGCCCGATTTCAGCTCTAAAGTTCTCTCAAACGAATTGGCACCTTCGAAGCTCAATCCGAACTCCAGTGCTGCTCGGTCGTGGTCAAAGCTCCAATCGTAAATGGCCGGTAGTGCATCCTTCCAGGGCCGCAGATAATCAGCTACAAGCTTATCCATTCGTTGCTCCATGTCGGTAGCTCTACACAATATCAAAACAACATCAGCGGGGCGAATACGGCCATAACAGCTGAGTCACCCTAATGGCAGACGGTCTGTAGTACGTGCACTGGCATGCGAGAGAAAACGAGTCAGGTGAGCATTGTATTGACTATTCGGCGTAGGCGTCGTGTGGATGCCAGTAGGCATTGCCTACAAGAGGTGACGACCGCGATCGGAACAGTCCTCGTCTCGACCTTGCCTCTCGCCCCGCCATAGTAGGTTCTCAGCATTTGCAAGAATTCTGACCCCCTCCCGATGACACGGCCAATCGGCTGTGAGAGTTGCGCCAGGAATTGGTCGTGACAACACGAACAGCAGTTGCACACAGCGGTTGAGGCCACGATGGAGAAGCAAAGAAAAAAACTCGAAACACACTGGTCGGAAAAAATCTGCAGATAAACCACTGTTGCCCTCGAAAAAGGAGGTGGGCAACTTATGAGTAAAAAAGAGCTGAAAAATACGCTACTGGCGTTGGCAGTAGGGGTCTTGAGTGGCTACATCGTCGTGCTGCTCACGTAGCCTGTCAACCCGGCGAAAACCCAGCCACAACTGGAGCCACAGCTTCAGTACGTTCAGCACCGGAAGCTGGCATATTCCAGCGACTGGGTCGTGATAGTGAGCGCTCGTAAAGCATTGGTGGATGCCGTATTAGCTTCATCGCAACGGGCGGATTCGAATGCCCTGGGCTTTGTGGGTTGTCGGTTGGTTGCACATCATCGATTACCATTGCCGCTGCACTGAAGCTTCATTTTATGTCGTGCACGCTCAACGCCTGATGACGGTATGTCAGATAGGCACAAAGGTTAATTGCAGTGGAGCGAGTCCCCCCACTCTTAAATATTTATGCGAAAAGGAAGGCGCCATGGCTTTTGATCCCAACATTCGACTGATTGCCGCAGCAAGGACAGGCGGCATTTGTGCAAACCCTCGTTGCTCTTGCTACCTGCTTGGCCCTGGTGATGATGGGCCGTATCACGTCGATGTCTTCGAAGCTGCCCATATTATCTCTGCAGCACCAGGAGGCCCAAGATACCAGTTCTTTTTTGACTTCAATTACGATCACATTTCTAACTGCATACCATTATGCAGGCCTTGCCACCGGCTGGTTGATCACCCTCAAAATTGGCCGAGGTATCCAGTGGAAGTCCTGAGGGAATGGAGGGATCAAGCCAAGGAAATGGCGCGACAGCGTCGAAACAAGCCGGTTAACGCTCCCTTCTTCGATCCAAATAAAGAGAGAAAAATTAAGGACAATTTTGCTAATCATCTCGGTGAAATCATTCAGCCACTTTTTAGTGCTCAAAAATTTATCCGACAGGGAATGCTCCCATATTCTGTCTACATCAAGATCTTCCATGGGGCCAGCGGTTTTAGCGTCGGTAAATGGAGTTTCAACCACCCTGACCGCTCTCACGATGCGCGGATAGCAAATGCTCAAGATACGTTGGTCGAAACCATGGAGCGGCTTAGAAGCCTTCTCTTGGAGAGAGAGTGGGCCAAATACACCTGGCTTCCACACAATGAACTTTGCTCATTCCGACCAACGCCATACTCTTCCCTCTTCGACAGGGAAGACGAGAGCCACTACAAACAAAGACTGGTGGACGCGCTCAACACGCTTAACAGGTTGGCACATGATTTTTTTGAAATGCCGTATTGACTAAGCGTTCATACAGCGACCATTTTCAATCACCCTTCGGCCATCAAAAATGAACGGTGGGATGCCAATGAAATCGCGGCCATGACGAATGGGCGTGGCGGCCGAAGGGGGTCGTCATCACTGAAACCGCTGCTCCCATCGCTTTTGACATTAGGGATAATTATGAAAAATCTACAAACGACCGCTACCGTGCTCGAGCATCTCAGCCATAACCAGGACGCTCTCAGAGCTGCGGTTGAAGAACTCGCCAAGTGGGTCGGTGAGCGGGGGGCTACTGAAGTCTTAGGCAATGTCCAGGGTGCACTCACAGCGCTAGACGACAACATCGGTGTAATCCATCAGGGAATCGCGGAGCTCGTAGCTGCCAGCTTCCAGTCCGAGTAGTGGCCTCGATCAGATGCTCTGACCTTGAGGTGATCTCTCACGGCTCGACTGCTTGGCATGCTACTCAAAAAACGGTGTAGGGCGCGTTGTGGTCACGAGTATTTTTGACAGAACTTAGTAAGTCTTACTGAAGACTAGCCCCGAACAGGTCTCAGGATTGGCGACTATGGCAGCTCGACCTGAATTCCACTGGCGCATTTTGCCTCATCAGGATTGAACATCCCGGCACGTACGCTCACGCGCAGCTCCGGAAGAGCCACTTAATGATTACTGGATACCAAACATGGGAGCTCTGCCAATGGAATTGGGTATGAGGATCGTCGTATTGATATTCGTCGTCGGCGCGATAGCTGTGGCGATTCTGCTTTGGCTAAATCCAGACCTTCCCAGTAGCGCGACACAGGTTGCGACTTTGATAGGAGCACTTGCCCTAGCGATCACCGCGATCAGCCCAATATTCAAGCAAGAGAGGAAGCAGAGCTTCTACACACTGACATTGTTCCGAGATAACACCCTAGGCGGCTTTATGACAGGGCCAATGTTTCATCCCTACAGGGAAAGCACCGGCCATTTGTTCAGCGGTTTGCCGTCTAAAAGCTCTGCATTCGGGCCGGCCATGGTTGTAGAGAACCAGCGAATTCCCGACTTTATCCAGTTCGCAATCATGAACCACCTCACCCATACGTTAGACGGGAAATGGGACGGTGAAACCATCCGGTTAGCGAAGGTATACGGCGGCAATCCAGCCAGTAAATTGATACTGGGCACCGACAGCACATTCGACACTTTATCGCCGGAGGAGGTGCGCGTTGCGCTGGCAAACAATACTTTCGTGAATCTACTGCAAGCACAAGGAATTCAGGTTCCCAAAGGTGCCAAGCTAGTCGCGAAGGGAACAGGTGATGACAGAATCATCGAGCTGAATGCCAACGGCTTCAAAATCTCCATCGGCGTCGTGGGTTCGTATGGGGGTACGCTAAACACCCCCCTTTGGGGGATCATCAATCCCCCCGTAGACCAAGACCCTCTCCGATACGAACTTCAGCAGTACACCATCGTGGTGATGGCCGAAACACCCAAGTTAAGGCGCTACCTGCCAGGGATCGACTCATACTGGAAATGGTTCGAAAACATCAAGGATGCATTAGTGGACATTGATTGGGGAACCATTGATGCCGCCATGCTCGACCAGAGCAGCCGGGGCGAATACCCTGATGTACTCGGACAAGTCATTCAACGCCATACGCGTCCGTCGACAAATAACTGACCAGATGAAGCTCGCGAACTCGATAGAGCCAAAAACATGCGCAACGAAGAAGATAGAAACGTTTCCGAGATGCTGGAAAAGGCTCTTGCCGATAATCTGAGGATGAAGCAGTCCGAGCAATGGCTGACAGAGAACAGCGAAGCCATTCATGCGTACAACGAATGTGTGGAAATCCACGGAGTGTTTAGCGACAACGTGCGGAGCTTTTAAAGCAGTCGTCTCTCCGCCAAAGCGGCTAGCCCTGACCGGCCCGCCCGAGTCCGTAACGGAATTTTCGTAGATGTAAAGTTGCCTTTGTTACAAACGACAAAACTACGTTGCAGGGAGCAGTTAAAGCCTCCCGAGGAAGGCCTTGATCACTGGCGCCAGGTCTCGACGGTTTCAGCACCATGCTCAGCTTTCCATGCCTTCAGCACAGCGTGGTTACCACCCTTGGTCTGAACCACTTCACCACTGTGAGGGTTTTTGAAGGTCTTCACTTCACGCGTCTTGCGAGTAGTTTTTGACTGCGCAGGAGAAGCAGGCTGACGAACGCGCGCTTGCGGATCAAGAATGTTGATCACGTCGCGAAGGCTGTAACCGTACTCACCCAGCAGTGCTCGGAGTTTGTCTTCAAATGCCATTTCCGCCTGGATAGCGGTATCGCCTTTCATAGCCTCAAGTTCAGCAAGCTGTGCGGCTAGTTGTTGTTCGAGACGGCGGTATTCAGCTAGACGTGACATAGGGGCATGTTCCTTGGAGTGATAAAGCTGCAAGATTACAGGGTGTTCGCAACCGACCGCTATCCCCATAGGTGATCTGTCCTAACAGATTTATTCACCATCATCTGGAACGACTCACTAGCCCTCGCAGCATTGTTTGGTTCTTGCACGTCGCCCTCGAGGCTCTCAGCCATGCTGCAAGGGCCTTCCTGCTATCGCTTCTTCGAGCCGAAGGCTCGGCTAGCCTAAACGTCTCCGTAGATCGTGAATTGCAAGTGAGTGATGTAAGGCGCGGCCCCTTCATCTGGCTTCGTCTGTTGGTGACCAATGCAAATGGTCGGAGCAACGTACGCTGAGCCAACGACCCTCTCCTAAAGTCCCGGCCCGACCACAAACTTCGCACGTCCAAAGCGACCGTTCCTCTGCATTGGCTACCGCTTCACGACACGCCGCATCGCCCCCCGAAAAGTAAAAGCGCAATGCACCAAACTTTTCCTTTACCTGCAGCACCTGTATCTGAGGAACATTAGGATGAGTGTCCAAGTGATTTTGCAGAGAGCTGCAAAGCTCATCGAGCAGGCCTAGCCATCCGTGAAAGCAGGCAATTTCCCGAAGATGGCCACTGGAGAAAAAGTCTGGGTAGCGCTTAATTAATACGGGCAGTAAGTTGTCGTTCATATGCAAGCGGAGCGCGCAGGGGGAGGATGGACGCCCGCAGGGCCGAGACACCCGCAGCTGCGGGGGCTCGGTTCACGACAGCCGTCCGCCAGAGGCGGCCCACCCGAACAAGTAGGCGCAACTTGGAATCGCTACACCAGCTATCGATGCAGCCTGCTGAATCGACCTGCTAATTTTGCAGGTGCAATGGGTGTCCACGTTTCCAAAACAGTAGTTTTATGAAACATATGAAATCCGATCCCCACAAAAAAAGCTACTACTGCAAAACCAGTAGCGAAGGCGCTGTAAGTTGTTGCCGACACAAGACCATTCATGTTCATGCCTCGCCCGAAAAAATATGCGATACCGAAGAAATAGGCTATCCAGCTGATGCCAAAAGCCATCACCGCCCCAATTATGCCCGTCACCGCCATTTTAACTTGTACGGCATAACGCATGCTTGGAACAACAAGTAACTGACCATTCTCGGGTTTGACAGCGTAGACGAAACCGTGATTTTTCGCTTTGTTTTTTGAGTTTTTTACAAAACTGAAAAATTCGTAAGCGCCACCTACTTCAAGATCTTCGTAAATGCTGGTTGGGACACGCAAGTTTGGAATAGCCTCACCATCAATGGTCATCAGCACTTGCACATCACCGGAGTGCTGTTCGACAACGCGAATGCTTTCTAAGCGGCCGGAAAACTTCAGATACTCAATCTTAAACACGAACTGCTCCTTGCTGATGCTGCGCCTACGAAAAGGCACGGGAATGCCTCGGGCATGATCTTCCTGCCGAAGCGTAATTCTAAAAAATCAATTGAAGGGTTCAGGCGTCGGGACGTACTGATTCTTCGTCATACGATGAAATCCTCTGAAGCTACGACGCCAGCAATCTCGCCTGGACATAACTCTGAAATATGCGAGTTCACAGTCAGGACAATGCAGCTCGGAGTCAGGGGTACCGCAAGACGATTGCTCCTCCTTGAAGGGGATTGCTCAACAGAAATGGCACAGCGCAAAAGATAAGCGGCAAAAAGCCATGATCAATGGAGCTATTGAATGACTATATACATTTGAACGATCCATCGCAAACGCGGCATACCGTCTCCTTTTGGCGGGAACGATGGATGTCACTGCGAAACGCTTACGGGGCCACGATGCAGTGGCTCAGAATCCGAAAGGGTTTTTTACAGAAAGATCTTCAAGGCCAGGCAGCTGACCAGGCGCATATCAGTCGACTAGAGGCAGCAAAAGTGTCGGCGACGCTCGACCTCACTGCAGACCTCGCTGAGGCACTAGGTGTGAGCCCATTGTCATTCGTAACATTGGTGGCTGCGGCAGATGCAGGAAAAACTGCACGCAGTATGCTGCTCGATACTCTGGCCGAGCTTGAGAGTCTAGGTGTGTTAGACGATTTTCTCCCTGGTAAACCTGAAAAATTGGAAGCTCCGCAATCTGTAGCTGCCGCCGCAAAGCGAAAGCTAATTCAGGAGCTGAAGCAAGCGGGCTTCAGCCAAGCAGAGGCCTCTCGTAAATTGGGTATGCATAAAGCCACAGTGAGACGCCATTGGTATTAGTGCTACCAGTCTCCGCATGTCTCCTAACGGAATGAGGCCAAGTCAGTGGATGGCATGGCCGCATGGCAATGCCTGCAGTGACGATAGGCTGCATGGTGGTGACAAAGAATATCTGGCTCACTGGGCGGTTAGATCGGGCACCAATCGCTGCAGATCGAGCCGCGCCATCACAGAGCGTAATCTTGTACTACTGGCAGTAGCTCGCCCTAAGCACCATCTGGTGGAACACGAAGCGGGTCAGTACCGGTATGTTTCGAATCAGTGGCGTATTCAGCAATCCGGTGAATAGACAGTATTTTTGAAGGACAGAACATCCGTCGGATCCGACGCCCTTCGATGCTGTGGCGTGAGAGCCGTGGTATCAATGACGAATCCGTTTTCGAGATCGATCCACGCATAAGGCTCCCTCGGCGAACAGTACGGAGATCATCCACTAAATCGTTTGATGGCCGTCAGTTATCTCTCTCACGAGCACCGTCTATGTCTGTTGCTCGATCTTTATACAGCAAGATTGAGAGGCGCATTCCCATATGATGGTCGGCGCCATTTTTACGCAACAAAAGATCTAAACTCTTCCTATTGGATTAAATGCGTCTGTGGCCTTGTTGCCAAAAACACAGCAGTCAAAAGTTGCTCCGCCAACCATACTGTTTCACGGTGGCTAAAACTCCAGCTAACCCAACCAAAGCGCATAGAAATGCTTTCGCCATCTAGCACGATCTGGAAGTCGTAAAGGGCTTGGTCACCGTTACGAAATTCCACCGCCGAATCGGGATCCAGTAGAACTCCCTGTACCAGAAAATCCCTACCAGCCATCACAACGTGCAGCAAATCTGACTCGGCAGCTGATGCTAAAAGCCCATTGCGCTCTAATAGGGTAGTCCAATGATCGAAGCTTTCCTGGAGTATAAAATCTTTCGTATTCTCATCATAAGGGCCAATCGCGTTGATCGCCGCTTTGATAAGACCCGATGCTACCTCGTACGCTTGACGTAGGGTGAAGCACGCTTTGAAATCATGGAGTTTCAATCGCACAACTTCAGGTGACGCCAGCTTTACCTGCGCCACAAAAATCTCACCAGTCTCAGGAAAAGTGAAAGTTTGTGAGGACTTAAAAATCAGGTTGTTCTTGGAACCTTTTCTGTTACTCATAGTGGTCTCGAATAGGCGTATGAAAATACATACGGCTCAATCTCGAGAAAACTTTAGCAAATTTTCTTTATTTTTTTTGGTTTGGCAGGTGGAGGCTTAGGGCATGCCGAGCTGACCTGCCAGCTATATATTTGTGACTTACCGTCGTTGAAAATCACCTATACGACTATCCCCGGGATTTCCTTGAAAGACTTGAAACTCTTACGCCCGTTATCCCGCTTGAAAGTTGCAATGACAAATCGTGAGTCTTGAGCGGTGAGAACCCAGAAGCGTCCTTCGCGCCCAACACTGACAACGAGCGATGTACTGATTAAACGCCCATCATCAAACCGCCCAAATTCGTCGGTCTGAGAATGGCCGAACACCACGCCATAACCTCGACCATTCACGAAAAAAACGTCACTGAGATAGGCTGTTACGGGCTTCGTGAAACCTTGATCCTGCGCCTGCAGAATTCTCCGCAGGTCAAAATCTGAGTGGCGCTTGCTGTGAAGTTCGAGCTCGTAATCAACCATACCCAACTCTCATGCTCTTACGTTAATGACGAGACCGACAGGCGCGAGCCGTGTTGTAAATCTCATGGAGGTTAGTCAACGAGGTCTGATCAAATCCTTTGCGATGCGAATTGTGATACACAGCGCCCCGCTCCACTTGGATTACACAGACAGTGCACCCATCTCCGTCTTGCCCAAGCGATACACTTTTCAAAGGCTCCATGAGCCATCCTTTGCCACCGTTCATATAACCCGGCGTGACAACCTGAGCCTCTTTTATCGACACTGAAGAATCTTGGGAAATCTGCGCTTCCTGCAGCTGATGCTCATCATTTATACATGACACGATTTCTGTGCGACGCCCTTCTAGCTCTACATCAAATGTGACGTGATACCAGTGTGTTCGCAATACTCGCGACACAGCGTGCCAGTGCGCGAGACCTTCGCCAAACACTCCGGTAATCCCGGCTTGGTCAGCCTCTAGCGTCCTAAACATTGTGAACCTCGAATCGGGAGCAAAAGCTGCGGCTCCTACATTAAACAAAGAAAAGGATTTGCTTCAATCGGCCGGTTTTTTGACGACCAGCGCCGACCAGCACATATGCAGTATTTTTAGTTTCGAACATCACTCCATCAAACGAAACGCACTTCCGGATGCGAATCCAGTCGCCAACCTCAAATCGCCTTTGACTATCCAAAATGACCTTTTGAGCATACATAATGAGTGGCAGTTCGCCTGCTCCGTAGATCGTAATGAATTCCTCTGCAGTAAGGTCAAGTCTGTAAATTGACCAGTCCGCGACTAAGCAGTAAGGCTTGGTAGGAAAGCGGGATTGCACTTGGTTGATCAGAGCCTCATGGCTCTCAGTTGAGCCGAAGCATTGCTCACCAGTACTTGAGAGCAACGCAATGGGCTCCTTTATATCGTCAATGTTCATCATCTAGTACTCCGCCATTACATCAGACGGCCCAGTACGCCCACTCCCCCCAGCCACCAAAATGCTTCTGATAAACTCAAAATATGGAGAAGATCGCCTGGATCGATGCTGACTTGCGGTGACCCGGCCCAAGCAAAACGTAGACAGAATTCCGAGTAACGAAAAGAAACCCTTCACTGAACGCAGTCCCCATGCTCGATCTTACCCAATGGCCTGGTTCGAAACGGCGCTGTTCATCGTCCACAACCTTGTGGGCAAACATAAACATTGGCACGCAGCCTGCGGCGGTGACTTTGGTTCGCTCATCCTCGGTGACGATGGCATCCAAAATTACCCATTCCTCAACGGCGCAGAGGGGCATCCATTTGTAGGTCTTTCTCGCCAAGGCGAGCGCTTCGTCGAGGGAGAGATCAGAGCCCTTCAGTTCGACGCCTGGATCACCTAATAGGCCGTCGTCAAAAGCGTCATCCACACCCCCACTCCTCTTTTTGTCAATATTCAATAAATTCAAGCGGGTGCGAAGTGCCGCCACCGCTACAAATATATCTGTTTGTGTGGCGGTAGGCAAATGCGACATACCGTCTCCTTTTATCGGGATACTGAAATGTCGCTGCGCAAATCTTATGCAGCAGTAGTTCAACTGCTTCGCGTGCAGAAAGGCCTGTCCCAGACGGAGCTTTCTGGTTCTGTAACACAAGCGCACGTCAGCGCCCTTGAGCTTGGAAAAAGCTCGGCAACTGTCGACACGAGTGTCCAAATTGCCGCTGCGCTGAAGGTTGAGCCAATCACCCTACTCGCACTCTCTGTTGCGTCTCATGAGAAGCGGACGGTGCGGGAGGCTCTCTTAGCCTCTCTGGCGGAGGCTGAAAATTTAGGACTAGCCGACACTCTGCTCCCTACAAGAGCGCAAGCCTTAACTCGTACGGATGTGCTGGAAGCACGGAAAAAATGGCAGGCTGTGCAAGAGTTGAAATCGCAAGGCTTCAGTCAATCTCAAGCGTCAAAGGAATTGGGCATACCTGAAAGCACGCTGCGGAGGCTCTGGCATAAAGCAGCCCAGGCTGAATGATCGGGATAGAAGCTCTGGAAGCTGACGCCGACGTGGTACCAGTGGGTAGCGAGAGCTCGGAATACGCCATGCCAATGCAGCAGCCCATCACCAAACATTCCGGGAATGCCTGCCATGTCAGCTTTGTGCGAACGGAAGATATTTTGGTCTCTGAAACAGACGAGTCGTCACGAGCGAGGCCGTGACACCTAACAGATGGAGGAGATGCCTTCCAGCGAAGACGACTTCCGTTGTCCTGGCCCCTTGAGCACATAGACGGTGTTCCTGGTTTCGAAGAGATAGCCGTCCGCTTGTTGACCTAATCCATTCGCCAGGCTCGAACCGCCGCTGTTCGTCGTGAATGACCTTGTGGGCAAACTCAAACATAGGCTGGCATCCAGCCGCAGCTATCTTGGACTGCTCTTTCATCTCTGAGGATGGCATCCAGGATCACCCAGTCTTCAACGACGCAAAACGGCATCCATTTTGTACCGTTTTCGAGCTGCGAGAATTAAGTCATCTAGGGGCAGCTGGGAGCCAATCAGTTCAAACCCACCCTCCCCCAGCACTCCATCGTTGAAAGGAGTAACCATCAAGCACTACCCGTCGTGTAGAACGGCATATTGTCTTGGGTGTCTACCGTGACGTACACGGACGTCGATGCAATTTCTCGGTAAATCGCCACTAGGGCGTGGAGGCCAGGATTTGAGTCGCGGAGGCCCATCTTGCCTCAATGATTTGCTGGATCTCTGGAGGCTCCGATGGCCACATTGTTGAGAGGATGAGACCGCGCCGGACATGCTACGCTTCGCCAGCATCGGCGGCTGTCCACTTCCCCATCAAAAAATCCTGACAGCTCCATTTTTGCCTTAAGCCCGGCTTTACTGGGCCGAATGCTGTCCATATTTTTAGAAGCTCACTATTAGAAGGGTTCGACAAGACCATCGTCTCGATTCCGACCTGGCGCCTGATGTCCGAGTCGTTCAAGAACTGGCGCGGCATGCAGCAGTCCGGCGGGCGACGGATCAAGCGCAGCCTGTTCATCGATGCCAGCGGCGTGCGCTTCATCCGCGACGACGAGGAGCAGAAGCTGTCCCAGGTGCATCTGCTGACCGACTACATCAGCCGCAAACAGGCTGAGCTCAAGGCCTGGAACGAAGCGCAAGGCAATGTCGCGGCCATGTCCGCCAACCGCCGACGCATGACCAATATCGGGACGTTCCGCGCTTATGCCTTGGCCTATCTGAAGAGCCATCCGGAAATCCAGCCGAACATGACCTGCATGGTCCGGCAGATGCAGACCACGGCCCAGGGCATCCCACTGGAAATCTACTGCTTCACCCGCACCACGGCCTGGGCCGATTACGAGCGGATCCAGGGGGATATTTTCGATTACCTGCTGGCGGTGCTGCCGGAGTTTGGCTTGAGCCTGTACCAGCAGCCCAGTGGCGGGGATTTACGGGCCGGGTTACTGCCGGCGGTGTTGGGCGCGAGCCACATTCCCGAGCCAGAAAAGCACGTGATGTAGTGCACGCCGCCCCCTGTAGGAGCGAGTTCACTCGCGATGAAATTTCCGGCACCGCGGGCATTCAGACAGCCCGTGTTTTCGTTAACCACCATCGCGAGCGAGCTCGCTCCTACAGGGTCAGGCGGTTGCCAGCTGGTTTCGCACACCCAACCGACTGATCCACACCGCCAGCAGAATCACCGACCCGCCCAGCAGCAACCGCCCCAATTCCTCATGCTGATTCCAGATCAACAGGTTGATCAGCAATCCCACCGGTACGTGCAGGTTGTTCATCACCGCCAGTGTCCCGCCGTTCACCAGGCACGCGCCTTTGTTCCACCAGTAGAGTCCCAAAGCAGTCGAGACCAGGCCGAGGAACAACAGCACGCCCCATTGCAGGGGTGCTTCAGGCAGGAAATTTTGTTTGCCGAACAGCAGGAACGCCGGCAAGGCCACCGCCAATGCCCCCAGGTAGAAATAGCCGAAGCGTCGATAATGCGGCAGGTCGCTGGGGTGACGCGCTACCAGATGCTTGTACAGCACTTGGCCTGCGGCATAGGTGAAGTTGGCCAATTGCAGCAGCAAAAAGCCCATGAAGAAGTCCGGGTTGATGCGATCGTAGCGAATCACCGCCGCTCCCGCGACCGCCACCAGCGCGGCGATCAGGGCCCAGGGATTGAAGCGGCGGTTCAGCGCGTCTTCGATCAAGGTCACGTGCAACGGCGTGAGGATAGTGAACAGCAACACTTCCGGCACCGTCAGCACACGGAAGCTCAGGTACAGGCAAACGTAGGTCACGCCGAACTGCAGCGCGCCGATCAGCAACATGCCACGCATGAACGCCGGCTCCACCGAGCGCCAGCGCGTCAACGGAATGAACACCAGCCCCGCCAGCAGCACGCGCACCAGCACCGCGAAATAACTGTCGACATGACCGGCCAGGTACTCGCCGATCAAACTGAAGGAAAACGCCTGGATCAGCGTGACAAAAAGTAGATAGCCCATGCTCGCCTCGTTTTGAATGGCGGCGACGATAGCGGGTTTTGCCCTTTACTGCGAACCCTGCAGGAGCCGAGCTTGCTCGCGATGGACGTCAACGAAAACGCGGACTATCTGAATGCCCGCGTTGCCCTGGCGTTTTTCGCGAGCAAGCTCGCTCCTACATTTCGTTTAATGACGTAGTCGCGATATCAGATGACTCCGTAGGACCTTGTAGGCAAACTCCGAATCTCGCTTTTGGGCACTTTGATGCCTTGTTGCGCTTTTCTTTGACGGGATAGTCTGCGGTGGTCGCTGAGCATTCAGCGATCGGGCTTGGAAACCCGTCGGATCTAAGCGCAACAGCAGCTCAACCCTGATTCCAGACGTTTTTACGACTGCGAAACAAGTGTTATGGCAGCTGTGCGTGGGACGCTTTCGGGCGTGCCGGTTTCCTTGATCCCCGGTTTTCCAACCCGCGTACAGCTGCCACCCATTCGCTTGGAAACGAACGTGGCGGCTCTCTTGGATTAAGGAGTGACACCATGACCCACACCGATTCCCCGTCATCTACAGAACTAAAAACCATCGGCTTCACCCCCTTCCTGTACCTCTCGAACCAACCCCTGTTCCACGTCTGCCGCGACGTCCCCCTCACCGACGCCCTGGCACAAGCCTCCGACCTGCTGTACCTCGCAAAATCCCTGACCATGGACGCCGCCTACACCTCAAACAACGACCGCCACGCCTGGGCCGCTCATTACCTGACCGCGATGAGCAAAGCCGTGATCGATGACGTGGCGAAGGTGTTGGAGCGAGAGCGCGATCTCAAACACAGAAAAGCCAACCAACAACAATGACCCACCCCCTGTAGGAGCGAGCATGCTCGCGATGAACCTGAGAACCCCGCGGGGCATCAGGCACCCAGCGTTATCGTTCACCACCATCGCGAGCAAGCTCGCTCCTACAGGGAAAGCGCGTACAACCACCCGTTCAAACCGCCATCGCTGACAAGCCTTGCTCAGGTTTTGTGGCGTACGCAGATTTTATGGACAACCCCACCCCCTGTAGGAGCGAGCTTGCTCGCGATGAACCTGAGAACGCCGCGGGGCATCAGGCACCCAGCGTTATCGTTGACGCCCATCGCGAGCATGCTCGCTCCTACAGGGAAAGCGAGTACAACCACCCGTTCAAACCGCCATCGCTGACAAGCCTTGCTCAGGTTTTGTGGCGTACGCAGATTTTATGGACAACCCCACCCCCTGTAGGAGCGAGCCTGCTCGCGATGAACCTGAGAACGCCGCGGGGCATCAGGCACCCAGCGTTATCGTTGACGCCCATCGCGAGCATGCTCGCTCCTACATTAGGGGAATGGGTTCAACCAATAGGCCGAGTGTCAGCGCGCCCGCTCTTGATCTTGATCCACCCGCCCCTATCGGAAGGCTGAGTGGAGGCGTTCATCCGGGGATTGGCGCGCAGCGCCGTGGGGCGAAGCCGCACACGTTGCATGTAGGTGCAGCGAAGCAAACCGGAGGGCAATGCCCCCGGATGAATGCCGCAGCGAAGGTACGCCGAGCCTTAGCGAGGGGCCGGACGCTTGGGGCGAGACCTTTGCTTCCTTTGGGCTGGGCCGGCACTCCGGCGTTTGCCAAAGGGAGTCGGCCGTCAGGGCGAAACCATCAGCCGCCGTTACCTCAGCAATGGATATGTACTCAATCAGCCAGAGCCACGTCGGCTATCAGGCCGCCATCGCTGGCAGGCCAGCTCCCACAGGAATTGGGGGCATACGCAAAAACGAGGTCGTCTGTCAGGCCGCCTTCGCGAGCAAGCCCGCTCCCACAGTGGATCGAGTCAATCTGAAAGATCATGTCAGGCTTAAGGCCGCCTTCGCGGGCAAGCCTCGCTCCTACAGGGGAATGCGTACGGCCATGAGGCCGAGCGTTAGCTCGCCTGCACTTGATCTTGATCCACCCGCCCCTTCGGAAGGCTGAGTGGAGGCGTTCATCCGGGGATTGGCGCGCAGCGCCGTGGGGCGAAGCCGCACACATTGCATGTAGGTGCAGCGAAGCAAACCGGAGGGCAATGCCCCCGGATGAATGCCGCAGTGAAGGTACGCCGAGCCCTAGCGAGGGGCCGGACGCTTGGGGCGAGCCTTTTGGTTCCTTTTTGGCGTTTGAAAAAGGGACTCGCCGTCAGGGCGAAACCCTAAGCGGCCGTTACCGCAGCAATGGATATGTACTCAATCAGCCAGAGCCTGGTCGGCTATCAGGCCGCCATCGCTGGCAGGCCAGCTCCCACAGGAATTGGGGCATACGCAAAAACGAGGTCGTCTGTCAGGCCGCCTTCGCGAGCAAGCCCGCTCCCACAGGGGGGTCGGGTACATCCGCAAGAGACTGGTCGACTGTCAGGCCGTCTTCGCCAGCAGGCTGGCTCCCACAGGACATCCTCCCACAGCGGATCGGGTCAACCTGAAAGATCACGTCAGGCTTGAGATCGGCCAGCCCCCACAGGGCTTCACAAAATCGCAGGCAAAAAAAAGCCCGATCCCGCCAAGCGTTCAATCGGGCTGCAGCACTCAGGAGCAATAAGTGCGAAGGGAGGTTCTATGCGCGTACAGGCTTGAAGGGTTGCGCCAGGTCACTAGACCATCCAGCGATTATCTGGCGATTAACGGGTCAGGCCACCTGGGAAAGCTTGGCGTTCGCCTGGTTCAGGCCCTTCTCCTGGAAGTCGCCGCCCAGGTTCATGCCCTCGGCGTGGATGAACGTCACGTCGTGGATACCGATGAAGCCCATCACCTGACGCAGGTACGGTTCCTGATGGTCCGCCGGGCTGCCGGCATAGATCCCGCCGCGAGCGGTCAGGACGTAGGCACGCTTGCCGCTGAGCAGGCCTTGGGGACCGGTTTCGGTGTACTTGAAGGTCACACCGGCACGCAGCACGTGGTCGAGCCAGGCTTTGAGGGTGCTTGGAATGGCGAAGTTGTACATCGGCGCGGCCATCACCAGCACGTCGGCGGCCAGCAGTTCATCGGTCAGCTCGTTGGAGCGATCCAGGGACAGCTGTTCGACATCGCTGCGCTGGTCGACGGGTTTCATCCAGCCGCCCAACAGGTTGATGTCCAGGTGCGGCACCGGGTTGACGGCCAGGTCACGAACGGTGATCTGATCCTGTGGGTGCGCGGCTTTCCACTGGCTGATGAAGGTCTGGGTCAGTTGACGGGAAACCGAGTCTTGCTGACGGGCGCTGCTTTCGATGATCAGAACGCGTGACATGGGTTGTAGGCTCCATCTGAGAAGGTTGTAAGTCGATGGAGTGAAGGTTAAACAGAGTCATATCGATGAAAAAGCGCAAATAACTGCTATAACCGATCGATAAATTCGTTTATAAGCGGAGCATGACCCGTAGACTTGCTCCGCGCAATGTCATTGCGGCTTGCAGGTCATGCTGATGTACAGCTTGATGATCTTGCGGTTGAACTTGGCTGACAGGTCAGCGCTTTTACCGGCAGCCAGATTGATCCTGCGGGTCTTCGGTGATTCGGGACCGTTGCGAAACACCACCGCGCAATCAGCGGCGGTGTCACCATAGTTGTTCAAGGTGATCGAACCCAGGTCGTAGTCGGAGGCGTAGGTGGTGTAGTCGATCTTCAGGCCGTTGAGTTCTTTCTGTACATCGATCGGGTAGGCAAACGCTGTCAGCGGCAACAGGGCCAGCAGCACAGTAACGACTTTTTTCATTCAGCAGTCTCCAATAAGAACTGCGCAGCTTAGGACAACAGGAGCCCATCATGAAAGCGCCCCGCGTGACCCTTGATCAATGGCGCACACTCCAGGCCGTGGTCGACCACGGCGGTTTCGCCCAGGCCGCCGAGGCACTGCACCGTTCGCAATCCTCCGTCAGCTACACCGTGGCGCGCATGCAGGACCAGCTCGGCGTGCCGTTGCTGCGCATCGACGGCCGCAAAGCCGTACTGACCGAGGCCGGTGGCGTGCTGTTGCGCCGCTCCCGGCAACTGGTGAAACAGGCCAGTCAGCTCGAAGACCTGGCCCATCACATGGAACAGGGCTGGGAAGCCGAAGTGCGGCTGGTGGTCGACGCCGCTTACCCCAACGCCCGCCTGGTGCGCGCCCTCACCGCCTTCATGCCGCAAAGTCGGGGCTGCCGCGTGCGGCTGCGCGAAGAGGTGTTGTCGGGTGTAGAAGAAGTGTTGCTCGAAGGCGTGGCCGACCTGGCTATCACTGGGTTCAGCATTCCCGGCTACCTGGGGGCGGAATTGAGTGACGTCGAATTCGTCGCGGTTGCCCATCCGGAACACCCGCTGCATCGCCTCAATCGCGAACTGAATTTCCAGGACCTTGAAAGCCAGATGCAAGTGGTGATCCGCGACTCCGGCCGCCAGCAACCGCGGGACGTCGGCTGGCTGGGCGCCGAACAGCGCTGGACCGTGGGCAGCCTGGCCACCGCCGCGACTTTCGTCGGCAGCGGCCTGGGCTTCGCCTGGTTGCCCAGGCACATGATCGAACGGGAATTGCGGGAAGGTACGCTCAAGCTGCTACCGTTGGATCAGGGCGGCAGCCGCAATCCGAGTTTCTATCTTTACTCGAACAAGGACAAACCCCTGGGCCCGGCCACGCAGATTCTCATCGAACTGCTGCGCACCTTCGACACCGCGCCGCTGGACGCGCCGTTCGCCGCCCCTGAACAAGCCTGACACGGAGTGTATGCATGGCCTATTTCGAACACGAAGGTTGCAACCTGCACTATGAGGAATATGGCCACGGCACGCCTTTGCTGCTGGTCCACGGCCTGGGCTCGAGCACCCTGGACTGGGAAAAACAGATCCCCGCACTGGCGGCGCGCTACCGGGTGATCGTCCCCGATGTGCGTGGCCACGGGCGCTCCGACAAACCCCGCGAGCGCTACAGCATCGCCGGGTTCAGTGCCGATCTGGTGGCGCTGATCGAGCACCTCAATCTCGGCCCGGCCCATTACGTGGGCCTGTCCATGGGCGGCATGATCGGCTTTCAGCTGGGGGTGGATCACCCGCACCTGCTCAAGAGCCTGTGCATCGTCAACAGCGCGCCCGAGGTCAAGCTACGCAGCCGCGACGATTACTGGCAGTGGTTCAAGCGCTGGAGCCTGATGCGCGTCCTCAATCTGCACACCATCGGCAAGGCCCTGGGCGGCAAATTGTTTCCCAAGCCCGAACAGGCCGATTTGCGACAAAAGATGGCCGAGCGCTGGGCAAAAAACGACAAACATGCTTATCTCGCCAGCTTCGATGCGATCGTTGGCTGGGGGGTTCAGGAACGACTTTCCAGGGTGTCCTGTCCAACCCTCATCGTCAGCGCCGACCGTGACTACACACCGGTTTCGTTGAAAGAGAATTACGTAAGGCTGCTGCCCGATGCGCGGCTGGTGGTGATCGCCGACTCACGTCACGCCACCCCGCTGGATCAGCCGGAACGCTTCAACCAGACACTGCTCGAGTTTCTCACCGCAGTCGATACCACCACACTCAGGATCACTGACCCATGCTGAAAAAAATCGCCCTCGCCGCTGGCTCCGTACTGTTTGCCGCCAACCTGATGGCGGCAACGCCTGCCAAGGCGCCGCATGTTCTGCTGGACACCTCCAACGGCCAGATCGAAATCGAACTGGACCCGGTCAAAGCGCCGATCAGTACCAAGAATTTCCTTGAGTACGTGGACAGCGGCTTCTACAACAACACGATTTTCCACCGTGTGATTCCAGGCTTCATGATCCAGGGCGGCGGCTTCACCCAGACCATGCAGCAAAAAGACACCAAGGCGCCGATCAAGAACGAACACAGCAACGGTCTGGTCAACGTGCGTGGCACCCTGTCGATGGCCCGTACCTCGGTGCCGGATTCGGCCACCAGCCAGTTCTTCGTCAACGTCAAGGACAACGACTTCCTCGACCAGGGTGACGGCTACGCGGTGTTCGGCAAAGTGGTCAAGGGCATGGACGTGGTCGACACCATCGTCAATTCGCCCACCACCGTTCGCAACGGCATGAAGGACGTACCGGCTGATCCGGTGTTCATCAAGTCGGCCAAGCGTATCGACTGAGACTAAGTTGGACAGGGACGTCCGAGCCGTTGCCGGCTATGCCGGCAACGCTCACACCGCTTAAAGGAGTGCCCGCTCGCGGGTGGAAAACCGATGCTTTATCGCCGTTTTGAAAAACTGATCGACATTTTTCGCGACGCTCCGACAGCGGCGCCGCCCGATCGGGTATGGCCTTTCTACACCTATTACCTCAAACAGGTCTGGCCGAGTTTCGCCGCACTGCTGACGGTGGGCCTGTTCGGTGCGTTGATCGAGGTGGCGCTATTCAGCTACCTGAGCCGCATCATCGACCTGGCCCAAGGCACGCCCAATACTGAGTTCTTCAAGGAACACGGCCTCGAACTGGCCTGGATGGCGGTGGTGGCGCTGATCCTGCGCCCGGTGTTCGTCGCCCTGCATGACTTGCTGGTGCACCAGACCTTAAGCCCCAGCATGACCAGCATGATCCTCTGGCAAAACCACAGCTACGTGCTCAAGCAGAGCCTGAATTTTTTCCAGAACGACTTCGCCGGGCGGATCGCCCAACGCATCATGCAGACCGGCAACTCCCTGCGCGACTCGGCTGTGCAGGCGGTTGACGCGCTGTGGCACGTGCTGATCTATGCCATCAGTGCGCTGGTGCTGTTCGCCGAAGCCGACTGGCGCCTGATGATCCCGCTGCTGAGCTGGATCGCCGCGTTCATCGGTGCGCTCTACTACTTCGTGCCACGGGTCAAGGACCGCTCGGTGAGGTCTTCCGATGCGCGCTCCAAACTCATGGGGCGCATCGTCGATGGCTACACCAATATCACCACCCTGAAGTTGTTCGCCCACACCCACTTCGAGCAGCAGTACGCCCGCGAGGCGATCAAGGAGCAGACCGAAAAAGCCCAGATGGCTGGTCGTGTGGTCACCAGCATGGACGTGGTCATCACCAGCATGAACGGGCTGTTGATCGTGTGCACCACCGGCTTGGCCCTGTGGCTGTGGACGCAATCGCTGATCACCGTGGGCGCCATCGCCCTGGCCACCGGCCTGGTGATTCGCATCGTCAACATGTCGGGCTGGATCATGTGGGTGGTCACCGGCATCTTCGAAAACATCGGCATGGTGCAGGACGGCCTGCAGACCATCTCGCAACCGGTCAGCGTCACCGACCGCGACCAGGCCAAACCCTTGGCCGTGGGCCGCGGCGAAGTGCGTTTCGAACACGTCGACTTCCATTACGGCAAGCACAGCGGTGTCATCGGCGATCTCAACCTGACCATCAAGCCTGGCGAAAAAATCGGCCTGATCGGCCCTTCCGGCGCAGGTAAATCGACCCTGGTGAACCTGCTGCTGCGCCTCTATGACGTGGAAAGCGGGCGCATCCTGATCGACGGCCAGAACATCGCCGAGGTTAGCCAGGAAAGCCTGCGCGAACGGATCGGCATGATCACCCAGGACACATCGCTGCTGCACCGCTCCATCCGCGACAACCTGCTGTACGGCAAACCCGACGCCACCGAGGACGAGCTCTGGGAGGCCGTTTACAAAGCGCGGGCCGATGGTTTCATTCCCACCCTGTCGGATGCTGAAGGCCGTATCGGCTTCGATGCCCATGTCGGTGAGCGTGGAGTGAAACTCTCGGGCGGCCAGCGGCAACGGATCGCCATCGCGCGCGTACTGCTCAAGGACGCGCCGATCCTGATCATGGACGAAGCCACCTCGGCGCTGGACTCGGAGGTTGAAGCGGCGATCCAGGAAAGCCTGGAAACCCTGATGCAGGGCAAGACCGTGATCGCCATCGCCCACCGGCTCTCGACCATCGCCCGGATGGACCGGCTGGTGGTGCTGGAAAACGGCAGGATCGCCGAAACCGGCAGCCATGCCGAGCTATTGGCGCACGGCGGCTTGTATGCGCGGTTGTGGCAGCATCAGACGGGTGGGTTCGTCGGGATCGACTAAGTCTTCAACTCACCACACTACCTGTGGGAGCGGGCTTGCTCGCGAAGGCGCAGTGTCAGACAACAACTGTGTTGACTGATCCACCGCCTTCGCGAGCAAGCCCGCTCCCACATTGGAACTGTGTGATCTTCAGAGCTGTTTGTAGGGCAGCGCCGTCTTCGCTTCCTCGGCATAGGCCAACACCCCCGCCCGCTCCTGCTGCAGGAAGTCCTTGACCGCCGCCTTCAGCCCCGGATGACGCAGGTAGTGCCAGGAATGGGTGATGACCGGTTCAAATCCGCGAATCAATTTGTGCTCACCCTGGGCACCGGCATCGAAACGCTGGAAACCGTTGGCAATCGCGTACTCCATGCCCTGATAGAAACAGGTCTCGAAGTGCAGCCGATCGAACTCCGCCAGACAGCCCCAGTAGCGCCCGTAGAAACTCTCGCTGCCCACCAGGCTGAAGGCCATCGCCACCGGGCGTGACCCTTGTTTGGCCAACACCACGCGAATCGATTGCGGCATGCGTTCGGCCAACAGGCTGAAAAATTCCCGTGTCAGGTAAGGCCTTTGCCGGCGCACCGCGTAGGTGTTGGCGTAGCACGCATAGACAAAATCCCACTGCACCTGGGTCAGTTGCCGCCCTTGCAACCACTCGAACTCAAACCCCTGCCCCGCCACCTGTTCGCGCTCCTTGCGCATCTGTTTGCGCTTGCGCGAACTCAAGACGTCGAGAAAATCCTGGAAATCCCGATAGCCACGGTTCTGCCAGTGGTACTGGCAGCCGATGCGTTGCAGCCAGCCCGGTTGTTCGGCCAGGGCGGCATCGGTGAAGGGGTCGGTAAAGTTGATGTGAGCGCTGGAGAGTTGTTCGATTTCCAGATACCCGGGCAGGCTTTTCAACAGCTCGAAACCGTCCTCGACCCTGGCGGCCAGCAGGCGCGGACCGCTGACCGGGCTGAATGGTACGGCGCTCAGAAATTTGGGGTAGTAATCGATGCCGGCGCGCTCACAGGCATCGGCCCAGGCATGGTCGAACACGTATTCGCCGTAGGAGTGCCATTTGCGATAACCGGGCAATGCGGCAATCAGGCGATCGCCTTCGACATGCAGCAAATGCTCGGCTTGCCAGCCGGAATGGGGCCCCACGCTGCCACTGTCCTCCAGCGCACTGAGGAAAGCGTGGCTCAGGAACGGCTGGTCTTCGGGCACCACGGCGTCCCAGGTGACCGGGGCAATCTCGGACAGACTTTGCAGACGTTGCAGCGGCATCACCATCCTCACTCATTCATGGCGTGAAAGCCTGGGGAGTATCGCTTATCGCCGCTGTTTTCACATCCGCCATTCGACGACAGCGCTCTAGATCAATAGTTCGCGGGCACTCTGGATCGTCATCGACATGCCATCACATTGCCACTGCCCTGTCATAAACCGTCGCGATACTGGCGCCTGTTTTTAGAGCGCCGGGTTATAGCCGGTGACTGTTTTCCGTCCATCAATGGTCGGTTCTGCCTGGGATGGCTCCGTCATCCACTCTCATCTTCGGAGATTGATATGCGTCTTGCTTCCACGAAAACTGCGGCAGCCCTGTGTGGCGGTCTGTTGCTGGCCATGAGTGTTCCTGCCAGCGCCGCAGTCGACGCCAAACTGCTCGACATGCTCAAGGCCAACGGCTCGATTACCAACGCACAGTACAGCGAACTGCAAGCCGAACTGGCCAGAGACCAGAAAGAACAGCAAATCGCCCGTCAGGCTCAGCAAGAGACCAACGAGCAGATCGCGGCCACCGCGAAGAAAACCAATGAGCTGAGCACTTTCGACCAGAAGCTGGCATGGGCCGCCAAGACCCAATTCAAGGGCGACGTGCGTTTCCGCCAGGAAACCATCAAGAACGATGGCGTGCCAAACAACCGTGACTCGAACCGTCAGCGCATTCGTGCCCGCCTGGGTGCCTACAGCGAAATCAACCCGCAGGTCGACACCGGTATCCGTATCGCTACGGGCAGCAACGACGACCCTCGTTCCACCAACCAGGATTTGAACAACTACTTCGACAAGAAGCAGATCTGGCTGGACCAGGGCTATGTCGATTACCACCCCGACGCCATCAAGAACCTGCACATCGTTGGCGGCAAGATGCCTCAGCAATGGGTGAGCATGGGCGATGTGATCTGGGATAGCGACATCAGCCCGGAAGGTCTGTCGGTTTCCTATAAATACCCGCTGAGCGGCAGCACCGAACTGTTCGGCAGCGCCGGTCACTACACCCTCAAGGACAACGTCGACGGCGACGGCGTGCAGTTCAAACACGACCTGCGCCTGTACGCCGGTCAGTTGGGCGCGCGTTTTGCCATCACCGACAACCTGAAACTGACCCTGGGTGGCAGCGTCTACGGTTACGACAACGACAACGACATCACCCCTGGCGGCACCACGATCCCGACCGCACTGGCCATCAACGGCAACAGCCCGGGCGAACAGTTCAAGCTGTACGAAGGCTTCGGTCAACTGGACATCGCCGGTCTGCCACTGCCACTGTCGATCTACGGTCAGTACGTCAACAACGACGATGCCAGCAACGACCAGGACACCGCCTGGCTGGCCGGTGTGAAGACCAAGATCTACGGCTTCGCTGTGGACTACAACTATCGTGACGTACAGCGTAACGCTGTGGTTGGCGCCTTCACCGACTCCGACTTCGCCAACGGCTTCACCGGTTCCCGTGGCAGCAAGCTGAAAGTGAGCTACGAGCTGGACAAGAACTTCGCCCTGGGTGCGACGTACTTCATGGCTGACTCTGACTACACCAACGCCACCCTCAAGGACTCCGACATCAACACCCTGCAACTGGATGCTGAAGCGAAGTTCTAAAAAAGCAGTGGCAAGCTACAAGTTTCAAGCTGCAAGTTGAAGCGGCGCATCCGGTCACTTGAGGCCTACCGCTTGAAGCTTGCAGCTGCTCCCATTCAGCCTCGCGTTGATCCGGCGGTCCCCATCATCCGTCCGCCGGATCAATGTGAGTCTGTTTTCCAGACACTGCAAAAATCCCTCCGTCAAAATCAGCGCCGGTCTTCAGTCCGTCCCTGACTTCTGCTCCAGTCATTCAACAGGCTGTACGCCACCGCCAGCAACGTCGGACCGATGAACAGGCCGATGAAGCCGAAGGCAATCAAACCGCCAAACACCCCCAGCAACACAATCACCAGGGGCAGGTTGCCGCCGCGACTGATCAGGTAAGGCTTGAGCACGTTGTCCACGCCACTGATGATGAAGGTGCCCCAGATCCCGAGGAAGATCGCCATCCCGTACTCGCCCTTCCAGGCCAGCCATGCCGTGGCCGGAATCCATACCAGCGGCGGGCCCATGGGAATCAGGCTGAGCAGGAAGGTGACAATGCCCAACACCAATGCGCCCGGCACACCGGCAATCAGGAAGCCGATCAAGGCCAGCACCGCCTGGGCCGCCGCCGTGCCGATCACCCCGTTCACCACCCGCTGCACGGTGCCTGCCACCAACTCGATGTAATAACCGGCGCGATCGCCGATCAGGCGTTCCAGCAGGCCATGAACGAACGCGGCCAGTCGCGGGCCGTCACGATAGAAGAAGAACACGAAGACAATGCTCAGGGTCAGCTCGAGGATGCCACCGCCGATCTGCGCACTGCGCGCCAGCAGCCAGTTGCCCATCTGCCCGAAATAAGGCTTGAGCGATACCATCATGGCCGCGCCCTGCTGGTCGATGCTGTTCCAGATGCCCACCAGCCGAGCCCCCACCAGAGGAATGCTGCCCAGCCAGGCTGGTGCCTCGGGCAAGCCATCAACCTGCACGTCCTTGATGAATGCCGTCGCATCGCGCACGTGATCGGCCAGGTTGAACCCCAGCCACACCAGAGGCGCTGCCACCAGCACCATCCAGCCAACGGTCAACACCGCGGCCGCCAGGGACTCGCGGCCATTGAGCCAGCGGGTCAGCAGACGCATCAGCGGCCAACTGGCAAACGCCAGCACTGCGCCCCAGAACAATGCCGACCAGAACGGCGCCATCACCCAGAAGCTCGCGCCAAACAGCACCAGGAGCAGGATCTGCACCAACAGCCGATCGTTATTGATCATTCCATTTCCCGAAAACAGACAGTCCGCAAAAGAGTAGGCGAACGCGCAGAACGCGTTCGCCGTTGTAGCTTATCGCAGCAGTTGGAAGTGCAGTCCAGAGCCTTGGACGCTGCCGGTTTCCATCCGCGCAGCCCGTACACCCTGGCCGATCAGGGCCTGACGCCAGGCTTCGGCATTGGGCCCCGATACACTGACACGCAAGGTTGCGTCCAGGTTCAGGCCACGGGAGATCAGGCGCAGCCAGGTCTCATCCGATGCGTCAGTGAGTTTGGGGAAATCCAGTTCGCCGGTGCTCTTGAGTTCCCGCAGCAAGGTCGCCGAGGTTGGCAGCAAATCGCCCAGCGGCGCGTTGGCCTCGAACTGCTCGACATGCAGATAGGCTTTGCGATTGCCCCGGGTGATGCTGTAGAGCGCCACCAGCGTGTTGTCCTTGGGGGCTGCCAGACGCAACAGCAGATAAGCCTGCTCATTGTCCGAGCCGTAAAGCTTGGCGTTGCCGAACACTTCGTTGGCCCACAGGCTGCTCTCGCCGCAATCGCGGGCCTGGCACCAGAACAGCAATTGCGCTTCCTGCTTCTGCAAGGCTTCGCGGGCGGCGGTAAAGGCTTCAATGGAGGAATGATCCGGCGGCAGCTCGTAGGTCACCGAGGTGGCGTTGCCACGGGCGCTGACCTGACCGTCGAAACGCAATTGGCCGCTGATCTTGCGGATGGAACCCAGCGGGTAGATTCGCTCCAGTTCGACCGCGGGGCGGTAGTCGACGATCTGCGCATCGGACATGCGCGGCACGATCGGCAGGTCCTGACTGCCAGGCACATCAGCGGCGAACGACATGGGACTGACACTGCACAGCGCCAACAGACTGAGGGAACGCATCGATGGACTCATCGGATCAGCATGGCCTGAGCACCCGTGACGACTTCGTGTCCATCGGGCGTTGCAACGGTGTAGAGATCTAGCATGGTTGTCTCCCTTTTCAACCCACCCAGCCTCGACAGTTGCCCGGCGCAAGTCAAGGAACGGCGAAGAACCGATTGAAACAGTCTGCGACAAGATCGGCACCGTGCTCGTCATTCAAGTGCAAATGATGGCCGCCTGGCAGCTGCTCACGGCTAAAGGGTAGACGCTCCAGCAACTCGGAGTGTTTGGCGAGCATACCGTCGGCAGCCACCACCAGTCTGGCCGGGCAGGCGACGCGCTGGACGAAGGCCATGGCTTGTTCGGTGGTCAGGCGGATGGGCGACGGTAGGGTCAGGCGATTGTCGGTGCGCCAGGTATAGCCGCCCGGCACCGGCATCAAGCCGCGCTGTGCAAGCAGTTCGGCAGCCTCGCGACTGACCGCCACCAGCCCTTTCATGCGCGCTTCGATGGCCCGCTCGAGGGTGGTGTACACCGGCTTGCGTTTTTCCCGCAGGTCCAATTGCGCCTGCAGGGCCATGCCCATGCGTTCGGCCGCATTTTCGCCTTTGTCTGTAGGAGGAATCACGCCGTCGATCAATGCCAGGTGCGTGACACGTTCGGGCAGCGATCCGGCGATGATCACGGAAGCGATCGCGCCCATCGAATGCCCCAGCAGCGCGAACCGCTTCAAGCCGAGCTGTTCGGCGACTTGCAGCACATCGTGGGCGTAATCCCACATGGCATAACCGGCGCCCGGGGGGCGATGCCCGGAGTGACCGTGACCGGCCATGTCCAGGGCAACGATGCGCAGGCCTTTGAGTTTGGGCGCCAGGCGCGCAAAACTGTTGGCGTTATCGAGCCAGCCATGCAGGGCGATCACCGGCAATCCGTCTTCGGGACCGAACAGATGGGCCGCCAGTTCGATGTGCGGCAAGCTCAGGCGGACTTCTTCGACGACCTGGTTCATGCGCAATCCTGCTGGCGGCCGTCCCAGCGGCTGAACAGGTTTTTCAGCATGGCGGCAGTGTCCTGGGGGCGTTCGAGGGGAAACATATGGCCACCGGGCATGGTCAGGCTTTCGCCCAGCGGCATGCGCCCCACGGAGCTGGCGTGATGACGCATCACCACCCGGCTCTTGTGGCCGCGAACCACCGCCAGCGGCACCTTCAGTTGCCGGGCACGGCCTGGGCTGGTGTGGGGCACGCCACGGTAGATGCTGATTTCCGTGGCCGGGTCGAAGCGCAGCCGCAGCTTGTCGCCGACCCGATGCAAACCGTGTTGCAGGTAGGCATCGAAGCAATCCGGGTCGAAGCCGCGAAACAGGGTTTTGCCGGCGAAATAGCGTCGAGCACTGTCCAGGTCAGCGAACTCTTCCCGCCGTCCCAATGTGCGGCCGGCGGGTGTCAGCCTGTCGATGAAACCGAAACGCTTGGCGGCGCGGATCACCCATTGGTCGGCGCGAGTCAGCACCGGCGAATCGAGCATGACCACACCGCGATAAAGCTCGGGGCAGCGCAATGCGGCGTGCAGATGCAGTACGCCACCGAAGGAATGGCCGACGCCCCACACCGGCTCGGCTTGCTGGCGCAGGTGATGGATCAGTTCATCCACCAGGTTGTACCAGTTGTCGTCCGCCGGGAAACGCGGGTCGTGAGCGTGCTGCTCCAGATGGGTCACCTGATACTCGGGCGCCAGCGCCGCGAACAGCTTGCCGTAAGTGCCCGAAGGGAAGCCGTTGGCGTGGGCGAAAAATATCTGTTGCGACATAACCGGCAAATCCATGAGCGAGAACAGGCGTTGATTGTCCGTAAGACCGCCCCCCGCAGCAATGACCGTAACTGACAGGAATGATGACAGTCCGGCCAAGACGACGGAGCCCGGTCACGGTGACTGCGCCGGCTCAATGTGGCGAGCGAGCTTGCTCGCGTCTGGCTGCGAAGCAGTCGTATTTCAGTCGATGCGATATACCTGTCATATCAATAAACTGGGGCCGCTTCGCAGCCCAGCGGGAGCAAGCTCCCTCGCCACAGTGGTAACCGCCAGCGGCAAGGTCGCAATCAACGTGCCGGCGGATTCTCACCCAACGGCACCACTGCCATGGTCAACCGCGACACGCAGCTGGCCTTGCCCTCATCACTGGTCAGGCGAATGTCCCAGACATGGGTCGTGCGGCCGATGTGAATCGGCTTGGCCACTGCCGTCACCCGCCCGCTGCGCAAGCCACGCAAGTGATTGGCGTTGATTTCCAGGCCCACGCAGTAAAACTTGCTGGCGTCGATGCACAGGTAGCTGGCCATCGAGCCGACGGACTCGGCCAGCACCACCGAGGCGCCGCCATGCAGCAGGCCATAGGGCTGATGGGTGCGGTGGTCGATGACCATGCTCGCGGTCAGGGACTGGTCATCGAAGGATTCGAAACGGATGTCCAGCACTTCGCCGATGGTGTTTTTCTGGATGGCGTTCAATTGCTCGATGTCGGGAGTGGTGCGCCACAGGCTCATCGCGGATTTTCCTTGTTGGTTTTGTTCGTGACTCAATCCTGCCACAGCACCGCTTCGCTACGCTCGCTCCATTCTTCGAAACGCGAGCCGTAGGTGGCTTCGATGACGTTGCGCTTGATCTTCAGGGTCGGCGTGAGGAAGCCGTTTTCCACCGCCCAACTGTCCTTGACCACCACCAGCCGCCGCAGGCGTTCATGTTTGTCGAGGGCGCTGTTGACCTCCTCCAGCAGCTTTTCCAGACTGGAATGCAGGCCCGCCCGCGCCTCCTGCTGCCCCACCGCCGACAGCACGCACAAGCCCAGCGGCGCGCTCAGGCCATCCCCCACCACGCACACCTGTTCGATGCGCGAATGCACCGCCAGGCGATTCTCGATCGGCGCTGGCGCCACGTACTTGCCTTTGCTGGTCTTGAAGATTTCTTTCAGGCGCCCGGTCAGTCGCAGGTTGCCTTCGGCGTCCTCCTCGCCCTTGTCGCCGGTGCGCAGGAAGCCGTCCTCGGAGATGGTCTCGGCGGTTTTCTGCGGTTCCTTGAAATAGCCGAGCATGGTCGCCCCGCTGCGCACCATCACTTCGCCCGACTCGTCGATCCGCACCTCGACGTCCGGGCAGGGTTTGCCGATCCAGCCTGGCTTGTTCTGCCCCGGCAGGCAGATGTGCGAGTAGCCGCAGCTCTCGGTCATGCCGTACACCTCCAGCACGTCCAGCCCGAGCTTGCGGTACCACATCAGCAGGCTAAGCGGCACGGGGGCCGCCCCGGACAAGGCCACGCGCAACGCATCCAGGCCCAATCCCGCCAGGACCTTATGACCGACCCGCTTGCCGATGATCGGCAGACCGAGCAGGAGATCCAGGCGTTTCGCCGGGATCTTGCTGTACACGCCCATCTGGAATTTGGTCCAGATCCGCGGCACGCCGAACAACGCCGTTGGCCGTGCTCGTCGCAGGTCAGTCAGGAAGGTGTCGAGGCTTTCGGCAAAGAATACTGTTTGCCCGGTGTAAATCGACGCCAGTTCGACGAACATCCGCTCTGCGACGTGACATAGCGGCAGGTACGACAGCAGGCGATCGGACTCATTCAAACCGAACAGTTGCGTACCGCGAGTGGTGGCGAACCCCAGGTTGGCGAAGCTGTGCATCACGCCCTTGGGCATGCCGGTGGTGCCGGAGGTGTAGATGATGGTGGCGAGCTGATCGGCGCCAGGTTTGGGGTCGTCCTGAATCGGCGAACACTGTTGTAGATCGGCCCAGCTGAAATCGAAATCGCCCGGCGGGTGCAACGGCAGGCTGATGGTCGCCAGGTCCGCGCTGACACCACGGGACATGCTGGGCCAGTCGTCGAGTTTGCCGATAAAGGCCAGCGCCGCTTCTGAATGCTCCAGCACCTGAGCGACGGATTCGGCCGTGAGGTTCGGGTACAGCGGCACCGACACGTGCCCGGCCATCCAGATCGCCAGGTCGGCAATGATCCAGTGGGCGCAGTTTTTCGAGATCAGGGCGATGTGACTGCCTTGGGGCAATTCGCGGGCTCGCAGCCAGTGCGCCGCGCAGCGTGCCTGATGGCCGACGTCAGCCCAAGTCAGCGTCTCAACCTGCCCGCCGCCCATGGGTTGGACCATGAAGCGCTGCCGGGGATGCCGGGCCTCGCGCTCGTAGAACACGTCCAGCGGCAAACGAAAAGCAGCAGACATGCGACTCGCTCCTGTGTTTTTGTTTGGAGCAAGCGTAGTCAACCAAGCAAGTGCTTGGTCGTCTATTTAACACAATTTTTTTCAGTTATCTCAATCCCATGTGGGAGCGGGTGTGCTCGCGAAAGCGGTAGGTCAGGCTCCATTGATGGCGAATGACACTGCCTCTTCGCGAGCAAGCCCGCTCCCACAGTGGATCGGTGTTGGAGAACTACGGGTGTTTCAGGCTGCTCAGCTTCATCGAGCCGATCACCAGTTCATCGCCCTTCAATTCAGCCAGGCCCGCGGTGCTGACTTGTTCCGGAGGAAAACCGGCACCGTGTTGCAGGTAACTGAGCAGATTACCCACCAACGGGTTGTGGCTGACCAGCAGCACATCACTGACCGACACCAGTTGTTCGGCCACCTTGTCCGGATCCGTTTCCGGGGTCAGCCATTCGACGGTGCGGATGTCCGGCTCGAAGCCCAGCGCGTCACGCACCAGTTGCGCAGTCTCCTGCGCTCGCAGATAAGGGCTGGCATAGATCGCGCTGACAGGTTGCCCGATCAATCGGGCCGCACTGCGCAGCACTTCTTCCCGACCGTGTTCGGTCAACGCCCGCTCCGAATCGTGGGTTTTGGAACCGTGGGGTTCGGCTTCACCATGACGCAATACCCAGAGTTTCATAGCTTGGGTTCCTCATCTCGGGCCGGATGCGGGGCGGGCGCCACGACGTGCGGCGCTTCACCTTCCGGCGTACGCGGCGTTGGCCAATCGGCGAACGGCCAAGGCTTCTGGTCGCTGTGAAAACTGCCGAACCGGCCGATCTGTGCCAGGAACTGGCTCAGACTGTCGCCAAAGTTCATCAGGCTGGCGCTCGGAGCACCATAGATCAAACGATAGATCAACTGCACCAGCACCACGGCGCCAAGGATGAACTGCGCCACTTGCCAGACCAGCACAAAGACGATCATCCACAGCACCCGCAACACAATGGACTCGTATTTGGCTTCTACTTTTTGATCGCTCATGTCTTGCTCCGTTCCTGTCAAGTTGGGCTCAGTTGAAACCGCTGGTGGAAATGAAGTCGACATCGGTCTTCGGCTCGCCGCGCATCAGCAGGCCGATCACCTGTTCGAGCGTGCGCCCTTCGAACAGGATCGCGTGCAGCCCGGCGACCAGCGGCATGTACACGCCCACTTCCTGGGCCTTGGCCTTGAGCACCTTGAGGGTGTTCACCCCTTCGGCCACTTCCCCCAGGCGATTGACCGCCTCATCCAGGCTCAGACCTTGTCCGAGGGCAAATCCGACCTGATAGTTCCGGCTTTTCGGCGACGAACAGGTCACGATCAGGTCGCCCACGCCCGCCAGGCCAAGGAAGGTCATCGGGTTGGCGCCCTGATTCACGGCAAAGCGCGTCATTTCCGCCAGCGCCCGGGTGATCAGCATGCTCTTGGTGTTCTCACCCATGTTCAGGGCCACGGCCATGCCGGCGATGATCGCGTAGCAGTTTTTCAAGGCCCCGCCCAGTTCCACGCCAAAACGGTCGGCGCTGGCGTACACCCGAAAGGTGCGACCATGCAGCACGGCTTGGACCCGTTCGCACAGTGCTTCGTCTTCGCTGGCGACCACCGTGGCAGTCAGCGCATGTTCGGCGATTTCCCGGGCCAGGTTCGGCCCCGACAACACGCCGATGCGCGCCTGGGGAGCGATCTCTTCGAGGATCTGGCTCATGAGTTTGAACGTGTGGGCTTCGATGCCTTTGGTCAGGCTGACCAGCATCTTGCCGCTCAGCCGTTCGGCGTGAGGGGCCAGCACCGAGCGCAAGGCGCTTGAGGGCAGCGCGACGAAATACAGGTCGCTGGCGTCCAGGGTGGCTTGCAGGTCAGTCACCGGGGTTACGCCCGGGAGGATCTTGATGCCTTTGAGGTAACGCGGGTTCTCGCGATTGACCCGAATGGCCTCGGCCTGTTCGGGATCGCGCATCCACTGCAGGACCTGGTGCCCGTTTTCGGCCAGCAGGTTAGCCACGGCGGTACCAAAACTTCCGCCTCCCAGAACCGCAATCGGGCGCTGTTCAGTCATATGTAATCCGTTAATCCATACCAGTGGCGATGTCGGCATTATACGGAGCGTCCCGGTGGCGGCCAGTCCCCGCGTCAATTACCCCGCCCGTGGTCGGCGAAGTCCAATAAAACCGCGCAAAGTGCAGATAACGTGACTGGAAAAGTCATCGGGCTCGGTTAACATGCGCGCCAACAATCATTAACAAGGATGTGTTGTGTCGCTGGATTCGCCTTCGCACCGCTCGCCGCTGGTACTGGCGCTGGTCCTCAGCTCGCCGGTGCTGGCCGACGACCTGTTTCTGGAAAGCGATCCATTGCCACAAGTGCTGACGGCCACGCGCCTGAAGCAATCGCCGGCCGCCGTGCCGGGCAGCATGACGTTGATCGACAACGCTCTGATCAGCGCCAGCGGCGCCCGCGATATCAGCGAACTGCTGCGCCTGGTGCCTGGCATGATGGTCGGCAACATCAGCGGCAATCAGGCCGTGGTGAACTACCACGGCACCGATGCCACGCAGGCGCGACGCATGCAGGTGCTGATCGATGGCCGTTCGGTCTACCGGGCCGGCCTCGCCACCGTGGACTGGAGCGACATCCCGGTGGCCATGGAAGACATCGAACGCATCGAGGTTTTCCGCGGCCCGAACACCGTCAGCTATGGCGCCAATGCGTTGATGGCGGTGGTCAACATCATCACTCGCAACCCCGCCGGCAGCCATGGCACGCGGATCAAGGTCACTCGCGGCCAGCGCGGTATCGACGACTTTTATGCCAGTGAAGGTGTGGGCTGGGATGACGGCGATATGCGCCTGTCCCTGTCCGGCCAGCAGGACGATGGTTTCGATACCGACCGCAATGGCGCCGATTACCGCGACAGCCGCCGCTTGAATCGCTTCAACCTGGCCGTCAGCCAGGCGCTGGACGAACGGCACAGCATCGATTGGCAGCTCAACGCCAAAGAAGGCAGTAACCAGCGTCCTTATACCTACCGCCCGGTGTTCTCCGGGATTACCAGTTCCGGGAACAATTCCGACGTCAGCGCCAGGGACTACGCCGGCTCGCTGCGCTGGAACCTCGACATCGATCCCGATCACAGCCTGTACGTTCAGGGCTCGGCCCAGCACTGGGACCGCCAGCAGACCTGGCGCGCCTGTGATGCCGAGGTCTCGTTCAGCCCGCAACTGACCGAGCTCTGGCAGCTCAACCCGAACTACACGGAGCGCCTGGCCCGCAATATCGAAAGTTTCCTCGTCACCGGCGCGCCCGCCGGCACTCCCGCCGAGCAGACACTGGCCAATCAGGCTCTCGATCAATGGCGCAACGGCGCCCGGCAAACCGTTTGCGGCAACATCGACCAAAGCACCCGGGAATCGCGCTACGACCTTGAATTGCAGGACACCCTGGGCCTGGCCGATAACCTGCGGCTGGTCAGCGGCCTGAACTATCGCTACGACCGTGCCGACTCCGAGACCTACTTCAACGGCACCCTGGACGACACCACCTGGCGGGCCTTCGGCCAACTGGAGTGGCGCGCCAGCGATCACTGGTTGTTGCAGGGCGGCGCCATGTTCGAAGACACGCGGTTGATCGGCAGTTCGTTGACTCCGCGGTTGGCGGTCAACTATCTGATCACTCCGCGCCACGGGTTGCGTGCGGTGTATTCCGAAGCCATCCGCTCGCCGGACATGTTCGAGAACAGCGTCAACTGGAGCTACCGGGTCACCCACATCCGGCCCGAGGCCTTCGGCCAGTCCAGCGCCCGCTATTTTGTGAAAACCCGCGGTCCCGGCAACCTCGATCAGGAGCACATGCGCTCCCGGGAGTTGGGCTACAACGGCTATTTCGCCGAGTGGGGCCTGGCGGTGGATGTGAAGCTGTTCCACGACGAAATCACCGGGATGATCAGCGAACCGCTGCGCAACAATCAGTACATTGCCAGCAACGCCAACAGCGCACGTTTTTCCGGTGCCGAAACCCAACTCGACTGGCGCATCGGCCAAGCCGACCGGTTGCGCCTGAGCTATGCCTACGTCGATGCCGACGCGAGCAATCCTCAGGACGCGCAACAGACGGCTCGCAATAGCGGCTCAGCCGGCTGGCTCAGGGACTGGAGCCACGGCTGGAACAGCGCCCTCTTCTACTATGGCGATGATGCCCTCAACGGCTACCGCTTCGAGCGGGTCGACACCCGTATCGCCAAACACATCGACCTGGGCAAGGCCAGCCTGGAACTGGCCGGCGTGCTGCAGCAGCGGTTGGACAATCAGCCCACTACCTTCGTCGACAACAACTACGATCAGCGCCGGGTGATCTACTTCAGCGCGGAGCTGGCGTTTTAAGATGGCTCACTTTCCGGCACGCAAATCAGCCAGTGTTGCCCGCCTGCTGACGATTCTGTGCGTGGTGATCGGCGGTTGGCTCAACAGCCTGCCGATCTACGCCGCCGACGTTCTGTTGACCGGTGCCGAAGACAGCCCTGGCGTGCAAACCTTCGTCCAGGCGCTGCGCGAATTGCGCCCTGCCGATCAGGTAAGATTCCAGCCGCTGGCGGACATGCCGGCGCCGCGACAACTGGCGAACGACATCCGTTTGATCCTGCTTGACCTGCCGAGCCTCGATTGGCGCCTGCAAGATGCCCAGGGGCCTGCGACGCTGGTAATGCGCATCAGCCGTCTGCAAGCCCGCCAACGCCTGGGCGACAACCTGCCCCCACACCTGAGCCTGCTGTGGAGCGATCCGCCGCTGGAGCGCCAGTTGCGCCTGATCCGGCTGCTGCTGCCCCAGGTCAAACGCATCGGCGTGCTGTACGACAGCCACAGCGAGTTCCTGCTGAAAGAACTGCGCCAGGCCGCTCAACCTATGGGGCTTGAGGTGGTGACCGAGCGCTGGGACAACATCCATGACAGCCGCCCCTTGCAAGCCCTGTTGAATACCAGCGATGTGCTGCTGGGCCTGGATGACCCCGACCTGTACAACCCGAAAACGGCCAAGAACCTGCTGCTCAGCAGTTATTCGCGACAGCTGGCGCTGATCGGCCCCAACGCCGGGTTCGTCCGGGCCGGGAGCCTGGCCAGCAGCTACAGCGATCAAAGCGACTGGCTGGCCATGCTCAATGAACTGCTTGACCGATCACCGACCACCTGGCCGCGCACCTATTATTCGCCGCGCTTCAAGGTCTCCAGCAACGCGCAGGTGGCTCGCTCATTAGGTATTGAACAGATCAACGAAGCATCTGTCGCAACACTGTTGGCTGAAAGAGAACGCCGCCCATGACTTTGCGTCGCCGTTGGGACATCAATACCCGCACCCAGCTCATCAGCCTTGGCCCTGCCCTGTTGCTGACTTTGCTGTTGATCAGCTTTTTCACTTTCGTGCGGATCCAGGACTTGCGTCAGGAGCTCAACCACACCGGGCAACTGATCGCCAACCAACTGGCCCCGGCCACCGAATACGGTGTGATTTCCGGCAACAACGAGGTGCTGGAAAGCCTGCTCAAAGCCACGCTTGCCACGCCCAACGTGCGGTTTCTGGAGGTTCAGGACAGCGCCAACCGGATCCTGGTGTATGTCGAGCAACCGTCGGCCAGTCACGGCCACGCCCAGCAGGTCGACGTGTTTCAGGCGCCGGTACGCTTGCAGCGTATTGCGCTGCACAATGATTTCTTCCAGGCGGACAAGGTTGCCCTGGTTACGCCTTCGGAAGATTATCTGGGCCGTGTGGTGGTCGGCCTGTCCAGCGATGCGTTCAGCCAGCGTCAGCAAGAGATCCTGCTCAAGGCCGCAATTCTGGCGTTGTTCGCCCTGCTGTTTACTTTCGTGTTGGCCCGTCGCCTGGCCGGCAGCCTGTCGCAACCGATCCGCGACATCGGCAACGCGGTCAAGGCAATTCAGGAAGGCGACTACAAAACCCCGCTGCCCATTGTCGACGACACCGAACTGGGTGCCCTTTCGCAACACATCAACAACCTGGCCAGCGGCCTCGAACAAGCCAGTCGCGAACAGCAGCAGGCCATGGCGCAATTGATCCAGACCCGCGAAGAGGCGGAGAAGGCCAACAACGCCAAGTCCGACTTCCTGGCCATGATGAGCCATGAACTGCGTACGCCGATGAATGGCGTGCTGGGCATGCTGCAGTTGCTGGAAACCACCGAGATGACTGACGAGCAGGTGGAATACGCGGCGCTGGCTTCGGAATCCACCGAGCATCTGCTCAAAGTGATCAACGACATCCTGGATTTCTCGCGCATCGAGCGCTCGGAACTGGAGCTGGAACACATTCCGTTCAGCCTCGCCGAGCTGATCGGTGCTTGCGCCCAGTCCTTCCAGCACAGCGCGGCACAGCGCAAGCTCGACTTGCAATTGGTGATTCCCCAGGACATGCAGGGCTTGCAGGTCCAGGGCGACCCGACCCGGATCCGGCAGATTCTGGTCAATCTGATCGGCAATGCGCTGAAGTTCACCGAACAAGGTCGGGTGTCGATCGAACCGCAGTGGCAGTCACTGGATCACGAGTTGTTGTGGTTCACCTGCACGGTGCGCGACAGCGGCATCGGTATCGCGGCCGAGAGCCTGGAATTGATGTTTAACGCGTTTCAACAGGCCGACAGTTCTATTTCAAGACGTTACGGCGGTACCGGCCTCGGCCTGCCGATCGCTCGCACCCTGGCCGAGCGGATGGGCGGTACTCTGCGTGCACAGAGTGAAGAAGGCCGAGGCTCGGTGTTCACCCTGGAGATTCCGTTGGCGCTCTATCAACAGCCGCTTCCCTCAGAGGTTGCCCGTACACCCACCGGCAATGGCGACGGCGCGGGGCGCAACGTATTGCTGGTCGAAGACAATCCGGTCAACCAGACGGTCATCGAAGCCATGCTGCGCAGCCTGGGTTTTACGGTGAGTGTCGCGGTCGATGGCGCGCAGGCGGTGCGCAGTGCCGAGAACCTGACATTCGAGGCGATTCTGATGGACTGTCGATTGCCGATCATCGACGGCTACGAAGCCACTCGCCAGATTCGCCGACTGCCCGGCTGCAACGACTTGCCGATCATCGCCCTGACCGCCAACGCCTTGCAGGGCGACCGTGAGGCCTGCTTGTCGGCGGGGATGAACGATTATCTGGCCAAGCCCTTCAAACGAACTGACCTGCAGCAAATTCTCAAGCGCTGGGTGCAGTAGTACAGGCCTTTCGAGCATCTGCGACTGGCGTGAAAGGCGAAAGTGCGGCAGTCTTAGGCACCCGAACAAGCCCGAAAAGGGGCTTGAATAAAAATTTCAGTGCACAAGTGTACATTCATGTCCTTGGTGCTGTGACTTTCACCACAACGCAATAGTCTATGAGTAGGCTGCCGGTTCGAGGCATGAACGCTTCGATCGGCCGGGAAGATTTGCCCCACCTGCCGCATGGGACTATTGAGGAGCTCGCATGACCAAACAAAACGCCTTTACCCGGGAAGACCTGCTGCGCTGCAGTCGCGGTGAGCTGTTCGGCCCAGGTAACGCGCAACTGCCCGCCCCGAACATGCTGATGGTTGATCGCATCACCCTGATCAGCGAAGAGGGTGGCAAGTACGGCAAAGGTGAATTGGTCGCCGAGCTGGATATCACTCCGGACCTGTGGTTCTTCGCCTGCCATTTCGAAGGCGATCCGGTGATGCCTGGCTGCCTGGGCCTGGACGCCATGTGGCAACTGGTCGGCTTCTTCCTGGGTTGGCAAGGTCTGCCAGGCCGCGGTCGTGCCTTGGGTTCTGGCGAAGTGAAATTCTTCGGCCAGGTCCTGCCGACCGCCAAGAAAGTCACCTACAACATCCATATCAAACGCGTCCTCAAGGGCAAGCTGAACCTGGCCATCGCCGATGGTTCGGTCACTGTCGACGGTCGCGAAATCTACACCGCCGAAGGCCTCCGGGTCGGCGTGTTCACCTCCACTGACAACTTCTAAGGGTTATTCGCATGCGCCGCGTCGTTATCACTGGTCTGGGCATTGTTTCGTGCCTGGGCAATGACAAAGAGACCGTCTCCGCTAACCTGCGTGCAAGCCGCCCTGGCATCCGGTTCAACCCGGAATATGCTGAAATGGGTCTGCGTAGCCAGGTTTCCGGCTCCATTGACCTCAACCTTGAAGAACTGATCGATCGCAAGATCTATCGCTTCGTCGGCCACGCGGCGGCATACGCCTACCTGGCCATGAAAGACGCCATCGCCGACTCCGGCCTGACCGAAGAGCAAGTGTCCAACCCGCGTACCGGCCTGATCGCCGGTTCCGGTGGCGCCTCTACCCTGAACCAGATGGAAGCGCTGGACATCCTGCGCGAGAAAGGTGTGAAGCGCGTCGGCCCATACCGTGTAACGCGGACCATGAGCAGCACCGTTTCCGCCTGCCTGGCCACGCCGTTCAAGATCAAGGGCCTGAACTACTCCATCGCTTCTGCCTGCGCCACCAGTGCTCACTGCATCGGTACCGCCATGGAACAGATCCAGATGGGCAAGCAGGACATCGTCTTCGCCGGCGGCGGTGAAGAAGAGCACTGGAGCCAGTCGTTCCTGTTCGACGCCATGGGCGCCCTGTCCAGCAAGCGCAACGACACCCCGGAACAAGCCTCCCGCGCCTACGACGCCGACCGTGACGGTTTCGTCATCGCCGGCGGTGGCGGCATGGTGGTGGTTGAAGAGCTGGAACACGCTCTGGCCCGTGGCGCGAAGATCTACGCGGAAATCGTTGGCTACGGCGCGACCTCCGACGGCTACGACATGGTTGCCCCGAGTGGCGAAGGCGCGATCCGCTGCATGCAGCAGGCGCTGTCCACCGTCGACACCCCGATCGACTACCTGAACACCCACGGCACTTCAACCCCGGTCGGCGACGTCGCGGAAATGAAGGGCGTGCGTGAAGTGTTCGGCGACAAGGCTCCGGCCATCAGCTCCACCAAGAGCCTGTCGGGTCACTCCCTGGGCGCCGCCGGCGTTCACGAGGCGATCTACTGCATGCTGATGATGGAAGGCAACTTCATCGCCGGTTCCGCCAACATCGACGAACTGGACCCTGAAGTGGCCGATCTGCCGGTGCTGACCAAGACCCGCGAGAATGCCACCATCAATACTGTGATGAGCAACAGCTTCGGCTTCGGCGGCACCAATGCCACCCTCGTACTGAAGCGCTGGGAAGGCAAGTAATTCCCCGCTGCTGAGCCGCACATGAAAACGCCCCGACTGGTTCGGGGCGTTTTTTTTGTGCCGGATAATTTGCTTTTGCAGGAGCACGGCTTGCTGGCGATGGCGATTTTGAAGACGCTATCGCCAGCAAGCTGTGCTCCTGAAGGAATTCATTCAAGCCGCAGATTTTGCTCGATAAACATGAAGCTTTTGTCATGCAACTCGGCCCCCTGCGACTGAATGTCGCGGTTTTAGCGGGCTGCAGGATTCTGTCCGATTCGGCAACAAACCCTTTCCAAATCCAGTCATTTACTTAGCAAGCTACCAAAACATATAACGGAGTCCTGCACACGCCTTGGTGCAGATATCAGAGAGATTGGAGCTAGCAGATGACTGTAAAAGTAACTGAACGCGACGATTCACATAAATCCCACGAAGGCGTAGCCGCCGGTATCCGGATCTGGGATGTGTACCAACAGGACATGCTTGTCGGGATGTTCCACAACGAAATTGACGCCCACAACTACAAGTCCGAGCTGGAACTGCAGGAACGGCAACGGGAATTACGCTCTGCCTGAGCCAACCACAGCATTGAAAACGACAAACCCCGCCATGTGCGGGGTTTGTCGTTGTTACAGACAGCGCGGGTTTACCACATCAGATCATCAGGGATCTGATAGGCCGCGTACGGATCGTCTTCGGCCGCGACTTCTTCGGTCTGCACATTCAACTGCACGATACGCTGTGGATCACGCTCCTGAATCTTCAGGGCCGCTTCACGCGGTATCACTTCGTAGCCGCCGGCGTGGTGGACGATGGCCAACGAACCGTTACTGAGCTTGTTGCGCATCAGTGCGTTGACCGACAGGCGCTTGACCTTCTTGTCATCGACGAAGTTGTAGTAGTCCTCGGTAGTCAGCTTCGGCAGGCGGGTGGCTTCGATCAACTGCTTGATCTGTGCGACCCGGGCCTTGGCCTCGGCCTTTTCCTGCTGCTGGCGGTTGAGCTCCTGATCGCGCTTGACCTTCTCGGCCATGGCTTCCTGGGCAGCTCGCTGCTGGGTGTCATCGAGTTCGATCTGCCCCTTGTGGGCCAGGCGCTGTTGTTTCTGCTTCTCTTTGCTGACCTGCTTGGCCTGCTTCTGGTTGACCAGCCCTGCTTTGAGCAACTGGTCGCGAAGGGAAATGCTCATGGTGCTTATTACTCACTTAGGCAACTGCTCAACCGCAGCTGGGCACATTCTTTTCCTGACGTTTGGCTTCACCCCACAGGGCGTCCAACTCTTCGAGGGTGCAATCTTCCATGGGACGGTGGGTGTCGCGCAATGCCTGTTCGATAAAACGGAAGCGCCGTTCGAACTTGCCGTTGGCGCCGCGCAGCGCGGTTTCCGGGTCGACCTTCAGATGCCGCGCCAGATTGACCACTGAAAACAGCAGATCACCGACTTCATCGGCAATCGCCGCCGGGTCGTTATCGGCCATCGCCTCGAGTATTTCGTCGAGCTCCTCACGGACCTTGTCCAGCACTGGCAAGGCATCCGGCCAATCGAAACCCACCTGCCCTGCGCGTTTTTGCAGCTTGGCCGCACGGGACAATGCCGGCAGCGCGACGGGTACGTCATCGAGCAAGGACAGCTGTTGCGGCGCGTCGGATTTCTCCGCGCGTTCTTCGGCCTTGATTTCCTCCCAGCGCTGCTTGACCTGCTCTTCATTCAAACGCGGTACATCCAGCGGCGCGTAGAGATCGCCGGTAGGGAATACGTGGGGATGACGGCGGATCAGCTTGCGGGTGATGCTGTCGACCACGCCGGCGAATTCGAAGCGCCCTTCCTCCCGGGCCAACTGGCTGTAATACACCACCTGGAACAGGAGGTCGCCCAGCTCACCCTGCAAATGATCGAAGTCACCGCACTCGATGGCGTCGGCGACTTCGTAGGCCTCTTCAAGGGTATGCGGGACGATGGTGGCGTAGGTCTGCTTGATGTCCCACGGGCAACCGTACAGCGGGTCGCGCAAGCGGTTCATGAGGTGTAGCAGGTCTTCAAGTGAATACATCGATCAGTCTCTTTGCGCTCCCTGTAGGAGCGAGCTCGCTCGCGATGGACGTCAACGATAACGCGTGCAATCTGGATGAACGCGTCGCCCTCCGGTTCTTCGCGAGCAAGCTCGCTCCTACAGTGAAACCCTGCCGTTTTTAAGGCGTACGGTTACGCCGGGTTTCGATGATGTTCGGCAACTGGGAAATCCGCCCCAGCAACCGCCCCAGCGCATCCAGCCCCGGAATCTCGATGGTCAGGGACATCAACGCCGTGTTGTCCTCCTTGTTCGAGCGGGTGTTGACCGCCAGCACGTTGATCCGCTCGTTGAGCAGCACCTGGGACACGTCACGCAGCAGCCCCGAACGGTCGTAGGCGCGGATGACGATGTCCACTGGATAGGTGAGCACCGGCACCGGCCCCCAGCTGACCTGGATGATCCGCTCCGGCTCGCGCCCGCCCAGCTGCAACACCGACGCGCAATCCTGGCGGTGAATGCTCACGCCACGGCCCTGGGTGATGTAGCCGACGATGGCATCCCCCGGCAGCGGCTGGCAGCAACCCGCCATTTGCGTCATCAGGTTGCCGACGCCCTGGATCTGAATGTCGCCACGCTTGCCCGGTTTGTAACCGGTGGCCTTGCGCGGAATCAGCTCCAGCTGTTCGTTGCCGCGCTCCGGCTCGACCAGTTGCTGCGCCAGATTGACCAGTTGCGCCAGGCGCAAGTCACCGGCCCCGAGGGCAGCAAACATGTCCTCGGCGGTTTTCATGTTGGCCTTGTCGGCCAGCTTGTCGAAATCCACCGCTGGCAGGCCGAGGCGATTGAGTTCGCGCTCGAGCAGGGTTTTACCGGCGGCAACGTTCTGGTCGCGCGCCTGCAGCTTGAACCAGTGCACGATTTTCGCCCGCGCCCGGGACGTGGTGACGTAACCCAGGTTCGGGTTCAGCCAGTCGCGGCTCGGGGTGCCGTGCTTGCTGGTGATGATCTCGACCTGTTCACCGGTTTGCAGGCTGTAGTTGAGCGGCACAATGCGCCCGTTGATCTTGGCGCCACGGCAGTTGTGACCGATCTCGGTGTGCACGCGATAAGCGAAGTCCAGCGGCGTCGCGCCCTTGGGCAAGTCGATGGCGTGACCGTCAGGGGTGAAGATGTAGACGCGATCGGGCTCGATATCGACCCGCAGCTGTTCTGCCAGACCGCCGATATCGCCCAGCTCTTCGTGCCACTCGAGCACCTGACGCAGCCAGGAAATTTTCTCTTCGTAGTGATTGGAGCCGGACTTGACGTCGGTGCCCTTGTAGCGCCAGTGCGCGCAAACGCCGAGCTCGGCCTCTTCGTGCATGGCGTGGGTGCGGATCTGCACCTCCAGCACCTTGCCCTCGGGCCCGATCACCGCGGTGTGCAGCGAGCGGTAGCCGTTCTCTTTGGGGTTGGCGATGTAGTCGTCGAACTCTTTCGGGATGTGCCGCCACAGGGTGTGGACGATGCCGAGCGCGGTGTAGCAGTCGCGCATTTCCGGCACCAGCACGCGAACGGCGCGCACGTCGTAGATCTGGCTGAATTCCAGACCCTTGCGCTGCATTTTGCGCCAGATCGAATAGATGTGTTTGGCCCGGCCGCTGATATCGGCTTCGACGCCTGTGGCCTGCAGCTCGTTTTTCAGCTGGCACATCACGTCGCTGATGAAGCGTTCGCGGTCCAGCCGCCGCTCGTGGAGCAGCTTGGCGATCTGTTTGTACTGGTCGGGCTCAAGGTAACGAAAGGATAAATCCTCCAGTTCCCACTTGATGTGGCCGATCCCCAGACGGTGGGCGAGCGGCGCGTAGATGTCGAAGACTTCACGGGCCACGCGGTTGCGCTTCTCGTCGTCGGCGGTTTTCACCGCGCGGATCGCACAGGTGCGCTCGGCCAGTTTGATCAGCGCGACACGAACGTCGTCGACCATGGCCACCAGCATCTTGCGCAGGTTTTCCACCTGGCCCTGAGTGCCCATCACCATGGACTTGCGCGGGCTCAGACTGTCGCTGATCGCCGCCATGCGTTGCACGCCGTCGATGAGTTTGGCCACCACCGGACCGAAACGCTGGCTGACCGCCGGCAACGGAATCTGTCCTTCGCGCACGCCGCGGTACAGGACCGCAGCGACCAGGGAATCCTGATCGAGCTTGAGGTCGGCGAGGATCTCGGCAATTTCAAGGCCGGTGCGGAAGCTGGAGTTGCCTTCCGACCACAGATTCTTCGCCGCATTGGCTTGTTGTTCAGCCTCGCGAGCGTACTCGCAGGCTTCCTTCAAGGCTTCGCGATCCAGTGCCAGATCGACACTGACCGCATGATCGAGCCAAGCCTCGAGATTGATACTGCCGTCGGTGTTGATCGGCTGGTGTGCTCTCACCTGTACCATCTTGCTTACCTTCCCTACGACGCAGATTCAATGCGTCAAATCGCTGACCTTCGTTGCCCGTGCGCCCACGTCGGGCTGGTGCGCGGCTGCACGGGCGGGCCAGTCGGACCAGACGAGCCTTCCTAGCTCGCTTCAAATAACGCCATGGCTTCGACATGTGCCGTTTGAGGAAACATATCGAGAATCCCGGCACGTTTTAACCGGTAGCCCTGCTTGATCAATTCGACCGTGTCGCGCGCCAGAGTTGCAGGGTTGCACGACACATACACCAACCGTTCGGCGCCCAGGGTCTTGAGCTTGCGCACCACCTCGAAAGCACCGTCACGCGGTGGGTCCAAGAGTACCGCACAAAAGCCCTCGCGCGCCCATTCGGCGTCGGTCAAAGGCTGGGATAAATCCGCCTGAAAAAACTTCACGTTATGCAGATTATTGCTAATGGCGTTCGCGGCTGCCCGCTCGACCATCACCTGCACCCCTTCCACCGCCACCACTTCGCGAACGGTTTGCGCCAGCGGCAAGGCAAAGTTACCCAAGCCGCAGAACAAGTCCAGCACCCGCTCATCCGCGGTCGGTTTCAGCCATTGCAGCGCCTGGGCCACCATCGCTTCGTTGACGCCGGCATTGACCTGGACGAAATCGCCGGGACGATACGCCAGTTCCAGGTTCCATTGCTCCAGACGATAGCCCAACACTTGATCGGCTTCGACCGGTTGCGGTTCGCCTTCGCCGTGCAACCACAACTGGGCCTGATGGAACGCACAGAAATCCTTGAGGATCGTCAGGTCGGTCTCGGACAACGGCGCCATGTGGCGCAGCAGCACCGCCAGCGACGATCCGGCGAACAACTCCACATGCCCGAGTGCCTGGGGCTTGCTCAAACGTCGGAGCATCTCCGGCAAACGGGTCATGATCGGTTGCAAGGGCTGTACCAGCACCGGGCATTCGTCGATGGCGACGATGTCCTGGCTGCCGGCGGCGCGGAAGCCGACTTCGAGCTTCTTGGTTTTGATGTCCCAACGCACCGCCACCCGGGCGCGGCGACGGTAAGCGAATTCCGGACCGCTCAAAGGGGCGGCCCACTCTTGCGGCTCGACGCCGGCGACTCGGGACAATTGCTCGGCGAGCATGCGCTGTTTCAGGGCAAGCTGTTCGCTGTGCGGCAGGTGCTGCACGCTGCACCCGCCGCAGCGACCGGCATGGACACAGGGTGCCGGGCGACGCAGTTCGCTGGCCTTGAACACCCGCTCGGTGCGCGCCTCGACCACTTTGCCATGGGCACCGAGCACCCGCGCCTCGACCTCTTCACCGGCCAATGCGCCGATGACGAACCAGGTGCGACCTTCGAAAAACGCGATACCGCGACCGTCATTGGCCAGGCGCTCGATGGTCAGGCGCTGCTTTTTGCCGGTCGGGACTTGCGGGGCCTTGCTGCCGCCGGTGGGCTGGAAGCGCAGGCCTCTCTCATGCTTGGCCATCAGTTGGGCGCGTCGAAAATGCCGGTCGACAAGTAACGGTCGCCACGGTCGCAGATGATCGCGACGATCACCGCGTTTTCAACTTCTTTGGACAGACGCAGCATTGCCGCCACCGCACCGCCCGACGACACGCCGCAGAAAATGCCTTCCTCGCGGGCCAGACGACGGGTCACGTCTTCGGCTTCGCTTTGCGCCATGTCGACGATCCGGTCCACGCGATCGGCCTGGTAGATCTTCGGCAGGTATTCCTGCGGCCAGCGACGAATGCCCGGGATTGCCGAACCTTCCATTGGCTGCAGACCGATGATCTGTACGTTATCGCTCTGCTCTTTCAAATAGCGCGAAACGCCCATGATGGTACCGGTGGTGCCCATGGAACTGACGAAATGGGTAATGGAGCCCTGGGTCTGGCGCCAGATTTCCGGGCCGGTGGTGGTGTAGTGCGCCTCGGGGTTGTCACCGTTGGCGAACTGATCCAGCACCTTGCCGCGACCTTCGGCTTCCATACGCTGGGCCAGGTCGCGGGCGCCTTCCATGCCTTGTTCCTGGGTGACCAGAATCAGCTCGGCACCGTAGGCGGTCATCGCGGCCTTGCGCTCGGCACTGGAGTTGTCCGGCATGATCAGGATCATCTTGTAACCCTTGATCGCGGCGGCCATGGCCAGCGCAATCCCGGTATTACCCGAGGTCGCTTCGATCAGCGTATCACCGGCGTGGATCTGCCCGCGCAACTCGGCACGCGTGATCATCGACAGCGCCGGACGGTCCTTGACCGAACCCGCCGGGTTGTTCCCCTCGAGCTTGAGCAAAAGGGTATTGCTGGTGGCGCCGGGCAGGCGCTGCAAACGGACCAGCGGAGTGTTGCCGACGCAATCGGCGATGGTTGGGTACTGCAAGGTCATGGCGTATTCGCAATCCAGACTGCGGGGGCGCCTATCATACCGGCAAACCTGCGAACGCCATATCACGCAAAGTGAGGTGCTTATGGTTTGTGGGAATAAGGAAAAATCGGTGGCGAATGTGAGGTTTTTCGCCACGTTCCTACAGAAGTCGCAATCGAGTACGAAACATCTGTCAGAAGTGCATTTTTCTGTAGGAAAGAAGATTGAATGGATCGGAAATTTCCCGCGATTTGAAGTGGCATGCATGAACTAGTGCACGCCAGCGGTAGCAGATAATCTTTTTCAGGTGAACAGAGACTGTTCACAGACCCATAACACCCTCAACGTCTAACGCAACGTTCAGACGCCAAGCTGATTTTCGTCAAGGAAGAAACAAATGAAAACATTACTTGCACTTCCGCTCGCCGCTTTAATATTGATGAGTGGTCAAGCCACAGCTGCATGCACTTATATACAGAACACCTACAGTGGGATCGTGCCTGCAAATTCGGAAGTTATCGTACAAGGCCCTTTCACCATCACTGGCTCCAATGGCTGTCGACAGGCAAACATTACCTCAACCATTACTGGCCTTGGCAGAGGTTCACCTCCAAACTTGGTCATTGAAAAACTGGATGGATCAATCTGGAGATATGCCGACGGAGGCAATCGTAGCAATGCGTCAGTACTGGGTTCGCTGGGAACTTACAGAGTTCGCCATATAAACAATGAAAACGTGCCAAAAGGATATTCCGGCACTACTCGATATGGTCGATAACTGTTAAGGCTGCCGGTGCCCGCCTGCGGGCCGGGCACCGCGGCTTCAGGCCTTGATGCTGATGGAAAGCTCACTTTGAGCAGAGGTCGCAAAATACGAGAGCGCGCCAAGGACATGATTTGCCCGAATCAAGCTTCTGGTGATTTCATGAAAACCTCTCGCCTCACCTTCGCTATTTTCCAGTCGGTCTACAAGCATCTCATTGAACATCGCTATCGCATTAAATTTGACGTCAGTACCCGTTGGGCGACCAGCCTCATCATAAGCCATTCTGCCTGAAGTAAAAAAGTTAGCGACTTCATCGCCTATCAGGCCACTTTCATACAGCAAAGAACCAGCCATTGCGAGTTCATGGCTACTTACGGATGAAAAATCATATCGCCTCAATGAGTGCTTCAAGTCTTCGATCGACAGCTCATTCGTCAGATCTAGCGCACGAACAGCATCATCAGCAGTTTTCTTGGTGAAACCATTAATCGTCTCAGAAGGATTTTGGATAACAAAACCTTCTGACCTCATCGACAACGTGGGCAATTGAATATTCACAAGCATCTCCTTGGTTTTATATCTTCTTCTAAATATCGCCACCCACTTTCAAACCTTTAGACCTCACTTTATGTTCCGACCCATTAACATGTTGCGAATTATCTCAAACCTGCCAACCGCAAATATTCCTTACTGCGCATCAATCCACTCCGCATTCTGAACATGGAACTCATGCAGTTTTGCCTGCAACAACTGCTTGTCCGGCAAGCGGGTCTGGCGACCTCGACGTTGTGTGACCAGGACAATTGTCGCGCCAGTGGTGCGACTTTTTCTTCGCCGCGGTAGATCTCTTGGAATTGGCGCATGCGGAACAGATTTGACCGAGTAAAACCACGCAATCCCGGCTGTGTCATAGCCAGATGCTCAGCCAGTTGGCCAACCACCGAATCCCCCCACTCGGCGTTTTCCAGCTTGCGGCGGATATACGCACCAACCTGCCAGTACCGTTCGATCAGTTGCGTATTGACCGTCTGTATCGCCTGCTGGCGGGCTCCTTTGATCAGCGCAATCACTTCATTGAAACGGTCGACGGGTAGCTTACCGGGCACTTCGGGCGCGTTCATGCTCAACTCCTGACGGGAGTAAAAGCCAGAGCCTAACCTGTCAAGCACGCGTAAAAACGCCGCTGATACCCTTTAGGAAATGTCATACAAGATTACCGGAACGCTCCGGCAAATCAGCGTGATGGCAATGCCACACTCAATGTGGGAGCGGGCTTGCTCGCGAAAGCGTCATCCGCCACCTCACCGACATCAGCCAACAACCGCATATTCATCCGCAACCCAACTTCAGTATTCTCAGCCCAAAGCCTGCCCCCCTGCCGCTGCACCGCATTCCTGGCAATGCTCAACCCCAACCCGAACCCGCCATCCCCGGGCCGCGAGCCATCGAGTCGAGTGAACGGCAGGAAAATCCGCTCAAGATCCGCTGGCGCCACGCCCCCACCCTGATCTTCCAGCCACAGATGCCAATAGTCACCATCCCGCCGTCCGCCCAGGTGAACCACGCCACCCTCGGGGGAATGCCGAATGGCATTGCGCAGCATGTTTTCCAACGCCTGGGCCAGGGTATTGAGGTGGCCGCGCACCCAGCAGGATGCCTCCACCGAGCACCGCAACTGCCCGCCCGGCCAGCAGCTTTCATAGCAGGCGTTTTCGGTGAGCATCTCCCACAGCGCCTGGATCTGGATCGCTTCGTCGGGAAGACGGGTGCGTTCGGTGTCGAGCCAGGCCAGTTGCAGGGTGTCTTCCACGAGCCGCTGCATGCCGTCGACCTCGCGGCCGATTCGCTCGCGCAACGGCTCAAGTTCCTGCTCGCTTTCGCTGGCGACCCGCAGGCGGCTCAGTGGCGTGCGCAGTTCGTGGGACAGGTCGCGCAGCAATTGCTGTTGCAAGGCCACGGTGGTTTGCAGGCGTTCGGACATGTGATCGAACGCCCTGCCGAGCTCACCCAGCTCATCGACGCGGTTGGTGGTGCGACTGGACAATCGGACATTCAGTTGATCGGCGCGCCAGGCATTGGCCTGGGCGCGCAGGTGATTGAGCGGCACCACCAGCAGGCGGTACAGCCCGACGCACAACAATAACGTGAAGAGTCCGGGAATGACCCCGTTGGTGATGACGCGCCAGAACACCTGGTAGCGGCCAGGCAGGAAGCGCTCAGGCAATTCGATGACCAGGCTGCCGGCAGACGCGTCGTGCGGGAACGGTACGCGCATCCACGGTCGGCCTTTCTTGTGCACGGGCCAGTCCAGGCCACGCAGGAAGGTCAGGTGTTCGATGTCCTTGTCCGACAGCGACTGACTGCTCAGCGATTGCAAATCACCGCCGATGACCCCGACCCAACTCTTCTCCTGCGTGCGCATGTTCTGCAGCCAACTGTCGACGCCCGCGCGCTGCCCCTGCTGCCACGCCTGTTCCGCTTCCTGCGCATAGCGCGTGAGGGTGCCGCGGGCTTCGTCGGACAGGAACTGATTGCGCTCTTCCATGTAGCGCCCCCAGGACCAGCTCAGCCAGATCATCAGCAGACAGAATGCCACCAGCAGGCAGGCAAGCTTCCAGAACAGCGAGTGCCGCCCTGGCAGATTACATTTCATCGCCGGCACTCAGGACGTAACCCTTGCCCCACACCGTGCGCACTTCGCGGTCGATGTAGCCGATGGCCTTTAGTTTGCGGCGGATCTGGCTGATGTGCATGTCCAGGCTGCGGTCATGGGCGGCGTAGCCCCGCTGCAGTACGTGCTGATAAAGGAAGGCTTTGCTCAACACTTCATCGCCGTTGCGGTTGAGGGTGTCCAGCAGACGATACTCGCTGCGGGTCAGGCCGGCGGCGTGCTCGCCATAGAACACCTCGGACAGCTCATCGTCGAAACGCAGGCTGTCCGCCACCGCAGCCATCGCCGCCGCCGGCGTCGGCGTCGGCTGACGATCCAGCGCAACGCGGCGCAGAATCGCCTCGATGCGCACCCGCAACTCGACCATGCTGAACGGCTTGGGCAGGTAATCGTCCGCCCCCAGACGAAAACCGCTGATGCGATCCGCCTCGGCACCGAGCGCCGACATCAGCAGCACCGGGGTCGAGTGGCTCTGGCGCAATTGCGTCAATACCGAGAGCCCGTCCAGGCCGGGCAGCAGAATGTCCATCAGCACCACATCGAAGGGTTGCCGACGGGCCGCATCCAGACCTTCCTGGCCGTTCTGGCACCAGGTCACCTGGAAACCGCTACGGCCCAGGTGTTCGTGGACATAGGCACCGAGCACGAGGTCGTCTTCGATGGACAGGATACGGGGGTGGCCGGCTGCGATGGGAGTCATGACTATCTGCAAATAATTCTCAGTTGATGATTATTCAAGATTGAACGGTCAGGAACAAGTCGAGGCGCCGAACGCGGTGCGAAAGCCCTGGCCTGAGCGATGAATGACGTCATCAATTTTTACGAAGATTGCCTGCCTGCAAATCGCTACACTGCGCAAGTGGTGCGTGCCGGATGCATGTGCGGGTCTATGAATAGCGGGATGCAGGAGAGAGGCGTGCTCACGAAACTGGGAATTAAAGGCCGCGTGCTGTTGCTGACCCTGTTGCCGACCAGCCTGATGGCGTTGGTGCTGGGCGGTTATTTCACCTGGATGCAGCAATCGGATCTGCACGCCCAACTCATGAAGCGCGGGCAGATGATCGCCGAGCAACTGGCACCGCTGGTGGCGCCCGCCATGGGCCACAGGAACACCGAACTGCTGGAGCGCATCGCCACCGAATCCCTGGAGCAACCGGACGTACGCGCCGTGACGTTCCTGGCGCCGGACCGCTCGCTGCTGGCCCACGCCGGGCCCCTGATGCTCAATCAGGCGCCGCTGGGGGATGCCTCGCGGATGCTCAGTCGCAGCGGCAATGACGCGACCCGTTATCTGCTGCCGGTTTTCGGCAAACACCGCAACCTCTCCGGTGATGTCATTCCCGAGGAAACCGACCGGCTGCTGGGCTGGGTCGAACTCGAACTGTCCCACAGCGGCATGCTGCTGCGCGGCTACCGGAGTCTGTTCGCCAGCTTCATGATGATCATCGCTGGCTTGGGAGGTGCAGCGCTGCTGGCCCTGCGCATGGGCCGCACGATCAACCGGCCGTTGGACCAGATCAAGCAGGCCGTTTCCCAACTCAAGGATGGCCATCTGGAAACCCGCCTGCCGCCGCTTGGCAGCCAGGAGCTGGATGAACTGGCGTCCGGCATCAACCGCATGGCCGGCACCCTGCAGAATGCCCAGGAAGAATTGCAGCACAGCATCGACCAGGCCACCGAAGACGTGCGTCAGAACCTGGAAACCATCGAGATCCAGAACATCGAGCTCGATCTGGCGCGCAAGGAAGCTCTGGAAGCCAGCCGGATCAAGTCCGAGTTCCTGGCCAACATGAGCCACGAAATCCGCACCCCGCTCAATGGCATTCTCGGCTTCACCCACCTGCTGCAAAAGAGCGAGCTGACCCCGCGGCAACTCGATTATCTGGGCACCATCGAAAAGTCCGCCGACAGCCTGTTGGGCATCATCAATGAGATCCTCGACTTCTCGAAGATCGAGGCCGGCAAACTGGTGCTCGACCACATTCCGTTCAACCTGCGCGACCTGTTGCAGGACACCCTGACCATCCTCGCCCCCGCCGCCCACGCCAAACAGCTGGAACTGGTGAGCCTGGTCTATCGCGACACGCCGCTGTCGCTGGTGGGCGATCCGCTGCGACTCAAACAGATCCTCACCAACCTGGTCAGCAACGCGATCAAGTTCACCCGCGAAGGCACCATCGTCGCCCGAGCCATGCTCGAAGAAGAGCACGAAGATAGCGTGCAACTGCGCATCAGCATCCAGGACACCGGCATCGGCCTGTCGAACCAGGACGTGCGTGCGCTGTTCCAGGCCTTCAGCCAGGCCGACAACTCGCTGTCCCGGCAGCCGGGCGGCACCGGCCTGGGCCTGGTGATTTCCAAGCGCCTGATCGAGCAGATGGGCGGCGAGATTGGCGTCGACAGCACGCCCGGCGAAGGTTCGGAGTTCTGGATCAGCCTGAGCCTGCCCAAAACCCGTGACGATGCCGAAGACCTGCCCGGCCCGCCGCTGTCCGGACGCCGAGTGGCGGTGCTGGAAAACCACGAACTGGCCCGTCAGGCCTTGCAGCATCAACTGGAAGACTGCGGCCTGATGGTCACCCCATTCAGCAATCTGGAAAGCCTGACCAATGGCGTGACTGCCGCTCACCAGACCGATCAGGCGATCGATCTGGCGGTGCTCGGCGTCACCAGCAACGACATGCCGCCGGAGCGCCTGAACCAGTACATCTGGGACCTCGAACACCTGGGCTGCAAGGTGCTGGTGCTGTGCCCGACCACGGAACAGACGCTGTTCCACCTCTCGGTGCCCAACCCCCACAGCCAACTCCAGGCCAAGCCTGCGTGCACGCGCAAGCTACGGCGGGCGCTGTCGGATCTGGTCAACCCGCGCCAACTGCGCAGCGAGCCCGGCGAGCCGGTTTCCAGCCGCGCACCGAAGGTACTGTGCGTCGACGACAACCCGGCCAACCTGTTGCTGGTGCAAACCCTGCTCGAAGACATGGGTGCCAAAGTGCTGGCCGTGGAAAGTGGATACGCCGCCGTGCGCGCGGTGCAGAGCGAGACCTTCGATCTGGTGCTGATGGATGTGCAGATGCCCGGCATGGACGGGCGTCAGAGCACCGAGGCGATCCGTCAGTGGGAAAGCGAACGCCATGGCACGCCGCTGCCGATCGTCGCCCTCACCGCCCACGCCATGGCCAACGAGAAACGCGCACTGTTGCAAAGCGGCATGGATGACTACCTGACCAAACCCATCAGCGAGCGGCAGCTGGCGCAGGTGGTGTTGAAGTGGAGCGGACTGGCGCTGCGCAATCAGAGCCCTGAGCGCCCGGGCGATACCCAAGCCAGTGGCTTTGAGTTGCAGGTGCTCGATCACGAAGAAGGTTTGCGCCTGGCCGCCGGCAAGGCCGATCTGGCCGCGGACATGCTGGCGATGCTGCTGGCATCGCTCGAGGCCGACCGCGAAGCCATCCGCCAGGCTCGGGAAAGCCATGACCATAACGCCCTGATCGAACGAGTCCATCGCCTGCATGGCGCCACCCGTTATTGCGGCGTACCGCAATTGCGCGCCGCCTGCCAGCGCAGCGAAACCCTGCTCAAGCAACAGGACCCGAAAGCCGTCGCTGCGCTTGAAGAACTCGACCGCGCGATCAATCGTCTGGCGGCACAGGCGCGGATCAATGCTTGATGTGGCGCAAAAACGTAGGTAGTTGGACGAGCTAATGTCGGTGTGAAAACAAGGAGAACCGCATGCGTACGATTCTTTTCAGCAGCCAGACCTACGACAGCGACAGTTTTCTGGCCGCCGACCTGCCGCCCGACATCGAGCTGCATTTCCAGGCTGCGCGATTGAGCCTGGACACAGCAACCCTGGCCGAGCATCACGAGGTGGTGTGCGCCTTCATCAATGACGACCTCGGCGCCCCGGTGCTCGAACGTCTGGCCACCGGTGGCACGCGTCTGATTGCCCTGCGATCGGCCGGTTACAACCATGTCGATCTCGCTGCGGCGAAACGCCTGGGGCTGACGGTTGTGCGCGTACCAGCCTACTCGCCCCACGCCGTGGCCGAGCACGCGGTGGCGTTGATCCTGGCGCTGAACCGGCGTTTGCATCGTGCCTACAATCGCACCCGCGAAGGCGATTTCACCCTGCACGGGCTGACCGGTTTCGATCTGGTGGGCAAGACCGTCGGTGTGGTCGGCACCGGGCAGATAGGCGCCACCTTCGCCAGGATCATGAATGGTTTCGGCTGCCAACTGCTGGCCTATGACCCCTACCCCAACCCGCAGGTCGAGGCGTTGGGTGCGCGTTATCTGAGCTTGCCGCAACTGCTGGCCGAATCGCAGATCATCAGCCTGCACTGCCCGCTCAACGAACAGAGCAAACACCTGATCAATCGTCAATCGCTGGCGCACATGCAACCCGGTGCCATGTTGATCAACACCGGACGTGGCGGGCTGGTGGACACGCCCGCGCTGATCGACGCCTTGAAGGACGGTCAATTGGGTTACCTGGGGCTGGACGTGTATGAAGAGGAGGCACAACTGTTCTTCGAGGACCGTTCCGACCTGCCGCTGCAGGACGATGTGCTGGCGCGCCTGCTGACCTTCCCCAACGTGATCGTCACCGCGCACCAGGCCTTCCTGACGCGCGAGGCCCTGGGTGCGATTGCCGCGACGACCTTGCAGAACATCGCCGCATGGGCCGCCGGTAGCGTGCAGAATCAGGTCTAGGGCTGAGCGGTCAGGCTTTGGACAAGGCGATCATCAACCCCAGCCAGCCGAAGCCGATCAAGCGCTGCATGTTCGAATGGCCCGGACGCAGCAGGAACCAGACAAAAAACGGCGGCAGCAAAAACACCATGATTTTCAGCCAGAGTTCCACCGGGCGTGGTCCTGCGGGTGTGGCAACCGGGGCCTCGACCTTGTTTCGACGTCGAAACGCCGCAGGCGTGGCCCGCGGGGCACTCTTTTTTGTCGGCAAAGGCTCGAAGGACAGCGCCGCCTGCTCCTTGACCGTTACCTCAGGCAAGGCCCGTGGCACGCGCTCGTCAGTGGGTAGACGGCCGAAGGAGAGCGGTGCCTCATCAATGCTGGTTGGCCCAATCGCGGCCCGAGGCACGCTCTGCCCAGTGCTTGACTGCCCGAAGTAAAGCGGCGTTTGCTGAAGTTGCGTGGGCGTTGCCACCAGCATGACCCCGGTGGGCGCACCGCAATGGATGCAAGCGGGCGCCATTGAACTGATGTTTTGCTTGCACTCGAAACACTCGATTAACGCCATGTGCCTTCCCTGACCCTGCAAAAGCGGCAGTGTGCCATGACTGGCCCCGTCAGTTGAACCTGATCGAAGGTCACATGCCCGCACCATGCTGCGCGTATGCCCGTGCTAGCATATCGCGCATATTTGGAGGACCCATGGTCGAACACGATTTCCGCTACAGCCTGATGAACCCGCAACACACCCTCACCGAATGCCGCGCCCTGGTGCCGGGGCGTTATCAAGTCACCGGCAACGGTGGTTCGATTCGCAACAATGACGTGCTGGTCGTGACCCTCAAAGGTGCCAAGGACCTGTCCATGCGCCTGACCGTCGAAACGGTTCGCCACCTGATCAACCCGCCCGGGCAATGGGTCGCGGTGGCCAGTGGTCCGGTGTTCGGCGAACTGGCGATCCACACCTGGAAAGTGAACTGCGACAGCTGCGCCAAGGTGCTCGATTTCGAGTTCGCGGTCGACGCCAAGCTGGGCAACAAGGCCGAAAAGCCTGCTGCCACCGCGCGGATTGCCGAATTGGGCTGGAAGTCGGTCGGCGAGAAACACCTTTGCCCGAAATGCCAGGAGCCAGCGTAATGAAACGCCTTGCTCTGGCTGCGATGATGGGCGCCGGCCTGATGGGCTGCGCCGCTGAACCGGTGCAATTGCAACAGAACCGCAGCTACATTCTGGAGTGGATCGGCGAACGCCCGCTGATGGATTACAGCCATCTGACCATCACCCTGGGTGAAGACGGTCGTGCCTACGGCAACGGCGGCTGCAACCACTGGTTTGCGCCTTACACCCTCGAAGGCGACAAGCTGACCTTCGGCAAGATCGGCAGCACCCGCAAGCTCTGCGCACCGGCGTTGATGGAACAGGAAAACCGCTTCCTGCAGGCCCTGGAAAACGTGCAGCGCTGGGACGTTTCACCAATCGAGCAAATGCGCTTCTGGCCCGCTGAAGGCAAGCCGCTGCGCTGGTGGCTCGAGGAGGGTTGATCGCCCTTCAGTGATCGTCTGGAGCGATCACTCTGGTTCTGTAGGAGCACAGCTCGCTGGCGATGGCGTCCACAAGATCGCTATCGCGGGCAAGCCCTGCTCCTAAAGGACCGGCCAACGATTCAATTCCTGGCCTGCAACGCCTCGAGCTTCGCCATGACTCCCGCCGCCGTCTGCTCGCCCATCAACTGTTCCCGCACCTTGCCCTTGTTGTCGATGATGTAGGTCACCGGCAATGCCTCGCTGCGTGGCAGTTCGAAAATTTCCGACGGGTCCTGCGCCAGCACGGTGAATTGGATGCCGAGCTTCTCGGCGGCGCCTTTGAGCTCCTGGCCCTGCACGTTGTCGAAGTTGACCCCGAACACCCCGATCTTCTTGTCCTTGAGCTGATCGGCCAGGTGGTTCAATTCCGGAATCTCGGTGCGGCACGGGCCGCACCATTCGGCCCAGTAGTTGAGCACCAGCCATTGTTTGTCCAGACGACCGGCGTCGACCTTCTGGCCGTTCTGATCGATACCGTAGTCGTTACCGCACCCCGCCAGCATCAACGCCCCGATGATCGCCAATGCCGCTGCCAGTCGCCTTGCCATGTCGTGATCCTTGTCGAAAAAAGAATACTGCCGCGACCCATTGCCTCCCAAGGTTCTGGATTACGCGTTGCACAGTTAGAATAGCCGCCACCTTACCCAAAGTGCGACCCGCTCATGACCGATCTGACGCTTTATCACAACCCGCGCTGCTCGAAATCCCGCGGCGCGCTCGAACTGCTTGAAGCCCGCGGCCTGACCCCGACAGTGGTGCGCTATCTGGAAACCCCGCTGGACGCCGCGCAAATCCAGAGCCTGCTGACCAAGCTGGGCATTGGCGCGCGGGAATTGCTGCGCACCGGCGAAGACGAATACAAGACCTTGAATCTGGCCGACACCCGCCTCAGCGAAGCTCAATTGATCGCGGCCATCGCGGCTCACCCGAAACTCATGGAGCGACCGATTCTGGCTGTGGGCGACAAAGCCGTCATCGGCCGTCCACCGGAGCAGATCCTGGAGTTGCTGCCGTGAGTGCACCCTACATTCTGGTGCTGTATTACAGCCGCAGCGGCTCGACCAACGAGATGGCCCGGCAGATTGCCCGGGGCGTGGAACAGGCCGGGCTCGAAGCGCGACTGCGCACGGTGCCGGCGATTTCCACCGAGTGCGAAGCCGTGGCCCCGGATATTCCGGACGAAGGCGCGCTCTACGCCAGCCTCGACGATCTGAAGCACTGCGCAGGCCTGGCCTTGGGCAGCCCGACCCGCTTCGGCAACATGGCGGCGCCGCTCAAGTATTTCCTGGACGGCACCAGCAACCTGTGGCTGACCGGTGCCCTGGTGGGCAAACCGGCGGGCGTGTTCACCTCCACGGCGAGCCTGCACGGCGGCCAGGAAACCACCTTGCTGTCGATGATGCTGCCGTTGCTGCACCACGGGATGCTGATCACCGGCCTGCCGTACAGCGAGTCGGCATTGCTGGAAACCCAGGGCGGCGGCACCCCTTATGGCGCCAGCCATCACGCCGGCGCTGATGGCAAAAGCGGTCTGGATGCCCACGAAGTGGCGCTGTGCCGCGCACTGGGCATGCGCCTGGCCAAGACCGCGCAGAAACTGGAGGGCTGAGGGTGGCCAAGAAGCCGAAGATCCTGCCCGCCATCCAATGGCTCGAACCCCGAGTGCGGGCCATGCGCGTGATCAGCCTGCTGTGTTTTTTCGGCCTGGCGGGGCTGCTGTGCATCTACTACCTGCTGGTCGCGGATCTGCACGGCGCCCGGCCCTGGGTGATTCTGCTGATCGAACTGGTACCGCTGCTGCTGTTGGCGCCGGGCATGATCGTCGGCAGCCCGCGGGGGCATTCGTGGATGTGTTTTGTGGTGAACCTGTATTTCATCAAGGGCGCACTGGCGGCGTATGACCCGAATCGGCAGGTGTTCGGGTTGCTGGAGATGGGCGCGAGCCTGGCGGTGTTCTGCTCGGCGCTGCTGTATGTGCGGTGGCGGTATCAATTGAATCGCAAATTGGCTGGGGAAGGTGAGATCTCTGTCGCCTGACATGGCCTCTTCGCGAGCAAGCCCGCTCCCACATTGGATCTGTGAGCGACACAGATCCAATGTGGGAGCGGGCTTGCTCGCGAAGGGGACGACACGGTCTCAATGATTGGCGGTATAGGCCAGCATCATGGAGATCTGGCTCATCGCCCGCCCACCGCTTTCTTCATGCCACTGGTTGAACACATCCTGCACCAACGCCAGGTCGCGCAGGCTGCTCGGCACCTTGTCGATGATGTTCTGGGCATTGAGCGCGGCAACCACGTCGTAGCTCGGCACAAAGGTGTCCTTGCCGACCATGCGCAGGAAGCGCGGCGCCGACAGGCCACCCAACTGGGAACCGCGCTTTTTCAGGAAGGTCCAGAGCCCGACGATATCGGTTACCGGCCAGTCGGCGATCAGCGCGCCGAAGCTGCCCTTCTCGTGGGCCACGTCCAGCACGAACTGCGCATTGCGCGGCACGCTCTTGAGCTTGCCCAGGTGGCGGATGATCCGCGCGTCCTGCATCAGCCGCTCCAGATGTTCGGCGCTCATCAGCACGACTTTTTCCGGGTCGAACCTGAAGAACACCTCTTCGAACGCCGGCCACTTGGCGTCCACCAGACTGTGCTTGAGCCCGGCACGAAACACCCGCAGGGCCATGGTCGACAGGTAGCGGTCGTCAGTGATGTCGCGCAATTGCGCCGGGGTCTTTGGAACGGGCAGATGGGCTTGCAGTTCCGCCGCCGAACCGAAGCGGTTCAGGCAGTACTCGTTCAGCCACTTGTAGTCGCGCATGCCCTCTCCTGAGGTTTAAATGAATAGGCCCCTGTGGGAGCCAGCCTGCTGGCGATAGCGGTAGGTCAGTCAACAATGTTGTGCTGATCTACCGCTATCGCCAGCAGGCTGGCTCCCACAGTGAGGGTGTTTAGAGGTTGACGACGTTGACGAAGCGCGAAGCCGCGGTTTCGTCGATCTTGAGGCTGGTGAAGTCGAACAGGTTGCGGTCGGCCAGTTGCGACGGGATCACGTTCTGCAGGCTGCGGAAAATGCTTTCAGTACGGCCCGGGGTTTTGCGTTCCCAGTCCTGGAGCATTTCCTTGACCACCTGACGCTGCAGGTTTTCCTGGGAACCGCACAGGTTGCACGGGATGATCGGGAACTGCTTGAGATCCGAATAAGCCTGGATGTCTTTCTCGTTGCAGTAGGCCAGCGGCCGGATCACCACGTTGCGACCGTCGTCGGCACGCAGTTTCGGCGGCATGGCCTTGAGCGAACCGTTGAAGAACATGTTCAGGAAGAAAGTCTCGACGATGTCGTCGCGGTGATGACCCAAGGCCATCTTGGTCGCGCCGATTTCGTCGGCGAAGGTGTAGAGCGTGCCGCGACGCAGGCGCGAGCACAGCGAGCAGGTGGTCTTGCCCTCGGGAATGAGCTCCTTGACCACCGAGTAGGTGTCTTTCTCGACGATGTGGTACTCGACGCCCAGCTCCTTGAGGTAGGCCGGCAGCACGTGCTCGGGGAAGCCCGGCTGTTTCTGGTCCATGTTCACGGCCACGATCTCGAACTTGATCGGCGCGACCTTCTGCAAGTGCATCAGCACGTCGAGCATGGTGTAGCTGTCTTTGCCGCCGGACAGGCAGACCATGACCTTGTCGCCATCCTCGATCATGTTGAAATCGGCGACAGCCTCACCGGCCTGGCGGCGAAGGCGCTTTTGCAGTTTGTTCTGGTTGACCGTAAGAGTGCCCATGACGCGAAATCCGTGAGGTGTGACGAAAGGCGGGCATTTTACGCAAAAACGCCCCGGTGGCGAAGAGCATGCCATCCCCTCGTGGGAGCGGGCTTGCTCGCCAATGCAGTGTGTCAGTGGACATTACCTTATCTGGCACACCGCATTCGCGAGCAAGCCCGCTCCCACAGGGGATTGTGGTTGACATTGCCAGCGGCGATTAACAGCGGTTTTTACAGCGCAATTTGCTCTAAGCCCCTGCTCCTTGTGAGGGTAAGACCTTCCTATACTGCGTCATAAGGTCGCACACAATTCCAGACCTATTCGTTACTTGGCCATTGGCCTGTAGGCGCTCCACTGGGGGGCGACGGTAAAAAACAAGAGGAGTGACCGGCATGATCCATCACGTAGTGGGACTCTTCACCCACCCCGACCAGGAATGGAAAGACATCCGTGGCGATCAGGAGGAGAGCATCAGCCACATGTACCTGACGCACACGCTGATCCTGGCGGCGATTCCGGCGGTGTCGGCGTTTATCGGTACCACAAAAGTCGGTTGGGTCATCGGCAGTCGAGCGCCGGTGATGCTGACAATGGAAAGCGCACTATGGATGTCGATCATGTCGTACCTGGCGATGCTCGGCGGGGTGGCGGTGATGGGGGCATTCATTCACTGGATGGCCCGCACCTATGATGCCAATCCAAGCCTGGCCCGCTGCGTGGCGTTCGCCACCTACACCGCGACACCGCTGTTCATTGGCGGTCTGGCGGCGCTCTATCCACACCTGTGGCTGGGGATGATCATCGGCACCGCGGCAATCTGCTACACCGTCTACCTGCTGTATGTGGGGCTGCCGACCTTCATGAATATTCCATCGGACGAAGGATTCCTGTTTTCCAGCTCGGTGCTTGCCGTGGGCCTGGTGGTGCTGGTGGCCATCATGGCGTTCACCGTGATTGTCTGGGGACTCGGCGTGGGGCCGGTCTATACCAACTAGCGTCACCTACAAAAATCGGAACTGCCGACACAGGCCGCCGCAAGGCGGCCTTTTAATGCCTGATGCAACAGAAGCGGCCACGACCATTCGGCGCCTTGACGATTCGCAAGGCCCCGGGGTTGCGGCATACTCGACGTCTCTGGAGATCCATCAAGCATGCCCGAGCAACTCAATACCCGCGTCGAAGACTGTTTCCAACAAGCCGAATCCTTTTTCAAACGACCTTTCAAACGCCCCGTGGTGAGCCTCAAGCTGCGCGGGCAAAAAGCCGGTGTCGCGCATTTGCACGAGAACATGCTGCGCTTCAACCCGCAGCTGTACCGGGAAAACACCGAAGACTTCCTCAAGCAGACCGTCGCCCACGAAGTCGCCCACCTGATCGCCCATCAGTTGTTCGGCGACCGCATCCAGCCCCACGGCGAGGAGTGGCAACTGATCATGCGCGGCGTGTACGAGCTGCCGCCCAATCGCTGCCACACCTACGACGTCAAACGCCGCAGCGTGACCCGCTACATCTACAAATGCCCGTGCGCCGACAGCGATTTTCCGTTTTCGGCGCAGCGGCACAGTCTGGTGAGGCAGGGGCGGCGGTATTTGTGCCGGCGGTGTCGCAGCACGTTGGTGTTCAGTGGGGAGATGCGGGTCGAGTAGACGGATTTGTGGTGCTTGTGCCAGCCTCATCGCCAGCAGGCTGGCTCCCACAAGGGATCTTCCGGGTGACACAAATCCAGTGTGGGAGCCAGCCTGCTGGCGATTGAGGCCTGACAGGCGCTAGAGAATCACCTTGGCACGCCGCAATTCTTCAATCCGCTCCACACCGAACCCCAACTCCCCCAACACCTGATCCGTATGCTTCCCCAACCCCGCGCCGATATGCCGTGGCTCGGGCAGCCCTTCGGAAAACTTCAACGGGCATGCCATCTGCGCCTGGCTCGAACCATCCCCGCGGGGCACTTGCGTCACCAGCTCCCGCGCCTGCAACTGCGGATGGCGCACCGCTTCGCCCAGACTCAACACCGGCTCGACACAGGCATCGAGTTCGGCAAACAACGCCGACAGTTCGGCAAAGTCATGCTTTTCGAATTCTGTCTTCAACGCTTCCTTGAGTTTCTTCTGCTGCGCCGGTTGCGGCGACAGCCCCAGAGTCGCCAGCTCTTCCAGGCCAAGGGCCACACACAATGGCTTCATGAACGCCGGCTCCAGGCTGCCCACCGAGAGCCAGCGCCCATCCCGCGAGCGGTAATAGTCGTAGAAGCTGCCACCATTGAGCACCTGGTCTTCGCGCCCGGGCTCGATGCCACAGGCCAGATACCCGGCGCCGGCCATGGCGTTCAGGCTGAATGCGCAGTCGGTCATGCTCACATCAAGATGCTGGCCCTGGCCGCTTTGCTGCCGGGCGATCACCGCCGCCAACAGGCCGATCACCCCGTGCAGTGAGCCACCGGCGACGTCCGCCACTTGCGCGCCCAACGGCAACGGCCCGCTGTCGGCGCGACCGGTGTAGCTCGCCAGGCCGGCCAGCGCCAGGTAATTGATGTCATGCCCGGCGCGGTCCTTGTAGGGTCCGGTCTGGCCGTAGCCGGTGATCGAGACGTAGATCAGCCGTGGATTGATCGCCTTCAAGGTCTCGTAACCCAGGCCCAGCCGCTCCATCACACCGGGGCGAAACTGCTCCAGCACGATGTCGTAATCCTTGAGCAACAGCCTGATCACCTCCAGCGCCTCGGGCTGCTTGAGGTCCAGGGCCAGGCTGCGCTTGTTGCGGTTGAGGTAGGCGTGACTGGCGGAGACGCCATGATCGTGCGGCGGCAGTACACGCAGCAGGTCCATGCGGGTCGGCGATTCGATGCGCAGCACCTCGGCGCCCATGTCGGCCAGGAGCAGCGAGGCGAACGGCCCCGGCAGCAGTGTGGAGAAATCCAGAACCTTGAGTGATGCCAGTGGACCGAGCATGAACATTCTCCCTAGACGATACCCACCAGCCTAGGCAGGCGAACGCGGGGGAGCAATCACCTTATGCGCCAGTTGCACTGACCGTTACGCTCAAATCCTGGGCATGAAAAAACCCGCCGAAGCGGGTTTTTTCATGTCACGAAGGTTACTTGACGTTGCTTGGGGTTGCACCTTCTGCCACACCCAGGTCGTCCTCTGGACGCTCTTCAGCGATGCCACGACCGCCCGAGGCCAGCTCGGATTGCAGTACGTCGGTGTCCAGTTCCTTCACCCACTTGGCCACAACGATGGTGGCAACGGCGTTACCAACCAGGTTGGTCAGGGCACGGGCTTCGGACATGAAGCGGTCGATGCCGAGGATCAGCGCCAAGCCGGCAACCGGCAGGTGGCCCACGGCGGACAGGGTGGCGGCCAGTACGATGAAGCCCGAACCGGTCACGCCCGCGGCGCCTTTGGAGGACAGCAACAGTACCACCAGCAGGGTGATCTGATGGGTGATGTCCATGTGCGAGTCCGTGGCCTGGGCAATGAACACCGCCGCCATGGTCAGGTAGATCGCGGTACCGTCGAGGTTGAACGAGTAACCGGTCGGGATCACCAGGCCCACGACGGATTTCTTCGCGCCCAGACGCTCCATCTTGATCAGCATGCGTGGCAGTACCGATTCCGAAGACGAGGTACCCAGCACGATCAGCAGTTCCTCACGGATGTAGCGGATCATTTTCAGCACGCTGAAACCGTGCAGACGGGCAATGGAACCCAGCACGATCAGGATGAACAGCAGGCAGGTGATGTAGAAGCAGGCCATCAGTTGACCCAGTTGCACCAGCGAGCCGACACCGTAGGCACCGATGGTGAAGGCCATGGCACCGAAGGCACCGATGGGCGCGAGCTTCATGATCATGTTGATGATGTTGAACATCACGTGGGCGAAACGATCGATGAAGTCCAACAGCGGTTTGCCGTAGGCGCCCAGGCGATGCAGGGCGAAACCGAAGATCACCGAGAACATCAACACTTGCAGGATGTCGCCGGTGGCGAACGCGCCAACGATGGTGCTCGGGATCACGTTGAGCAGGAAGCCAACGACGCTCTGGTCAGCACCGGCGGCCACGTAGGTCGCAACCTTGGAAGCATCCAGGGTGCTGACGTCGATGTGCATGCCAGCGCCTGGCTGCACGATGTTGACCACGACCAGGCCGACCAACAGGGCGATGGTCGAAACGATTTCGAAGTAGAGCAGTGCGTAACCGCCGGTCTTGCCAACCGATTTCATGTTCTGCATGCCGGCGATACCGCTGACGACGGTACAGAAGATGATCGGGGCGATGATCATCTTGATCAGTTTGATGAACCCGTCACCCAGCGGCTTCACGGCCACGCCGATCTGAGGATAGTAGTGACCGAGCAAGATACCGATGACAATTGCAACGATCACCTGGAAATACAGGGATTTGTACAGTGGCTGACGAGTCGTCATTGCAAAGTTCCTCAACAGTGCGCGGTGACAACATCCACCTGTTGCCCACGACACTTCAATTGCGAACCCTCCTGCACTGGAGGGATTTGTTTTTTCGAGCTGCGCGACGGCAGGCATCTGCCCGTACCATCGCAAACCCCGTGCCACCTTCGGTCATTCGCCTGCAAGCCTTTTGATATCAAGGGCTGCAGGTTTTTTTATAGCGACCCAGTGTTACAACACCGTGGCGGATTTCCGCCGCCAGGCCAGAACGCGTCCTGCTATTTGGCGGATATCCGCCTTGTTCACCGTTCGATAGCGCCGCTACCATCCACCGCTCAGTGCAAGGATTGACCTGTTATGCGCGAACGTACCATCGCCAGTCATTTCGCCCGTGCCGCCCTGCGCGGCGCGCAACGCTATGGCTACGACTGCTCGGGTCTGTTGCAGCAACTGGGCATCAGCCCCGAGTTGCTCGAAGAGCCGCGTGCGCGCATCGCACCTGAGCAGTTCACTCGATTGCTGCAGTCACTGCGCCTTGAACTCAATGACGAATACCTGGGGCTCGCGCAAGGCCGCAGCCTGCCGGGCAGCTTTGCGATGATGTGTCATGCCGTGATTCATTGCCGCCACCTGGAAAAGGCGCTCAACCGCGGCTTATTGTTTTATAGCCTATTCCCCGACGCCCCGCGCATGATCATGCGCCGCGAAGGCGATTTGATTCGCCTGAGCCTGGACGATGCGCAACTGCGCGACCCGGACCATTTTCTCAGCGAAAGTCTGTTGGTGATCTGGCACCGCTTCGGCAGTTGGCTGATCGGCCAGCGTATCCGCCTGGAGCAGGCGACGTTCAGCTACCCGCGACCGGAACATGGGGCGGAATACGACCTGTTGTTCGCCTGTCCGCTGAAGTTTTCCACGACAGAAGACGTCACGGCGCAGACCAGCCTGGTGTTTCACAGTCGCTACCTGAACATGCCGTTGCTGCAGGACGAGCGCACCCTCAAGCATTTTCTTGAGCGCTCGCCCGCCGACCTGCTGTCACGCCCGGATGACGGGCATAGCCTGAGCAGTCAGTTGCGGCGCCTGCTCAGTCGAGACAGTTCACCCTGGCCGGACCTGGACGCCGTCGCCGCGCACCTGCACATCAGCCCGCAAACGCTGCGTCGGCATCTGCGAGAGGAAGGCACCAGTTTTCAGGAATTGAAGGACCAGTTGCGCCGCGACATTGCGATCTACCACCTGAGTCGCAACGATCTGCCCTTGCAGCAGATCGCCGAGCAGTTGGGGTTTTCCGAGCCCTCGGCGTTTCATCGAGCGTTCAAGAAGTGGACGGGGCTGACGCCGGGGGCCTATCGGGCGCAGGAAAGCTGAGCTTTGCGGTGGATTGACAGGCCTCTTCGCGAGCAAGCCCGCTCCCACATTTTGTCCGGATTACACAGTGACATTGTGGGAGCGGGCTTGCTCGCGAAGAGGCCCGACAGCACACCACACATGCCCCTCATATCACCGGAAACAGTATCCTGAACGCCGCGCCCCCCATGGGTGAATCCCCCAGGGTCAGCCTGGCGCTGTAGCTCTCGATGATGTCCTTGACCACCGCCAGCCCGATACCCTGCCCCGGATGCTGTCGATCCAGGCGCTCGCCCCGTTGCAGAATGCGCGCACGCTGGTCCGGCGGTACGCCGGGGCCGTCATCTTCGACGCACAACTCGATGCCGCTCAGGGTCTGCCGCACGCTGATGCGCACTTCCCCAAGGCACAGGCGATAGGCGTTCTCCAGCAGGTTGCCCATCATTTCCAGCAAGGCGCCCTGCTCGATCGGCACGTAACAGTCCTGGGGCAGGTCCATGGCCACCTTCACACGCTTGTCGCGGTAGACCTTGTCCAAGGTGTCGCACAGGCTTTGCAGCACCGGGCGCAGATGCACCTGATGGCGCACCAGACCGCTTTTACGCAGGCTGGCGCGTTGCAATTGGTAGCTGATTTGTTGGCTCATGCGCTCGATCTGGGTTTGCAGCACCCAGGCCTGGTCGCGATCCGCCGGGCGTTGCGCCATGTCCTCGCTGACCCCTTGCAGCACCGCCAACGGGGTTTTCAGGCTGTGGGCCAAATCGTCGAGGGAATCGCGGTAACGGCTGCGTTGTTCACGCTCGCTGTGCAACAGGCGGTTCAGCGAGCCGGTGAGGCGCAACAGCTCACGGGGGTGCTGCTCGCTGAGGCTTTCCCGGGCGCCGCTTTCGATCTCATCCAGTTCCTGGCTGAGCCGACGCAACGCGCGCAAGCCCCAGGTCAAACCGCTCCAGAGCAGTACCAGCAACACCAGCAACGCCGCGCCGAACCCCAGGTAGAGGTTTTCGCGCAGGCCCTCGAGGGTCAGTTCGTACTCACGCACCGGTTGCAGCGCCACGATGCTGAACGCTGCGTTTTTGCCGCCGAGCAGCTTGACCTCGACGTCATAGACGAAGAACTCCTGGCCATTGGCTTCACGGATTCTGGCGAACTCGTTGCCGCGCCCGTCATAACGCGGCGTGTAATTGATCTTTTCTTCCTGGGTGCCCCTGGAACGCCAGACCAGGTGGCCCTCACGGTCGTAGATGTAGCCCAGCAGGCGACTGTCGGTGAGGTTGAAGCGTTCGTCGGGCAGTTGCGCCGGCATCTGCAAGCGGTTGTTGTCCACCCGGGCGGCGGAGATCAGCGTGGTCACGTCGGACGCCAGGCGCTGTTCGATGGAATCCTGCAACGCCAGGCTGAACGCTCCCTGCATCGCCGGCAACAGCGCCAGCATGAACAACACCGCCAGGATCGTCGCGGCGAGCATCAGCCGGACGCGCAGGGAACGAATCAAGTGCAGCGCTCGTTGAACAGGTAGCCCAGGCCGCGCACCGTATCGATCGGCTTGAACCCGGCCTGCCCTTCGAGCTTGCGACGCAGGCGGCCGACCAGCACTTCGATCACGTTCGGATCACGCTCGTCATCATCCGGATAAAGCTGCTCCATCAGGCGATCCTTGGCCACCACTTGCTGATGATGGCGCATCAGGTATTCGAGGATGCGGTATTCGTAGGCGGTGAGCGCCAGCGGTTGCTCATCGAGCGTCGCCTGCTTGCGATTGAGGTCCAGGATCAGCGGCCCGGCGACGATGGTCGATTGCGTGAAGCCGCTGGAGCGGCGCAACAAGGCGTTGAGCCTTGCATCGAGCTCTTCGAACTGGAACGGTTTGACGACGTAATCGTCGGCGCCGGCGGCCAGGCCTTCGACCTTGTCCTGCCAGTTGCCGCGCGCGGTGAGGATCAGGATCGGAAAGGTCTTGCCCCGCGAACGCAACTGGCGGATGAGGTCCAGGCCACTCATGCCCGGCAGGCCGAGATCGATCACCGCCAGGTCATGGTTGAACTGTTCGGTCTGGTACAGCGCCTCTTCGGCATTGGCCACCGATTCGACCACGTGGCCACTTTCCGTCAGGCGGGTTTGCAGGTGATGGCGCAACAGCGCTTCATCTTCAACGACCAGCAGCTTCATAACGCTCTCCTGCACATCAACAGCTCCAGAGGCATGACCTTCTCAATGGCTTGAATCACGAATACTCGCCGCCCAGATCGTAGCGGCCCATGAGGTCCTGCTCGCGAAGTTTAATGCCATTGTGGGATACCGACACATTCTCATACGTGGCGTAATAACCGTTCTGACTGTTCTGGCCGGTCAGGTGCGCGCCCCAGGCGCTGTTATCGGCGACCACGGTGGCCACGTTCGAATAACTCAGTACACCGGACTTTTTGAGTTTGTTGGCGGTCTGTCCAGAAGAAGGCCGGGTGAAGTGACCGTCGGAAGCATGGGCGGCAGCGCTGACGCCGACAACGGTGAACGCCAGAATCAGGTTTTTCAAGCCAGTCATAGGGAGTGTCCTCACGCGCTGTGCGCTTTTTTGGTAGCGCCAAGGTTACTGACCGGGCCCTGAACTCCCCCTGAACGCAATCTGAACCTAAGCTGAATCAACCCGAAGCGATTGTTTTCACGGTTTTCGACAGGAGATTGGACTATGCGCATGTTCTTCGCGTTGCTCTTGCTGGCCTTGAGCGGATTTAGCCAGGCCGCCATCAAGACCCAGGAGATTCCCTACCAGAGTGCCGACGGCACCAAGCTGATCGGCTATTACGCTTACGACGACGCGATCAAGGGCCCGCGCCCGGGAGTCGTGGTGGTGCATGAATGGTGGGGGCTCAACGATTACACCAAACGCCGTGCCCGCGACCTCGCTGGCCTGGGTTACAGCGCTCTGGCCATCGATATGTATGGCGACGGCAAGAACACCGAACATCCGAAGGACGCCATGGCCTTCATGCAGGCGGCGATGAAAGACAGTGCCGCGTCCAGTGCACGCTTTCAGGCCGGGCTCGACTTGCTGAAGAAACAACCACAGACCAACCCTGACAAAGTGGCGGCCATCGGTTACTGCTTCGGTGGCGCGGTGGTGCTCAATGCCGCGCGCCAGGGTGTGCCGTTGGCCGGCGTGGTGAGTTTCCACGGTGCGCTGGCGACCAATACTCCGGCGACACCGGGCAGCGTGAAGGCGAAGATCCTGGTCGAACATGGCGCGCTCGACAGCATGGTCACGCAGGATAACGTCGCCGCCTTCAAGGCCGAGATGGACAAGGCCGGGGCCGACTACAAGTTCGTCAGTCTCGATGGCGCCAAGCACGGCTTTACCAACCCCGACGCGGATCGCTTGAGCCACGGCGATCATGGCGGGCCGGATATTGGTTACAACAAGGCGGCGGATGAGTCGTCGTGGGCGGATATGCAGGCGTTTTTCAAGAAAATATTCAGCTGACCGCTTGGTGGCGAGGGGGCTTGCTCCTTCGCCACAAAAACCCTATGCCACTACCCAGTTTTCAGGCAACCCGGCAAAATGCGCACATGAATTCCATCCCCGCCCTGCCCGTCTGTTGCACGCCCCTCGATGCCCACTGGCCGCTGCCCTTTGCGCTACCCGATACGGTTTTGCTCAGCACCCACTTCGACACCTCGCAACTGCGCAGCGATGATTTCCAGCGCAGCGACATCGAGGCGCCGCCGAGCATCCAGCGTTCGGTCGCCAAGCGTCAGGCCGAGTTTCTTGCAGGGCGCCTCTGCGCCAGGGCGGCCTTGCAGCAGCTCGAAGGCCTGAGCCTCAGCCCGGCCATCGGCGAAGACCGCGCACCGGTGTGGCCGGCACATATCAGCGGTTCGATTACCCACAGCACGGGGCGCGCTGCGGCAATCGTCGCCCAAAAAAGCCACTGGCGTGGCTTGGGCATGGACATGGAGAACCTGCTCAACGCCGAACGCGCCGAACGCCTGGCGGGGGAAATCCTTACACCGCCGGAGCTGCAACGCATGGCGGCAGGTCGGCGCGATCAACTGGCGCTGTGGGTGACCCTGACCTTTTCGGTCAAGGAAAGCCTATTCAAGGCGCTGTACCCGATCGTTCAACAGCGCTTCTATTTTGAACATGCCGAAGTGCTGGAGTGGACCGAGGCTGGTGAGGTGCGGTTGCGGTTGCTGACGGATCTGTCCAGTGAGTGGCGCAACGGTACCGAACTGGGTGCGCAGTTCGGGGTGCAGGATGGGCAGTTGTTGAGTCTGGTCAGTATCAAGGCTTGAAGATTTTCATCGCCTGAGCCGGCCTCTTCGCGGGCAAGCCCGCTCCTGCAGGGGCCGTGGTGTACACAACACCTGTGGGAGCGGGCTTGCTCGCGAAGGCGTCGGGACATTCACCACAACACTCAGCGCTTCTCCTGGTTCCTCGGCCAACTCAAACTGAAACACGCCCCGCCCAGGCTTTTGCTCTTGCCGATCAGCGCCCGACCGTCATGCCAGTGAATGATGCGCCGAACGATGGACAAGCCCAACCCATGCCCGCCCGATGCGCGGGTGCGGCTGTCGTCGAGGCGCAGGAACGGGGTGAAGATTTTCTCCCACGCGATTTCCGGCACGCCCGGCCCGTCGTCTTCAACATCCACCCGGCAACGCTGCTGCCCCACTTGATAGCTGATGGTCACCCGTGATTGCGCGTGACGCATGGCATTGCTGACCAAATTCTGGATCGCCCGATGCAAGTAACGCGGCTCGGCCTCCACCCAGGCGTCATCGCAGTCGGCAGCCGACAGGCACAAGCCGCGCTGGACCGTGACATCGGGGCGCAATGGCGCCAGTTCCTCGATCACCTGATTGACCAGGGCATCGAGGTCGATGCGCTGGAAAATCAGCGCCGGCGAGCCCTGTTCCAGCCGCGCATAGGTCAGCATCTCGTCCACCAGACGATCGAGGTCCTCGATGTCGTGGTCCATGCCCTCGCAGTATTTTTCCAGGGCTTGCGGCGTGGTTGCCGAACCGATCATTTCCAGGCCAAAGCGCAGGCGTGCCACCGGGGTGCGCAATTCGTGGGACACCGCGCGCACCAGTTCGCGCTGGATCGCCAACAGTTGCTGCAGGTGTTCGGCCATGCCGTTGAACGCCGACGCCAGTCGCCCCACGGAGTCCGCACCGCGGGCAGGCACCCGGGTTTCCAGGCTGCCCTTGGCGATGCGCGTGGCCGCTGCTTCCAGGCCACGCAGGCGGCGCTCCAATTGGCGCACCAACAGGTAGACGATCAAACCGATCAGGGTCAGGCCCAGGGCCGCGATCAGCACCAGCCACTCAGGCGGATAGGGATTCATCTGGTAGAGCGGGCCGATTTCCAGCACCCAGGGCGTGCCGACCATGCCGGCGAACACCCGGATCGAATCGCCGCCCTTGCCCAACGCCATCACGGTGTCGCCCTCAGACACTCGACGACTCTGGTCTTCGTCCATGTCGGCGTCTTCCACCGTCACCAGGCGCAAATCGAATCCGAAGCCTTTGTCTTGCTTCAATTGCGCCAGGCGCACCGGTTGCTCGCCCACCGGGTAGCGCACCAGTTCGTCAGTGAGCAGGTAAATGGTCGCCCGGGCCAACTGCTCGCTGATCTGCTGCACATCACCGGTCAGAACGAGTTGTTCCTTGTCGCTGACCAGGCGGTAGACCCGCGCCGCGTGCGGCCCGGTCTGCTCCACCAGGGCCTGGCCACGTAATACGCGGGTGCGCTGGGTGAGGTCCAGATCGGTCTCGCTGAAGGTTTTCAGCGCCAGGGGAATGCCGAGCAATCGTTCCCACACCAGCAGCGCGCGGTGGCGTTCGGTCAGGTTCATGGGTTGCAGGTTGTCGGCCATCAGGGAAAACGTGCCGTGGGCCAGCCGTTCGCGATATTGCTCACTGCGCACCTGGTTGAGCATGTGCAGGGCCAGCACACCGAGTACCGCCACCAGAATCAGCGCAGCGCACATGCCGCCGTAAATGCGCAGGAAGATCGAGTTCACTGGGATGAGTCCGCGCAGGCCTCGGGGACGAACAGGTAGCCTTTGCTGCGGATGGTCTTGATCAGCCGCGGATGGTCAGGATCGTCGCCGATTTTCGGACGGATACGGGAAATGCGCACATCAATGGAGCGGTCCTGGCCGTCATAGCCGATACCGCGCAGGGCGGTGAAGATTTCTTCCCGGGACAGAATGCGCCCGGCGTTGGCCACCAGCAGCCAGAGCAGATCGAACTCGGCACTGGTCAGCTCGATACCGTTGTCGTGCAGCCAGGCTTCGCGCAAGGCGTTGTCCACCACCAGCGGGCCAAATTGCAGGCGTCGTTGTTTTTCCGGGGCGATTTCCGGCGTTTCGCTGCGCCGCAGCAAGGCCTGGATGCGCGCCAGCAGCAGGCGCGGGCGCACCGGTTTGCACACGTAGTCGTCGGCGCCCAGGTCGAGGCCGAGGATCTGGTCGGTGTCGTCGGTGCGCGCGGTGAGCATCAGGATCGGTCCGTCGTAACGGTCACGGACCTTGCGGCAGATGCTCAGGCCGTCTTCACCGGGGAGCATCAGATCGAGGATCACCAGGTCCGGCTGCTCCTTGATGATGCGTGCCGCCGCCAGGGCGCCATTGCCCTCGATCGACACACGCAGGCCATTGGCTTGCAGATAATCGCGGGTCAGGTCGGCCAGACGCTGGTCGTCCTCCACAATCAGTATCTGCCAGGCTTGTTGCTCCACGGGTGACCTCTACTTGCCAAGAACACTAATAAGGAAGGATCCGCCCGTCTTTTTGTAATATTTGGAGAGGTTAAATTTCCTACGGGCTGGCCGATTGTATAAACGTCGGCCCCACAGAACACAAGCCGGTAAATGCGTTCGGACAAGGCGGTTTTTTGTGATAGGGTTCGCGCCCTTAAAAATCTGCCGGGCTGTTTTCGACCCTCGAAAATTGCTGAAAAAAGGGCCGATCCAGCAGCATCGCGGCCTACACGCCGATTCGCTCTTTCACACACAATTTACGCACAGGTTTATCCACAGGCAGCACGTTGCAACCCCCTCGAAAACGCATTATCTTGTAGCACGGCGCTAAAAAAACCCTACATGTAGGGTTTTGCCTTAAAAGCCCCACCACATTTCAGGCCGGAAACTCAAGCGCTTTATTTGCCTGTTTCCGGTTGAACGACGCGTCATTTTACAAGCCCAAACCGCACTGGCGGATGGCACCGTTTTTTCAGGCCGGAACGGCCAGAACGGTACGGGTGTTGCAGTCATCACTGTCACCCTTGAAAGGAATCCGGTGTCGAGCCCAGGCTCGTCATCAATGACTTCGGCAAGGAAGCGGCATCATTAGCCTTTTTTCCTACTGTCCCGAAGTTGATATGCCCGACGCCCGTCGGTTGTAGTGCTTCAGGACAGAACGGTGGGCACCGTGATGGTGCCCAAACAAACATAGAGAATGTGGAGACACACCCCCATGCAAACCGACACAACTCGCGAGAACCCGCAGGGCACCTTGCCGCAGGCCGCCGATTCGAATTCGGATCTGTCCGCCACCGCGCCTGGCCAACTGCGCGTGATCAAGCGTAACGGCACTGTCGTTCCTTACACCGATGACAAGATCACCGTCGCCATCACCAAAGCGTTTCTCGCAGTTGAAGGCGGCACCGCTGCCGCTTCGTCGCGAATCCACGACACCGTGGCGCGCCTGACCGAGCAGGTCACTGCCACGTTCAAGCGTCGCATGCCATCGGGCGGCACCATCCACATCGAAGAAATCCAGGACCAGGTCGAACTGGCCCTGATGCGTGCCGGCGAACAGAAAGTCGCACGCGACTACGTGATCTACCGTGATTCCCGTGCCAAGGAGCGCGCTGCGCACTCCCCGGCCGAAGAAGCGGTCAACGCTCACCCATCGATCCGCATCACCCGCGCCGACGGCACCTTCGCCCCCCTGGACATGGGTCGCCTGAACACCATCGTCACCGAAGCGTGCGAAGGCCTGGAAGAAGTCGACGGCGACCTGATCCAGCGCGAAACCCTGAAAAACCTGTACGACGGCGTGGCCCTGACCGATGTCAACACCGCCCTGGTGATGACCGCCCGTACCCTGGTCGAGCGTGAGCCGAACTACTCGTTCGTGACCGCCCGCCTGCTGATGGACACCCTGCGTGCCGAAGGCCTGGGTTTCCTCGGTGTCGCCGACAGCGCCACCCACCACGAAATGGCCGACCTGTACGCCAAGGCCCTGCCTGCCTATATCGCCAAGGGCATCGAGTACGAGCTGCTCAACCCTGAGCTGGCCAAGTTCGACCTGGTAAAACTCGGCGCTGCGATCAACCACGAGCGCGACCAGCAGTTCACCTACCTGGGCCTGCAAACCCTGTACGACCGTTACTTCATCCACAAGGATGGCGTGCGTTTCGAACTGCCGCAGATTTTCTTCATGCGCGTGGCCATGGGCCTGGCGATCGAAGAGAAAGACCGTGAAGCCCGTGCCATCGAGTTCTACAACCTGTTGTCGTCCTTCGATTACATGGCTTCGACCCCGACCCTGTTCAACGCCGGTACCCTGCGTCCACAGCTGTCGAGCTGCTACCTGACCACCGTACCGGACGACCTGTCGGGCATCTACCACGCGATCCACGACAACGCCATGCTGTCGAAATTCGCCGGTGGCCTGGGCAACGACTGGACGCCGGTTCGTGCGCTGGGTTCGTACATCAAGGGCACCAACGGCAAGTCCCAGGGCGTCGTCCCGTTCCTGAAAGTAGTCAACGACACCGCCGTTGCGGTTAACCAGGGCGGCAAGCGCAAGGGCGCTGTCTGTGCCTACCTGGAAACCTGGCACATGGACATCGAAGAGTTCATCGAGCTGCGCAAGAACACCGGTGATGACCGTCGTCGTACCCACGACATGAACACCGCCAACTGGATCCCTGACCTGTTCATGAAGCGCGTCTTCGATGACGGCAAGTGGACCCTGTTCTCGCCGTCCGAAGTGCCGGACCTGCACGACCTGACCGGCAAGGCTTTCGAAGAGCGCTACGAGTACTACGAAGCCCTGACCGAGTACCCGGGCAAGGTCAAGCTGTTCAAGACCATCCAGGCCAAAGACCTGTGGCGCAAGATGCTGTCCATGCTGTTTGAAACCGGCCACCCATGGCTGACCTTCAAAGACCCGTGCAACCTGCGCAGCCCGCAGCAGCACGTGGGCGTGGTCCACAGCTCGAACCTGTGCACCGAGATCACCTTGAACACCAACAAGGACGAGATCGCCGTTTGCAACCTGGGCTCGATCAACCTGCCGAATCACATCGTGAACGGCCAGCTCGATACCGCCAAGCTGCAACGCACCGTGAACACCGCCGTGCGCATGCTCGACAACGTGATCGACATCAACTACTACTCGGTGCCGCAAGCGAAGAACTCCAACTTCAAGCACCGTCCGGTCGGCCTGGGCATCATGGGCTTCCAGGACGCTTTGTACCTGCAGCACATTCCTTACGGTTCCGATGCTGCCGTGCAGTTCGCCGACACGTCCATGGAAGCGGTCAGCTACTTCGCGATCCAGGCGTCCTGCGACCTGGCTGACGAGCGTGGCGCCTACGAGACGTTCCAGGGCTCGCTGTGGTCCAAGGGCATCCTGCCGCTGGATTCGCAACAGATCCTGATCGAAGCCCGTGGCCAGAAGTACATCGATGTCGACCTGAAGGAAACCTTGGACTGGGCACCGGTTCGCGCCCGTGTGCAGAAAGGTATCCGTAACTCCAACATCATGGCCATCGCACCGACCGCGACCATCGCCAACATCACCGGCGTCTCGCAGTCGATCGAACCGACCTACCAGAACCTCTACGTGAAATCGAACCTGTCGGGCGAATTCACCGTGATCAACCCGTACCTGGTTCGCGACCTCAAGGCTCGCGGTCTGTGGGACTCGGTCATGATCAACGACCTGAAGTACTACGACGGTTCGGTGCAGCAGATCGAGCGCATCCCGCAGGAACTCAAAGAGCTCTACGCGACCGCGTTCGAAGTGGACACCAAGTGGATCGTCGACGCGGCAAGCCGTCGTCAGAAGTGGATCGACCAGGCTCAGTCGCTGAACCTGTACATCGCTGGCGCATCGGGCAAGAAGCTGGACGTGACCTACCGCATGGCCTGGTACCGTGGTCTGAAAACCACTTACTACCTCCGTGCCCTGGCCGCTACCAGCACCGAGAAGTCGACCATCAACACCGGTAAGCTGAACGCTGTTTCCAGCGGCGGCAACCACGGCGACGACTCGGTCCTGGCCGCTCCGGCAGGTCCTGCTCCAGTGCCGAAGGCCTGCGCCATCGACGAGCCGGATTGCGAAGCTTGCCAATAAGCTGAACCGCTGAGCGCTGAAAGGCGCTTGACTGAAAACCCCCGACAGACCTCTGGTGTGTCGGGGGTTTTCTTTTGTCAGCCGATACCCACTCAATGGTGGGCTTACATTGGCACCGGTGGAAAATCCAGGGTGGTTTTCGCCACATTGTTCAGCAGGTTGGTGAACGTAAGCAGTGTTATTTGAGCGATAACCTCAACAATCACCGCATCCGTGAGGCCAGCTGAACGGGCAGCAGCCAACACGTCATCGCTGACCTGGCCGCGACTGAGAGTGACTTCCCGAGCAAAAACAGAATAGGCATCCAGACTTCCGTCGCGAGCACCAAGCACCTGTTGCGCAGTCAGGCCGACCTTGCCACCGACCACGGTATGAATCGATGTGCAGTACTCGCAGCCATTGACCTGTGAGACTGCCAAGGCAACGATTTCACGCTGTTTGGCCGTCATCGAGCTGGTTTCGTTCGTTTGATAAAACTGCAAATAGCTGCCCAATGCTGCGGGGGAATGCGCCAACACTTTAAATACGTTGAATACCATGCCGTAGGCGCTTTCAACGCTATCAAGCAGAGGACGGGAAGCTTCTGGAGTTTTATCAGCACTAAGCACTTCGATACGAGACATCGTATTCTCCTTCATCAATAAATGAATAATCACGCGCACAACTTCAGTGGCTGACACATCAGCGTTTTGAAATCGAGAGTCAATCAGCGTTTGGAAAACAGGCTCTGTTGCATCCGTTACTGGATGACTTCAGCCGGCTTCTCTGCCTCGACGACGTTCTTGGTTGCATCGCGCTCATGGACATGGCGGTGCGCAGTGCGGTCGATGTTCAGACTCAGCAGTTCCGGACGGCTGTAGTGGCCGCGAGAATCCATCTGGCGCTTGCGGATCTGGATATGGAACAAGTCGATATCAACGATCACTTCACCCTCGCCTTCGGTCATTTCGCCCAACACTTCACCTTGCGGGTCGATGATCGCGGTGTAACTGCCTCCAGAAATCGGGCCAATGTCACACCCTGTGTCAGCAATGATTTGCGCTTGCTGCTCCGGATGCAGCCAGGCGCAGGAGTTGACCACGAAGCAGGCCGACTCCAGAGCGTGCATGCGAATGCTCACTTCCATTTGACGGGTGAACAGATCACCGGCGAATGAACCTGGGTACATCGAGGCGTGAATCTGTTCGCCGTCTTCGATCAGCGCGTAACGGATCAGCGGGTTGTAGTGCTCCCAGCAAGCCAGTTGGCCAATGCGGCCTACCTTGCTGTCGACGGCCCTGAGGCCGGATGCATCACCCATGCCCCAGATCATGCGCTCGTGATAAGTCGGGTTCAGCTTGCGGCGAGCCTGGATCAGGGTGCCGTCGGCATCAAACAGCAGTTGGGTGTTGTACAGGGTGCTGCCATCACGTTCGTTGACACCGATGGAGACCACCATGTTTGCAGCTTTCGCCGCCTTGCCAATTTCATCGGTAGTGGCCGAAGGCACGACGACTGCATTTTCCAACAGTTTGTAGTGCTCGCGGCCCATTTCAAATGGAGTCTGTACGAACGAGAAGTAGGGGTAGTACGGAACGATGGTTTCCGGGAAAACGGCAAACTGCACGCCCTTGTCGCCGAGCGCCTTGATCTTGTCGACGATCTTGGCAACGGTGCCTTCACGGCTGTAGAGAACGGGCGCAATTTGTACGGCAGCAGCTCTGACGATAGTCATGGAAGTATTCCTCGCTGGTGGATTGATGGTCAGCGAGTAAAAGATTACATACGAAATTTATTGTCCGTAGGACGCAGTTGCCACCTTTTCGGTCATCGGCTCGCGATCACTCTTAAAGGCTCAAGACAGGGACAACGTCCGGATTGGGTCAGGGTTGCCTGAAAGGCGATCAGGCACGATTGGCTCTTTGAAAAACCTGAGGGGGTTGACCGAAGGCTCTGATAAACGCACGGCGCATGCGCTCACGGTCGCCAAAACCTATCTCTCTTGCGATTACATCAATGGAATGGTTGCCGGTTTCCATCATGATTCTTGCTGATTCAACCCGCAGATTCTCGACGGCTTTGGCTGGGGATTTTCCCGTTTCATTATGAAAAACCCGACTGAATTGCCGCGGGCTCATATTGACCGCGTAAGCCAGTTTTTCAACGGACAAGTCCGCCTTCAGGTGTTGCCTTGCAAAGGTCAACGCAGCCTGCACACGGTCAGACTTCGGATCAAGCTCTTGCATGACGGAGAACTGTGACTGCCCCCCCGCACGGCGGTGGTAGACAACCAGCATTTTGGACACCAGGCGTGTGGTTTGCGGGCCAAGATCGTTTTCAACCAACGCGAGGGCAAGATCAAGGCAGGCGGTCATCCCGGCCGCCGTCCAGATTGGGCCGTCGTTGATAAATATGCGGTCCTCATCAACCTTGATGTTCGGATAGCCCTTCTTCAGGTCCTGCGCATGGGCCCAGTGGGTGGTCGCACGGCGTCCATCGAGCAGGCCGGCCTCTGCCAGCGCTGCCGAACCGGTACAGATGGAGCAAAGACGTCGGGTAAAGGGGCTGGAGCGGTGTAGAAACTCGACCAGACCTTTGGAGGGGAGTCTGACAACGTTATCGCCCAGGACGATCAGCGTGTCGAACATGCGTTGATCGAAAGCCTCGGTATTCACACTGAAGCCCGCGGAAGTCTGGATCAAACCGCCGTGCTCTGAAAGCAGCGTCATGCCATACACTTCATCCTTGGCAATCATGTTCGCGATTTCAAAGGTTGCAGACATTGAAAGACCCAGCACCTGGCAACCCGGGTAGAGAACCAGACCTATATTCTGCATGGCACCATCTCCCGTCCCCCAATGCGGCCTGCGTATGCATCGCAGGCTTTTACATTGCGGTTGTACTCCATTCCTGAGTAAACGCCAATGACCCGCCGGAGCCAAGGGGCTAGGCGACCATTGTCAAATTCGACAGGCGCGCCGAATCATTTGCGGGGGTTGGCCAAAAAGCGCTGAGAAAAGCCCGACGCATGCGTTCGCGATCTCCAAACCCGGTATCGAAAGCGACACGATCAATCGTCGAACGCGCTGCATATCGCGCGCCCCAACACCTGAAATTGAGGGTAAATGATAATTCCGATTTCCAGCATGAGCCGAGCACTCGTATACATCACACCACGTTAAGAACGCGTACTGCGAGCAAAAAAATGCCGCACATCCCCCGAACGAAGAGCACGGCATAAATACAACTCGGGATGTTTGCGACCCGGGCGCTTATAAACTTAAAAGTTGAAACCAACAAAAGCATTATTGATGGGGCGGTGGCGTCAGCAGCAGTGAAAGTGGCGACAAGGGACCGACGGGGATAAATTCAAACGTTATCAAACCCGCTCGATCCAATGGCATCTTGGCAAATATCGCGCGCGCCTCTTCAACATTGGTCATATTCAGCACGAACACAACCCCCTGTTTGTCGTTGCGAACGTTCCACTGCTCAATTTTTCCATCCAGGCTCAGTTGAACGGTCTCTCGAACCTCTTGAGGCAGAGCGGCACTGATCGCTTCCTGGGTGGAACCGGGTGTAATGGTGCCTACTGCAATTATTTTCGTCGTAGGGACTTTCGGCAGCGGTTGGGCAATGGCAGCGTTGGACAACGCTAGTGCCAGCCCCGCCGAAGTTACGAATGCCAACCGGGTTATCAACTTTTTAACCGTCATGTCTTTACCTCTGGATAATCAATAAATGCCTGTCACGCGTCACTGTTACGGGCGCAACAGCGCAGACGGCACAACAACCTCAACTTTGCCTGTCGCAACGTCGTAAACCATGCCGGTTACGAGGAATCCGCCTGGCAACTGTGGGTTGGCCTTGAGTGCAGCGACATCCAGGGCTACCGCTGCGTAGGGGTCAGGGATCGCCAAATTGTCGAGTTCGGTCACCTCTACACCCAGGTTTTTTGCCAGTAATGCGGGGGCATGGGCCAGGCAAGGCGTGATGCCACAATCGGTATGATGAAGCACAATCAAATTCCATCCCGGACCGACATCCTTCCCTTCAGCGACAGCGACTGATCGCACGATAGCCATATTCTGAAGTGTGGCCGGATTGATACGCCCGCCCACATTGCGAATAACCGCCGCCTCGCCTGGTTTCAAACCGAAAATGTTCGCCGGGTCGACCCTTGGATCTACACAGCCAATGATCACTGTTTTCAGTGACGGCATGATGTCGAGATTTACATCGAACTCACTGTCGATAAAGGCTTTATTACGTTGGGTAAGATCGTCTACTACGCTCATTATTCCTCCTGCAACTTGGTTGAGTTTATGGATAATTAGCCGGCACTGTTTTCGCGACATAAAAACAATCTGGCGCTGTTAGTTTTGCTTGCTATTGATCCAGCAACCACTGCGACTAAAGTCGGCGGCCAACTCATCAAGAGGTCACAATAAAAAGCAAAGATACTTGGACAAACATGAAAGAGGACTTATTTGAGTACTAGTATCTGCACTCGGCATGGGTGTTATTTTGCGAGCATGCGACACGGTCCACAATGTCATTGATGCCACCTTTTAGGCCATGAAATGAATGCAAACCCATGCATGTGTCGATTGGATCTGCGTATGTGTTGTTTATCCGGCCCATAAAAAAACCCCTCTTTCGAGGGGTTTCCTGTGCAGCTCAACCTGGCATCAGGTCATCTGGATGATGGTCTGCATGATGGTGCTCTGGGTGGAGATGGTCTTGGCGTTCGCCTGGTAGTTGCTCTGCGCCTTGATCAATTCGACCAGTTCGTTGGTCACGTTGACGTTGGACTCTTCCAGGGAATTGGAGTGAATCTCCCCCAGGCTGCCGGTTTGCGGTGCGTCGTAGCCTGGCTGACCCGAAGCGTAGGTTTCCTTCCAGCTGGTGCCGCCCACTGGCTGCAGGCCTTGTTCGTTGGTGAAGCTGGCCAGGGCCAGTTGACCGATCGGCTTGGTCTGGTAGTTGCTGAAGTTGGCCAGCATGACGCCGCTGCCGTCGATCGTCAGGTTGGTGATCTGGCCAGTGGCGTAGCCGTTTTGCGCAGGGATGGAGCGGGCGCTGTCGGCGTTGAATTGCGTGGTGTTGGTCATGGTGACCGTCACGCCCGCCGGGTCGGAGGCTGCGCCGTTGGCTGCCCAGACGCCATTGGTCACTTTGCCGGGAATCCAGCCGGTGATTTTCAGATCAGGGCTGACCACTGGAGGCGTGCCCGGGGTGGTCACCGAAACCAGTTTGCCACTGGTGTCAAACGCCATGGTCGACGGGACCGGACGCGAAGCGGCGTTCATTGGATCGCTGCCATTGGGGTTACGACCGTCGATCAAGGTATAGACGTCCCAGGTGTTGGCACCCGTCTTGACCATGTATTGATCCATCTGGTGCGTGTTGCCTTGAGTATCGAAAATCTGGGTGCTGAACTGCTTGTTGAAAGCGGTCCCCGGCTTGCTCGGGTCGAACGGGTTGGCCACGGTGTCGATCACATCGGACTTGGAGTCCAGGTTGATCGTCGACGAAACGGTGGTGGTGGTCTTCGGCGCCAGGTTCGACGTGTCGATGCGCAGGTCAGTCAGCACGCCGTTGATGATCTTGCCATTGGCGTCCACGCCATAGCCTTGCAGACGGGCGGTGCCGTCGGTGTTGGTGACGTAGCCTTCCTTGTCGACCTTGAACGTACCGGCACGGGTGTAGGACAGCGAGCCGCTGTCGTTGAGCACGAAGAAGCCGGAGCCGTTGATGCCCATGTCCAGCACGTTGCCGGTGTTGTTGATGTCACCCTGGGTGAACTGCTGGGACACGTTGGCCAGGCGCACACCGCTGCCGGTGGTCTTGGTGCCTGTGCCCAGCCGAGTGGCCGAGTACACATCTTCGAATTCCGCGCGGGACGATTTGAAGCCGACGGTGGCCACGTTGGCGATGTTGTTGCCGGTCACGTCCAGTTGCTTGTTGGCGGCATAGAGACCGCTAAGGCCGATGTTAAAAGACATGTTCCACTCCTTTGTGCCGGGTTAGTCGGCTCTATATACCAATGGTTTGCACTTTGGACAGGGCGACGCTGCCCAGCCCGGCCAGATTGAGCATCAACTCACCGCCGGTCTGGCTGATGGTCACGCTGTTGACGGTCGCCGGCAGGTTGGTGATCAGCGCAACGCTCTGATCATCGATGGTGGTGGTCGCCGCGAAGGTGTAGGTACCCGACGGCGCCACGTTGCCCGCGTCATCCTTGCCATCCCAGGTGAAGCTGGCGTTGCCGGCCTTCTGGTCGGTCAGGGTGATGGTGCGAATGACTTTGCCGTCCTTGTCGGTGATTTTCACGTCGGTTTGCGCCACCGACTGTGGCAGTACCACCGAACCGGTCATGCCCTTGGTGGTGTCGACCACGGCCTTGTCGCCCGGCGCGATGACCGAACGGCCCACCAGCGACGAAGCCTGCAAAGCCTGGGACGAACCGAAAGTGCCGGCAATGCCGCTCACGGTGTCGTTGAGGGTGGTGATGCCTTCCAGGCTGCTGAACTGCGCCAATTGCGCCACGAACTCGCCGTTGCCCTGGGGTTCGAGCGGGTTCTGGTTTTTCAGCTGGGTCACCAGCAGTTGCAGGAACGCATCCTTGCCCAGGGCTTTTTTACCGGTGGCACTGTTGGCCGCCGATGCCAGGGCATCAGTATCCTTGTTGGTCTTGACCGAGGAATTGGCCAGGATGTCGTTGATCGACAAACCACTGGTGGTATCGGAAACACTCATCTGAGTCGCCCCTTATCACTGACCGAGGGTCAGTACTTTCTGCATCATGGTTTTGGCGGTGTTCATCATTTCGGCGTTGGTCTGGAACGACCGGCTCGCGGAGATCATGTCGGCCATCTCTTCCACCACGTTGACGTTCGGGTAGTAGACGTAGCCCTTGGCGTCGGCCGCCGGATGGTTCGGCTCGTAGCGCGCCTCGAGGTTGCTCTGGTCTTCGACCACACCCAGGACCTGCACGCCTTGACCGGCGGCGTCCTGATTCTGGAACAGCGAATCGCTGCCGCCGCTCTGGCCGCCCTGGAACATGGTGGCGAACACAGGGTGGCGCGCGCGGTAGGTCTGGTCGATGCTCGACGAGACCGTCTCGGCGTTGGCGATGTTCGAGGCGACGGTGTTCAAACGAGTGGTCTGGGCACTCATGCCGCTACCGGCAATGTTGAAAACACTGGATAGAGACATGACTTACTCCCCGCGCAGGGCTGAGACCAGCCCTTTGAATTTGCTGTTGAGCAGGGTGAAGCTGGCTTGGAAGTTGACCGCGTTTTCGGCGTAGTTCGACTGTTCCAATTGAGCGTCCACGGTGTTCTGGTCGATCGAGGGCTGCATCGGCGTGCGGTACATCAGCGACTCGTCGCCATCGCCCAGGCCTTGCGCTTCGATATGACGGCTGTTGGTCATGTTCAAGGCGAACGTGCCGTTCTTGGCCTTTTCGCTTTGTGCCTCGAGCACTTTGGAGAATTCCAGATCCCGAGCCTTGTAGTTCGGGGTGTCGGCGTTGGCGATGTTGTTGGCCAGGACTTCGGCACGCTGGGCGCGGAAGCCCAGAGCCTTTTCGTGAATGCCGAGTGCGTTATCGAAGCTGATGCTCATGTCGGGAAACCTTTGGGTGACCTGATTTTTCGTACGATGGACTTAGCAAGCGGCATGCCAATTCAAAAGGGCCCGTAAACCGGGGCCTTGCGGGCAGTGGCAAGGCGGCAATGCCAGAAAAGCGGCAACGGGTTTCCGCCGTCTGCCGCTTTTCTGCCGCTTTTCCCTGGTCAAAAATCATCTCTTGTGGGAGCGGGCTTGCTCGCGAATGCGGGTATCCAGACAAGGAAATGTCAGCTCATCAACCGCATTCGCGAGCAAGCCCGCTCCCACAGGGAATAGCGATTTCAGGTGGATAGCATCGGACATAAAAAACGGGAGCCCTCAGGACTCCCGTTTCTCATGTTGCCGACAACCGTTCATTTCGCCTGGTAAATGATCCCCGGGCTGCACTGGACCATCTGGTAATGGTCCGGCAATCCGTTGAGCGCTTCGGAGGCGCCAAGGAACAGATAACCACCGGGCTTCAACGTGCCGTGAATGCGCAACAGGATGTCCTTCTTCACTTCCGCAGAGAAGTAGATCAGGACGTTGCGGCAGAACACGATGTCGAACTTGCCGAGGCTCGCGTAGCTGTCCAACAGATTGAACGAGCGGAACTCCACCCGGCTCTTGATCGGCGCCTTGATGGCCCAGCGGCCCGGCCCTTTGGGGTCGAAGTAACGCTGCAGTCGCTCAGGGGACAGGCCGCGGCCGATGGCCAGGCTGTCGTACTCGCCGGTCTTGCAGTTGTTGAGCATGGTGCCGGACAGATCGGTGGCGACAATCTGCACACCCATCTTCAATTGCCCGACGTTGGTCCGCTCGAACTCGTCGATCGACATCGACAGCGAGTACGGTTCCTGCCCCGACGAGCAGGCCGCTGACCAGATGCGCAAACGCTGGCCGGGGCTGGCCTTGATCGCTTCGGGCAGCACCTTGTTCTTCAACACTTCAAACGGATAAGTGTCACGAAACCACAGGGTTTCGTTGGTCGTCATCGCGTCCACCACCATTTCGCGCAAACCGCTGCGCGGCTGAGTCTGGATGCGCTGGACCAACTCACCCAACGACTTGATGCCCTGCTGCTCCATCAGCTTGTTGAGGCGGCTGGAGACCAGATACTGCTTGTTTTCACCCAGCAAAATGCCACAGGCTTTTTCCAGGAATACCCGGAACTGTTCGAAATCCAAATTACCCGTAGACAATGCTGCCGCCTCTTAAATCGTATTGACTGCCAGGGGCAAAGCGCCCCTAGCTGATGTCTGCTGCTTTGATCCGGTCGACTACCCGGGATGCCAGGTCATCAGGACGGAATTTGGCCAGGAAGTCATCGGCACCGACTTTCTTGACCATCGCCTGATTGAACACACCCGACAACGAAGTATGCAGGATGATATGAAGCTTTTGCATGCGAGGGTCGTTGCGGATCTCCGCCGTGAGGGTGTATCCGTCCATCTCCGGCATCTCGATGTCGGAGATCATCATCAGGAACTCTTCCTCCGGCTTCTTGCCCTCGTCGACCAGTTTGCGCAGGTAATCCAGCGCTTGCCGACCGTCGTTCAACGCCACCACTTCGACGCCGACCGTTTGCAGGCAACGCGTCACCTGCTTGCGCGCCACCGACGAGTCATCGACCGTCAGCACCCGCAGCGAGAGCGCCTTGTGCTGGGTTTCGACATCCACCACTCCGACGGAAATCGCTTCGGGTGTCGGCGCCACTTCCGCCAGAACCTTTTCGACGTCGATGATTTCCACCAACTGGTTATCGACCCGCGTCACCGCCGTCAGGTAGTGATCGCGACCGGTACCCTTGGGCGGCGGATGGATCTCTTCCCAGTTCATGTTGACGATGCGCTCCACCGAGCGCACCAGGAAACCCTGGGTCTTGGTGTTGTACTCCGTGATGATCACGAACGGATTGTTCTTGTCCTTCAAGGCACCGGAACCGGTTGCCATCGCCAGATCCAGGATCGGAATGGTCGCACCCCGAATATTTGCCACGCCGCACACGACGGGACTGGATTTGGGCATCAACGTCAGTTGGGGGCATTGAAGCACCTCCCGCACCTTGAACACGTTGATTCCATACAGCTGCTGCCCGTCGAGACGGAACAACAACAGCTCAAGGCGATTCTGCCCCACCAGTTGCGTGCGCTGGTTCACCGAATCCATTACACCAGCCATGCCCAGACTCCTACACCAACGCTAAGTGTTGTTGCGACGCACATTCATCTCTAAACGGCACGGCGCTTGCTTTTTATCGTTCTATGAACACAGAACCGACATTTTTCCGACGCCTGACCACCCCCTACCGCAAATGCCTGGGCGTGATGGCGGCTGTTTGCCTGTTCAACGCTGGCAGCCCTGCCCTTGCTGACGCGGTTACCTTGCCTGACATGCTTATCGGCGTCACCCAGGGCTTTCTTGAGTTCACCGTAGAAGACTATCTGGCTACCAGTCAAACCGAAGGTCGCTACGAAATCCAGGTCAACCAGCTCGACCCGCGCCTGCGCATGCCGATGTGCGACAAGGAATTGACAGCCTCTCTGGAGAGTCCGGCCAAGCCTTTGGGCCGGGTCACGGTCAAGGTTCGCTGCGAGGGATCGTCCCCCTGGACGGTGTTCGTACCCGCTCAAGTCCGCCTGTTTCGCGATGTCGTGACCACCACCCGAGCGCTCCGACGCAGCGGGATTGTCGAGCCTCAGGATGTGATCCTGCGCGAGCGTGATATCAGCGCGATCAATCAGGGCTACCTGACGTCTCTGGACCAGGCGATCGGGCAGCGACTGACCCGACCAATGGTCGGCGATCAGGTGATCACACTGGTGCACCTCGAGCAGGCTGAAGTGATCCGCAAGGGCGATCAGGTGGTGATTACCGCCCGTAGTGGCACGCTCAGCGTGCGTATGCCCGGCGAAGCGTTGTCCAATGGCGGCATGAGCGAACAGATCCGGGTCAAGAACCTCAACTCCCAACGGGTCATCAAGGCGCAGGTCATCGCGCCGGGCCAGGTGGAGGTTTCAATGTAAACGACCATGAAGGGTCACCTGTTCGCGAAGATGTGGCGCTGGCCATGGCTGTTCCCTAAACTGTGGTCCATACAGGGCAAGCGCTGACGCGCGCAAGCTCTCGATAAATGGGCCTAAAGTTTTGCAGGGAATGGCCGAAAACATGGCAAGCGTCCAAATTCCCAGAGGTTTTTTTATCATGGTCATCGATTTCAGCCGTCTGAACAGCTCCTCGTCACTTACCGGCAGTACACGTACCAGCGTTGCCAAGGAAACCGCCGAAGCCGGCAAATCCGCGCCGCTGAACACCCCGACCGAACAGGCCGGGACCGCAACAGTCGGGGAGTCGGTACATCTCAGCAATGAGGCTCAACAGTTGCAGAAGGTCACTGATACGCTGCGCGATCAGCCTGCCGTCGACAAAGCCCGCGTGGCCGAGTTGAAAGCAGCGATTGCCGATGGCAGCTATAAAGTCGACAGCAACCGTGTAGCCAGCAAACTGCTCAATTTCGAAGCCCAGCGCTAGGCCACGGCCCGCGCCAGGCTTTTGGACGCTTAAAACCCAAGGCCAGCCATGCACGACACGAATCTGCTGCAACTGATCACCGACGATTTCGCTCCGGCGCAACAACTGCTGGAGCTGCTGCGAACCGAATCCCTCGCCTTGCACGGTCGCGACATGTACCTGCTGGAGAACATCCTCGCGCAGAAGCAGGCACTGATCATTTTGCTCGAGCAGCATGGCCGCAAGCGCAGCCAAATCCTCGCCAGTCTCAACCTGCCCACCAACCGCAGCGGGCTTGAGCAACTGGCCAGCCAGTCGAGCGTCGGCGAAACCCTGCTGGCGCAAAGCGATGTGCTGACCGATCTTCTGAGCCAATGCCAGGCCGCCAATGCCAGCAATGGCCAGTCGATCGTCGTGCAGCAGGCCGCCACGGCCACCCAGTTGAAGATTCTGACTGGCGGCGAACCTCCAGCGCTCTATGATGCCAGCGGAACATTTTCCAAGCTTGTGAAACCGCGTCCGCTCAGTCAGGCTTAGGCCCGCCGAAGAGCGTGCTCTATCAAGATGCGAAACATGCTGGCAAAATGCTGGCTAGCCGTAGTCAAAATTTGTCTGGAGATTGATTAACCGTGTCCAATGCCTTAAATGCGGACGATGCTCCGCAGCCACCCAAGGTGCTCAGCACGCCCCTGGAAATCTCCGGCAACCTTCGCCAACTGCAAGAGAGTCATGACCCGCTGATCATCACGTTCCACGAGCGCACTCAGCGCTTCCAGAGCTATCTGGTGGACATTGATCGCGACAGCAACATGATTGCCCTGGACGAAATGATTCCCCGCGACGGCGAACGCTTCCTGCTGGCGGGCGAGCCGTTCAAGGTCGAAGGCTTCCACGAAGGCGTACGCATCGCCTGGGAAAGCAACGGCCCGCTGACCATCGATGAATCCGGCGGTAGCCGCTGCTACCGCGGCACCCTGCCCGACGAAGTGGTCTACCACCAGCGCCGCAATGCATTCCGCGCTGCGTTGAAGCTGGCACAGCTTGTCGACGTGGTGATGGACGGGGAAAAACTCAAGGCGCCGATCGACGGCAAGTTGCTGGACATCTCGGCCACCGGTTGCAAGCTGCGCTTCTCCGGCGACATCACCGGCAGCCTGCAGTTGGGCCAGGTCTATGATCGCTTCACGGCCGCCCTGCCCTTCGGCAAGATGACGGCACCGGTCGAGCTGCGCTACCTGCACTTCGAAGAAAAAATCTCCACCACCTTCGCGGGGGTGCGCTTTCACAACATGAGCGGCCTGGTGCAACGGCAGGTCGAGCGTTTCGTTTATCAGCTGCAGCGCGAAGCACGACGTTTCGACAAAGACGACTTCTGATTTAACGGCCCATGAAAAACGGGCAGTCCCTTGCGGTGACTGCCCGTTTTTTATGCCTCGTATTTATGCATGAGCACTATGGCCTGGCTTCGGTAAAACTCTTCTCCCTGTCCGCATCCGGATCCTCGGGCGGCACATCGGTTTGCGGCATCTCAGGTTCCGGGCTCGGTTCTGCAGGCGGATTCTGCATCTGATCCTGAACCACTTGCTCATCGACCCGCGGATCGAGGCACGCCACCAGCGGCGAACTCGACATGCTGTCCGGCATGGCCACGTGATGCAGCGGCGCATCGTCCACCTGATGCAGATTGGTGACGGCTTTCGGACGAATCCGCCACACCAGTACCAGGGCGAAGAAGCTGAAGAAGGCATACAGCATCTGGCTGCCGAACAGCTTCATCAGCACACCGGCGGCCAAGGGCCCGATACTGGCACCGACACCGTAGGTGACCAGCAACATCGCCGTCAGAGACACCCGGCGATCGGCTTCGACGTGGTCGTTGGAGAACGCCACGGCCAGCGGATACAGACAGAACTTCACCAACGAACAGAGGAAGCCGGCAATGAACAGCACTTCCAGCGGCACCTGCTTGAGTATTGCCAAGGGCAAGGCAGCCAGGGCCAGGACCAGGGCAAAGCAGCGGATCAACAGCGCGCGGTCGTAACGGTCGGACAACCAGCCCAGCGGCCACTGCACCAGCAACCCGGCGAAGATACAGCTACCCATGAACAGACCGACCTGTTCCGTGGACAGTCCTTGCTGCGAAGCGTACAGCGGCGCCAGACCGTAGAACGAGCCAATGATCAACCCCGCCCCCAGCACGGTACTCAACGACTGAGGCACGCGTTTGATGAAGAATCGCGGTTCCATCGGCGCCGGGTGCAACGGCGCCGGGTGAATCCGGCGGGTCAGCGCTACAGGCACCAGGCACAAGGCAAAGCACAGGGCGACCAACATCAACAACTCAAGGCCCAGGCCCGGGTGCATGACCAGAATCAACTGCCCCAGTACCAGACCGAGATACGAGGCGATCATGTAGCCACTGAACACCGTGCCACGTTGCGAGGCTTCAGCCTGCTCGTTCAGCCAGCTTTCGATGACCATGTACTGACACATCATTCCGAGGCCGACGATCACCCGCAGAAACAGCCAGGCCGGCAGCCAGTCCACCAATCCGTGCCCGAGCACCGCCGCACCGACGATCCCCGCACACGCCGAATAGGCTCGAATATGCCCTACCCTGGCGATCAGCCGATGGCCGATCTTGCCGCCCAGCACCAGGCCGAAGTAGTTGGCGGCCATCAATGCACCGACCCACAGACTGTCGACGTGATCGGCCGCCAGGCGCAGGCCCAGGTAAGTACTCAGCAGGCCTGAGCCGATCAACATCATCAGCGAGGCGAAATACAACGCTCGAAAGGGTTTCCAGATTTGGCGCATCGGCGTTCCGAGCGGCTCCTTGCGGTGAGAAATCGAACTACCGAAACGATAGCCCGAGATGGGTGATGCGTCAGGCCTGGGCGGCTAGGACACGCCGTTCCCAGGGGGTAATTTCATCATAGAAACTGGTCAACTCCAGCGTCTTCGAAGCGATGTAGCCTTCGATGAACTCGGTGCCGAACAGTTCCTTTGCCAATTGGCTACGTTTCAGACGTTCAAGGGCAGCATGCAGGGTACACGGCAACGAAAGATTGTCCGGCACCTCAAATTCCCCCTGGATAGGCTCGCTCGGTTCGAGCTTGCGATCAATGCCGTACAAACCGGCGGCCAGGCTGGCGGCAATCGCCAGATACGGGTTGGCATCAGCACCGGGCAAGCGGTTCTCGACCCGACGAGCGACCGGCGAACTGGCTGGAATGCGCAAACCCGCCGCCCGGTTGTCATGGGACCAGCAGGCATTATTCGGTGATGCGTAAGGATGGCACAAGCGTTGGTAGGAATTCACATTCGGCGCGAACAGCGCAGTGAAATCCGCCATACAGGCCTGCTGGCCGGCAATGAAATGGCGGAAGGCTGCAGTGGGCTGGCCGGACTCATCAGTGAACACGTTAAGTCCCGTTTGGGCATCAACGATGCTCTGGTGAATATGCATCGAGCTGCCCGGCGTGTGCGCCAGGGGCTTGGCCATGCACACCACGGTGAGGCCGTGCTTCAGCGCGACCTCCTTGAGCAAATGCTTGAACAGGAATGTCTGGTCAGCCAGCAGCAGCGGGTCGCCGTGCAGCAGGTTGATCTCGAACTGACTGACGCCCATTTCGTGCATGAAGGTATCGCGAGGTAGCCCCAGGGCCGCCATGCATGCGTAGACTTCACTGAAGAACGGCCGTAAACCGTTATTGGAACTGACACTGAATGCTGAATGACCCTCTTCGCGACGACCATCCAGGCCAATGGGCGGCTCAAAGGGTCGAGTCGGATCGGCGTTGGGCGCGAAGACAAAAAACTCCAGTTCCGTGGCCACTACCGGCATGAGGCCACGGGCAGCGTAACGCTTGATCACCGCTTTGAGCTGGCCTCGAGTCGAGAGATTGGAGCTCTCTCCGGTCAATTCGTCTGCATCGCAAATGGCGAATGCGCGAGGGTGCCTGCTCCAGGGCAACGGATGGATATGCGCGGGATCGGGTACCAGCGCGAGATCACTGTCATCACTGCCGTAAAAACGCGCTGGCGGATATCCGCCCATGATGCATTGCAGCAGCACCCCCCTCGCCATCTGCAGGCGTCGACCTTCGAGGAAACCCTCGGCGGTCATCACCTTGCCACGTGGTACGCCATTCAAGTCAGGCGTAACGCATTCAATCTCATCAATGCCCGTCAGTCGCTGCGCGAGTGAACCCAGGCCATCGGTTGTCATGACACTATCCTTGTTATTGTGCGAGCCGAGAATGGCGACCCGTACAAATTAGGCTCCGCGTGTTCGGAATATCAAGCAGCGACGAGTAAAAAGGTTTTATGCCATAGCAAAGGATCAGGGCAGGTAGAGACTGAACACGCCGCCGCCCAACGGGCCGCCGTTGCTTATTTCGGTGCGTCCGCCTACTCCGTTGCGCTGATGCAATGCCGCGATCCGTCCGGCGAAATACAACCCAAGCCCGGTGCTGCCGCTGCTCTGATTGATACCCTGCACATAATCCGCCTGGTGCTCGACCATTTGCGCGGGATAGCCGGGGCCGTCGTCATTGATGGTCAGCACCAGTTGCCCGGCTTCATCGCTGACACTGATCAACACTGCATGTCGGGCAAAGCGGATGGCATTGTTGATGCTGTTTGCCAGCACCGAAGCGATCAACTCCCGATCGAAGAATCCCAATGGGCTCAACGGGTCGACTTCGAAGGTCGCGGCAATACCGCGGCTGGCGAATACATCCTGGTGGCAGGCCAGTTGTGCTTCGATGAAATCGTCCAGTTCGTGATAGGCCGGCTGCAAAGGCATCTGGTTGACACCCAGCTTGTACAGGCCCAGCAGCTGCACGAGCATGCCGTTGAGGTGAGCGAACTCGAACTCGATGACACCTTGCTCGGGTGTATGCCTCGCCGGGTCGGGCAGCTTGGCCAGCCATTGACTGTGAGCCTGCATCAGCATGGCCAGCGAGTTCTTCATGTCGTGCACGGTGGATGCGATGACCGTGGAAAAATCCAGGGCTTGCTGATTGTCGTTCATTCGCCGAACGCCTTGCTCTTGAGTTTCTGGTAACGGGGATAGCGCGAATCCGTATCGGGCATCAAACCGACCATTTTCAGGCACTTTCGGCACTCTTCGAGTTCGGTCGATGGCACGCTGGTGTCCGTGCCGTGCAGCAGTGACTGCGCCATGTTCAACGCGATACTGATGTTCTTGGGCTGCAGTGCCAAAGCCTTGCGGAACACTTCCCGCGCTTCGATCAAGTTCCCGGTCTTGTAGACGCGCACGCCCTGACGGTTGAGATCGGCCGCGGCATTGCCGGAATTGAGAATGGTCGGATCGTCCGTGAGCTTGGCGATGTCCTTCATGACGGCCGGATCGTCGCCGTAGATTTCCACGCAGTTTTTCAGCATCGAGGTGCCGGCCTCTGCTTGACCGAGCATCTGCAGTTGCTTGGCGACCAATAACGCGGCTTCGGCGCTCATGAACTGTTCCATGCCGTCGAGGCGCATCATCGCTTGCTCGGTGAGTTTTTCGGCGGTCTCGGCATCATTGAGCAGCAGACTGGTCGCCTTCATCAAGCAGGCACGGATTTGCAACCCGGGGTCGGAGGGATTTTCCTTGGCTACGGCACTGAGCGTTGTATTGATTTCCAATCGGGTTCGGGTATCCAGGCCTTTTTCGCTGCCTTTACTGATCAAGGCATGGGCCAGTCCGAGGTTGCTTTCGGCATCCTTGAAGCGTGACTGGGCGCCTTGGGAAACAGCCTGACGGTAAGCCTTGGAGGCGGTGTCGAAATCCTCGTTGGCCATCGCCAACTTGCCCAATTGCGCCTGGCGCCGTACCGCCAAGGGAGACAGGCGGATGGCTTCTTCCAATACTTTCTGAGCCGCTTTTGTATCCCCTTCAGCTACCAATACGTCCGCCATGCCGTCGTAGAGTGCGGGCATCATGGGGAAGACTTTCAGCGCTTTTTCGTAGACACCCTTGGCTTGCGCGACCTGGCCGCGTTTGAACAGCAACTTGCCCAGTCCGGCATATGCCCAAGGTAAAGGCCGGTCGGCAATGATGCTGTCGTAGAGACGTTCAAGCGCCTCATTCTGATTCAAATCACGCAGTGCATCGGCGCGGTATCGCAGGCACAACGGCGAGTAACGGATGTCTTGTTTACACAAGGCAATGCAGGCATTAAGCACTTCGGCCGGCTTTCCTCGATCAAGCGCTTGGAGAATTGGTTTGAGCAGCGTCTTGCGTTGCTCCAGTCGCTCAAGCCGCTGGGCCAGACCGGACCGGTTGAAGGGCTTGGTCAAATAGGCGTCAGGTTCGTGTTCCAGCGCGCTGAGCACCATCGCCTGACTGGTTTCAGCAGTGACCATGACAAAGACACTTTCATGGCTGATCAGCTTCTCGATCATCAGGTCTTCGAGTACCTGCTGACCGTTTTTCTTGCCATCGCCCAGGTGGAAATCCTGCAGGATGAAATCGTAGGACTTCTGCGAGCACATTTTCAGTGCCTGCTCGCCAGTGTCGGCGGTATCCACATCCTTGACACCCAGTTCACGCAGCATGGACCTGACCGAGCTGCGGAAGTCCGAAAAATCATCGACGATCAGAAAACTCTTTTGGTGATACGACAGCATCGAAGATTTCCAGGCAATTTAAGAAGAAGAACCGAAAGGCAAATTCATGAAAAAGATCAGCTTCTCTGCCGCTCCCGCGCGCAGATGATAGCTAGTAGCCATGAGCTATCAAGCGTTTTCTCCTGATTGGAGAACTGCAGGAAGTGGAGAACGGTGACCTTATGGTTATCGGCCAGTAGTAGCGTTCTCTTGAAGCGAGATGCGTAATCGCAGTGGTTTGCGATAGAGGCGGGATGGGCTGAGGCGTTCTTGTCTGGCAACTTTTCTAGCGCGCAAAACAAAACCCCAACTGCTTTCGCAATTGGGGTTTCGGAATTTAATCTTGACGATGACCTACTCTCACATGGGGAAACCCCACACTACCATCGGCGATGCATCGTTTCACTTCTGAGTTCGGGATGGGATCAGGTGGTTCCAA
>Ga0208788_1000015_pt1 | contig 161001 bp, 177 predicted proteins | sample Wag4_2014_7_11_3_FD_187363 | JGI IMG/M metagenome (GOLD analysis project Ga0208788, IMG submission 187363) | Fresh water mixed with fracking chemicals microbial communities from Ohio, USA - Utica-2 Time Series FC 2014_7_11 (SPAdes) (version 2) ... | reverse complement strand
CTTTTGACCAGAGTGGAAAGGTGGATGACAACTCGGCTCCCACACGTGCTTTTAGCACCGCGGACTCGCAGCTTGCCATCCACCCCTCTCACCCTAGAGCTTACCCCCGGATCAAGACACAAGCGGGCTTGCTCGCGAAAGCGGTCTTTCATTCAACAATGATGTTGACTGATACGACGCCTTCGCGAGCAAGCCCGCTCCCACCGGTTTATCCGTGCAGCGAGTTACTCGGTGGCCAACACCCCACGCCGAACCTGATCGCGCTCGATCGATTCGAACAGCGCCTTGAAGTTGCCCTCACCGAAACCGTCATCGCCCTTGCGCTGGATGAACTCGAAGAACACCGGCCCCATCAGGGTTTCCGAGAAGATCTGCAGCAGCAGTCGCTTGTCACCCGACTCCGACGAACCGTCCAGCAAGATTCCCCTCGCCTGCAGCTCACCCACCGGCTCACCGTGGTTCGGCAAACGGCCTTCGAGCATTTCGTAGTAGGTATCCGGCGGCGCGGTCATGAAGCGCATGCCGATGCTCTTCAGGTGGTCCCAGGTCTTGACCAGGTCATCGGACAGGAACGCCACGTGCTGGATGCCTTCGCCGTTGAACTGCATCAGGAACTCTTCGATCTGGCCTGCGCCCTTGGACGATTCTTCGTTCAGCGGGATGCGGATCATGCCGTCCGGCGCAGTCATGGCCTTGGAGGTCAGGCCGGTGTATTCGCCCTTGATGTCGAAGTAGCGGATTTCACGGAAGTTGAACAGCTTCTCGTAGAAGTTGGCCCAGTAGGCCATGCGACCGCGGTACACGTTGTGGGTCAGGTGGTCGATGATTTTCAGACCGGCACCGACCGGATTGCGGTCAACGCCTTCGAGGTACACGAAGTCGATGTCGTAGATCGAGCTGCCTTCACCGAAACGGTCGATCAGGTACAGCGGCGCACCGCCGATGCCTTTGATCGCCGGCAGGTGCAGCTCCATCGGGCCGGTTTCGATGTGGATCGGCTGGGCGCCGAGCTCCAGCGCGCGCTTGTAGGCTTTCTGCGAATCCTTGACCCGGAACGCCATGCCGCACACCGACGGGCCGTGCTCGGCCGCGAAGTACGAAGCGACGCTATTGGGTTCATTGTTGAGGATCAGGTTGATCGCGCCCTGGCGATACAGGTGCACGTCCTTGGAACGGTGGGTCGCGACCTTGGTGAAGCCCATGATCTCGAAGATCGGCTCCAGGGTGTTGGGGGTCGGCGATGCGAACTCGATGAACTCGAAGCCCATCAGGCCCATTGGGTTTTCGTATAAATCTGCCATGGTTGGCGCCTCATCATTCTTTTCAATTAACAAAGGTTAGTTGCAAGCAATGCCGAGACCGGTGGGTGGCGCGCAGGAAATGCCCCGCACGCTGCGGGCGAGGAAGTCACCGTAGATCAATTGAAACCCTAATATCTTCATTGTCGACCCAAGGCTATGGCGGGCGAGGCTTCTGCTGCCAGAAGACGTTTATTCTTGTATGCGTAACCAGATTCTACACAGCGTAAATCAGTTTGTCCGCCTTCTGTATAAAATCCCCCTTTTACACGTGGATGCAAGGGGTTGATGGCCGACAAGCGACAGGAGTGCACAGGTCCAACTATCATGACTGCCACGTGAACTCTTTTTGGAGGGCGTTATTCGCCGCCAGCATTTGAGAGCCCTATTTCATCGTCACAGGTTTCGCGAATGCCATTGAGAGCCAAGCCCCGCAAACACGGACTGCGAACTTCTGTCACCCTCGCCAGTGCCCTGCTCCCGATCGTGCTGGGTGCAGGCATCCTCTATATCCAGGCCGAAAGAACGCTTGAGCAAAGCACACGTCAGACCGCCGAAGAAGCGCTGCGCCAGTTCGAACTGATGCTCGACAACACCGCACAGGCGGCCCGCGAGTTACTGCCCCTGGCCGGGCAAAGTTGCATTGACGTCAACCTCGCCCTGCGCGAACAGGTCACCCGCCGTCCATTCGTCCGCTCGACCAACCTGGTGTGGGACGACAGCATCTATTGCAGTTCGCTGTTTGGCGATTATCACGAAAAGATTACCCCCGGCGACTATGTCGGCGGCCGCCTGTTGCTGATGAAAGGCAACCCCGTCACGCCCGATACGGCATTGCTGGTTTATCGGATCAGCGACGGTAAACGCGGCGCGATGAGCACCCTCGATGGTTACCATCTGAGTAACGTATTGCGCCTGATAGGCCGGCAGACATTGCTGGCGCTGCACGTCGGCCCCAACTGGTTGACGGCCGACGGCCAGGTTCACGAGGGCGAAACGCCCGACTTCCCGGTGGCACAGATCCGACTCGACTCTTCCCGATATGCCTTCGGTGTGGAAGCCGGTTTCCCCGAAGGTGAAACCTGGCGCTACATGAGCAGTGAATATCCGGCGCTGTTCAGTTTGCTGATCTTTTTCGGTGCCGTGGCCGGCTTTATCGGGCATGTTTTGCAGAAGCGTTCGTCTTCGCCGACCCATGAAATGAAGCGGGCTCTGGAGGCGCTGGAGTTCGTGCCTTATTTTCAGGCAGTGGTGCATGGCGACAGCAAGAAAGTGTCAGGCGTCGAAGTGTTGATGCGTTGGAATCACCCGACAGAAGGCCTGGTGCGCCCCGACCTGTTTATTCCGTTTGCCGAACACTCGGGGCTGATCGTACCGATGACCCGCTCGCTGATGCAGCAGACCGCCGCGCTGCTCGCGCCGCTGTCGGCATCGTTTGAAGAGCCCTTTCATATCGGTATCAACATTACTGCTCAACATTGCCAAAGCCTGGAGCTTATCGAGGATTGCCGCGCATTCCTCGACGGATTTGCACCCGGGTCCGTTCACCTGATACTTGAACTGACCGAGCGTGAACTGATCGAGTCCAACGCCATCACCCAGCAACTGTTCGAGCAGTTGCACGGGTTGGGGGTGAAACTTGCCATTGACGACTTTGGCACCGGCCATTCCAGCCTCGGCTATCTGCGCCAGTTCAGTGTGGACTTCCTGAAGATCGATCAGAGCTTCGTAGCGATGATCGGCATCGATACCCTGTCCAGCCATATTCTGGACACCATCATTGAACTTGCGCACAAACTGGGTCTGGCCATGGTGGCCGAAGGTGTGGAAACCCAGGCGCAAAGTGAATACCTGACCGATCATAACGTTAACTTCCTGCAAGGCTATCTGTACGGCCGGCCGATGCCCGGTGCAGATTTCATTAGTGCATTAAGTGGCCATTAAGCTTGGGGAAAAATCTCCGGCAGCGCAGTACAGCGCACCAATTTGAATCAAAATACTGCTCTTGTTACATGAAAAAAAAGACATGATTTACTCTTGAGCAATTAACTACTACAATTTTTCATGCCTGCGGTAATTTGGCAGGTGAGCCATTTATCACCGAGTCGCTTCAAGGCTCTTGGCTTATAGCTTTGTTTGCGGTTGGTATCAGCCAAACACACTATTGGAGTAAAGATATTGTCCAGACTCGCTGAATTTCGTGCAGCTGAAAAGGCCCTTCAAGAACAGCTCAAGCAGCTGGAGTCCCTGAAGAACGATGCCGGGCTCAAGAAAGAAATCGAATTCGAAGAAAAGCTCCAGGGGCTGATGAAAACCTACGGCAAGAGCTTGCGCGACATCATTGCCATCCTCGATCCGAACCCGGGCAAATCCGGTCTGCAACAGGCCCCGGCACCTAAAACCCGTCGCGCTCGCGTGGTCAAGGTTTATCAGAACCCGCACACCGGCGAACTGATTGAAACCAAGGGCGGCAACCATCGCGGCCTGAAAGCATGGAAGGAACAATACGGTGCCAGCACCGTTGACTCCTGGTTGCGCGGGTAATCATTTACGCTATAAAAAAAGCCCTGCACTGCAGGGCTTTTTCATGAATACCCTACAAATGCAACGATATTGAGCGGGCAACTCGCTACTTGCGCCTTTAACTTTGTGCTTAATCCGTTTGGGTATCTAAAGATTTCCGCGCCGGCGCCAAGGCTGCAGGGACTAAAGTCTGCAATTAAAGTTTCAAGGCGTTACGCGCCGTTTCAATTTCATCCTGGCTTGCCTTATAAGCCTCGGCCTGCCCTGCATAGGAAAGAACGTAGGCCTTGTCGGCGTCCACCGCAGCGACCAAAGTTTGCGAAAGCACATGGCGACCATTCTGGGTAATGGTGCAGGTGGTTTCCAGCGCCGATAAGCGGCTCAGGGTCGCCGGATGAATTCGATTGCAGACACTTTGATAACCGCCCTGGAAAAAGTCCTTCTGCACCGACTTGCGCATTTCCAGCAACACGCCCTGCAGATTCACCTGATGACCGCTTTGAACTTGGGTCATGGTCAACTCCATCACCATCACCGGCGTGCCACCTTCATCGTTTTTCACCGCGCGCTGGCGAGAGACGCCGGCAGTGGCGTTATCCTGCGCGATGTCTTCGACCTGCCAGCCAGCAGGCCAGGTCATGACCGGCGCTTCGGCGTAAGCGCTGGCCGCTGCAGCCAGTGTGCCGATCAGGATAAACAGCGATTTACTCAGTTGAATCATTTGCCAATAACACTCAGGAATTGAACTTCAAGTCTGAGCTCCGACCGACTGTCAGGCAAACGCTTTCGGTTTGGTGATGTCCGATCCGTTGCGTATCATTGTCACCATTCAATCGCCCCGCATATTTTCCGGAGGGCCCATGAGCCTGCAAGAACTGAACACCTTCCCCGGCGTCACCGCACAACCCGATACCGCGACCCAGAAATTCGTTTTCAACCACACCATGCTGCGGGTCAAGGACATCACCAAGTCGCTGGACTTCTATACGCGCATCCTGGGTTTCTCGCTGGTGGAAAAGCGCGATTTCCCGGAGGCCGAATTCAGCCTGTACTTCCTCGCTCTGGTAGATAAAAGCCAGATCCCGGCCGACGCCGCCGCGCGCACCGAGTGGATGAAGTCGATCCCCGGCATTCTCGAACTGACCCACAACCACGGCACCGAAAACGATCCGGACTTCGCCTACCACAACGGCAACACTGATCCCCGCGGCTTTGGCCACATTTGCATCTCGGTGCCGGACATCGTTGCCGCCTGCGAGCGTTTCGAAGCCCTGGGCTGCGACTTTCAGAAGCGCCTGAACGACGGCCGCATGAAGAGCCTGGCGTTCATCAAGGACCCGGATGCCTACTGGGTCGAGATCATCCAGCCGGCGCCACTTTAAGCACCTCCCGTGGGAGCGGGCTTGCTCGCGAAAGCGGTGCGTCATTCAACGATCATGTTGGCTGATACACCGCCTTCGCGAGCAAGCCCGCTCCCACAGTTTTGATAGGTGCAGACACAAAAAAACCCCATGATCGCTCATGGGGTTTTTGTGTTTCCGGCGTTGGCGTTTTATGCCGGGGCGGAGGTGCGGATCAGGTGATCGAAGGCGCTCAGGGAAGCCTTGGCGCCCTCGCCCACCGCAATCACGATCTGCTTGTACGGCACGGTGGTCACGTCACCGGCGGCGAACACGCCTGGCAGCGAAGTCTCGCCACGGGCATCGACAATGATCTCGCCACGGGGCGACAACTCGACGGTGCCCTTGAGCCAATCGGTGTTGGGCAGCTGGCCGATCTGCACGAAGATACCTTCGAGGCTGATCGTCTTGAACTCGCCTGAATCGCGATCCTTGTACACCAGGCCGCTGACCTTCTCGCCGTCACCCTTCACTTCACTGGTCAGTGCGCTGGTGATCACATCGACGTTGGGCAGGCTGAACAGCTTGCGCTGCAGTACCGCGTCGGCGCGCAACTTGCTGTCGAACTCCAGCAGCGTGACGTGACTGACGATGCCCGCCAGGTCGATCGCTGCTTCAACGCCGGAGTTACCGCCGCCGATCACCGCTACACGCTTGCCCTTGAACAGCGGGCCGTCGCAGTGCGGACAGAAACACACGCCTTTGGCTTTGTATTCCTGCTCGCCCGGCACGCCCATTTCACGCCAGCGGGCACCGGTGGCGAGGATCAGCGCCTTGGTTTTAAGGCTGGCGCCGCTCTCGAAGCGAACTTCGTGCAACTCGCCGGGGTTCTTCGCCGGAACCAGCGCAGTAGCGCGCTGCAGGTTCATGATGTCGACGTCGTACTGCTTGACGTGTTCTTCCAAGGCGCTGGCCAGTTTCGGCCCTTCGGTCTCCTGCACGGAGATGAAGTTTTCGATGGCCATGGTGTCCAGCACCTGCCCGCCGAAACGCTCGGCCGCAACACCGGTGCGAATGCCTTTACGGGCCGCGTAGATGGCCGCCGAAGCACCGGCCGGGCCACCGCCGACCACCAGCACGTCAAAGGCTTCCTTGGCGCTGATTTTCTCGGCCTGGCGCTCGGCGCCGCTGGTGTCGATCTTGGCGAGGATTTCTTCCAGGCCCATGCGGCCCTGGCCAAACACCTCGCCATTGAGGTAGATGCTCGGCACGGCCATGATTTTGCGATCATCGACTTCGGCCTGGAACAGCGCACCGTCGATGGCGACGTGGCGAATGTTCGGGTTCAGTACCGCCATCAGGTTCAGCGCCTGGACCACGTCCGGGCAGTTCTGGCAGGACAGCGAGAAGTACGTTTCGAAGCTGAACTGGCCCTTGAGCGAGCGGATCTGTTCAATGACTTCGGCACTGGCTTTCGAAGGGTGGCCGCCGACTTGCAGCAGGGCCAGCACCAACGAGGTGAATTCGTGCCCCATCGGGATGCCGGCGAAACGCAGGCTGATATCGGCCCCTGGGCGATTGATCGAGAACGATGGCTTGCGTGCATCGTCGCCGTTGTCGATCAAGGTAATCTGGGTGGAAAGACTGGCAACGTCCTTCAACAGTTCGAGCATTTCCTGGGATTTCGCACCGTCGTCGAGAGAAGCAACGATCTCGATCGGTTGGGTGACCCGTTCCAGGTACGATTTCAACTGGGCTTTAAGATTGGTGTCCAACATACGGGCGATTTCCTTGAATTTTTCAGACAAAAAAACGCCCGAGCGAATCTCGCCCGGGCGTTTTTATTGGGCGGTGCAGCTTACTGAGTAGGTGCGGAGTACCGCCCTGTGGAGCGTGTCACGGAGTTAGATCTTGCCGACCAGGTCCAGGGACGGAGCCAGAGTGGCCTCGCCTTCTTTCCACTTGGCTGGGCAAACCTGACCTGGGTGAGCAGCGACGTACTGAGCAGCCTTGATTTTGCGCAGCAGTTCGGAAGCGTCACGACCAACGCCGCCGTCGTTCAGCTCAACGATTTTGATCTGGCCTTCAGGGTTGATCACGAAGGTGCCACGGTCAGCCAGGCCAGCTTCTTCGATCAGCACGTCGAAGTTGCGGGAGATGGCGTGGGTCGGGTCGCCGATCATGGTGTACTGGATTTTGCCGATGGCTGGCGAAGTGTTGTGCCAGGCAGCGTGGGCAAAATGAGTGTCGGTGGAAACGCTGTAGATCTCGACGCCCAGCTTCTGGAATGCGTCGTAGTTGTCAGCCAGGTCTTCCAGTTCGGTTGGGCAAACGAAGGTGAAGTCGGCCGGGTAGAAGAACACCACAGACCACTTGCCTTTGAGGTCAGCGTCCGAAACTTTTACGAAGTCGCCGTTTTTGAATGCGTCAGCTTTGAACGGTTTTACTTGGCTGTTGATGATAGGCATCGTTGACTCTCCGTCAGGGGTTGTGAAGTTGATGGAGTGAACTTTACCCACTGGACCGACGGTTGGCTCATTGGCAAATACGATGCTGCTGATCGACTTTCGCTATTAGCCAGTCGTATTAATAGAAGAAATTGGAATCTCGTAGTTGCATACGCCCCCTGTAGGAGCGAGCTCGCGATGAACGTCAACGAAGACGCTGGCTCCCTGAATTGACGCGGCGCTCTCCGGGTTTGCGCGAGCGAGCTCGCTCCTACAGGGGGCGGTTAGGTCTCGCTGAGACGGGCCATGCCCAGGAACGGGCTGGCTTCGATGTAGCGCATGGCCGACTTCATGTCCTTCCAGCCGACATAGCTCATCAACGACTTCAAGTCCCAGCCTGCCTGATGCGCCCATGAGGCAAACCCGCGGCGCAGGGAATGGCTGGTGTAGAGCCCGGCCGCGATCCCCGCTCGCTCCAGCGCCTGTCGCAACAAGGGAATCACGCTGTTGGCGTGCAGGCCCTCTTCGCTCAGATTGCCCCAGCGATCGATACCGCGAAACACCGGGCCGCGCACCAGAGCGGCTTCGCTGATCCAGTCGATATACGCCTGCACCGGGCACAACCGCTGCAAGGCGGGCGTCTGGTAAGTCTTGCCGAGGTTTTCGCGGTCACTCTTGCTGCGCGGCAAATACAGGGTGATGCCTGAGCCGGCACTGGCTTGTACGTGCTCGATCTGCAAGCGGCACAACTCATCGCTACGAAACCCGCGCCAAAAGCCCAACAGGATCAGCGCGGTGTCGCGCTTGGCCCGCAGCAATGCCGGCCGATCGCCCTCAGTCCGGGCTGTTTGCGCTTCCTGCTCGAGCCAGCCGATCACGTGCTCCAGATGCTGCAACTGCAGGGGCTCGGCCTGCTTTTCCTGGGCCGGGTGCAAAGCGCGAATACCTTTGAACACCTTGCGCACCACCGGTGCCTTGGTCGGATCGGCGAAGCCTTGGCTGTTATGCCATTGCGCCAGCGCCGACAAGCGTAGCTTCAGGGTATTGATCGACAGCACACCGGCATGGGCCACCAGATAGCGCGCGACGCTGTCGCCCGTTGCCGGCAGGAACCCGCCCCAAGTCACCTCGAAGTGTTCAATCGCCGCTCGATAGCTGCGGCGGGTGTTGTCGCGGGTGGCGGCTTGCAGGTAACGATCGAGATCGCTCATGGGTGGTGGGCCTGTTGTGTACGGATCTGAAGGTGCAATGGCGCGGAAAACGGTATGACACGGGGTAATACCAGTATATCCCGTGTCAATTACAGGTTGTATTTATCTTCTTCCATTCGATGGTACAATGTGTATTCCAGTGGTACGTACCACACAACGAATTCGTAGGAAAAGTCATGGCCCGTGGCGGTGTAAACAAGGCAGTGGTTCAAGCTGCGCGGATGGCGATCCTCGCCCGAGGTGAAAACCCCACGATCGATGCCGTGCGCATCGAGATGGGCAACACCGGCTCGAAAACCACGATTCATCGCTATCTGAAAGAGTTGGGCGAAGACCAGCAACCGGCCGAGACAGAGCCGTCCGAGCCTATTGATGATGAGTTGCTGTCGCTGGTTTCGCGGCTCGCACAACGCTTGAAGGAACAAGCCCAGGCCCCGATCGATCAGGCCCGCGAACAGTTCGAGGCACAACGCAAGGCGTTGGAAAGCCAGCTGGAGCAAGCCCGGGAAGCGAACATCGAACTGCATCAGCAGTACGAGATCCAGAGCCTTGCGCTGACCCAGGAATCCGAAGCCCTGCATGAAACCCGCGCCCTTCTGCAGTCCGAGCAAACCCGCAATGCCGGGCTGAACCAGGCGCTGGCGGATTTCGAATTACGTTTGCAGGACAAGGAAGAGCAGATTCGCTCCCTGGAAGAGAAGCACCTGCATGCCCGCGATGCGCTGGAGCACTACCGCAATGCCGTCAAGGAGCAGCGCGAGCAGGAGCACAGCCGGCATGAAAGTCAGGTGCAACAGTTGCAGATGGAGTTGCGTCAGGCGCAGCAGAGCGCGTTGGTGCGCCAGGACGAAATCACCCAATTGCACCGCGACAACGAGCGCTTGCTGACGGAGAACCGTGGCACCCTGCGTGAACTGAGCCTGATGCAGGACCAGCTCAAGCAGAGCAACAGTCGTCAGGATCAGTTACTGGAACAGACCGCGCGGGTCGACGGCGAGCGCACCCTCCTCCAGGAACGCTTGCGCGTCGCCCTGCTGGAAAGTCAGTCGCTGAAACAGAATGTCGATGAGCAGGTGCAGATCAACAAGTCGCTGGAACTTGAATTGACCAAGGCCCAGGCGGAGCTTGTGGAACGGGCCCGTCAAAACGACGCAGACCCTCTGTAGGAGCGAGCTCGCTCGCGATGAACCTGAGAACACCGCAGGGTGTCAGGTTTGCAGTGTTATCGTTGACGTCCATCGCGAGCGAGCTCGCTCCTACAGGGGGGCGGGCAACCATCAGGTCTGGCGGCGTCAGCGCCAGACCCAACGAATGACGATCAGCCCGCGACCGGCGTACGCATGGTCACGAACTCTTCGGCGGCCGTCGGGTGCACACCGATGGTTTCGTCGAAATGGCGCTTGGTCGCCCCCGCCTTCAAGGCAATCGCCAGGCCTTGGACGATTTCGCCGGCATCCGGCCCGACCATGTGGCACCCCAGTACCTTGTCAGTCTTGCCATCGACCACCAGTTTCATCAGCGTGCGCTCCTGGCATTCGGTCAGGGTCAGCTTCATTGGGCGGAAAAGGCTCTCATAGACCACCACCTCGTGACCGGCGTCCCGCGCCTCCTCTTCGCTCAAACCGACGGTGCCAATGTTGGGCAGGCTGAACACCGCCGTCGGGATCATCTTGTAATCCACCGGGCGGTATTGCTCAGGCTTGAACAGGCGCCGCGCCACGGCCATGCCTTCGGCCAGGGCCACCGGCGTGAGCTGGACACGACCGATCACGTCGCCCAGCGCCAAAATTGACGGCTCGGCGGTTTGATACTGCTCATCGACTTCGACGAACCCCTTCTTGTCGAGCGTGACTCCGGTATTTTCCAGCCCGAGGTTGTCCAGCATCGGACGGCGGCCGGTGGCGTAGAACACGCAATCGGCCTCCAGTTGACGACCATCCTTGAGGGTCACTTTGAGGCTGCCATCAGCCTGTTTGTCGATGCGCTCGATGTCGGCGTTGAACTGCAGGTCCAAGCCGCGCTTGGTCAGCTCTTCCTGCAAATGCTTGCGCACCGAACCGTCGAAGCCGCGCAGGAACAGATCACCGCGGTACAGCAGCGTGGTCTGGGCACCGAGGCCATGGAAAATCCCGGCGAATTCAACGGCAATGTAACCACCGCCTACCACCAGCACGCGTTTTGGCAGCTCTTTGAGGAAAAACGCCTGGTTGGAACTGATCGCGTGCTCGTGCCCCGGAATCTCCGGGATCTGCGGCCAGCCGCCGGTGGCGATCAGGATGTTTTTGGCGCTATGGCGTTCGCCGTTGATCTCCACGGTATGCGGGTCGACGATCTTCGCGTGACCTTCATGCAGGGTCACGCCGCTGTTGATCAACAGGGTGCGGTAAATGCCGTTCAGGCGATTGATCTCGCGATCCTTGTTGGCGATCAGCGTCGCCCAGTCGAACTGCGCTTCGTCCAGGGTCCAGCCGAAACCCGATGCCTGCTCGAAGTCCTCTGCGAAATGCGCGCCGTAGACCAGCAGTTTTTTCGGCACGCAGCCGACATTGACACAGGTCCCCCCCAGGTAACGGCTTTCAGCCACCGCCACCTTCGCGCCAAACCCGGCCGCAAAACGAGCCGCCCGCACACCGCCGGAACCGGCGCCAATCACATAAAGGTCAAAATCGTAGGCCATCGTCTATCTCCTGGGCAGGTGATCAGCATACCCGCCGCCATTGATTGGGCAAGGGTTGCATTCGATATGGTGGCGAAAAAAAAGCCACCCGAAGGTGGCTTTATGATCAAACAGGGCGCTATCAGTACGCCTTGCCAGTCTTGTAGAAGTTCTCGAAGCAGAAGTTGGTCGCGTCGATGTAACCTTCGGCGCCGCCGCAGTCGAAACGCTTGCCCTTGAACTTGTAAGCCATGACGCAGCCGTTCTGGGCCTGCTTCATCAGGGCGTCGGTGATCTGGATTTCGCCGCCCTTGCCTGGCTCGGTCTGCTCGATCAGGTCGAAGATGTCCGGGGTCAGGATGTAGCGGCCGATGATGGCCAGGTTCGATGGTGCGTCTTCCGGCTTTGGCTTCTCGACCATGCTGTGAACGCGGTAGATGTCGTCACGGATCATCTCGCCGGCGATCACGCCGTACTTGTTGGTCTCTTGCGGGTCGACTTCCTGGATGGCCACGATCGAGCAGCGGAACTGCTTGTACAGCTTGACCATCTGGGTCAGTACGCCGTCGCCTTCGAGGTTGACGCACAGGTCGTCCGCCAGTACCACGGCGAACGGCTCGTCACCGATCAGCGGACGACCGGTCAGGATCGCGTGACCCAGGCCTTTCATTTCGGTCTGACGGGTGTAGGAGAACGAGCATTCGTCGAGCAGTTTGCGGATGCCGACCAGGTATTTCTCCTTGTCGGTGCCCTTGATCTGGTTTTCCAGCTCGTAGCTGATGTCGAAGTGGTCTTCCAGGGCGCGCTTGCCGCGACCGGTGACGATGGAGATTTCAGTCAACCCAGCGTCCAGTGCTTCTTCGACGCCGTACTGGATCAGTGGCTTGTTTACCACCGGCAGCATTTCTTTGGGCATGGCTTTAGTCGCTGGCAGGAAGCGAGTACCGTAACCGGCTGCTGGGAACAAGCATTTCTTGATCATATAAGTCCTTGAAAGGGCTGTGTTGTACGAGTTTCGGCGCAGTCTAATCAGGCCGCGTGCACCTTACAATGCCCCGCGCTGGCTAACCGATGCCATCATAGAGAAATATTCTTGCCGATAGTTCCGCACGGCATGCATTGATCCGTGAACAGCCTGTTAGTGATAGCAGACACCGGCAGGATTGCACACCCGTCAAGCGGATCGACCATCACCCCACCCTACTCTCATCGGCACCCGTTGCGGGCATTTGGCGCTATCATGGCGCAATTGAACCAGCCAACGAGGCAGATAGATGTCGGCAGCAAAGAGCGTCAACGGGTACCTGATCAACAAAAAGAAGGACGGCCAGTGGTCGATCGACAGCGCTGCCGGCGAGCAAATCGCCGGACCTTTCCCGACCGAAGCCATGGCCGTTGAAGTTGCGGCCGTGCTGGAGCTTGAGCATCCCGAGCCCAAGCGACGCGGCAAGGACAAGAACTGATCGACCACCAAGCCCTGCCATTGCAGGGCTTTTTTGTGAGCGAAAAACGGATTGTGGCCTTTGGCTATAACCTTTTGCCTGCGGCGCTGTCACAGGCTATGCCCACCCTTTTGACGACGAATAAACATGACTAAATTCTTGCCACTGATTGCGGTATTGGCCCTGAGCGGCTGCGCCACCTCCCAAACCACCTACCTGAACAATGGTGAACAGGGCCTGGCCATCGACTGTTCCGGGGAAGCCAATTCATGGGCGACCTGCTACGAAAAGGCCGATGCATCCTGTGCCGGCACCGGTTACCGCATCGTCGGCACCGATGGCACCCCGGCCCCCAAGGAAAGCGACAAAACCCTGGGCGTAGATGTCGGCAACTACAAGAACCGCAGCGTGGTGGTGGTCTGCAAGTAAGGCACCCTGCCCTACATGTGGATTTCGGCGAACTTGATTCCCAGGCCGCGCACGGTTTCGACCAGGTCATCCAGGCGCGCGAAGGACTCGACTTCGTCGTTGTCATCCACCAGGAAATAACTGCGTCCGGCGCTCTTCTTGAAGAACACGATCCACTCTCCCGGATTCGCCGGATTCTGAATCACATGGGTGGCGTTGATCTGCCCCTCGGCGTGCCGCGCCCGTACCTGCTCTCGTTTCATGCCTGACTCCAGAAATGACAATGCCGCCAAAGCATCGCTTTGACGGCATCGGTGTGACCTGGCGACAGTCTATCAGCCGGAAATGCACGCAGTCGCGGCATTGCGCACATCCCGGGGACGCAGCGGCACATTGGAGATACGCTCGTGGAGCTTGATACTGCTGCCGCCGGCGCGGTCTTCGATATCGAATACCGCCGCAGGCCCGGATGACAGTTTTTGCGGCACGATCACCCGTACGCCATCTTTCTGCGCTTCGATCTGCAAGGCGCCGCGACTGTCGGCGAGCTTTTCGCTCAAGCACTGCGCATATTCATGGGGATCCTTGCCGGAAATCACGCTCATGGTCGGTAGCGTCTGGTTGATTTCCGAAACGCTCGCACAACCACTGATCACCAACGCCACTGGCAAGCCCAACACACCCCACTTCATACAAAACCTCCGTTAAAGACCGTCCGACAGCGCAGCCGCGGATTTTCTCCCTTTATCACCCAGCGAACGTGAAATATCTGTCTTAAATTGGCAAACCAGCCCCCACCAGCCGGATATTTAGGCCAGCAGGCTGATAAACTGCGCGCATCGTTTTGATTTTGTAGCAAAAGCCCTTCTGGAGGCGCCCATGAAATTCATTCACCAGCGCGAGCACCTCAACGAAGACGACATCGTCGTCATTCAATGCTCGCAGATGTGCAACATCCGTTTGATGAACGACGCCAACTTCCGCAGCTTCAAAAACGGTGGCCGCCACACCTACCACGGCGGCGCGTTCGACACCTTCCCGGCCCGCATCACGGCGCCGAGCACCGGTTTCTGGAACATCACCATCGATACCGTCAACCGCCGGGCGATCAGCGTGACCCGCAAGCCGACCCTGACCCATTCGATCAAGATCATCCGCCGTTCCAGTTCGAAACTCAGCTGATAGACAGGTATGCCCGTGGCCCAGACAACCAAGTACGTCATCAAATACAAACTCAACGGCGAACGCCGCTTTGAATTCGCCCAACTGGAAAACGGTACCGAGCAAGAGGCCAAGGCTGCGCTCGATGCCTTGCACGGCCAGGGTGACGACGTGATCAGCGACATCAGCGTCAGCAAGGCGCTGTAATTCGAGGGTCGAGCGCAGGCGTTGCAGTGCCTGCAACCCCAACGCCTCCCGCACGGGACAGTTCCCATGAATCCAACGACCTTTGACTTGTTTGCCGATGCCGAGCCGCAGCAACAGCCCCGGCGCGACCCAATCGGCGAACAAGCCTGGGTGTTGCGAGGCTTTGCCCTGCCCTGGCTGGAGCGTTTGCTGCCGGCGCTGGAGGCCGTGCTCCAGGCCGCACCCTTTCGACAAATGGTCACCCCCGGCGGCTTTACCATGTCGGTGGCCCTGAGCAGTTGTGGGACCTGGGGCTGGACCACCGACCGTAGCGGCTACCGCTACACCCGCGACGACCCTCTAACCGGCCAGCCCTGGCCGACCATGCCCGAGGTGTTTTTGCAGTTGGCGCAGGCGGCGGCGCGGGAGGCCGGATTCGCCGATTTCGTGCCGGACTCCTGCCTGATCAATCGTTATATTCCCGGTGCGAAGATGTCATTGCATCAGGACAAAGACGAAAAATCCTACGCCGCACCGATCGTTTCGGTGTCCCTGGGATTGCCGGCGATGTTCCTGTTCGGCGGCTTCGCCCGCAGCGACAAAAGCCAGCGCGTGCCGTTGCTGCATGGCGATATCGTGGTCTGGGGCGGCGTCGACCGCTTGCGCTATCACGGCGTTCTGCCGATCAAGCAAGGGCAACACGCGGTGCTGGGCGAGCAGCGGATCAACTTCACGTTTCGCCACGCGAAATGAGACGCTGGAGTTTGACCGCAAGCGCCGGAGTGTAGCCTGGTCGGGGGATGGTTAATCTGCGGCAACACTGGTCAACGGACTCCAATGCCATGACAAACCAATCGACAAAAGTCAGTGCCGAAAACGACCCACGCTGGGCCGCCGTCGTCGCCCGCGATCCCCGGGCGGATGGGCAGTTCGTCTATGCGGTGAAAACAACCGGGGTCTATTGCAATCCCAGCAGCCTGGCGCGTTTGCCGAAACCGCAGAATGTCGAGTTCTTCGATACTGCCGAACTGGCGCAAGCGGCGGGCTATCGCCCTAGCAAACGCGCGACCAGGGACCAGAGTGCGCTTGCCGCGCAACATGCCGCCACCGTGGCCGCAGCGTGTCGTCAGATCGAGCGTGCTCAAGAAGTGCCCGAGTTGAACGCGCTGGCCTCTGCCGCGGGACTGAGCAGCTTTCACTTTCACCGCGTATTCAAGGCCGTCACGGGGCTGACTCCCCGTGGGTACGCCGCAGCCCACCGGTCGCGCCGGATGCGCGAACAATTGGCGGATGGCCGCTCGGTGACAGACGCCTTATACGAGGCCGGCTTCAACTCCAACAGTCGCTTTTATGAAGCAGCGGATCAGGTGCTGGGCATGAAGCCCGCCGATTACCGTGCCGCCGGGCAAAACAATGACATTCGCTTTGCCGTCGGCCAATGCTCCCTGGGAGCCATTCTGGTGGCGCAAAGTGAGCGTGGGGTGTGCGCAATTCTGCTGGGCGATGATCCGCAGCAACTGGTCTGCGACCTGCAGGACAAGTTTCGCCGCGCCAACCTGATCGGCGCCGACCCGGCTTTCGAACAGATGATTGCCAAGGTCGTGGGGTTCATCGAGGCACCGGCCCTGGGCCTGGACTTGCCGTTGGATGTGCGTGGCACAGCGTTCCAGGAACGGGTCTGGCAAGCGTTGCGCGAGATCCCGGTGGGCAGCACCGCCAGCTACGCCGACATTGCCCAGCGTATCGGCGCGCCAAAAGCGGTGCGCGCCGTGGCCCAGGCCTGCGGCGCGAACAGCCTGGCGGTTGCCATCCCCTGCCACCGCGTGGTGCGCAGCGATGGCAACTTGTCGGGGTATCGCTGGGGCGTGGAGCGCAAGCGGGTATTGCTCGACCGGGAAAGCTCCCCCGAAACCTTGTAAGCGCATGACTTGCCCGCGAAGGCGGCCTTGCCGCCAAATGGCTTCGCGGGTAAGCCTGGACCCTGCAGAGCACTATTCAAACGCCTTTCTGCCCCAGCCCACCGCAATATCCTGCGCCGACGGCTATGCTTTTTTCGCGGCTGAAAAAACCGCGAGACCGGTCTTGTCGATGGAGTTGACTATGTATTGCCCACGCTGGTTTGCTGCTGTGCTGGTGGTGTGTTCATTGGCGTTTACTCCCGCTCAGGCCGCGCCTGCACAGGCCCCGACGGCCCCTGCCAACGCGGCGGAGCAAACCCCGAGCTGGCCCCAGGTGCTGACCAACGGCGACAGCAAGCTGACGATTTACCAACCGCAACTCGACAGCTGGGACGGTTACACGTTGCAGGCCCGGGCGGCGGTCGAGGCCACGGACAAGGACGGTAAATCCACCTACGGCATCGTGGAATTCAGCGCCCACACACTGGTGGACAAGGCCACCCGCTGGGTCGCGCTGGATCAGTACAGCCTCACCAAAGTCGATTTCCCCGCCAGTGCCGCCAACGTTGACCGCTGGACAGCCGCGCTGAAGGCCGACGCGGCGAAACGCCAGAAAACCATTTCCCTCGATCAACTCGAAGCCGCCCTGGGTACCCTTGCGGCCGAGCAGAAATCCAGCGGCGAGCCACTGGACAATACACCGCCCACCATCATCAGCTCAGAAGTGCCTGCCATTCTGGTGTGCATCGATGGCGAGCCGGCGTATCGCCCCGTCGACGGTACGGCGCTGCAACGGGTCATCAATACCCGGCCGCTGTTGCTCAAGGACGCCCAGGGCAAGCATTACCTGCGCGTGTTCGATGGCTGGATGGTGGCCGATGCCGTGAGCGGCCCCTATGCCAGGCTGACATCATCTTTGCCCGACCTTGAAAAAGCCAGGAAGGCCGCGATCCAGAGCAGGCAAGTCGACCTGTTGACTGGCCAGAGTGATGCCAAAGACAAGGTCCCCAGTCTGGCCAAACCGCCGGTGCCACAGATTCATATCGCCACCGCACCGACGGAATTGATCGTCACCGACGGCCCCGCCCAGTGGCAGCCGATCCAAGGCACGAAATTGCTCTACGTGACAAACACCACCGGGCACATTTTCAAGGAGGTCGCCGATCAGGACAGTTACCTGCTGATCTCCGGTCGCTGGTTCCGCGCCAGCGACATGCAGGGCCCGTGGACTTTCGTGCCGGCAGACAAATTGCCGGCGGACTTCGCCAACATTCCCGATGACAGCGCCAAGGAAAACGTCAAAGCTTCGGTGGCCGGAACGCCTCAGGCCAGGGAAGCGGCGATTGCTGCCACCATCCCCCAAACGTCCGCCGTCAAGAAAAGCCAACTGAAAATGTCTGCGCCGGCATTCGACGGCGCACCGCAGCTCAAGGCCATCAACGGCACTCCTTTGCAATACGTGGTCAACAGCCCGATGCCGATCATCAGGGTCGATGCCCAGAGCTGGTACGCGGTAGAGAACGGCGTGTGGTTCGTGGCCACGTCGGTGCAAGGCCCATGGTCGGTCGCCGCGTCAGTGCCGGCGGTGATCTACTCGATTCCACCCAGTTCACCGATGCACTACATCACCTACGTGAAGGTCTACTCGGCCAGCGGTGACACGGTGGTGGTCGGCTATACCCCGGGTTATCAAGGTTCCACGGTGGACCCCAACAGCGGTGTGGTGGTGTACGGCACCGGTTACCCCTATACGCCCTGGGTCGGCAGCGTCTGGTACGGCCCGCCGGTGACCTACGGTTTCGGCGTGGCCATTCGCTACACGCCCTGGACCGGCTGGACCTTCGGTTTTGGTTTCGGCTGGAGCTGGGGCGGCAGCACGGTGGCCGTGGGCTGGGGCTGGGGCGCCTACCCCTGGTGGGGCAATTACGGGTGGGGCTATGCCTGGGGGCCGCGTCTGTATCCGGCACCCATGCCGTGGGGCGGCGTCGCCTATGGCTATCACGGCGGCGCGGCGGCCTGGGGACCCGGCGGCTGGGCCGGCACCACCGGCAACATCTACCGCCAATGGGGCGATCGCGCCTCGGTCAGTCGCTACGGTGCCGGCTACAACGCCTGGACCGGCAACCGCTGGGCCGGGCAGGTCGGCGCCTCCTATAACTCGCGAACGGGCATCGCAGCCGCCGGCCAGCGCGGTGCCATGCAAAACGTTTACACCGGCAACTACGCGGCCGGTCGCAGCGGCGTCGCCACTGGCCCCAATGGCGGGGCAATCGCCGGTCAGCACGTCACCGCCGGCAACGCTCGCACCGGCGCCCAGGTCACCGCCAACCGCGGCGCCGTCTACAACCCCAATACCGGCAATACCACCGACTACAGGAGCGTTCGCGGACGCAACAGCGGTGCTGCGCAAATTGGCGACAACGTCTACGCAGGCCACGATGGCAATGTCTACAAGAAGACGGATGACGGCTGGCAATCGATGGTCGGCGGGGCCAACCGGCCCAATCCGGCCAATACTGCTCAAGTACAGAACCTTGACCGGCAATCCCAGGCGCGTTCGTTTGGCAATGATCGCTTCAACAACGTCCACAATTCGTCCCAACTGATGAACCGCTCTTTCGGTGGCGGCGGACTGCACCGACGCTGACGATGCCGGGATGTTTGACATGACAGGTGCCGAACCGGTCATGCTGGTAAAAAACCGGGCATCGCCCTGCCCGGTCCCCACGTCGGAGAACACTCAAAATGAGCCAATGGCCAGACACCCGCATTCTTGATCTGCTTGGCATCGAACGGCCGATTATCCAAGGCCCCATGGCCGGTGCCACGAACGCGTCCATGGTCATTGCGGCCAGCAACGCCGGCGGCCTGGGTTCAATGCCGGCAGCCATGCTCAGCATCGAACAATTGCGCGCGGAGCTGTCGACGATCCGCCAACACAGCCAGCGCCCGATCAACGTCAATTTCTTCTGCCACCAACCGCCTGCCGTCGACGAGCAACGGGCGCAAGACTGGAAGAATCTGCTCGAACCCTATTATCGGGAGCTGGGCGTCGACTTCGACGCACCAACCCCGGTGTCCAACCGCGCGCCGTTCGATGCCGCCGGTTGCGAGGTGGTCGAAGCGTTTCGCCCCGAAGTCGTGAGTTTCCACTTCGGCCTGCCGGAACAATCCCTGCTCGATCGGGTGAAGGCGACCGGGGCGAAAGTGCTGTCCTCGGCCACCACCGTCGAAGAAGCCATCTGGCTCGAGCAACATGGCTGCGACGCGATCATCGCCATGGGTTACGAAGCCGGCGGGCATCGCGGGATGTTTCTCAGCGATGACCTGAACAGTCAGATCGGCACCTTCGCGTTGGTGCCGCAGGTGGTCGATGCAGTCAAAGTGCCCGTGATCGCCGCGGGCGGCATTGCCGATGGGCGCGGAGTTGCCGCGGCGTTCATGCTGGGGGCGTCGGCGGTGCAGGTGGGGACGGCGTACCTGTTCACCAAGGAAGCCAAGGTCAGTGCTTCGCACCACAAGGCGCTACGCACCGCTCAGGCCAGCGAGACCGCCGTCACCAACCTGTTCACCGGACGCGCGGCGCGGGGGATTGTGAATCGGGTGATGCGTGAGCTTGGGCCGATCAATGCCAAAGCCCCAGCCTTCCCCTTGGCCGGGGGCGCGTTGATGCCGTTGCGGGCCAGGGAGGAGGCGCAGTTCAGCAATTTGTGGGCTGGGCAGGCGTTTACCTTGGGGGTTGAGTTGACCACCGCTGAATTGACGCGGCGCCTGACAGAGGAAGGGTTGGCCAGATTGCTACTGCGTTGAATCGAACAACCCTCTGTGGCGAGGGAGCTTGCTCCCGCTGGGTCGCGCAGCAGCCCCAAAAATGTCGAGACTGCTGCGCAGCCGGACGGGAGCAAGCTCCCTCGCCACAAAAGCTTTGAACAGTTGACGAGTCGCGTGATAGTCCAAGTTCCGTTTGTGGGCTTTTCGCTATATATTCCGTTATATACCGCCTCACCCCCACTGCTCATAACGGAGCCGTTTCATGACCCTTCGCGCCTCACGTTTCGCCCCCACTTGCCTGGCAACGCTGCTCGCCGCCTTGGCCTTCGGTTCTGCCCAGGCCGACGAAGTCCAGGTGGCGGTCGCCGCCAACTTCACCGCGCCGATCCAAGCCATTGCCGCCGATTTCGAAAAAGACACGGGCCACAAACTGGTGACCTCGTTCGGTGCGACCGGTCAGTTCTACACCCAGATCAAGAACGGCGCGCCGTTCGAAGTGTTCCTTTCGGCAGACGACACCACCCCGGAAAAACTCGAAAAAGAAGGCGACACCGTCAAAGGCTCACGCTTCACCTACGCCATCGGCACCCTGGCACTGTGGTCGGCCAAGGAAGGTTACGTCGATGCCAAGGGGGGGGTTCTGAAAAAGAACGAGTACCAGCATCTGTCCATCGCCAACCCCAAAGCCGCTCCTTACGGCCTGGCCGCCACTCAGGTGCTGGCCAAGCAAGGCCTGACCGACAAGGTCAAGGACAAGATCGTTGAAGGCCAGAACATCACCCAGGCCTATCAATTCGTTTCCACCGGCAATGCTGAGCTGGGTTTTGTAGCCCTTTCGCAGATTTACAAAGACGGCAAGATCACCAGCGGTTCGGCGTGGATCGTTCCGGCCGACCTGCATGACCCGATCAAACAGGACGCGGTGATCCTCAACAAGGGCAAGGACAACCCGGCCGCCAAGGCGCTGGTTGAGTACCTCAAGGGCCCGAAAGCCGCGGCCGTGATTAAATCCTACGGTTACCAACTCTAAATGACCCTGACGAGTGCCGATTTTTCCGCCATCTGGCTGACCCTGAAACTGGCGTCCCTGACCACCGTCATTCTCCTGGTGATCGGCACTCCGCTGGCGTTGTGGCTGTCGCGCACCCAATCCTGGTTGCGCGGCCCGGTCGGGGCGATCGTCGCCCTGCCCCTGGTCCTGCCGCCCACGGTGATCGGGTTCTATCTGTTACTGGCGCTGGGCCCTCACGGGTTCGTCGGTCAGTTCACCCAGTCACTGGGGCTTGGCACCCTCACGTTCAGTTTTGCCGGGTTGGTGATCGGTTCGGTGTTGTATTCGATGCCGTTCGTGGTCCAGCCGCTGCAAAACGCGTTTTCAGCCATTGGCACTCGCCCATTGGAAGTGGCCGCGACCTTGCGCGCCAACCCCTGGGACACCTTCTTCAGCGTGACCCTGCCCCTGGCCCGCCCCGGCTTTATCACTGCCGCCATCCTCGGCTTCGCCCATACCGTCGGCGAATTCGGTGTGGTGCTGATGATCGGTGGCAATATTCCCGACAAGACCCGGGTGGTCTCGGTGCAGATCTACGATCACGTCGAAGCCATGGAATATGCCCAGGCCCATTGGTTGTCCGGGGCGATGCTGGTGTTCTCCTTCGCTGTGTTGCTGGCGCTGTACTCCAGCCGAAAAACCAAAGCGGGCTGGAGCTGATCGATGATTCATATGCGCCTCAAACTCAGCTATTCGGGGTTCGCCCTGGATGTCGACGAGCAGCTTCCCGGTCGCGGGGTCACTGCGCTGTTCGGTCACTCGGGCTCCGGCAAGACCACCTGCCTGCGTTGCATCGCCGGCCTGGAAAAGGCTGGCCAGGGCAGTATCCAGGTCAACGGTGAAGTCTGGCAGGACAGCGACAAGAACATTTTCGTTGAGCCGCATAAGCGGGCCATTGGCTACGTCTTTCAAGAGGCCAGCCTGTTCGCGCACCTGTCGGTACTGGCCAATCTGGAGTTCGGCCTGAAACGGATCCCCAAACAACAGCGCCGGGTCGATATGGCACACGCCACCGAACTGCTGGGAATCGGTCACCTGCTCGATCGTCATCCGCAGCACCTGTCCGGCGGCGAACGGCAACGCGTCGGCATTGCCCGCGCCCTGCTCACCAGTCCGAAGCTGTTGCTGATGGATGAACCCCTGGCGGCACTGGACTCCCAGCGCAAAAGTGAAATCCTGCCCTACCTGCAACGGCTGCATGATGAGCTGGACATCCCGGTGCTGTACGTCAGCCATTCCCAGGACGAGGTGGCGCGACTGGCCGACCATATCGTGCTGCTCAGCGAAGGCAAGGCACTGGCCAGCGGTCCCATTGGCCAGACCCTGGCCCGTCTCGATCTACCGCTGGCCATGGGCGACGACGCCGGCGTGGTGATCGAAGGCCGTGTCAGTCAGTACGACGCCGACTATCAATTGCTGACGGTGCAACTGCCCGACACGGCCCTGCACATTCGCGTGGCGCATACGCCCTTGGCGCCAGGCCAGACGCTGCGCTGCAAGGTTCAGGCGCGGGACGTGAGCCTGAGCCTGAACAACGCCGAGCACAGCAGCATCCTCAATCGCCTGCCGGTCACCGTGATCAGCGAGCTGGCGGCCGATAACGCCGCCCATGTGCTGGTGCGCCTGGACGCGGCGGGTACGCCGCTGTTGGCGCGCATCACCCGTTACTCGCGCGATCAACTGAACGTGCATGCCGGCCAGCAACTCTGGGCCCAGATCAAGGCCGTGGCGGTGCTGGCGTAACTGATTGGCACGACTGTGAAGGCATGGGGTCAATGGTTTTAACGGCCCCTGCCCCCTCGCCAAGGACAATCGCCATGCCCGATGCCCTACCCTGCGACCTGCACTACGTCGATGACACCCTGCCCGGAATCAGCCGCAAGAAAGTGCGCGGCAAATTCCACTACTTTGATCCGGACGGCCAACGCATCACCGATCCGGCGGAAATTCAGCGCATCAATGCGCTGGCGGTGCCGCCGGCCTACGTCGATGTGTGGATCTGCGCCGACCCGCGCGGCCATCTGCAGGCCACCGGGCGTGATGCTCGTGGGCGCAAGCAGTACCGTTACCACGTGCGCTGGCGCGAAGTGCGCGACACCGATAAATACTCGCGCCTGCGGGATTTCGGCCTGGCCCTGCCGAAATTGCGCAAAAAGCTGGAATCGATATTGGCCGCTCCGGGCTTCAGCCGGGAAAAGGTCATGGCCACGGTCATCACCTTGCTCGACGCCACACTGATCCGCATCGGCAACACCCAATACGCCAAGGAGAATCGCTCCTACGGCCTGACCACCTTGCGTGACCGGCACGTCGAGATCAACGGCAGCGCGATCCAGTTCCAGTTTCGCGGCAAAAGCGGCGTCGAACACCAGATCACGGTCAAGGACCGGCGACTGGCGCGGATCGTCAAGCGCTGCCAGGACATCCCCGGACAACACCTCTTTCAATACCTGGATGAGGACGGAGAACGGCACCCCATCACCTCAGCGGACATCAACGCCTATCTGCAAACCCTGACCGGTGCCGACTTCACCGCCAAGGATTACCGGACCTGGGCCGGCAGCGCCCTGGCGTTGGCGGTGTTGCGTCAACTGGCGTGGCAACCGGAAACCGAAGCCAAGCGCCATGTGGTGCAGACGGTGAAGGACGTCGCCAGGCAGCTGGGCAATACCCCTGCAGTCTGCCGCAAGTGCTATATCCACCCCGGCGTACTGGACGGATACCACCTCGGCGCACTGGCCGAGTTGCCCCGGCCGAGGATTCGCAAAGGCTTGCGGGCCGAGGAAGTGGCCCTCGCCATGTTGCTGGAAAAACTGGCGTCAGAGCCGACGAATTGACCTGGCTATTTTTTGCACGATGACAAATGACTTCTATAGTTGATCTGTACACGAATCAGCTGCGGTAGAAGCCATGGAAGACATTTTCGTCGTCAAGCGCTGCAACAAGATCATCATTCATGGCCGCCGGGCCGGGGAATCCGGTCATCCACCTCCTGATGCCGCTGTGTGGTACCGCATCAACGATACCCGCACCAACGGCTTCATCGGCGACGGCTACGAAAGTGAAGAGGACGCGCAGCGCGTCTGCCGCCAGCTCAACGCCCGTTCACAAGTGACGGCCCGCCAAGGCTGATGAGCCTTGACCTGTCTATTACGGGGCTATACTGAAAGGGATCAACCCTTTCCCCTGTAGGAGCGAGCTTGCTCGCGATGCATCAAAGAGCGTTGCAGCCAGTTGCCCCGCGTAATCGTTAACGACCATCGCGAGCCAGCTCGCTCCTACAGTAGTCATTCAGCCGCATGACCGTACAACCTGTCTTCAACGGAGGTGCTTCCCATGTCCGAAAAAGAGTCCATCACCACCCTGCTCACGCTGCTCGATTCCCGTCAGGTTCGCCTGGCCGCCGCCTGTAAGGAAATCGCCGATTGGGTCGATCATCAAGGCGGGCACCCGACAGCCCTGCGCATTCGTGATCGCCTGAACGACATCGAAAAGGACACCCCGCTCATTCGCAACACTCTGTCAGCGCTCAAGCCTGTGGATCGGCCGCTGCCACGGTTCAGATGAGTTGACCCGCGACTGTTGCAAACTCCTCGAGCCTGACTGACGAGCTTTCGTCAGCGGGCGCGTGTTCGTCCCACCACTCCATGCCTACCCCCCCCCCCGCACCTGCCCGGCGCTGGGATTGTTACGCAAAAAGCCATGGCCGAACGTCACCAGCCCCGTGATGTCAAATGAACACACGTCAGGAGGAGACGACCCATGGTCACTCACTTCAAAGTCAGCGGGCATCTGGCCTGCGGTCACAAAGGCAACAATCTGGTATCGACCCGCGAACTCAATCGGGTCAAATGCAGAAGCTGCCGCAACACTGACGCCTACAAAGAGGCGCGCAAAGCCCAGCGCAATGCGACACGACGCGCCGCCCGCAAAACCCGAGACATCCAAACCATAAACGACTGGCGCCAAGCCTGGACCGAGCGCCTTGCGGCGATGCCCGGACCGCAAAGACTGCCCCGTGGTTTTACCGGACAGCCTTTCGTATAGCCGATGGGGTCGGCGGCTGTTTGCCAGGAACTGACACAGCCGTCCGATGCTCTTTCAATCAGCTTGCATGATCTCGCGCAATGACATGCGCTTGTACGTCTCGACCAATGCCCGCCCCTCTGCGGGTGCGCAAGAGATGGCCAGGCGCATGGTCGACTCCCCCAGATGCCAGATCAGAAACGCAGCCTCCCTGACCTTTCGCGGATCGCTGTGTGGGTACACCCGCAGCATCGCCTCGGCCAGCAGCCCGCCGGCATTGCGGCTTTCCTCGAGTTCCAGCGCCAACAGTTGCTTGTCGGCCTGCATCCCGCACCAGATGTCGCGCATCGCCGGGGTCGCCAGAACGATTTCGTAGTATTGATCGAGCAGGTCTGAAAAGGCCCCTCGCAGCCCAGGCTCATCCTTAACCGCTGCCAACGCTTGCTCGATACAGCATCGGCATTCGCCGTTATACCGCTCGGCCAAGGTGCGAATCACTGAGCTTTTATCCGGGAAATATTGATAGAGAGAACCAATTGAGATGTCCGAGCGCTCGGCAATTTCACTCATCTTCAATTGATCGCTGCCCTTGGCTGCAATCAACTCCGTGGCCACGGCCAGGATGCGCTCCTGGCGCTGGCGACTGCGCTGCTGCGTGGGGTTGCGTCGAATGGGCTCCACAGACTGTTGCAGGGATTGGCTGGTCTTCTTGGGCACGGCGGTGCTTCCAACTGATAAACATGACGTTGACTCACCTTAGCACTCTCATTGTGCGCACCCAAGAGACGGCGTCCGTTTGTCGCTTTGTACGATCCAGCAATTGACGACTAAACATGAGGGTTTATCATCTTTTTAAAGGTGAGTATTACTCACATTGACCAGGGAGATGAACGCGATGAACAGCAGCCAATCGACTTTTCTGATTCTCGGCGCCACGGGCAAGACCGGACGGCGCATCGCTCAGCGGCTTGAGGCTGGCGGCCAGTCTGTTCGCCTGGGCTCCCGAGGGGCTACCCCACCGTTCGACTGGGATGACCGGTCAACCTGGGCCGCCGCCCTCGATGGCGTTGAGGCTGCGTACATCTGCTTTCAACCGGACCTTGCGGTGCCTGGCGCTCTGGCCACAATCCAGGCATTCACCGACCAGGCAGTCGCCAGTGGCGTTGGCAAGTTGGTGCTGCTGTCGGGCCGTGGGGAAATTGAAGCCGAGCAGGCCGAACAGGTTGTGCAAAACAGTGGCGTGGACTGGACCATCCTGCGCGCCAGCTGGTTTTGCCAGAACTTCAGTGAGGCGCATTTTCTCGAACCGATCCTGCAGGGTGAACTGGTGCTGCCCGTCGGCAACGTCGCAGAGCCTTTTGTAGACATCGAAGACATCGCTCAAATCGCGGTGGCGGCGCTGACCCAACCGGGGCACTCGGCTCAACTGTACGAACTGACCGGCCCTCGGGCACTGACGTTTGGCGAAGCCGTTGCCGAGATCGCCCGCGCTACAGGCCGTGAAATCGGTTTTGCAGCCGTACCGGGGGATGCCTATCGTCACGGGCTGGAGCAAGAGCAACTGCCTGGCGAATTGATCGATCTGGTGATGTATCTGTTCACCACGGTGCTGGATGGGCGCAACACTGGCGTTGCCGACGGCGTCAATAGAGCGCTGGGGCGGCCGCCGCGAGATTTCTCAGAGTATGTGCGGCGCACCGCAGCCACAGGCGTGTGGCATCCGCAGGATTGATTGCCGACGCGCTGCATTGGCGCCAATCGCCTTCCTCGGCTAGGGTCTCTTGCGTATTGAACAGCGACGCCTTTATTGGCAGGAGCCTGATTAAGGAGGAAGCGATGTCATCCATACGCAGTGCCGAAGAAACCTACCGGAAGTGGTCCAGCCCCATCTTGCTTGAACTCAAGGAGCGCGAACACCAATTGGCACCGTCAGACCGGGAAGCCCTGCAGAATATTCTGCTGGAACGCAGGCTGATCAACAGCGGCAACCCCCACGGCAGTGATCGGCGCAAATCAGAACCGGGCACATAGCGACTTGCAGGAGCGAACATGCTCGCTCCTGCAAGGTTTCCGCTCGTCAGGCACTCAGCACCTTTTCCTTCGCAGCCCTTCCAACGCTGTATATCCCTGCACGCGGAAGGCTTGAACATGAAAAGAACAATCGCTGCATTAGCCGTTGTCACGATGCTATCGACCGGCTCGCTGGCTGTATTGGCTGCTGATACCTCCACACGGGAATCCGTCGTTCCCCCCGCCGCGATTCCAGGCTTGAATCAAGGCACCGAGTCCAACCACGAGAAGGCCAGCAAAAAAGGCGAGGAAGCGTCAGGCTCGAACTCGGGTGTGGATGCGCAGACCCATGAGAAAGAAGCAGCTTCCACCCAGCGTTCGAAGCATCAGACGAAAAAACAGGCCGGTAGCGCCTCTGGAAGTTGAATATCGGACCTGCCTTTGATTTATTTCATTCGCAACGCCTTTACTCCCTCCCGGGCTATTCTTTGCCTGGAATTTGCCCGAACCACTGTTCCCGCCGCATCCTGAGCTAGTCTTTCTACTCTAAAATACAATTGAACAATCTCCTTCCTGCCCCACCCTTCTTTCAAGAGTACGTCAATGTGAAAGGCAGATTGATTGGCGCTGCGGTCGTCGCGGCCTGCATAGGTGCCGGGGCTTATGGATTAAGCGCCTGGGAAGCCATCAAGGATCGGCGCCAGGACGAGCTGTGCCAGGTTGCGCGCGACCATCTGAAATCGGCGGAAATCGAAGCCCGCGCGATGGTCGCTGGCCTGTCGGTAGAGGGTTACGCCGAATCGGAAAAAGAAGACGTCGGCAAGCTCATCCACGCGCTGGACACCGCTAACACCAAAGAAGAAGTCGAAGCCGTCATTTCCGAACACTCTGCGACCGTCGAGGCGAAGGTGGCAGCGACCGATGCCGAAGTGAGGTCACGCGGCGATCAAACCTTCCTCGGGCAACAGCTCAAGGAGCAGCGTATTACCGTTGATGTGAAACAGGAGATTCAGCGGGCGGAGAAGGCTGTTGCGGGGGCTTGTGAATGAACCAGGGTTTCGTCAGGCAAAAATAAGGGCTTGCATGAGGTATCTCATGCAAGCCCTTGATATTCATGGTGCCCGAAGCCGGAATCGAACCGGCACGCCCTTACGAGCGGGGGATTTTAAGTCCTGAGAGGAAATCAATCAGGCTGCGGCTTGCGATAGGTTTTCTGGTTCGCAATCGTGGGCAAATAGCTGCCATGCAGCCCAATGTTTCCGCATACCTTGGAATAATTGCGGACCGGAAAATGGAGGTAATTTCGAGCGCTCTTCGCCCGTTTTGCCTGCGCTGCGAGCGGTTAAGTTATGCCGATACTGCATAACTCTCCGCCTCTTCCCTGGCGTCCTGCCGCCCCCAAAAACCTTCAATGCATACTGGCTGCTACGATGAAATCTTCACGGAGGATTTCGCAATGCCAAATTCAGACCTGCTCCCTTCCCTGCTCCTCAAAATCAACGAAAACCAGCTGGCCTTGGAGGCGGCGATCATGGAACTGTCAGATTGGGTAGAGAAACGCGGCGGCTCTGAGATTGCCGGCAACGTCCGCGGCGCCCTGGTCGCGATCGACCGCAACGAGGAATTCATCAAGATGACACTGGCGGTGATGATGGCACCGGAGTGAAAACAATTGATCGCTACGTTCAGGTCCTGCACCCCTCGCTGAGAAATGTATCAGCCCAATGTTGTATCAAATTTTCAACAAAAGTCTGCCGGCGAGTAGAAAACTTCCAACGTTCCATGGAAGATGACGCACTCAGGAATACATATAGCGGGCGCTGTTAATGCTGAGTCGCAACAATGCATTTGATTTGATCAGGCATATCGCCGCGCTGATGGTTCTAATCAGCCACCATTTCGTTCTGTCCGGCAAAACTGAGCCCGCATTCCACGGAGTCAATTCCTTGGGAGGGTTTGCAGTCATCGCGTTCTTTGCCATCTCGGGGTACCTCATAACCCAAAGCTTCACGCGGACCTCTCTGAAGGTCTACGCGGTCAACCGGATCGCCAGGATATTCCCGGCTCTCATCGTTTGCTCATTCGTAATGGTGTACCTGATAGGTGGCTTTTTCAGCGGAGACGGCATTTTAGTCACAGCACGCAGCGGTGAAGCGCTGCAGAAATTTCTCCAGATAGCGGCGTTTGGCCGGGCAAACATAGAAGCAGTAACAGAAGGGTTTATTTTTCAGGAGTCGTTAAACGGAAGCCTGTGGACGCTTAAATTTGAATTCGGCTGCTATGTCCTGGTTGCACTGGCATTGAGCTTGTCGATTAAGTCTTTGGTACCATTGCTCGTCCTTATAGGCTTCTGCGCGCTGCACATCGTCAGCATATCGGTAGACCACCCCATTGCGGGCAAGGTCGGTATTTACACGTCTGTGTGCATTGCGTTCTTCGTCGGATCAACACTGGCGTTCCACCAGAGCCTGCTGGGTAGCTTGCGCTCGAAAACTATTATGGCCGGGCTGGGGGTGGTACTGATCGGTGTCTCCGTCGTCGGCCCCGCGCCTTTGATGCTCTCCAGCATCGGCTTCAGCCTCTTCACGCTCGCGCTCGGGACCATGCTCAACGACCCGATCATCCGTGGTCGATTTGACATCTCGTACGGCCTCTACCTATACGCTTTCCCAGTCCAGCAATTGCTGATCAACTGTACCGGCTTAGGGTTCTATCCATCCATGGCTGCCGCCGCGTGTGTAACGGTGCTACTCGCAACCCTGTCGTGGTTCTGTTTTGAGAAGCCCGCGTTAAGTTATGCGCGGAGCTTCCGCAAACGCTCCATGGAAACTGCCAAGGCTTGAGCTCAGCCAGTGAACGGCTCAATTGTCCATTCATCAGACTCACGCTTGCGGCGTCGACGCCAAAGTCGCCGGCGTTGCTTGCCCTCCGCCCAATAATGCACCACTGATGCAGCAGTACTTTTGGAAATGGCCGGCGGGGCTTCTATTCCAATGGTATGCATTGACGACCGTCTAAAACTCTATCCCGACATAGGCGCTTTTCGGGCCAATGAAACCAAGTAAGGCCGAGGTAGTTTTAGACAGGTCTCTCCCCTCCTTTCGGCGTCCTGCCGACCGTTAAACATCCTTTCTATGCAGTGCTACGCTTGACCTCAAGTCAGAGGATTCGCGATGCCACATTCCGATCTGCTCCCTTCCCTGCTGTTCAAAATCAACGAAAACCAGCTGGCCCTCGAGACCGCCATCATGGAGCTTTCAAACTGGGTTGAGTCTCGCGGCGGTGTCGAGATCGCCGAGAACGTCCGGGGCGCCCTGGTCGCGATCGACCGAAATGAGGTGTTCATCAAGATGACGCTTGCGGTGATGATGACACCGGAGTGACAGCAATCGGCTTAAAAGCTGATATTGGGATTCATGTTCCTGAGCGTACTTCATAAGGGCATAGGAATTATCCGGCAAACTTATCTTAGGATTCCATGATCGACGCCCTGCCTATAAACAAGAATTCGATGGGCATCCTGTGATAAACTATGTAAGTAGTTTGTTCGAGTAGATAAATGACGAAGCTTTAACAATCATGTTGCGACATGATCCGTTTCGAATTTCCACAGGTCCAAATAAAACGACTCGAAGGCCCCAAGATTATCGTGACTTTGCCCCAATTCCGTTCAACGAACCGCTTTAATCCTAGCCAGATAAACCGTACCGTAAATGCATCCCACCCGGAAAGGACTGCGGCTCTTGCAGTCGATCTGATGTTGACGTGGGCTGTCGTGGCTAGCATCGCTTACTGGGCGGTGCTCCTTTTACGTCTCCCAGGAAAAGTTTGGTTCCCGGCATGCTTGGCTTTGGCCGTTGCAGCTTTGATTTCGCTAAGAATGGGAAAACTTGATTGGCGCATCTCTGGATATGGGCGTTGGAGCTTTTTGTTGCTCTCGCTTTGTTTGCTCTCGGCAACAGTCAGCACGTTTACCAACCGGCCAGACAGCGACGATATGGCTTTTTCGCATCGCGCGATTGTCGCTTCGATCTCACTCGACCAGCCCTTCGCATTGGGCGACACAGCCCACGAGGTGGCTGGCCTTCCGCCGCTGACGCCGTTGCACGTCTTCACGTCCTTCGAAGTGACCACGGCTCTGATGGCACGTATCCTACATATTCCTCAAATTTTGGCAGTTCATCAAGGCATCGGGACGCTCGTTAACTTCATGCTGCCACTAGTATATTTCCTGTTGCTGCGCTTCTGTAGAGTGCCTATGCCGGCAGCCATATCAGGAACTCTGGTGGTCTTGATCGCTTTCTTGCTGAGTGGCAACAGCCATCGTGATTGGGGAAACTTCACGGTCTTACGAAGTTGGCAAGGTAAGTGCGCTCTCATAGAACTAATGGTCCCCCTGGGGTTGCTGTTCGGCATGCGCTTTGTGCAGTTCGGGCGAAGCTCTGACTTTGTGCGCTTGCATGCCGTGAGCGTGGCTGGCATAGGCCTCAGTGGTACGGCACTATTCTTGATGCCATTCGTGATTGGGGTTGCGAGCGTCGGCGCTTGGCTCGCCCTTGGCATGTCACGAAACTCAGGCAAAAGAATGCTCGCAGTAGCTTCCGTCTTGTTGTTGCCGGCGCTGGTGGCAATATTGCCGTGGATCGGCTTGCTCCCGAAGCTTGGAAACATCTCTTTCTACCAGACAGGCGGCTGGCCAATTTCCTATTTGGATAGCCTTGCTCTGGTGTTCGATCGACCAAGCATTCTTTTGGATTTGGCTCTGCTAGCTACTGCGATCTTCCTGGGCCGAAGGAACCCGCAAACCCGAGGGCTCTTTGCCTATTTGCTGGTGTGTGTCCTTCTAATAACGTCGCCGGGGGTTCGCGATGTTCTCATGCGTATCGTGACCCCGGGCGCCTATTGGCGCCTGGCGTACGCATTTGTGGTGCCGCTCTGGGCCGGGCTAGCGACCGCGGCTCTGTATCGGTGGGCTTCCATTCCAGGAAGCCGCCGTGTGTGTGCTGTAATCGTCGCCTGTATGCTGGTTGCGGGCACAGTGTTGGCGAAGGTGCCAGCACTGAATAGCACGGTGGTCGCCGAGCCGGGCCTTAAGTTCCCACCGCAAGATCTAGCGGCAGCTCAGCAGATCGCGGCAAACACCGCGACGGGGGCTGTAATGCTAGCCGACTATAGGATTGTGACCATTCTTGGGTTATTGCGCCCCGACATCAGATTTATTGTGACCCGTCCGGTCGATACTGAGATGATCTTCTCCAATGCTGGTCGCAATGAAGAAGGAGTCTTACGGGGGGCGGCTGGGATGGCCCTCGTAACTTGCGATTTCTCCAAACTCGGATCCGTTCGAGCGGCTGAGTTGTGGCGGGGCCTAACCGAAGTCGTCGCTGCCGTGCAATGTCCGCCGGAAGTGGTTCGTCATGGACTAGGCTTAACCAATGAATGGCATGAAGCGGTGTTTGGGAGTTACCGTCAATGGACTCGCTAAAACTCTATTCGCGTTTCGAAACGAACTGAGCACCCAAATTCGAATTCTCAAAGGTGAGGATCCTTACGACGCCCCTTTTTCATATCAGCGAGATAATTCTGACGCGTAGGCCTGGCACGCGGCCAACGCGATCAATCCCCGGTCGCCTTCATCGGTGATAGCGATAATTCGTTGAGCATACGCCGAGTCAAGTTCGGCTCGTATGGGGCCATGAACCACGCCGCCGGCGCCGGGGGAGGCAGGCACTGAACAGCCACTGGCTGAACCCTTTGCAAGGATGACTGACAGCCGCAGATCAGAAGTGGCAAGGCGATCGCGCAGGCGAGCCTGGTCTTTTTCAGCATTGGTCATTTTCTCGAAGTGGGTTTGCTCGCTGGCCGCCAGCCGCTGCTCGAGCACCAGGCGCTTGTCCTGCTCGTCCTTCTGCGCAGCCGCGCCGACCATGGCCAGCTGGTTGAGGGTGTCGGTGTGGGAGCGGGCCTGATCGGCTAACTGCTTTCCGTAGCGCCAGCCCTGGAACTGCCAGGCACTGGCGGCGCCGAGCAGGAGTAGCGCCAGCGCGCCAACAACCCTCCACGGGACGGCATTCACGCCAGCACCTTCCGGGCACGCGCCCAGATTTCCAGACGATCCTGCAGGCCGTTAAGCCCGCCATTGATGCGCCGGGTGATGGTGTTGAACTGGTCGCTGTCAGCCAGGTCGTTCAACCCTTTCTGTTTCCAGAACCACGCCGCCGACATCGCCGCGTGCTGCGGTAACTCCAGCAGCTCAGGCTGTTTGACCAGGTCCATGCCCAGCGCTTCGCCGCATACCGCGTAGTTGGCCCGGCCGGTTACCTGAATCAGGCCGCGCCCGCGGAACTTGAAGCCGTCGCCGGCGGCGGTGTTTCCGAGGTCCACCCGCCCCTCGTACTTCGCCTGTGCCGGTGTCGGCCCCCAAATCTCACGAACCCACTGAAGCTGGCCAGACTCATGGCCGATCTGCGCAATGAACGCTGCCGCGCGTTTGGCCCCGACAATCTGGTACCGCTGCATCGCCGTATTAAGGACAGGAACAAAAACGCCGGCTTTGGCGCCAGCGTTCGGGAGGATCTGAAGCAGTTGCTGCTGGGTGATGGGCATCACTTTTCTCCAGGCAAAAAAATACCCGCTCAATAGCGGGCTCAGGATTCAGGGGTGTTCGGCCAGTCAGGGGCCGATGGCCATCCGGTGCGCTCCGGAGTTTTGCTCAAGGCGATGAGGTAGCGTTTCCAGTTGCGCCAGCGCACACGATCGTCGTCGCTGATCTCATCCAGATCGACCCCCGCCTGTAGCGGGGCGATAACCGTGCTGGCCACCTCCATCAGGATCTTGAGTGCGGCCGTCGATTCACGAACAAGCTCTGCCTGTACGCCTTTCTCGACCAACCATTCAGGCAGTTCCTCGACATAGGTTTCACCAGGCTCAACCGGCCACCCCTCGTCCACGCCGCGCCATCCACTTTCAGTGATTGCATAAGGCATTATCGGTCCATCCCATATCCGCAGACATCAAGGCTAAAGATTCCAGCACTGAGCATCGCGTACAGAATTGACTGATCCGCCGCAGTGGGGAACGCCATCTCATAACGCGCACCGGCATCGAACTGTGTTACCGGTGTGCTTCCCGCAACGGAGTTACTTACGCCGGCGACACCGGTAGTCGCAGCTCCCCGGATGATGGCTGTTTGAGTGGTAGGGGGAACTACCGTAGAAAGAGAAATCGAAGCGTAGGTAGTCGATCCACCACCGCTCAGCCGGCGGAATGGAGCCACATTCGTACCTGTCGCGTAGTAGATCAGTCCGTTCGAAGCCTGAAATCCGTACAGCGTACCGCCCGCCCCTGATCGCAGCGCGCAGATAAACCTGCGGGAAGTATCGCCAGTTTTTGACCGCGCCGCTCCCGAGTACGGTGCGGCAGGCGCGACAGCAGAAAGTTCAATGGCTGGGGTTCCGGCATTATCGTAGAGATAGAGGTAATAGAATACGTCAGCGGTCAGCCCCCCTATTCCCGTCAGGGTTATCCCGGACGGTACTCGCAGCACCTTGTTCGAACTCTGAATGAAAGCCGCGCCCGGGAGGATGGTTATCGAACTGCTTGAGTTCCAAACCGGGATCAAGCCATCGATGTAGCCCGGGCCGACACCTAATCCGGCAGCCGTTGCTGCGGATTCAGCAGCATTCGTTTCAGAGAGCGCAGCTGCGTTCTTGGAGGTCAAAGCAGCGGAAGCCGAGGTGCCCGCATTCGTTTCGGAGATCGCCGCGGCGTTCTTGGAAGCGAGCGACGCCGAGGCTGACTGAGCCGCATTGGTTTCCGACGTTGCTGCCGCGTTCTCCGAACTAAGCGCCGCACCGGCGGACGCACCGGCATTGGCTTCTGACGTCGCAGCGGCATTTTTGGAAGCGAGCGCCGCTGCGGCAGAGCCAGCTGCCTGCAGCACGCTCTCATCCAACCCGTCCAATGCATTGCCCATCTGTAACGATGCTTCACGCAGGGCATCAGCGGTGTCCTTCACGTAGCCCTGCATCGGGGCCAGGGCGTAAGCACCGGCCGCATTCGTGAGGCCTTGATAGTTGGGAGCGATCGACATCGCCGTGTCGCTGGCAATATTCGTGACCTCGTACCAGTTACCATCTGGACCTTGAAAAGCATCCCCTACTCGACCATTAGCGATAAACGCGGTGCTGGTGCCGATCACTGCATTCGAATTTTGGGCGACAGAGACCGTTCCTGACTTGTACCAGGGCATTAAATATCTCCAGAAATTTGATCAGGCCAGCAACTTGGCGCAGAGAAATGGCCTGTGGCCTTGATCGGTCCAGGCGTTTGTCGCGAGGCTATACATCAGGATGCGACCATTGGCGTAGTCCACGCCCAGCGCGCACCCGCCACCGGTGGAGGCGTTGTGGCAGTTCATGGCGAATGGGTTCAAAGAAATGAACTCATCAGCCCCCAGTGACTTGCCGATGCCCCAGATGTAACGACGACCGACTGTAAGTACCTCGTCGCCCAGATATGTCCAGTTGCCGGCGGCGAAAGTGACCACCACAGCCGGCGCCCCACTGTCGTACACCAGCTCACCGCCCGGCCCCCACAGACGCATTCCGTACGCGGCAGTCCCCATCGATGCCCATGCGGCGACGAAATACTGACCACTCAAAGTGGCCGTCACGACCGAAGCCTTCATTGAAAAGCCGGTCCAGTTGCCGGGGCCGCCAGTGAACCAGATGGATATCGGCACCTGGATTCCTCCCGGATCCGGCCGGATAAACACAATCGGTGGGTCCTGACTGGTGATAGGCCTGGCGAAAACCCCCGAAGCATCGGTGCTGCCTGCATACGACCCCTTCGTCAGCATGCACAACCGCGGCATCTCTGAGTCGATTTGGACAAACGAGTTGTCGTTGATGCTCTGGAATCCGTAGCTCATGTTGCAAACCTGATGGCGTAGCCTTTGGCGACAATCCTTGTTTGGGTGACACCGGCGGCAGCTGAGGGATTTTTCGCGAGAACCGTTACCTGTCCTGCGGCGGTGGTGACGTAGGGATACGACTTGGTGTTTCCCAAGCCGTCGTTCTCAGCCGATTGCACATCCTGTGCCCTTGTAGGAATGATCATGAAAACGCAATTGGCAGGGTTGAAGCCCGGGATGCTGAGCGTGTAGCTGGGCACGCCCCCACTGAAGTCGATCACGCCCTGCCAGAGCACCTGGTAGGTGAAGGAGTTGGTGTCCATGGCGAGCTGACCGCTCTCGTTAAAGACACGCAAGCCAAATAGAGCCATTGATTACCCCAGGTAGCCGAGACGGACACGCAGCACGTTGTTGGCGTCGTAGACCGACACGTTCAGCGAGTTGATCACCAGCCGCCCCTGCCCCGGGACGATGCCGTTGATCTCCAGCGTTCCGTCTTTGTTGAGAATCCAGCCCTGCTGGCCTGGGATGTAGTTCGTCGAACTGATGTAGCTGCCGATCTTGGCGTTGGTGATCGTGCCGTCGGCGATGAAGGCCGAGTTCATGAACACCTGACCGCCTTGCACTGCAAACGGGACCGAGATGGCTCCGCCGGCTATGGTGTTGACGATCGCGAAACGGTCCGCGCTCACTAGAAACTGGCTTTGGAAAACCCCGCCGACGTTCTCGATGCCCAGGCCAATGCCGGCGGCGACATACTGCCCGTTCGCCGTGACCGACATTTTAACGGACCACATAGTGCTAAGGTTTCCGTCAAGGTCAGCGAACGCTTCAGCGGTCTCCTGAATGGCAGAGGTGTTTTCACCAACGGTCGCCGTCAACTGCGTGATCTTTGTAGTGGTGGCTTCCTCGTTCGTCGCGACGACCTGCTCGAGCTCGGTGAGGTTGGCCGAGTTTTCTCCGACCTCAGCGTCCAGTGTGGTGAGTCTCTCCGTAAGAGCGCTGTTTTGCGACGTTCGGACCTTTACCTCTTGCGCGAAACTTGAGGTAGCGTTCCAACCGCGCAGTGCGTCGATGGCATCGCCCTCCCCGTCATCCTCCCGATAGGCCGAACGCAATGCCTGGAGGCTGGTCGCTTGCGCAGTTACGACACCGTCGAGCTCGGTGATCTCTGCGGTGTGAGTGGCTACTTGCTCGGCCAACCCATTCGCGGTTTCGAGAAGATCGCCGACATCAGCCCAATACGCCGTGTTCGGTGGTGGGGTATCGACCGGGACGTCTTGCACAGCCTGGTAAATGTGCCCTCCCTCGACAATTAGAGTCCCTTTGGCGTACGGCAAATCAGGGTCGTATCCCTTCAGCCCGTCGAGTGAGTCAATTTGATCCTGAAGGCCGGGAATTTTGTCGATTTCGTCAAGTATGTCCTGGCCAAGCTCCGTACGACCAATCTCGCCGGCGATCATTTCCAGGATCGCCGCCGCATCTGCGCTTGACTGTCCTTGCACGCCAATGCCAACCGGGTACCAAGGACCTATGTTACCGATCCTATCCACCAAGCGCGCCCAGAAGTAGAAGGTCACGCCAGCTCGAAGACCGAGCATCGAGAAGTCGCTTTGCGGGTACGACAGGTCTGTCAGCTTGGTGGCCGCCTCCAGGCTGGTCGACGGCCCATACCAGATTTCTGTGCGCTGGGTGTCTTCGGCGCCCGCCGGGAAGCCCCACTTCAGGTAGATGCCGAACAGCAGCGGCGAGGCCGTGAGATACGACACCGCCGGCGGCAACCCCTGCTTGCCGCTCAGGTTGGTCAGGATCGAGTTGCGCCAGATCGACGAAATGTCGAAGGCACTCACCGCGCGGACGCGGGCCACGTAGGCGCCGGCATAAATGCCGACCACGTCGACGCTGGTACCGCCGGTGCGCTGCAGCTTGATCCAGTTGCCGCTGTCCTTGCGCCATTCCACGTCATAACCCACGGCGCCGTTCACTGCGGGCCAGGTGATGGTCATGGTGGCGACGGCGATGCCCTGGGACACAACCGAGTTTGCAGTGAGGGTGACGCTCGCCGGCGCCGGTACCACGGTGATCGGAATGACGCTGATCGGGCGCTCTTCCAGCCGAGCGCCAGTGTCAATGTGCGCGAACTTGCTGGGGTCGAACTGCAGCGCGCTGATCTCGAAGTCGCCTTCGGCGGTGCGCTTGGTCCGCAGCACGCGATACAGCGGGATCGCCAGATCATCGGCGTCGAGCGCCCATTGCAGCTGCGGGAGCGGCGGCTCGCTGTAGGCCACGGTCACGGTCAGCGCCCGGCCGCTCACACTCTGCACGGTGCGCCCTTCGGCACGTCCGCCTGGCAGGTTGATGATCAGTCGGTCGCCGGCCTTGGCCTGGGTGTCACGGTCCAATGTCACCACGCGGCCGGCGGCCGCCGAGATACGCCCACCGACCTCCCGCCCCGCCAGCAGCGAGTCTGCCACCGGGATGATGTGGCCGGGCAGCGGGATCACGCCCTCCATGCCGGTCTTGAACGAAACGGTGCGGTCCTGGTTGTTGCTGAGGATTGCCCATTTGCCGCGGCGCTGGGCCTCTGAGGCGCGGGTGCAGCCAATGGCGCTCAACTCGGTGGGACGGTCGCCGTAGCGGCGTTGCAGATCCAGATCGGCAAACGGAATCACGTCGGTGTCGTAGTTGTTCGCCGGGTTGTCGTAGCTGACCAGCGCACGGGTGTAACGGGTTTTCGCCGACGCACTGCCGTAGGAAAACTTGCCGTCGACGACGTTGGCCCGGGTGAACACGTAGTCGAAGTCCTGCGCGCGCGGCATGTCGGCCTGCATCACCAGCTGGCCCTGCGCCCAGTAGGTCATGCCACGGTAAATGCCGGCGATGTCGCGCAGCAGCGACCACGCGTCGGCCTTGCCCTGCAGGTTCATGTCACAGAGAAAGCGCGGCTCTACACCACCAAGCCCGTTAGGCACCATCTGGTCGCAGTACTGGGCAATCCGGTAGAGCTCCCACTTGTCGACCATGAACGGCTTGATGCGCTTGCCAAGGCCGAAGCGGTCTTCGGTGCACACACCATAGGTGACCCATGCAGGGTTGTTGGTCCAGGCCGACTTCATCGAGCCGTCCCACGTCCCGGTGTAGGTACGCTGGATCGGGTCGTAGTTGCTCGGCACCATCCAGCGCCGAGCCCTGCACCGCACAGTCACTGCCGGAATGTTGGAGAACTGCTCGGCGTCGAACTCGATGTAAAGCAGCGCGGTGTTCGGGTACCGCAGCTTGGCATCGATCACCTCGGTGATACCGGCAATCAGCATGGTGTCAGCGATCTTGTTGCTGTTCTGGTTCGGCGTCAGGCGGCGGACGCGGACTTGCCAGCCCGTGGTGGCGTCTGGCAGATCAATTCGCCGGGAGCGCTCGTAGCGCGTGGTGGTCTTGCCGTCGACGGCGTCGGGGTATACCTGCTGGTACGCTCCGCCGTCGGTGGCCAGGTCGATCGCATAATCAATCCGGTAGCCGACGACGTTTCCCTCATCATCTTGTCGCTGCAGCGCTGGCCAGGCGAAGCGAATGCGCACGGCCGAAAGCTGAGTGTTGGTGATCGAGCGAACCCACGGCGCATCGTTGCGCAACTCGACGTTCAGCGAGGTTTCGTTCTCGACCGCAGGAATGCCGGGGATGTAGGTCTGATCAACCGAGCCCGGGCGCCAGTCCCATTTCACGTTCGGGAAGTTGACGTTGCCACTGGCGTCACGGATCGGAGTGTTGTCCAGGTAGATGTCGTAATCGGTCGGGACTTCGTCGAATTCGCCCTCGCCAACGGCTATCAGCAGCTTGGCCAGGTTGGTCGAGCGGAGGTTGTCGCTGGCCTCGGTCGGCGACTTTGGCTTGCTTTCGCCGCCCTTCGCCCCGTGGATGTCGATCATCTGTGCTGCGCCCATGCTTTCCTCCAGGCGAAAAAAAACCGCCTCATGGGCGGCCTGCTTGCTGCGTGCGGATTACGTTTTGTCTTCGGCATAGATCGATGCGGAAATGATCATGCCGCCCCAGCGCCGATCGCCAATGCAGATCGGGACTGGATTGCCGCTGGCGGTGGTGTTTTTGGCGCTGCCGAAAGCGTAAGACGGAGCGTTTTCTGGGGATGAGCTCTGCTTCAGGCCAGAGGCTTGGGGGCTGAGCATTTGAATTACGCCACCGATTACCATTGCGGCGCCTATCTGATACAGGAACGGTGAGGCTGCAGCGAAAGGCGTGAAAGACAGCACGAATGCTGCTGCGATAAGAACCGTTCCGATAATTGTTTGCAGGCCACCGGCGCGCTTGCTGCCCGAAACTACAGGCACGATTCGGACTTCACGTGCCCCACCGAGGTCAAGGCCACTTATCCCAATGTTTTTGCGATTTCGAAAAATCGCGAATGTCATCCCTAGCCGTTCAAGCCTTTTTATTTCTTCGGCAAAACCCTCAACCGTGGCATTCAGTGCGCGAAGAACTTCAGATCCCGATCCACCATCAAGCAAAAATGGTTTGCTGCGGAAAAACCTCTTGGCCAGCGATCCGGACAACATGACCTTCGTTGTCGGAGTGTAGTGAGCAGATGAAGCCATGATTTCCTCCGGCCAATAAAAAACCGCCCGAAGGCGGCCAGTTTCAAAGCGTTGTGGGGAGTATGTCTACCTGCCCATCACCGCTGGTAAACACTCTGTATTTTTTGACCGCTCCGTCTTTTACGATCGCCTCGCGCTCAACACGGTCCGCTCCCATAGAGCAGATACCCGAGCCGGTATAGGCCGCTCCCAACGACACCGAATCCGGCGGTAGATAGAAGGATACCTTTTGCCCCGGGTCGAGCTTGGCCGCCTGCTTGCCGTCAATGAAAACGGCCATAGAACAAAGACTGCCAGTGTGTCCAGAGTCGCGAATCACTTGGAGAGTGCCATAGGCTCCAGACGGCTTGCTTTGGAACGCCAGCACTTGGCTCGACGGCGCTTGGCGCGCCTGACCTGAAGGTGTTGGCGACGTCGCGCACCCCCCCAGCAACATCGCCGCAACCGCTCCTACGATCAATTTCATGCACGTCACTCCTGTGGAAAGGGTGAACGATATCACTGGCGCAGGCGGAAATGAAAAAGCCCGGAACTGAGCCGGGCTACTGGGAATCAGCCTGACACTTTCAGCGTCAGCACACCCATCAGATTTTCCTTGATCGCCTCAACGACAGTTGAGAATTGGCCGTCCGCAACGTCTTTCGATGTGTTGAAGACGGTTTCGTTATCTGCGCCAGCAAGTGTGACAACAATGACTTCATTGTTAGCGAACAAAGTTACGCGCTGGAAATAAAAAGCCTTCGACACATCCTTCGAGCTTTCTTCCAAAGCAATGCGTATCGCGAAGTTATAACGAAGATCCTCTCCTTGGAACTCCATCGGATGAACACGCTTGAACTCACCACTTTCGATCGATCCGATGTCGACATAGTGGAAGAGCTTGCCAGTCTCGTCCGTCCAGGATTGAGACGGCAACTCTAACGATATCTCAAGATCTTTCAGCAGCTGGTACGCCGCCTTCCGCAAGTGCTCCCAATACTCATCCTGCTCGCGCCGGAACTCGATGAATCGTTGGGTGATATCGCTGTATTTCAACATCTGGACATTCCTTCGCTCGAGTGGAGCCAGCATTCTAGCATCACTCCTCAAACAGCCTGTACGAATCCCCAGTAACGCATCGCCACTCTCCGTAGTAGCCTCCTGCCTTCACGCAACGGATAACCCCAGTCCTTTGCCTGCAAGCCCAAGGACTGGGATTGCGCCAATTTCGGCGCGTTTATGACCTAGGAGGTCAAAGTGGCATACGAAATAAAACCATTTGAAAATGGCGTGTTAATGGCGCTGGCATCGCTGACATATGCACTCAAAAAATCACCAGGGTTTGATTCCTCTGCCCTGGATGCAGCGGCAAAATTTTTTACTGAAGTTCCAGCTCGGGGATGCAGCGACGGGGATGACTTTGACGCTTATGAGTGGCCTCTAAGTGTCGTTCAGAGAAGCGTAGCTGATATCGAAAAATTGCTGGAAAACAAAGGAAACTAGCCTTTAGTTAGCCGCCAGACCGGTTCGCCACTGGCGGTTTTTGCTGCTGACTCGATTACACTTTTCATATTTTTCTCCTGCGGACCTGCCGCGTCATTCTGATTGTTTTGCGTCTTTGTGCCTGAGGATCAGGCGTGTCCGGTCAAGCCACGGCCCACCGAACACGATCGCCTCTGACGGCCTGCCATACAGGTGGTGCAGCAGGAAAGGGCCAGGGCCAAAGGTGGTTGAGTCCTCTCCTGGTAGCGCCGGATCGACGCCGAGGAAGATGCCGGCATGGTTCGGGTAAACCGTTCTGCCAACTTCCATCACGATCATGTCGCCGCGCTGCGGCTGGTCAACCCGGTAAAAGCCGGCGGCCTCGTAGTTCGCCTCGTACAGACTGGTGTTGTCTTTGCTCTCCCACCAGCCGTCGGCGCGCTTGAAGGCCTCGAACTCCAGCCCCCACTCGCGCTTATACCAATCGGCGCAGACCTGCCAGCAGTCCCAAGCACCGTGAACGAATGGACGCTTCAACAGCGGGACGTCACCGGCGGGTATGATCGTGCGCAGATCGCCCTCCGGCCAGCTGAGGATGTGCCAAGGCAACTCGGTCGCCTCGCACATTGCCATGTCACGTGGCGACGGGCGGCTGGTGGCGTCCGGGTGCGAGTGAACGATGCCGATCACTTCTCCAATGTCTTCAGCCGCGGTGTACTGCTCCGGGTCGATCCGGAACTCCTCGTTCGGCTCGCTGGCAATGTTTCGGCAGGGGTAATACTGCTGCTTGCGACCGATGCCCAGTAGCAGGCCGCAGCATTCTTTCGGGTACTCAGTGGCCGCGTGCGCCTGGATCGCACTCAATATGTGCTTGCGCATGGTCAACTCCGGGCGATCAGGGAAACTGCGGGGAATCCGCCGAACGGCAGCGGATTACCCTCACCGAAGCGCGGAATACAGCCACGGCCCAGCGTGGCGTCACACTCGTCGAGCTCAGGGTTATCGGTGGCCACGCCGTCTTTCGTGACGTAGCCCCCGGTGTAGCCGCAACTCGGCCCCCGGTACCCGCCGGTGAGGCACCAGTGGCACAGGGTTGTGGCCTGCCGGCCTACGGATTCGCCGCCCACATCGCCCGGGCTTGCAAGCTCCCAACTCACCGTCTCCCCGTCCTCGTTCGTCTTCTGGTCGATATACCAGACCTCGATCGTTTCTTGGGTTGGGTCCGCTGTCGGGTTACCGGCAGGAAAATTCACCGCGTCCAGGTAACTGCCCAGCGTATGGCGCATCGTCAGTTGGAAATCCGCCAGGTCCTGAAACGCCAGGCATAGCGCTGTGATTCGGCCATTGACGTTACCGACCGATAGGGTGGGCCGTACTGCTGTGCCGTCGCCGTTGGCCTCGATACCGTCGATCTGCATCGGCCAGGCGCTGTATTCGTTGCCCTGCCAGTAAATCGCTTTCGCTGGTAACTGGTCGGCATCGTCACCGGCAGCGATCAGCTCTGCAGGCGTGTGCGGTATCGCGTGCCCGTGGAAGCGCAGAACGTCCGCCCCGTAGTCCGTGCCGTCCAATTCAAAGAGCAGCACCTCACTGCCAGGCTCAAGCACCTGGATGTCACTGATCAGCGGCATGGTTGATCCTAAGGTTGAAAGGCACGGTCAAACGTCGCCGTAAGCTTGAAGACCCCACCTCCCGCAGGCGTAGGTGAGGGATTTTTGCAGGTGAACAATCCGAGCTGGCCGAGTGGCGTTGTCCAGAGAAACGCCTTTGCTCCGGCGTGCCGGTCGAGAAACTCCATTATCTCCAGCACCTTCGCCTTCTGGCCGGTGAAGGTGACTGGGTAGGAGTCCTCTTTGTTGTTTGGTCCGTCGCCAGAGACCTGCGCGTAGCCGCCACCAAACTTCGATGTCCGCACCCTATAGGTAATCTCTGGCGAACTACCTCGCTCTGTTGGCCAGATAAACGTTTCGATTGCCATCAGGTCCTCCCATTTGCGTTACGGAAACTGATACCGCCCGCGCGCCAAGATTCGGCAAGGGCCTTTTCAGCAGCCGCCTTCATTTGCGTTTGGAGATTCTTCGCCAGCGCTTGTTGATCGAGTTGCATCCCTTCTGAACTTCGATCCAGGGTGGTAACGCTAACCGGCGCATTAATGGTGATTCCACCCTGGCCTCCACCGCCGCTCATAGCTGCAACGTTGGCTCCAGACGTGAGCGGAGTAACGCTGCCGCCATTCGCGCCGGTCATGAGGAACGACCGGCCGCCCTCGTTGTAAAGCTCTGGCCCGAGTTCGTTGACCTGGTACAGAGAGTTGGCCGCGACTGGGCCACCAGCAGCGCGATAACCGGAGAAATCGACGTTGGAATATCCGGCTTGCGATGCGCCGAGGTTCGACGACTCCGCGCCGGCTGATCCAGCAGCCAGCCCGTTACCTGAGCCCGCTGCGAAGTAGCTGGTTGCAGCCCCCACCAGACTGCCGAGCAGTGCAGAACTGGCTTGTCGCGTGGCAATGCGCGCCATGTCCGCCAGGATCGACTTCGTGAAGTCCGCAAACGACAGCTTCCCGGTAATGGCGAAGTTGACGATCGCGTCTTCCATGGAGCTGAAGGCGTTGGTGAACAGGCTCTTCGTTTGCCCCGCAACGTCCCGCGCTGACTCCAAGTAGTTCTGCCACGCCGACGATGCGCCAGCGCTCCAGTCGCCCTGGGCGGCGGTCATGTCGTCGTAGTTGGCCCGCACAGTGTCGTGCAGATCCTGTTGGGTAGCCTTCAGCGCTGCCAGTTTCTGGTTGTACTCGTCGAGGCTCATACCGCGCGAGCCGTCGCCGTATTGGTTGGCCAGTTCCAGCCGCTGTTGGTTAAAGCGGTCGTCGATCCCGTTCTGCTGATCGGTCAGCGCGCGCTGCCGGTCACCTTGGCCGAGGCCTGATGCCGCCCGCAATCCCTGCTGCCGAAGTGTGTCGACCTGTTGCTGCAGAGCGCTGGTGTACGTATTGACCGCCAGCGTCTGTTTGCGTAGGCGGCCCTCTTCGTTTGTGGCGATGATCGACAATTCACTGCCGCTGTCCTGTTGCGCCTTGACCATGGCGCTGCGGGCATCGGCAATCTTCTGATCGATCTGGATGACCTGAGCCGCGGTCGTGCCCTTCTTGGTCTTGGCTGCTTCGAGCGAATCGATCTCCGACTGATAGCTTTGGGCGACCTCATTAGCCTCCTGCTGCAACAGACTGACGCGTTGCTCGGTGTAACTGGCCTGAGAGATCACCCCAGCGCGCTGGGAGGCTTCAAGCTCCTTGTCCGCGTTTTTGTAATAGGCCAGGGTTTCGGCCAATACGTTCTTCGCGCTGTTGAAGCCGGACAGATCGACGCTGCCGGCGGCAGCCTTGGGATCCTTGAACTTGTCGTTTAGGTTCGCCATGTTCTTGGCGACTGCCGCTGGGTCCAGCCGAGAGTCTTTCGGATCGACCTTCCGGATATCGTCCAGGCTTTTCTTGTAGTCCTTGATCGCCTCGGCGCGCTTTTGCTCATTGGTCAGCGAAGACTTGGTGAGAGCATCAACTTTCGACATCGCGGAAACAGCGTCTTGCTGAGCCTTAGCCGTGTCGGCGTCATACTTCGCAATGTCAGCGCTTGCGTCCCGCTTGTCCTTCAGGAAGCTCAGCTCATCCGTGATCGCCGTGATGCGGTCTTTCGCATCGCCATCCTCGTATCCGGTACCGACCGTCGATTGCAGATACGCCAGCTTTTGAGTGAGCTCGGCGACTCGCAATTGCTCGTCTTGTTCGCGACCGACATTCTTCAGTGCATCAAAAGTTTTCGCTGTTTCGCCGCGAATTGCAGCCCAGGCCTTTTCAACAATTCCGAGATTCTGAGTGATCTCCCCTGCTCGACCTTTAACGGTTTCGGCATAAATGTCGGTGAGGAGTTTGGTCGCTCCTACCTCATCACCCTGCTCTTTCAGGGCAACGATCTGCGAGTACACGGAGGCAGTCAGGAAGTGATACTGATCATTCAGCAACTTCGCCGCCGCAACCGGATCGTCAGCGATCTTCACGAACTCGGCGACAGTGGCATCCACCGACTTGCCGGTTGCCTTCTCCATCGCCAGGGCTGCTTCGGAGATTTCTACGAAACTGCCGCTCGCCAGCTTGCCGTTACCAGCCAGGGTAGCCAGAACTTCAGCCGCTGCGCCGGTCGTGCCAACGGTTGCGCTGATCTGCCGCGCCATCTCGGCGAGTTGGGTGGCATTGGTGCCGGCGTAATTACCGGTCAATACCAGAGACTTGTTGTACTCCTGAGCCTCCTTGCTGCCTTGGTAATAGGCGTTGGCGAGAGTGGCGAGCGCGCCGGCGGCCAATGCAATCGGCACGACGACCGCCGCAAAGCCTATCGCCGCGCTACCGGCTCCAGCGCCCAATTGAGCCACGGCTCGAACGCCGCTGCCCCAGTCACCAGACGAAAGCGCATTACCGAGTTGAACGACGTTTTCCTGCGCCTGGCGGGTGCCGAGCTTCAGCCTGTCAAATCCGGTAGCGGTTTTCTCCAGCGCTGCATAGTTGCCATCGATCTTGCTGAGCGCCGAGTTGTACTGGTCCTGGCTGATCCGGCCGGCATCCAGATGCTTGCCCAGGTCCTCGACCTGTTTGTCCAGCTTGGCCAGCGCCGCCTTCGCCGGGTCGATTGCGCCCAGCAGGCTGTTCAGCGCTTTTTGTTCATCCAGCGTCGACTTCGCCAGCGCCGCTTGCTGCTTGTCCAGTTGCGCGGTGATCTTGGTGAACTCGGCCTCACCGTACGCACCGGTTTTGGTCAGCTTCGCCAGGTTCTCGCGCTGCTTGGCCAGTTCCTGCGTGGTGGTCGCGCCTTTCGACAGTGACTTTTCCAGCGCCTGCATTTCGTTCATCAGGCCGACGGCGGACTGCTCAGCGCGATCACCAGCCTTGGTCAGCTTGTCGAGATCGGTCGCAGCGTTGGCGGCATCAGCCGAATCGACCTTGATGCCGAGTTCTGCAATGTTCATCGACTCACCTTGAATAAGTGCCCGTTTTCACGGGCTGTTGTCGCGGGCTTCCGCCATAACAGAGAGGGCTTCCGTTTCCATCGCACGGATATCGTGGAAGACGCCGGGGCAATCCTTCGCCGGGATGCCGACGAGCTTCATCACATTAGGCAGAACGCCATAATCGAGCCCGGTAGCGCCGCATGCGCCAGTGCGCCACTGGGTGCCCATCGCATCCATGACGAGAAAGGATGGCCAGTTGTCTGGCCAGACTTCGACGATTTCGTCGTAGTCCTCCGGCGAGAAGCCGAACAAGGCCATCTGCTCCGCCGATCCTTCGGACTCATAGAGCGCACGGGCGGCGGCGGTCAGTTTCCCAGGCGGGCCTTGCCGAAGGCTTCGCTGTAGGCCTTCACCACGGCATCCGATACGCCGATGCAGCTCTTCACCAGGGCAGTGATGGATTCATCGCTGAGCTTGTCGGTAAAGCCCCAGGACACGACCAGGTCCTTGATCTGGTCGACGCCCTGCTCAACCTCTGCGGCGGTAATTTCAGAAAGCGTCGGCTCAGTCCCCTTGAAGCGCTCACCGATGGCTTCTGCCCTTTCTTTCCAGGTGTCGAACAGTTCAGCCAGAGCCGTGCGGTCACGGTATTTGAACGTGAACGGCACCATTGCCGGCTTGCCGCCAACTTGGGGGATCGCCACATCGACGGTGAACGTCGGCTTCGGCGCAATGGAAAACTTCGGCATGGGAACCCCTTAGGCGTTGTAGCGGGTTGGGCGGGAGGCGAACGAAAGAGTGATGGTCCGCGTCATGATGTTGTTGCGGCTCAACGTCGGGGTCGCGGTGATCGACACATAGACGTAGTAGTAGATCGTTGCGCCGCCCGGGAGATTTGCGCGGATCAGGCGCGGCTCTTTGTCTTCGTCGGCCGCTTCAACGAGTGCGACGTATGCCTGGGATGGATCATCCGCTACCGGCAGGGTCATGCTGCTGGCCGATTTCGTGGTCGGCAGCTGACGGTCATCGTCGTCTTCGAGGAAACCGTAGGTAAGGAACTGCTGCTCGCCGCCGTTCGCCGCTGGCTCGGTGATTTGCGAGATCTGCGTCCAGCCCGAAGCCTCGCGAACCTTGCCGGCGCCGGAGCCAGCCGGGTAATTCTTCACGCTGGTGGTATCGATGCCTTCCGCCGCGAACTCGCCGGTGTCGGAGTCGATGACGCGCGCCGGGCGGCCGTTCAGCTTCGCCCAGGCCGATTCGATGACGATCACGTCGCCATCGGTCAGACCGTGCGCGGCTGCGGTGAGCACCGCCGGTTTGGCGTTGCTGATGGCGGTGAACGATTTCGCAAGGCTGAGGGTGGCCGCGATCTCGAAGGTAGTGCCGTTGGGAATCTTGACGCTCATGGGGTTTCCTCTTTGCAGAAATGACAAAACCCGCTCGATAGCGGGTTCCGTGTTGCCCAACGGGCGGGTTTAGTTGGTGTCGGCTCGGTACTGGAACGACACAGGTACAGTAAAGTTGGTGTCGTCGGGAATGCCGGGGCCTGGGTCTACCGGGCTCATGGTCACCACGGTGAGCGCACCCTTCGTGATTCGTTCGTACAGAGGGAACAACGCGGCAATTTGGTCGGCGATCGCGCCAGCCGCGCCGCGGAACTTGCCGGAGGGTGTCACGATGCTTACCTGAAACACTCCAGTGAACAGCTTGTGGTCACCTGCGAGCGTGTTGCTCGCGGTGTCAGCTGGCAGCGTGAAAGCCTTCAGGTAAGTAGCGCCATTCACCGAAGCGTAGGCTTCGTTCTCTACGACGACCTTTAGCGGCACCGGCAGCGCCTTCGCCCAATTGATTATTCTGGTCTCGTAAATCGAGGCAATGATGTTGTGGCTCATACCTGATTGTTCCTGATGGCCTCCAGCACGATCTGCTGGAAGCGGGCCACGGTGATGCGGACCATGCCGCCGGGCGCCTGGGTCGAATGGCCGAACTCCAGCGGAATCGCGTACGGCAGATTGTTGATGAGGTAGGCAGTCTGCCCAGCAGTGAAGTCGCTCACGGCTGAAACCAACGCGGCAATCGTCTCGTCTCCACCCGGGTCAACCTTGTCAAACGTGACGTTCTCAACGACATCAATCGAAAGGTGCCAGTTGGCCCGGAAACGCCCACCGACATAGCCTTCTGGTGCAACGATATCCATCCCGTCGTTCAGCTTGCGGCCTGGCTTGAGTCGACCCGCTTTCGTCAGGTTGTCCGGATCGCTGCGCAGGCTGCTGTTGTGATCGTCAACGGCCTTGTTGTACTGGCGGGCCACGGTGTTCTGCGCCCAGATCTGCGGGTTACCCACCGGCGACATGCGGATGACGCTACTGCCGACCTCAATGATGATTTCGCGCAGGCTGCCGTCGATGGCTTCGGTGGCCTGGGCTGCGAACTCGGCAAGGCTCAGGGCGAAGCTGCCGGATTGTCCGGCGCCGGCCCGGCTCACGATCGCACCTGCAGCTCGTACAGAATCGGTGTACCGGCGGGGTTGATCTCTTTCAGCGGCGGTACGATTGACCAGGTGCGGCCTTGAACGATGATTTTGTGCAACAGGTCGGGCGCCCACTCGAGCCCCTGCGCGGCGATCTTGAGCTTCTTGTCGCCCTGCTTTATCAGGCTGTTGTTCTGGAATTCTTGGCCTGTGAAGTCGAGCAGGATGCCTTGGGCCGTCTGCTCAGTGATGGTGTCGGGCGGTGCGGTACCAGTTTCCGGGTCGTACTCGCCGACAGTCGTTGCGCGGATAGTCACGGGCTGGCCGAACTCTGTGATCATATCCAGAGCCATCACGGCCATTTCGTTGTAGAAGGTGGCCATGATGGTCTCCGGATTTTTATGCGTCGGGGTCTCTCAGCCTGCGTTGCAAGAGAAGAGCATCTGCAGCTTCGGCTGCCTTCTTGGCTGCATTATTTGGACTGGCTGTAATACCTCCAAGCGCTGCTGCTGCATACGAATCCCACGCAAGTAGCTCATCTTCGGTGAGGGTGCCCAGCTCTTCATTGATCATGAATCAACTCCTGTTTATGAGGAGCTGATTCAACACTAAGCACGAACAGCAAACAACCCACGCTTCTGCAGGTAATCGGCGAACTGCGTTGCACTCGGCCGGTCCGGCGCCGCCGGCAACAGGCGTCCACTGGTGTTAGGGATAGTCGCGTACTCGCGCGTCACTGCCCCTTCCACACGCTCCAGGGTGACTGCGCCTTTACGCTTCTCGACCGGGTCGATGTCGTCCTGATGAATCTCGGCAGCCAGCGCCATCTGCCCATATTGGATGCGCGCGGGCAGGTAGTTGTCGGGCTTGATCTCGCAATCCAGTTCAACACCACGACGCGGCCAAGATAGTGCCTGCTCGCTGTTGGTTTTGCGCCCCTTCCAAGTCTTGCCATCCATAGCCAAGGCGGCCCGACGCAGCAGCGCTTCTTGCGCAGGCACCTCCGCGGGGATGACTAGGCCGAACTTCACGGCATACATACCCAGGTCATCGGCAGACGCGTAGCTTTCGGCGTCTGGCTTCCCGGTGCCGTCCTCAATGATCAGAGTCATGAATCAGCTCGCTGTATGGGTTGGAGTCGGGTGCCGAATACCCTGGCACCCGAATGATTACGCCTTTGGCAGATCAGCTACTGCCTTTTCCAGCGATTCTACCGAAGCATTCGCTCGATATTGCACATTGGCGGCGTCGAGTTGCGCTTTGAGTGCAGTGATCTTCTCGGCGTTGTCGACCGGCTGCTCCGCTGCCGCCTTCAGGCGCGCGATTTCAGCCCGGAGCAATTCAGCCTCACCCGCCAGCTTGTCGCGCTGATCGGTAAGGGAGATGACACCCTCGTGGATGGCTTTCAACGCATCGAACAGGCGGATCGGCAGCTCGCCGGCGCCCGGGTGTTCCAACGGCGCAAGGCCTTCAGCAGCGTCGATCAGCAGCACGATTCCGTCGCGTTCGGCGTTCAACTTGTCGATCAGCTCCTGCAGCGCACCGTGATTACCTTTATCGGCGAGCACCAGCGCCGGTGCCGATTCAAACTGCCGCACCGTCACCTCCGGCACATCATCGGCCTCTCCTTCGCGACTTTCAGTGATGTTCGCATCGATGATTCGCAGGCCGTGTGCCTTTGCCAGCGCCTTCACGTCTTCCCGGTACTGGTGAAACGGTCCGGGCAGATACCAGATTTTGTTGCTCATGATTGCATCTCCGCCAAGCCGGGCACACGTCCCGGCTTGGACATCATGGGGTTACTTGGAGGCGTCACCGATCAGAGCCACACCGGCGGTGTGCTTGATGCTGGTGGCGGTCTTGTCCCAGTTGGTACCGGTTGCCAGTTCGGCGTCGGTTGGCGACTTGCCGCCGGTGGTGGTGTCCCAGGTGTAGCCCTTCAGGCCCAGGCCGAAGGTGTAGTCGGTCTGGAGCGTGGTTTCGATACGCTCCTTGCCGTTGGTGGTCTGGACATTGCTGATGATGTCGCGACCGTCGTGCACCAGCGCCGCGCCCTGCACCAAGGACAGGATGATCTCCTTGTTCGGGGTGCCGGACTGCATCAGCGCCGGCGCGTCCGTCACAACCGAGATTTTGCCGAGGATGTCCACGACGCGAACGTTGCCCGCCTGGAACAGTTGCTGCTGGTTTGCCAGGTTCTGACCAACCAATTTGTGGTAGCTGGTGCCCTGCATCACCTGGGTGACCAGGTTCTGGCTCGCGTCGCCGAACTTCGCATGGGCGTTGTTCAGGCCGGCGTAGGTGATGCCGGCGGTAGCCGACACGTCGTTGACAGCGGCGGCCTGGGCGGTAATCGCGGCGACCAGTGCAGCGATTGCAGTGTTGAGCTGATCCTTGAGCAGGATCTCCGCGAACGCGCGGCTCGCCACTTCGACGCCCTGCGCGGTGGGGCGCTCCAGCCAGGTCATCTGCGATGGCTCGTAGCGGATCGGACCGAAGCCGCCGGCTACCTTCACCGAAGTGTTCTTCAGCTCGGTCAGGTCGGTCGCTGCGACAGTAGCGTTTGCGCTGTAGCGATCCACGCGGCGCTGGGCAGCGGCCAGGGTCTGGAAGAACGACTCTTGAAGGAAGTCGCCTGTGAAGCCATCCGGCGAAAGCACGATTGCACCGCGGCTTGCGGCGTTGAAAGCGGCGAGATACTGGTCCAGCGTCTCGAGAGTCGCCGGCATGATGTATTCGTTGAAGACCTGCATTTGCGACAGGGACATGAGTTATTCCTTACGATTGAGGGAGATCCGGGAACCGGCTCGCGATTGCGGCCGTGCGTTCCTCTTTGGTGCCGCCGATTTTTCCTTTTGCGGCCCCGCCGCCACCTCCAGCACCAGCAGCCCCGCCGCCCGATGCCTTGCTACCCGCGATCAACGGCGCGAACGCCGTGTCGTTTGCGAATTCTGCTTTCAGCTCATCCAGCGTTGCCGCCGAGAGCTTGCCCTGCGGGTCGAGTACAACCACCACAGGCTTCCCGTCGCGCTGCTCGACACCAAGGCGGCGTTCGATGTGCGGCAACAGGGCTTTGGCGCTGCCTGGAATTGCCAAGGCAGACGCGATATCAGTAGCGGTACGGCCGACAGTCAGATCCCGGATCTGCCCGCTCAGCGCGGCGCGCTCCTGCTCCAGCGTGCCGTTCAGCTCAGCTTCGCGGCGGTTGTATTTTTCGGACCAGGACTTTTCGAGCTCTTCGACGTTTCCAGATTTGCGAGCGGCTTCTTCACGCTCCAGGCGTGCAGCTTCTTCAGCCTCACGCGCTTTCTTCTCGGCCAGCTTCTTCTCGCCGAGCAATTCATCAACTTTGGCCTTCAGGCCAGATACGTCTTCTTGCTGCGGCAAACCTTCAATGCCGAGTACGAATTTGCCGTCCTTCTCGGTGTAAAGAGCGCGCACGGCTTCATCTACCCCTTCCAGGGTATCCAGTTGGAATTTCAGCATTGGTTGTCTCCCAGAGACGTAGGTGCAGGCCCTGCCTGCTGATATGGATTTGAACTGAGGAAAGGATGACAATGCGCGCCGTTTAATTTAGCGCGCACACTGGAGGATCTATGACGACGGACGCCAACCAAGCCTCAAAAAAACTCGAACTAACAAATGCTCTTTTGATATCAGCTCTCACCGGTTTCCTAACTCTTGCTGGTGTCATGAGCACGGGCGTTATAGGTTGGGTAACCGCCTCGCAATCATCGAAAATCACCAAAACTCAGACATGCATAACGCGGCTGGATGCCCAAGAAAAAGACCTGCGGGAAAAGGCAGATAAATTCCTTAGCGCACTTGGCGAGTTCACCGCTCAAACCGGACATCTAAAGGTTTCCCTAGATGTATACCGAGACCGCTTGGATGCACTCATGAGGACGGGGTACGCTTTCAGTGCGTACGCGCCCTCTGAATTGTCAACGCTGAGCCAAAACATGGTTATTGAGCTGAAAAACAGCATGACTGCGAATGGCGACGAAGAAGTTAAGAAACAGCTGGACACCTTTGATGCAACGAATCAGAAGTGGAGCCAAAAATTTCAACAATATCTATCGGAAATTGCTGCCCTCAGGAAAGACTGTTAATCACAAGCCCGCCAACTCGAAGGCGAGCGGCTCAAGAGCCTTCATCTGCACAAGGGTGAGAGGTGAAAAGTTGCGATCAAGCTGCAGTTCAGCGAAACGCTCGACACTCAGCCCGCCCTCACGAAACAGCTTGGCGCGGACCGGGCCGATAGCCCTATCCTGAAACGCTGCCGGCTGCTGCTTGAGCCAGTCGTAGTAGCTGAGGTCCGCCCTTACCTTCTGCGCGCCGCTGTCACCGATGGATGCCCGGGTGGCGTCCTTGGCGAACAACGAGCTGAAGCGGGTCACCGCTACCACTGTCGATCGACAGTTGATATGGATCGGCGGCCTAGGCCCCTCCGTCAGCTTGAACCGACGCTTGTCGAGCGTCCGGCACTGGCTGGTCGTCTTCGTGTCCAGGGTGCTGACCCACTCCACCGATTGCACGACATAGGAGTTCTCTTTCAGAGTCTGCATGCGCGCCTGGGTGGCGACGTGCTGCACTGCTGTCCGGACGATCGCGCCGGCGTTCCGGTTGGTCGTGGCCAGAATGCCGTCGTTGTACTGGAGTGCTTTGGTCCCGCGGATACTCTTGATGATCTGGAAGTTGGTCTTGCCTTCGAAGAAGCCCTGCCTGATCGCGCCTGTGAGGCGTTGCCGCTCCGTAGCAGTGAAGCCATCAATGAAGGTCTTGAGCAGCTTGCCGCCGTCGGCACCGCGCACGCTGAGCGGATTGGTAAGGATGGCAGCACGAATTGCAGCAGCACCTGGCACCGCGGCGTCAAATGAAACACCCACGGGCGCTGCCCGGGTCAGGCTGGTCGCCTCAAACTCAGCCTCGTAGTTGGCGATATCCACCAGGTCGAGGTTCAACTTCTCGCTGTACAGGTCGAAGATGCCCAGCAGCAGGCTGTCGACCTCGCTCAGCAGGCGCTCCAGTCGCGCGACGGTGTAATCCGTCAGGTCGGCCCGAGTCAGTCGCTCGCGGATCGAGCGGTCGATCTCCTTGAGGAAAGGCCCGAACTTCGCAACCTCCCCGGATTTCAGCTGCTCGAGGAAGACGGCGTGCCGAATCGCGGCATCAAGGATCGCCTGGTTTGCCGCCATTCGGGGTTACCTCGTCGTCATCCAGGTCAGGGCCGGGATTCTCGGTTTCGAGCTCGTCTCGGATCTGGTCGTCGGTCTTCTCGGGATCGATAACACCACGATCGCGCAGGTACTGCCAGAAGTCGCCCGCCGGCAGCTTGCCGCCCTGCACCGCATTAAACAGCGCGGTAAGAATCGTCGCATCCAGGGTGATCTGACTGAAGTCCTGATTGAGCTTGTAGAGCGTTTCGCCCGTGGCGTTCACAAACTCGGCCATCCACACCAGACACTGGCTGTATGCCTCGCTGACGTTGCTGACCACCAGAGATAGAACGCTATGTTCGGCGGCGCTGTCGTTGTCAGCCTGGGTTGCGGTTTTCACCGCGCTTCCCCGCTCGATCAGTCGGGCGCCGAGCGAGACCATGTCCTCTTTCTTGGCGTCCATGGCCTCCTTGACGAGCGTGTTCGGTTCAGGCTGAGCGAAACCGCACGAACCGTTGGCCGGGAGCGTCAGTGGCGCCCGAGAGCCGACATAAATGCCGTTCGATTCCAAGTGATCGCGCCAAGCTTCATCAAGACCGGAAATCCAGAATTGTGGCTGTCCGGAGAACCACACCGAATCCTCATAGTCCGCACTGTTGCAGTAGTGGCCGATGTTGAGCACGGCCATGTCGTACAGCGGCGAATCGTCGATACTGGTGTCGTTGTTCTCGCTGCCGAGGAACTGGAACGGGATCAACTTCCAAGGTTGCCCAAGGCCATTCAACGGCGTGAAAGGGGGAATGATCATTGCTGTCTCACTGCTGCCCTCTTGCCAGACCTCCTGCGTGTAAACGCCGGCGTCGTCCAGGCGCAGCACTCGATACTGCAGAACCCGCTCACTGCCGAAGCCATCATCGGTGTCGATGTCCACCTCTTCGCGCAAGACAACCAGGCTCAGCAGGTGCTGACCACCGACCTTGCGAGTTTTCCAGTTCCTGATCGACTCGGCCGGATAGCTGGCAACACTCGCCCGGGCACGGCCTGCCTGCTCGTCTGCCTTGCTCACGGTGCCGGCCTTCACGGCGGCGTAGTCGACCAGCAGCCCGTGGCGCCCGACTTCGAGCAAATGCCCGATAACCGATTGCGACTGCTGGTAGATGCTCACGCCCTGCCCGTCGATGTCCTTCGAGACGTAATCGAGAGCCCCGGGGACGGTCAGCGTTGGCCAGGTGCGGAACACCGCGCCCACCAGGCTGTGTTTCGTCCGGCCGGTGGCGTTGTAGAACACGGCGCGCTGCTTGTACCCCTTGTACCGTTCGACGTTCTCCTGGCTGGTATCGTGCGGATTCGGCTTCGGCAGATAAACATCGCCGCGGGCCTTGACCGTTTCGGAACCCTTGCAGACGTCGCGCACCAGCCGCCAACGGGACTGTGCCGCGTCGTATTCCGGGCGGGTGTAAGTGACGTCTGCCATTAGCGTGCGAATCCCATTTTGATTGATTTGACCGGCTTCCTCGCGCTCTGGGCGACAGCGAAGTACCGGAATGCATCGGCTGGGTGAGACGACCAATCGTGAAGGGGTTTGTCCTTCCAGCACCCACGTTTGTCGTCCCACTCCTTGCGGTAACTCTCCAAGGCGGTGATGCCCTCCTCGCACTTGGCTTCGTCGAAAGCGCATTTAGGAAGGATTTCCCGGGCCTGCTCGATGCCTTCATCGATACCAAGCTTCGGCACCACCTGGAACGTCATCGAATAGCGCTGGCCATCGATCTCGTAGCCCTCTCGGGCGAGCTCTCGGCGGGTCTTGCCATCGCTGCCGAATTCCCTATTATCGATATCGTGCGGCCCCCAGTGCTCGCCGTAGGTGTAACCTCGGTCCTTGAGCACTTTCATGTAGTGCCGCAGGCCTTCCCCGCTGTTCTGGTAAAAATCGATGACATGGTATTCGTCGCCAACGATCCGGACGAACCAGATTGCCGTTGAATCGCCGACACCGATGTCCCAGAACGTGTGAACCGGCAAGTGGCTGTTGTCTGGCAGCTTGCCAATGCGCTGGGCCGCATACAGCTTGGTGAACTGCTTGGCGTAGTAAGCACCCTCGATCGTCTGCTGGAATGCTTCGGCAGGAATCGAAGGGTACTCGCGCTTCATGTCTTCGCCGAGGGTCTTTTCCTTGGCGCTGTACCAGGCGCGCTGGCCTGGGTTTGTGACGATGCCGTGCTTGGCGACCAGGTCGTCGAAGTACTTGGTCAGCCGGTCCGAGATGACGACGTCGGTCGAATCCAGCCAGTACAGCGGATTGCGCCACCAGCTGAAGAAAAAGAACTTCCAGTCCAACAGGCCCAAGGGCACACCGGCCATCTGCTGCTTCTCGGCAGACTGGCTGTAGTCGAAGAAATACCCGGCCCGGCCTTCTGCTGTCGACTCGATGGTGACGAAGCATTCAGCGGCAACGGCTTCGAAGGCGCCGGTGACGATCTCTCGCGCCTTGTGTGGGAACTTGGCGCAGATCTTCCCGAACTCGGAAACGTGCAGGTAACGCAGCGTGCCGCCCCGGAATGAAGTCGAGACATACAGTGAGCCGCCTTTGCTGAACACCAACTCCCCGGCAGCGTCGTTGCGTGCCGGGTTGGCTGCCCTGATCTCCTTGGGCAAATTGTCGTAGGCGTACTTGACCTTCTCCCGGAACAGCCGCTTGGCGTCGTTAAGGGTGTGAGCGATCAGCGCGCACTTCGCAGCTTCGAACAGCGCCGCATCCAATTGGACGATGCAGACAAGCGTTGTAAAGCCCAGCTGCCGCGCCTTGAGGATAATGTTGCGGGTATGCATCCCCTGGAAGTAATCGATCTGCTCCTGCGTCATGCGGAAGCGGACCTTCTTCCCCTGCTTGTCGGTGATGAAGTAGAGGTTGTTCAGTCGCCAGAATCGATCCCGGAGCAGCTTCATGTGCTCGGGCTTCATGTCAGGCGTCCTTCGATAGTTCGTCCATCAGTTGCGAAAGTTCGTCGGAGTCTTTCGACTGCTCCTTGTCATCAAGGCCAAATGCGGTGCGTTCGAGCACCTGCAGGTTCTTCATGGCCGAGGACAATTGGAAAAGGGTTTTGGCGTTGCTGGGCAGAGCAACCGCCGCGAGCATCGAGCCTCGACGGAAACCGCCCTCATCGTCGGCAGTTTCGTCAGCAATGGCGTCTTCGATTTCCTCACGCCGCTTGATCGTAGTGAGCAGATCATCCATCAGCAGGTTCGCAAGGTTCGTGGCTTTGCGAATGTCTCGGCGATGGCTGCGAACAACCGTCGCGCCCTCTTCCGCTGCCTCTTCGATGATCTCGGCGTCCCGCTCAGGGTTCGCACATTGATCATCGCGAACCTCACCGCGAACCAGCTTGTTGCGAACCTCTTTGCGCACCTGCTCGGAAAGATCTCTCGCCCATCCTAAGGCCTTAGCCTTCTTACGAATCGCGGTGTCACTGACGCCGTTACGCTCAGCGATGGTTCGGATGGAAAGCGCACCAGCCCGGTAGGCTCGCTCGATTGCCTCCCAGTCGGGTTGCTTGGTTGTCATGGGAACTCCAGTTACAAAAAACCCCGCACTTGGCGGGGCAGGACAACTCGTTGGCCATTACAGGAATGTGGGCGACACCCCGATTGCATAAAGCAAAGACCTTGCAACAGCAGTGATAGCCTGACCGTGCGTATCGTTGCCCGCCGCATTGATCTCCATAGACCCTTCGTCTCCTAGGCGCACCATCCCATCTTTCGTTATCACAAGAGCCCAAACAGGACGCCATGAATCAAGCCCGTGCTCTGACACCACGCCTTTTTCGAAGACGTACCGCCCATTTATTTCTGAGCCCGAAATCTGCAGCACCAAGCGGCCTCGCGCCTTGCCAAACGGCGTACTGATTTCTGCTTCGAGCCGCTCGTTGGAAAAAAACTCAACACCGTATTTCAATTGATTCGGCTTTGAGTCGAATGCTTTCTTCAGGCTCTCAAGAAGCCGAGCGCAATAATGTTTTACGGCAGGTTCGATCTCGGCAGTGTTCTCAACCACGTGCTGGTCATTCAATGCTACAGGTTCGAATTTCATGACATACCCCATCCAGATTGGATAAGCAGTATGCCAGTACGGACAATCACGGAGCCACCAATGCGCGAGCTGCTAGGACGTCAACGTGCACCCACCTGCGGCACATCTACCCCTCCCCTCCATCGAGCAGCACATCAATCAACTTCTGCTCACCAAGGCGCATTGCGCCCAGGCACTGCAGGTCGTCGCACTTTGGACCCAGCCCGAACACCGTCACTTCACCTTTCGATCCCATGAGGGTCAACGCGCCTACAGTGCATTCGGGGTGCACACCGGCATCGAGGTCATCTGCAATCTTTCGCAGCGTCTTGGCGGCATCGCGCCAGCCCTCACGTTTGAGCTCAACGAGCTTTGCGGTCATGCCTTCACCATGTTGTGGGTTTGTGCGTGAGCGTGCCCGTGCAAGACGGACACGACCAGGCCTTGAGGCAGGCCGGCGGCCTTAGCAGCGTCAATTGCCTTGGAAATAGCGCCGTCCAGGTCCTTGACCGCGTTGTTGATGGCAGGGCTCAGCGGTAGCGCGTGATGCAGACGGGTCACGGTACTCATCAGCTGAATGGATCAGCGGGTTTAGCGATTGAGCGCACAAACCACATGAAACCCTGCTGCAGATTCGTTTTGGCCAGGGCCAGCAGTCGCGGATCAACGCCCTCGATCTGGCCGATCTGCTTAAATAGTTCGCCGGCGTCAGCCTCCAGCGCCTTGATGGAGTTCATACCGTCGATTTCAGACTGGGTCAGGTCGCGGTAACCGGTGATCTTCTTGTGCTGGTTATCCATGGTGTTCTCCTCGTCGCGTGTCGCGACACGATTTGCTGATTCACGAAACGTGTCGCGGATTATTTGCTCCGGCGCTCTATGCCACCGGGCGCCTTGTCGCAGCGCATGCAGTGTTGGCAGTTCAGCGTGCGGCATAGCCAGGCTTTCACCCGCTGCCACCAGATGACCATGAAGATGTGGCGCAGGCCGGCAAGGGCCAGGGACACATGCAAAGTCAGACCCGCAGTCGTTGGCCCGAAGAAAATGTTCTGGCTGCGGGTCATCACAACGAAACCACTGATGGCGATCGCCGAATAGATCAGCTTGCCGAGGATGCCGTCTCGCACCCGGCAGCTCAGGACACACCAGGTCGCCCACAAGGCAATCAAGCCGCAGGCGATGGAGTTGATCAGTTCAAGATTCATGGTGGGTTGCCTCCCCCGAACCGCTGGCGGATGAGCGCCCAGAGGTCAGCGGCTTTGATGGCGCGGTTGATGGCTGCCAGGAGCGAACCACCGAAGGTGCCCAGTAGAAAGCCTATGCCCGCGACAATTCTCGGCTCGGTCACACCCAGGTAGGTGCTGACCATGCTCGTCAGGTACCAGGAGCAGGCGACACCGGTAATCAGAAAGATCGCCCAGGCGCGCCAGTCCGTGAGGTCGTCCTTGTGCCACCAGCTGGCAATGACGGCGCCAGTGAAGCCAGCAATCAGCAATCCAAACCTGTCGAGATTGTCGAGCAGGCGCTGCAAGTACTCCATGCGCTCGACTCCGTTGGCATGACTTGATTTTAATCAGCCCCAGCAGCACTCCCAGCTCAGCGCGATGGGTGTGGTGGAGCCGAAAACGAAAAAGCCCCGCTCATGCGAGGCCTTGAAATAGGTGCGCGCGTCTTTCCGCGCTGTCCGCCAAAGACCTTCGCAGCGTCGACGCCCCATTGCATCGATCTCGCTGGCCCAGTCTCGCGCCACCCTGGAAGCATTGGTGTACAGGGTGCGCGGGCTGCCGGTGTTGATTCCGTACGTCGCACTATCCGGCTATCGACGTCCAGGCCGTCCCGAGGGCTGTCCTGGCTACAGATAAATTTCAGGCATAAAAAAGCCCCGCATCATTGCAGGGCTTTTCTTCCGTACCCGATTAAAGGTCAGACTCTTTCGCCCATTCAAAAGGCAAAGATGCATCGCGCTTACCATACATGGACTGGCCATGCGCACAGACTACCGTGCCAGATTTAACTTCAAGCCGCATGCCTTCGGAATAAAATTGATTGGCCGCATAGCACCCCTTCATAGGGTCAATTTCGATGTTCTGGTTTTGAGTTTTAGCATTAGCATTAGCAGCTTCGTTGGAGTTTTGCTGAGCCAACGCTTGCACAGAGGCCAATGCCAGAAGCAGCGTAGTTATATAACGGAGTTTCAACATCGTCGGATCCTTCGGGGTATGCGTGCCACTACAGAATGGCGGCACATTGATGCCAATTTAATGGCGTCAAGATTATTTTTGCAACCCGAAGTGATGTCGACTCTAAAAAAACCCGGTGCAGCGGCCGGGCTCAGGGTTTCGTGTGCGTTTCGCGTTACTTGTGCACTATGGGAAAATTACGCAAAAGCTCCCGTCATGTCAACACATTTATGCTGCATCTTCGCCTTTTTCCGCGTGAATCACCTGCCATAGTGGCTGTTGTGCTTGAATATCCACTTCCACGATCACAGCTTTCAGGGATTCCCATAGATTGAGCCAGTCACGCGTCCAGTTCTTCGGATCAATCGTGACGCCGAAGAAGCTGTGCATCTCAGCCGCAACCCGGGCCGGCCCCCACTCCGCCGCCCCACTGACTTGGGACTTATACGATTGGAGAGCCAGCGTCACCAGGTAGTGTGCCTTCACGCGCTTGGCGGAGGTCAGGTCTGGCAACTCCGCCTTCGAAGCGATCAGCAGCACCGCGTTCATTACATGCTGCATGGTCATCATCGGGTGATAGAGGAAGTGACCGAACTGCTGCACCTGGAACGGCAAAGTGCCGATCGCACGCTGGATCTTCCCCATGGTGACCAGGTGCGCGGCCCGGGCGGTTGACCGACCAATCGGTTTCCGGCGTGTCTCGCTGATGCTGATCTTCTGCCGGGCGACCATGATGCGCGCTTCCTTGTCCTCCCCCATGGCGGCAAACACCACCTCATGCTGGCGCGCCCTTGCCTTTTTTACTGCTGCCGCCGATTGCGCAGAGTCGATGGCTGCCGCGGTGATCGAGGCGTTCGATTCGTGTTGAGAGTCAGTCCATGCCTGACGTGCTCCGATTAGCTTCATGCTGCTGCCCTCTTCAGGTCTCTGATCATTGCTCGGTATTTGGCCTTGATGACCTTTATTTCTTCGACGGTGTATTTGCAGGCCGGATGAGGCCCTTCAATCCATGCCACCTTCTCCGCGCCGATGCGTTGCACCAGGCGAATGCGATACTCGACCGCGTTGCCGGAAAGGTTGCGGTTGCACTTCACGCACTGCCGGTGGATGTTCAGCGGCTCGAATCGCAGCTCCGGACAGGCACCCACGGAGCGGTAATGCCCAGCGTCCCAGCGACTGCCGGTGATCAAGTCATGGTCGTTGGGCAGCGAGTCGCAGCTGATGCACGGCAGATGGGCATCACGTAGGCGCACATACTCATTCACCGCGTCCTGGGCCTCGCGCAGGTGTTCTGCCCTGCTCTTCAGCTTCTCCTTGCGGACCTTGATCTCGCGGCGCTCGTGCAGGTCGATGGCCTTGCGGGCTTTCTCCTGGTGCCGCGGTGCGTCGACCAGGGCGCAGGCTGGGCTGCAAACGGCCTGACCCAGGCGCTGCGGGACGAATGAGGCCCTGCAGGTTTCGACGCGGCATTTCTTTGCTCGGGGAGGCTTTCTTTCCTTGGGTGCTACGCGCATGGCTCGGCTTCCTTGGCTTTTTGATGCTCGGGTTCGAAGTCGCCGCGCAGTGGCATGAGGTTCTTTTCGTGCTTGATGGCGAGACAATCCTTGAAGCTGCACAGCCATCCACCCAATCCGGAAGCAGGCCTGAACTGATATGTTTTCCCGGAAGTGGGCGACACCACCACCCCGCCCGGCTGCACGAAGCGGATGATCTCGGCCGTTTCGCCCAAATGGCCTCCCGCAATCACCAGGGCTAGGTCGCCCGGTTTGAATTGATGGTTCATGCGGCCTCCTGACTCAGAAGGTCATCGAAGTACACACCCTGCGGTGCGAAGCGCGCAACGATGCGGTCGGTGTAGGCGATGCCCTGGGCACGGTTGAACAGGCTGGTCACCGGGAATCCGTCCGGCCCGAACAGGTGGCACTCGCCCATCATGTCCAGCTTCGTTTCGTAGGGCAGATGGCGCATGATCCGATACCACTCCGCCTGAAACCCGGCATCCTCGTTCAGCAGGATCTGCACGCCGATGTGCAACTTGCAGTACCGGCGGGCGTCCGCTTCGTCGCCGATCTGGGTCATCTCAGCGATGCGTTTGTACATCGCAAACCACAGACGGTTCTGATCCAGAGTTCGGTCCTTGCCCGGGCGTAGCGATACCACGACGAACCTCTTCTCGCGGAACATGGTGGTCAGCTGGGTGATTGCCTGGGTAAGCCTGGCCTGGCGGTTGACGCTGATTTTGTCGGTCATAACTGCTCTCCCTTGCCCATGGCGGCAGCAGCCAACCATGCTTTGCCGTCTGCGGTTTCGGCACCCTGCCCGCTCGACAGCTTCCACTGGACCGACTGACCTACATCACCGCTTACGAGATCGCTCAGAGCCTTGCGCAGCGCCTCGTTCTCGGCCTTGAGCTGGTCGCGCTCGCTGGAAACATCAATCAACTTGGCTGCATTGCAATCGCATTGGCCACGCCATTCGCCAACCATGTCATGCACGTCACCGGTGTCTCCGCAATTCCAGCAGGACGGGCCGTGCCGCCAAACCTCAAGCTCTTGCGCAAGATCACGCTCGGCTGTGCTACGCAACGTCTTCAGCCGCTCGTTCTCGGAGATCAGGACCAGAATCGTCGCAGGGTTAGCAGCGAGCACCAAGTCCGCATAGTCCTTGTTCTGCGCCATGTAGTCAGGGAATGACCGGTTCTGATGCACATCGAAGACAATGCCGTTGTCGTTGCGGATGTAGAGCGCGCCATGGCTTCGCATGAAGCGAAGCGACTGATGCTGCTGGCACGCCTCCGCAATCGATTTCAAGTCTCGGAAGTCATTCATTCGGCGAACTCCTTGAGGAGTTGGCGCGCACCCATGACGGCACCCTTGTCTCCAGATGTTCTGCTGATGTCCTTGAGCCATTCCAGCATTCGCGTGTTCTGGGCTTTCAGGTCGATGACCGTGCCAAGCAAAGCATCGCCGTCATCGTCCATATCCGCCTTGAGCGCTTCTCCGATCGCGCCAATGTCGCAAGCAGCAGCCAGAAGCATGCGTTTGTGTGATTCCAGATCCTTGCGAAGCGATTCGTTGTCGGCCAGCAGTTCCAGCGCTACCTCCTCCACGGTCTTTTCGCCGAGAAAGTCACCCAGCGCCTCAGCGTTCTGCTTCCACTCCCCGCAGTCAGCCTTCCAGGAAGCGACTTCACTCCACAGCAGCTTTTGGAGTTTTTGTTTATCGATGGTCACTGCGCCGCCCTCCTTGCTTCCAATTGTTCGGCCTGCTGAACCAGCAGCGCCCGGCGATCAGCCAGCTCGTTGGCTGCCTGGATGCGCAGTTCTGTTTGTTTTTCGGCCGACGCTCTCCGCATTGCGAGCATCGAATCCTTCACGGCCGCGAGCTTCGCGCGCAGCTTCGGCGCCGGGCGGGTTACGGTGCCGGTGATCAAACCCGCCAGCGCCCGGCCATCCTCGGTGACTGGCTCGACACTCAGGTCTGCCAGATATTGCTGGGCGCGCTCTTGGGGGATCCGCTGCATCTGCGCGGCCTTGCTGATTGCCTGCACACGGCGACTGGCGTCGAAGCCGACAGACACGTGCCAGTTGACCTGCTTGTTGTCCTCCCGGGCCTGGCCGACCAGACGCTCGTAGGCGCTGTTGAACGCCATGCGCGCGCCGACCTTATCGCCGGCATCGAGGACAGGTTTCGCGGCGGCCAGCGCCAGTTGAATTTCGTCGGTCAGCACCACCGTTTCGAACTCGTCATTCGTGGTCATGGCGATCGCCCAGGCTTCGTCTTTGCCCGGGCGGCCGTCGGCGGCCTGGACGCGCTGCAGGATGTCGGCCATGGCCAATTTCCCTTTCACTTCGAAGCGGCACGCCTTTAGCGCAGCCTTCACTACAGGCACGGAGTAAGCGCACAGGTCTTCAGCCATCATTGCCGCAGTGCCTGGGTTCATCTCTTGGCCCATTGCCTCAGCGGTGGCACAGATCGCTGCCGCCAATCCGGCCACCTGCTGGTCATTCATCTCAAAGGTATTCATTGCGTGCCCCCGCCTGGCGCTTGGCCAGAACCATCTGAGCTGCCTGCTCGGCTGCCGATGCGTTCGCCTCGGTTCGCTCCAACTGGCGCGCGGTGGCGCCGTTGATGCGCTGACCGGTCACCCACTGGGTGTGATAGCTCTCGGCGTTGGCCAGCAGCTCGTTGAGGCTGTGGCACTTGCGGAGGACAGCAGCATCGCTGGTCTTCAGGAAGTGGGCCGCGACATGATGGGCGACATCAGCGCCGAGGCGGTCAACGAGTTGGCCGAGCTGGCCACCGACCTTGGCGTTCCACACCGGCCAGGTGCTGTAGCGCTTGCGGTAAGCCATGGCGTAGTTCGCCCAAGCCTTGAAAGTTTTGCAGGACTGGTCTTTGGGGCCCGGCATGTCGGCGGGAATCTCGACGCGGGGACCGTCGGTGCGATCAACCACCAGCACCAGGTTGCGGGCCGGCTTGTCCGGGCCGTCTTGCAAGTCCTGACTGGTATCCTGATTGGTACCCTGATGATTGGTATCCTGATTTGTCGGAGATTTTTCCGACCCTTGCTCGGATTTTTCTCCGACCTTGCTCGGATTTTTTTCCGAGGTAGATCGGATTTTTTTCCGACCCTTGTTCTCTGGAGGGGTCGGATATTTTTCCGACCCATCAAGCTTCTGATTCCACTCGATCGCCTTCTCGGTCAGGCGGAACAGCGTGATGTTCGAGGTGCTGGAAAGCTCAATCAAGCCGGCCTCTTCCAGGGCCTTCAACATGCGGTAAGCGGTGTCCGGCTTGTCAGTGAGCAGCGGCAGCTCCTCGATGATCTTGGCCTTGCTCAGCGCGAAGAAGATCCCATCGTCCGTCTTGATTGGCTTGGTCCAGCTCGGGCAGCCATAGACGAAGGCGAACAGCAGGGCCTGCTGGGAGTTCAGCCCCCACTCCAGCGCCTTCACCTGGTTGATCGTGACGGTGAATTGCATATCAGGCCTTCCCGACCAGTTTGGCCAGTTCGAGGAAGCGATCGACGTACCAGTGAGGCTGCGTCTCGCGGGGGGATTGAGGACTGGTGAGGTTCTTGCCGAAGGCCATGCCCTTTTCGGTCACGGACCAGAAGTCGACGGTTTCCTGCTTGGAGTTTTTGCGCTGCAGTTGCTTGAGAAATCCCTTGGCTGCGAGGGCGCGATTGAACGCCGCCGGCGCGTAGCGAATCCCATGGTCTTTCAAGAGGGCCGTGGCTGACTTTGTGGGCATCGAGCTGCCGCCGGCAGCATCTGGCGCAGCGTCGACGGCGTAGCCTGGGAGAAACTTCGGGTCCAGGCCGTTGTTCTGGGCGATCTTCGTCAGCATTGCCATCTGGCAGGAGGGGGCGGGCTTCAGCAGGCGCGTGAAGCACTCCATGATGGCGATCTCGCCGACGACCTTTGTGCCATTGAGCAGGACCTGCTCGCGGGCACCCTGCTGCTGTTCAAGCTCGCGCCACCGGCGAATCACCTTCATGCGCATCGGTGCGCTGTAGCCAGTGAGTAGGCAGTCGGTGTGTTCACGATCAAGCAGGTATTGCACCTGTTCGCGATTGCGGCCGTCGAGATAGATGTCCTCAAAACTGAGTGCATCTACTTTCAGGTCTTTGAGCATTGCGAGGATGTCCCGCTTCACGTTGTCGTGACGCTTACCGGTTACGTTTGCGATCTCGCGGGAAGACATCGTGGTACGCGACACGTTTTCAGAATTCGTAAAACGTGTCGCGACATGAATCGGGGTATTGCTTGAATTGGGTTGGCTCTGCATAATCCGCCTCATTGAGTGGTATCGAATTAGCCGGGGCGCAATCCCGGCTTTTTTGTGCCTGGTATTCAGGCGGCCTTCACCGATGCATCCATCACGTCCAGGCTTTGCCGGACATGGTTGATCTCTTGGCGAATCAAGGATTTTTCGAAGGTGCTGACATGGTCGTCGCCGAGCGCTTCGTGCACGGCGATAGTCAAATCAGCCACTTCCTTGCCGACATTGATCAGCGATTTGGTGAGCGCCTGAGGCTGGGGAGCAGACTTGGCGACCAGGTCGAAACCGAATTCATTTGCGAGCGCTGCCAGAGGCCGCATGTCACGGGTGTGCAGCAAGATCCCGAACAAGTGCTCCACGGTCAGGTGGTGAGCATCGTTGTCGGGATTGGCACGCTGGAGCAGGCCAACGTGCGCAACGCCCATCTTTGCCGCCAGTGCTTTGGCCTCGTTATCCAGAACAGCGCTTTGGCAGGCCCGCAGAAAATCTTCCATTCGTAAAACCTCAAATTTGTTTCCGTGGTGGCGTTACGCCAACAAAGCGATGATCTGGTCATCAACTGATCAGGGACTCATCCATGACCACTCATTCCGAATTACAAGGCGAGATAGCCGCCCTTTGTTGCTTGATGGTTGCCTTAGCTTCCACCCTTCCCTTGTCGTCCCAACTCAGGCTGTGGCCTGCGTTTGAGCGGATCGCTGACCCTATGCGAGATCGGCTTTGCTCTGATGAGTTACGCGGCTTTGAGCGCGCAACCGTCTTGTTCGCGTCGAGGCGAGCAAAATTGAGTTAGGCGGCCTGCTCTTTTTTGATCGCCTTGAACTTGCCCTTGGAAAGGACTTGAATTTGGTACTGACGGGATTCGGGAATGGTTTCCCCCCACATGGTCACTGCGCTCGGACGGATGCCCAGCGCCAGTGCCAGCTTTGTTTTGTTGCCGAAGAATTGGGCGACTTCATGCGTATTCATTGCGCATCCTCGTTGGAGCTTTACGCAATTTCAGCATGCTTAATTTAATGAGTCAATGTGGTTTTTCGACGACTGCATGCTTAAATTCAGTTAACTTAATATTGGGTCCATGGAAAGACACGAACGTATTGCACGAGCCATCAAGCTCAGCGGGAAAAAGAAAGGCGAAATCGCGGCGCTTTGCGGCGTCGCAAATTCGGCCGTCACTCAATGGATTTCGGGGGAAAGCAAAAGCCTTCGGCCCGAGAACCTTTACGCACTGGCAAAAGCGACCGGGTTCAGACCTGAATGGCTTGCGATCGGCGAGGGAGGTGAGCGTGAAGCCTCAGAATCAAATGTCGGCGAAGCCCGGCAGCCAGTAGAGTCTTTCCGCTATCCGGTTATCAGCTGGGTCGCCGCGGGCGCCTGGGCCGAGGCAGTCGAGCCCTACCCGGCCGGCTTTTCCGATCGCTACGAATTCTCCGAATACGACTCGAAGGGCCCAGCGTTTTGGCTAGAGGTCAAAGGGGATTCGATGACCTCGCCTGTCGGGCAAAGCATCACAGAAGGCACGCTGATCCTGGTGGATACAGAATCCGAGGCGACCCCAGGCAAGCTAGTGATCGCCAAACTGCCGGATAGCAATGAGGCGACCTTCAAGAAGCTGGTCAATGACGGCGGGAAACTCTTCCTGAAACCGCTGAATCCAGCCTGGCGAATTGAACCGTTCACCGAGGATTGCCGGATCGTTGGTGTTGTCGTCCGGGCACTTCAGAAGTTTTGACCCTTTGGAATCGAAGATGCCCCTCACCAAGCCCGACCAAGAGATGCGGTGTGAGCTGAAACAAGCCGCCGACCTGCTCAAATGGTCAGGCGTCGATCTAATGCAGGCGGCCGGAAAATTTTCTGAAACCGGGCAAGATGCTGACGCCCAAGATTTTCTGAAGATCACAGCCCGTTTTAAGGAGTATGAGGACGAGTTGGCGGGATATGCGGAAGACATTAAGAAATGAGCGGATCGTCCACTCAAGGGTGGATAATAAATGAATAGAGCTTATTTATTTAGCCCGATAACAAACGGTTTCGTATAAAACATGATAATTGGCAGGGATGGCCATTGATGTAGTTGCCGCCCCTCCCACCACTTTTAAATATGGGGAGTTTTTTTTGTGAGCGATAAAATTGTAACAGAGTTTAAAATCTCTTATGACGCCACCGGCGATTTGGAGCACCACCAGATTAAGGCAAAGGATCTTGGAGCTGCAATAATCGGCATGGATGACCTAATAACAAAATCTGCAAAAATTGTTAGCAATGGTTCATCAGAAGCAAGCCTTAGTGTAGTAGCGCCAGCGGTCGAGGGCTCATTGGAGATTATTTACTCCATATTTGCCGACCCGTTGACGACCGTTACCGTACTAAAATCTATTGGAATTATTGGTGGCGCAGCGTTTGCAGCATCTGGCTCAGCGATTGGAATCATAGATCGCATCAAAGACAAAAAAATAGATCGCGTATTTATTAACGCTCAAGAAAAAACGGCCATTGTAACGGTCGATGGAGAGGAAATTGAAACCAGTAGCGATGTTGCTCAACTTATATCTAGCAAAGAAGTGCGACAGGCTCTACATGCTGTGATCCAAGGGCCAATGCAAGGGAAGGATAATCCTAAGATATCTTTTATCTCATCAGATTCCATCGTCACCCTTCAAGAACCTGAAATAGCGAATTTCAAGCCGCTAAAAACTGATCTTACGGAAAAAATTGAAACAACAACAATACTAAAAATCATTAAATTTACCAAGCTAAACTTTAAAGGTCGTCGGGGATGGAGCATTGCAAGTGAAGACGGCTTTGAGGCTGCTGTAACTATTCTAGATGATGAGTTCATGCAGAAAATCGCTGCCAACGAAGAAGCCTTTCAAAAAGACAAATCATACAATGTTGAAATACAAAAGAAAGATGTAACAGACCTTAGTGGAACAAGAACATCTTATGCTATATTAAAAGTCTCCGGCTAACAGCTAACGATCCGGAATGGAGGCACAGATGTGGACTGGTGAGCTTATAGCGCAAGCACTTGGATGGGGCGTATTAATTTGTGGATTTCCACTGATTTTCATATTTACCAGAAAGGTAGTACGGCACATATCTTATTCAATTTTTCCGCGCGAAGTAATAATCCAATATAAAACGGAAGATGAGAAAACTGAAAGCTATCTATTGAGCGGATCATTTTTAAGAAAAAGAACCCTTAAAAGGATCTCCGAGGTCGACGCTAAGATGTTAGGTGGTAGCCTATGAAAAACAACATGTTCATGGCTCTTGCAACTAGCCTTCTGAATGCACTGGCAATTGTACTTGCCCCCCTTGCTGATAGTGCCGGAGCCACGCAGGTGCTAATGGCTATAACCGGGCTGTTAAGCCCATACATTTCTATCTGGCTACTGAAGGTTTACATTCGTACGGATGATCCGGCGGAGTTAACCAGGAAGATCGCGGACTTGAAGGCATCAATCAAGATCTGTAAAGCTGACCTGGCCGACAAAATGGCGTCAGATGACTTTAAAGCCGCTACCCGTGTGCGGATGGAGAGGCTCCAAGCATCCTTGCAGACAGTGCGCGATGATCATGGTAAAGCGACCGGATATCAAATCACCCCCATCAGCCCGCCTTCATCCGAAACTTAGATCCTTCACATCATGAGTATTCATTCGTTACACCCACCAGTGAAGCCGGTCAAAGGTATTTGGCCCATCTACAGAGAGCCCGGCCTAGCGTCGGACTTTTCTTTTCTGGCCTTCCCTACCCCTTCGGCGGCAACGCCTTTGCGGCCTCTACTGCGTCCTCTTCACGATCGAACGGGCCACCCAGGTGGTCATCGCTATTCGCCACCTCCCAGCCGTCGCCCACCTTCATTACGGTGTAGCCATTGACCTTGTAGCTTTCGGGTAGCTTCATTGCAGGCGCTCCTTTGCGTAGTGGAGTTCACCGTATCATGGCGCCCAGAACATCCCTCTGTACCTTCAGATCAATGGTGGCTGTGCGCCACGAATGGTAAAGTCGTGGCCTCAATCATGGGAGGGATCCACCTTGAAGTTAAGTTACTTTGCCGTCGCTATTTTTGCCGTTTCGGCGCTGTCTGGTTGCGCTACTCCACCCGCAACAACACAAGCAGTTCAACCTACCGTTCCAGTGGAAAAGATTGAGCCTCACGTATTCAAGCCCATCGAATTTAAATATGACTCAAAATCTCCCGAAGCCATGAACTTTTCACGCCAGTTAGACTTGGCTGCGTGGCAGTGCGGGCTTGAAGCATCTTCTGGATTTCAAATGCGGCGAATCGGTGCAAGACAGAGAGCTCAGGAATACGGGGATTCATTCTTAACCTGCATCAAGCACGCTCGCTCGGAGGGCGACCAAGCCGTCGCCCGCCTCAAGACAGCTAAGCCCCCAGCAAAGCAGGCTGAGCTAAGTAAAGACTTGTATACGAAGTGGAATGCCTACCTTTTGACTATGAGCACATTCAGTACTGCGGATACCCAAGCACAGTCCGCTTATGAGATTTCCAGACAGGCCCTTTCTACTGAAATAAAGTTTTCCGACTAGCCTAGATTGAAAGTTCGAGCCCGCCGCCCGCGGGCTTTTTTGTGTCCATACAAAAGATATGTGCGAATTGTTTACATATCCGAAAGGCTGAGTAGCTCCCCTCTTGTCAAAATATTACAGGACCAATACTGTATGTTTATCCAGTAAAAGCAAGGAGCGTTTCCCATGCACAAAATCGCGTCACCCGTAGCGCCTTCCCGAGAATCCTATGAATTGGTGGGTCGGCGTATCCAGCGCCTTATTACTGCGCCCGGCGTTCAAAAGGTCCAAGTCATCACCGTCGCGCGCAACGACGATGAAAGCCCCGAGGCCTGGCGCCAGGTGATCCAAGAAATCGAGGACACGAGCGGAGTGCGTATTGAGCACCTGGACGGCGACACCGTCCGGATCGGGTGGCGAGAGTATTGCGAAGCCTGAAATGAGCCCGCCACTGAGCGGGCTTTTTATCGCCCTAATATTTCAGCATTCTGAATTAATTAATTCAGCATGCTTGACATGGTAATTTCAGCTTGCTTAAATTCAACTCAAGCCGGCGCATCACCGGCACAGCAGCGAAAGCCGCGCCGCTCTTTAACAGTCAGGAATCTTCGCGGATCGATCCCCGGCAACGGGCACAGCGCGAAACATAAATTTCGATCTCCATGCAGGCTCTGGAACCTGCCGAACTCCCCTCATGGGAGGACGCCAAACCATGCAAGCCAGCCGGCGAAGAACACCGAACACGAAATGTGTGACGCCGGCCAGGTGGGGAAACCGCGGCGCCGCGCATGGGGCGGATAGCAACACGGAGTTTTTCACTGATGCATCTGGGCGACCGGGTGCATTGGGAAAACAACCGAGGGCAATTCGATGAACAAGGTTCTTCGCATCACTCTTCGCGGCGAGTTGCAGGTATTCGCCGACGAAGACCTGGACGCCTGCATCCGAGAGACCAACCGACTCAATGCGGAGCGTGGCTATACCAACGGCGTGTGCGTAGTCGAGTTGGACGATGGGCAGCGCATGACGGCGGCTGACTGCAAAGCTGCAGCATGACGATTTTACTAGCTGGCTTTGGCGACAGGGCCAGGCGGCAAATCAACGGGAGATAGTAGGAACAGGGCACCAAATAGAACTAGAGAAGGAGTTACTGCTTGGGAATGGGTGAGCTTAAAACATCAGATCACCGGCGGCCGTTTGGGTGCGTGGAAGTAAAGCTGTCAGCAGGACACTCAAGCGTCCTGCTGAGTTGAAAACCTTTGCAGAATCCTATCGCAGCAGCGAATCAATCGCTTCACGCAGACTATTGGCCGAGTACGAATCATCCAGCGCCACTTTCTCGCGCATGTTCTTGAGTGCTCTGCGTGCACTTTCATCTTTGTCGAGGAGATCGCGAGCTTCGTATCCACCCATTGCAGCCAACGCCAAAGCGCGCTTGGATGAATTGTTTTTCTCGGAAGTGTTGTTTTGGTCATAGAAGTCGCGAAGTCTGGTAGACGATGCACCTTTAACCTTTTCCCATGCCTCCAAATGCTGCTTGGTCAGCGCGTCTCCCATCGCCTTACCAGCCGCCTTGCCAATCCCTGCAACGATGTCAAAAAATCCCATTTCGATATTCCTTTGTTGTTGATTAGATCTAAATCGGCATGACCTCTGAAAACTTTAGAGACGCCGGCGTCTCACTCGCGCAAGAACACAATTTAACGTTGCAAACACAGGCAGTCGCCAGTAGCAGGCCTGGGCAACTCTCCCCGACACCACTCGCATGCACTCCCCTCCGCGCCCAACGGCAACCAGCGGAATGGATGAGTGCAGCCGAGTTTTGTTGGAACAACACCGCCACTCTGGAGGCGACCATGACTTACGAAGTGATTGTTGAAGGGTTCGTCCTCCAGGTGGAGGTGACCCATTGCGAGAACATCCCGCCAGCGCTCAACAGCTGGAACAGCGATTGGGACTTCTACGGCAGCCGCGAGCTCGAGTTCAAGGTTGTTTCGGCCATCTGCTACGACGATGACGGGGTCAGGATGGACGTCGACTACCTGGCCCTTCCCGTTCTGGCAAATCGGTACGGCCGGCAAATCGAGGCGGCGCTGTGGCATGAGATTGACGCCGAATCGCGCCGCAGGAACGGACGGTGGGCAGCATGAGCGCCAGCAACCACGAACTGGCCATTGGCATGCTGTCCGGCTACATCGAGCGCATGATCGATCCCGATTGCAGTCCCGTTGTGGTCAAGGCCTCCGCCGGTACCGCACTTCTGATCTTCCGTACGCTGAGCATCATCAGCGCGACCGAGGAAGCCGACTATGCCGAACGCCTGCGCCGTGTTTACGAGCGTCGGCAAGGAAGAGCCGCATGACGACTCCACCAGTGAAAAGCCTGATCGACGAACAGCTCGACGACATCGAGCGCAAGATCGCCCTGCTCGGCTTTGGGCTCCCTTTCAATGAGGTTATCGGCCGTCAGCGTGACGAACTGGTGGCGAATCTTCCCCAGCGCCTGGCCCCAACCATGAAAGGCAGACGGATCGCGGTGAGGGTCCGATCATGAAGCTCATCTACTGGACGCTCGTCACTGTTCTCGTTGCCGGGGCTGCCGCTTATAACGCCGTGCGGGAATCCACCAGCATCTGCCAGGTGCCGCACTCAACCACCTACCGGGTGTTCCGGTGACTGCCCGCCAATGGACGCGCCGAGTTTTGATCTGGCGCGGATCGTTCTCGGCCATTGGCATCTTCACGTTCCTGATGCTGCTCAGCGCTCTGGCTGATCGCGTTACCCAATAACCCACACCTTCAAACGCTGCGTGCATCGCGGCAAGGATTCCCCATGTCTGACAACACCAGAATCTGGGACCAGGTTGACACCACCGACCCCAGTGCGACGAAAAACTTCACCGGAATGGGCGGCTTCAAAGGCACAGCCATCAAGCCCACCTACCTCATGCGTAAGGCGACCGAGGTTTTCGGGCCGTGCGGCGAAGGTTGGGGATGGACGGTGCTCGAAGATCGGTTTGACGAGGGAGCCCCGCTGCAGGCGCCCACTAAAGAGTGGCCGGAAGCTCCGAGAATCAATGCAAAGCTGCACACGCTGAAGGTCGAACTTTGGTACCTGGGCAAGGACGGGCAGAAATGCACTGTCGAGCATTACGGCCACACGCCGTTTGTTTACTTCCAGCAAGGAAAAATCATGACCGACTGGGAGGCAGCCAAAAAGTCGCTTACTGACGCCATCGGCAAATGTCTGCAACCTCTCGGGTTCTCCGCCGACATCCATATGGGCCTGTTCGACGACGCAGCTTATGTCGAAACGGTGCGGGATGAAGTAGCACTGAACAAAGCCGAAGACCGGGTCGCCGAGGAAGATCGCCAGAAACAAGAGCGACTGGACTACATCAAATCAGTGATCGACACCATGGCCGGCGCCCAGTCTGCGCAGGAACTGAAAAAGATCCACGACATCGCTGTACGCAAGCTAACCATTCGAAAAGACACCAAGGGTGCCGAGCGCATTTCACTGGAGTGGAAGCGCATCACTGAAGCCACTGAAAGGGAGAACGCAGCATGACCCAACTCTACAAGCTCACCGGCCAGATGGCCGAACTGCAAGCCATGGCTGATACCGACGACGAGGGTCTGAAAGAGGCCCTGCAAGACACCATGGATGCGATCCAAGGTGAATTCGAGATCAAGGCGGACAACATTGTCATGCTGCGTCGGAACATCGAAAGCGATATCGATGCCATCGACAAAGAAGTCGACCGGCTTAACGAGCTGAAGCGCGTCAAGAAAAACAGTGTCAGCCAGATTAGCGACTACCTGCGTCGCAACATGGAGGCCGCCGACATCAAGTCGATCAAGCGCCCCCTCTTCACCATTACCCTGGCGCTCGCACCGGAGAAGGTGATTGTCGACAAGGAAGACGAAATCCCGGACGACTTCATTGAAACAAAGACCGTATTCGCTCCAGACAAGAAGTCGATTGCGGCAAGGCTGAAGGAAATCCGTGATCACAACGATGCAGTACGCAAGCGAATGAACGCTGGCGAAGACGCAGAACACGAACTGCTTCCCGAGCCGATCTGGGCGCACCTGGAGCGCGGCGAGAGCTCTATCCGGATCAAGTGAGGCCACCATGATCAGCAACCACCTCAACCTCATCGAGCAGCAGCGGCAAAGCGCGGAATCAATCAACGACAGGGTCGCTCAGTACCTGGCCGCCGGCGGACAGATCGCTCAACTGAAAAGCCCGCCGCGCAATCCGCTGCCGCCGCCCCGCTCGCAGAAGATCGATCCCGAAACGGTCCTCAAGCGCAAACCCAAGCGCTTGAACTTGGCCGAACGCCAGGCCCTTCGCAAGATGGTGGACTCGCTATGAGCAAGGTACGCAAGCCCAACAACGGATTCGCCCGGGCCGAGCGCGCCTGCCGCGCCCTGCTGAACACCAATCACGTCGCGGTCGTGAACATCGACCCCAGCGGCTCCCAGATCATGGTGAACTGGAAGAGCTGCAAGCAGATTCGCAGCCTCGCCATTGCCAACGCTCTGTTCGACTTCTCCTACCGCTGGACGATCTACATCGCCGGCATGTGTCGCGACGAGCGCGGCGGTGAGTACATCAAGTCCGTGGAGATCTCGCCCGAGGGCATCTACAAGGTCGAGCGCCTGACGGATGCCATCGAGCATTACTACCTGGAGCTGCGCAACAGCTGCAACCCGAATCACCTGGTAGCGTCAGGCTGGATCGCCGTTCCTGCGGTGGTAACGCTCGATGAGGCCCAGGCCGCAAAGCTGTTCTACGCCGCCGGCGCCTGGCATCAGGTGAAGGTCGCCGCATGAAACGCATCAGCAACCAGGTGCGCCAGCGCCGACGACAGACATGGCTGGATATACCGGCCCACGGAATTGAAGAGGCAGGCCATGGCCAAGAGCAATGCGGAACGGTCAGAGAAGGCCGCGGCGAAGAGGAAGAGCCGCGGCGAAGTAGAGGTTCGGTTTCATTGCCTGCCCGGCACGCGGCAAGCACTTGCTGAGCTGATGGCCTGGAGTGGCATCGAGGAATCTGGCGAGGCGATTACGCTGATGATTCACCACCTGCACGGTCTTGGTCCGGGAGGCGCCCTTCCCCTGCTCGAACCGCCACCGCGACACGAATACGTGATACCAGAAAACGTGTCGCGGAAATTGAAGCTTGCCTTTGACCGCGAGTCGCTGCGCATCGGTCACGATGATTGATCAGGACATGTGGTGCTGAGGGTTCCGCATGCGCTCCTTGATCGTCCATAGATCTGGCTGGGTCCCCGTCGAAAGGAAAATCAAAGGGTGAATGCTGCACAGAAGACGAACGCGCTCTTCCGTGAGATTGGTATGACTCGCTATTGCACGGGTTGACCTGAAGTCCGGAGATCCAGCTAATCTGGACTCGCTCTCCATCCATCGATAGATAGCGTCCGAATCGCGACGGTTTGACCACGTCGACCCCGTCTTCTGCACCACCAGAACCAACAGCGCGCCAGCCACACCGGAAAACAACTCGCTCCAAACAGACATCTTTCCTCCTGGTTCCGGCTCCATGCCGGGCCGAACACGAAGAACCCAACCCGAACTCAATTGCTACCACCGGCGTCTCAGGGCATCAGGCCGAGCTCCTTGGCCTTTACAAATGCAGCCTCGACTGCCTCTTGCTCCGAAGCATAAGTACCGACTTCGTCCGAGGTTGGTGTTGCCGCGGAGATGCTGATCGACTCAATTTCCCAGCCCGACTTCAGCACCGAACCGGCGACAGTGTCTGAAACAACGACCGTCACGCGGCCTCTCTGTACTTTACGTAGATTCATCGTACTACTCGTCAAAATTCGCCGAACACAAATACCCCACTTCTACGAATCACGCCAGCCGGCGAGGATCCCCTATGTCCGCACAACAGAAGAAACACCCCTTCGATTTCAAAACTCAATACGGACTCGGCTTCAGCACTCAGGACGATGAAATCGTTGTCGACTTCTTCTGCGGTGGTGGTGGCGCCGGTACCGGGCTTGAGATGGGCCTGGGCCGCGCGGTGAATGTCGCGAAGAACCACAGCCCTCAGGCGATCAGCATGCACACCGTCAATCACCCTGGCGCGGTGCACTACACCACCGACGTGTTCGATGGGGATCCGGATACCGAGTGCGGCGGCAAAGCCGTTGGTTGGTTCCACATGTCGCCGGACTGCACGCATCACAGCCAGGCCGCCGGGGGCCAACCGCGCAAGCGGGAGATCCGGAACCTGTCGTGGATCGGCCTAAAGTGGGCAGGCAAGAAGAAGCCCCGTGTCATCAGCCTGGAGAACGTGAAGCAGATCCTCCAATGGGGGCCGCTGATTGCCAAGCGCGACAAGGCAACCGGCCGGGTTGTGAAGCTGGGCGGCGGTGTTGCTGAACCTGGCGAAGTGGTATCGGTTCACCAGCAGTTCCTGGTGCCTGACCCGAAACGCCGTGGGCAGACCTGGGCCGTGTTCGTCGCCGAGCTGCAGCGCCTGGGCTATGTCGTTGAGTGGCGGGTCATCAAGGCATGCGACTTCGGCGCGCCGACCAGCCGTGAGCGACTGTTCATGATCGCCCGCTGCGACGGCCAGCCTATCGTTTGGCCTGCGCCGACCCACGCCAAGCACCCGGCCAAAGGACAGAAGAAGTGGCGCACCGCCGCCGAATGCATCGACTGGACGATCCCGAGCAAAAGCATTTTCGACAGGCCGAAGCCGCTGGCACCAGCCACGCTTCGCCGAATTGCCAAGGGCATGAAGAAATTCGTCATCGATGCGGCCGATCCGTTTATTGTGCCGATCGCGAACTGGTCCGGTGAAAGCGTCCAGTCTGCGCAGGAACCACTGCGCACCGTAACGTCTTGGCCGCGCGGTGGTTCGTTTGCCGTGGCCAGCCCGATCATCGCGCCAGCCACGCACCAGGGCAGCGATCGCATTAACGACCCGCACGAACCACTGCCGACTGTTACGTGCGCCAACCGGGGTGAACTGACGCTGATCAGCCCGACCCTGATTCAAACCGGATACGGCGAGCGCGCCGGGCAAGAGCCGCGCGTGCCTGGCCTGGACCAGCCGCTTGGCACAGTGGTAGCAGGCGGTGTGAAGCATGCGCTCACAAGTGCTGTCTTGGTCGGCACCGGTGGGCCCGAGTACTCTGGCAAGCCAGCATCCGTGGATCAACCCGCGGGAACGCTGATGACCCAGAACCACCGCGCGATAGCTTCGGCGCACCTGGTCAAGTTTCGGTTTTCGGACGAAGGCAAGGCGATCGACGAGCCGCTGCCGACCATCACCAGCGGTGGCACCTACCAGCGCCCGGCCGGCGCCGCCCACGCCATGGGTATCTCGACGGTTTTCATGGCCCAGATGAATGGAGGGTTCAACACTACCGACGCGAAGAGCATCGAAGACCCGATGACCACGGTGACCAACACCGGCAGCCAGCAGCAGCTGGTGACGGCGACGCTGATCAGCAACACAACCGGCCACGCGGCCACAGACCTCAGAAACCCGGTACCAACGGTCACTACCGGGCAGCACCACGCTATTTGCTCGGCGCACCTGACCACGCTCCGGAAGAACTGCATCGGCCGAGGCATGGACGAGACGGTGCCGACGCTGACGGCCAGTGCCGAGCACCACGCGCTGCTTGAGTACACGCTTTCTCCGGAGCATGAGGAAGGCGCACTGAGGGTCGCGGCATTCCTGATCAGCTATTACGGCACCGAGAACGTGAGCGGCGCCGACGAGCCAGCCCCCACGATCACCACCAAGGATCGCTTGGGCCTGGTAACCGTCACCATCAAGGGCACGCCCTACGTTATCGTCGACATCTGCCTGCGGATGCTGCAACCGGCCGAGTTGTACAAAGCCCAGGGTTTTCCCACCGACTACATCATCAGCCACGGCGCCGACGGCAAGCCGTTCACCAAGACCCAGCAGGTCCACATGTGCGGCAACAGCGTCAGCCCGCCACCGATGGCAGCACTGGCCAGGGCGAATGATCCATGGAAGGTAAGACAGCGCGAAGCGGTGGCCGCATGAGGACCGCCACAATGTTTACACTAGACTGGTCGGCAACGGAATCACTGAACTTCAATCAATATCATTGTCGTGCAAAAATTTAGCGACTTGCTTCGCCGAATTACTTCCGGAGTGATCAGACATCACAATAATGAAGTTGCGGTTTAGCCTCCCCTGTAAGAATTCTAGCTCTTCAGGGAGGCTCTCACCAACAAACATCATGAATCTAATACCCAAAAGGTCAAACTGCATACTGTTAATGTTTGGCAGACTCATTAGCGCTGGTAGCGACATAATCCCGTTCATTTCTGGCTGAGTGTTAACGTCCGCCACTAGCAATAAACCCTCTATGTACCCCTGCGGATTCAAGAGAAACCTCCTCAGCTTTTCTAGCTGCGCCCCAGTGCAAGCCCCCTTACAGCTTTTTAAGCCCGGCGCCGGGACCGGCCATTCTAAGGCGCGCCAGAATACGCTGACTGCGAAGTAGTAGAGGGCTAAACTCAACTCGTCGGGAAGCTGGTTGGGAACAAACAGTCGTCTGCGAACGCTAATTTCTGCGGGACGAATAATCATTAGACGTTCAAGCAGAGGAAATTCATGATGGGTACCCCATTGCTTGGCAACGATCGCTTCTCCATGTTTGGAAAAAAGATGCTCGCATTTTGAACATAGGAGATGAGCATCCACCTGCTTATCAGTTCTACCAAATTTTCCCGACTGCATGTCTATCCTCATAGGTGATTTTCCACCTTCTGAGGGCAGATCTCTAACTTGCTTGTACGCTGATTTAGGTAGCAGGTGACTTTTCTTTAAGATCCCTGCCTGTCCGCACAAACCGCATAAACCATTACGCATTTGCTTTTCCCTTGAGCGACACTCAACTGCAACAAAAATTGACAGGTTCACGGGCATCGAGATTAACGCATCCAAGATGCCGAAAAGCATCGAGTGCCAGATTCATTTTCTAGAGTGCATCCGTCCTCCAACCCGCAGTAACTCCCTACCCCTCAAAGTCAGCCGCTATAGCGGCAAGGATGAAGTCATGCCTGAAGAAAAGAAACCGGCTTCGCCAGAGCACTACCGCTATATCGACACTATCGGGCCAGAAGGTCTTGAGGTGCACTGCATCACCTACCAGGTGATCGGTGAAACAGCGCAGTGCTACTACATCGGCGACAAGCACACCTGCGATCTGGTCAACGGACCGCAATACAGCTGGACCGCAGACGCAGTGAAGAAGCACCGAAAACGCGTCCTGAAGGAAGGCGGCACCTGGGGCCGTCGCTTCGCCTACACCGACAAAGCCTTGGCGCTCCGCTCTTACAAGGCGCGTAAGTCTTGGCAGCTTCGGCATGCGCAATTGTCGATGGAGCGGGCACTAGCGGCCATCGGCTACTTCGGTAACCTCGAAGTTGAAAGCACGATCCCGACCGGGGCCGTGACAATTCCGAGCGAATACATTCAGGGCCTGGGCTGGGGGGATTACTGATGCTCCTGACCTCAATAGCCGGCTGCGCCCTCTTCTTCTGGCTTCCATTGACCCTATGGGTGACCTCATGAGCGACAAGATTCGCGATGAATTCGACGCTTGGTATTTCGGCATGTTCCCGCTCGAACGGGAAATGATCGGAGCCGGCAGTGCAAGCTCGGCACGCAACCGGGACCTGTACCTACGTTGCTGGACGGCGTCCCGCGCCGCGCTGGTGATTGATCTGCCACCAACACCCACCGAGCCAGATGAACCCGACGACGCGATCGATGACAGCTACATGGACGCTTACTACGCCGCCCAGGGCATGCGCCATGCCTGCGCAAAAGCCATCGAGGCCGCAGGCCTGAAGGTGGCGCCATGATCGCCCTCGCCTGGTTCGCCTACGTGTACTGCTACAAGGGGCCGCGGCGATGACCGTCTACGTCGACAACATGAACGCCAGCTATGGGCGAATGAAGATGTTTCACATGCTCGCCGACTCCGACGAAGAGCTGCTGGCCATGGCTGACAAGATCGGCGTACAGCGGCGCTGGCATCAATACCCTGGCACGATCAAAAGCCACTTCGACATCTGCACCAGCAAACGTGAAAAGGCAGTCGATTTTGGCGCGGTTGAAATCGAATACCCAGGCGATGTGGCGAAGATCATGAAAGCCCGGCGCGAAGCCCTGGCCAAAGCAACAGCCTGACCCCTCTTCCACCTACCAGCCTGCCGGTGAACGGCGGGCGAGGACTGCGCGTGAATATCTACCGACACACCTTTGCAGCCGTCTGCCCGGCCGACGGCGAACTCATCATTTACCAGTTGGAAGTTCGGTCGCCGACGATGATCCACGTCGAACACATAAAAGCAGCCACCGCGATCATCAAGAAAGGTTGGCACGAACAGATAGCTGATCGCCTGTCTGAAGCGCTGGGCGGTGATCAAACAATCATAGCCACCCACCAGGGCGTCGAAATCGAAACAGTGAGGCTCTGCGGATGATCGCTTATCACGGCACGCCCATCGGCGGCACGCGGCAAGACGGCGCCCGGTTCCTTGCCGGCCGGCATGCGCTTGTACCGTTCCCACGCCAAGACGATATGGGCATTGTCGCCGATGTCTGTCAGTCATTCGTTTTCGACAACGGCGCGTTTTCGGTGTGGAAGAAAGGCGGCACGCTGGACGTCGACGGATATACCCGATGGGTTGAGCAATGGCATCGGCACCCGGGTTTCGATTGGGCGCTGATTCCCGATGTCATTGATGGGGACGAAGAGGCGAACGATGCATTGTTGGCGGCATGGCCGGCGGAGTTGCGCGGCGTGCCGGTGTGGCATCTGCATGAATCGCTCGAGCGGCTTGCGCGCCTTGCTGCTGACTGGCCAACAGTGGCAATTGGCAGCTCCGGCCAATGGGCGAGCCCAGGCACGTCGCCATGGTGGAAGCGGATCGGTTCAGCGATGGACGTCATCTGCGACGACCAGGGGCGGCCCACATGCCGACTTCACGGTCTGCGCATGCTGGATCCTGCCATCTTCCAGCACCTGCCATTCGCCTCGGCTGACTCAACAAACGCTGCGGTCAACGGCGGAAGCATCAACCGATTCGGGATGTACCCACCGCCAACTGCCGGCCAGCGCGCCAACGTCATCGCTGACCGCATCGAATCGCACAACAGTTCGCCGATCTGGCAACGAGAAACCCAGGCCGAGATGGCCATCTAATCCCCACCTTCTGCCGCCACTCGCGGCATGGAGCAGCTCATGACCATCCAGTTTCTATCCCACGAGGAGGTTTGCGAGCTCACTGGCGCGCGAACCAAAGCAGGACAAATCCTCAACCTGAAGAAGAATGGCGTCCGTCACACGATTAAAGTGAACGGCTGGCCAAGCGTTACCGCCATGGCAGTGACCGCGGTCGGAACGTTTGAAGCGGAAAAACCCATATGGAAATCACGTAAGGCCAGCTGACATGGGACGACGACCAAGTAAACCGGGCTCCATCGCCCGGCTGCGGGAGCGCAAGAAGGCCAGCGGCCGAGTCTTCTACTATTACGACACTGGCGGAAAGGACCGCAAAGAAATTCCGCTTGGGAGCGATTACGGGCTTGCGATCATGGAGTACGCGAAGCTGGAGCGTGACCGCACAGCGACCGATCTTGTCGCCAAAGTCATAACTTTCCGCTATGTCGCTGAAAAATATATGGTCGACATTGTTCCTTCCAAGGGGAAGGCCACGCAGTTCGATAACAAACGCGAAGTGAAAAACCTGATCGCGTTCTTCGATGATCCGCCCGCGCCACTGGAGACGATCGAGCCGTTGCACGTTCGCCAGTACCTCACCTGGCGCAAAGCGGCACCCGTCCGGGCGAATCGTGAAAAAGCGCTGCTCAGCGCCATCTGGAACTACGCCCGGGACAAAGGCTATACGTCGCTCGCCAACCCCTGCGCGGGCATCAAGGGCAACAAAGAAACCGGGCGGGACACGTACGTTGAGGATGCGCTGTTCAAGCGTGTGCACGATAAGGCCGATGTTGGCCTTCAGGATGCCATGGACCTTGCCTATCTCACCGGCCAGCGGGTGACCGACACCAGGTTGATGGATGAGCGGGACGTGCGCGACGGGCAAATTTGGGTGCTGCAGGGAAAAACAAAGGCGAAGCGCCGGATTGAGGTAACTGGTGAGCTGAAGGTTTTGATTGATCGAATCATGTCCCGAAAGTCAGAACACAAAGTCCGCTCGACGCGGCTGATCGTTACAGAGGACGGCACACCGATGACGGTGGCGATGTTGCGCAGGAGGTTTGACTTGGCCAGGGAGGCGGCCGGGGTGAAGAAATCCGAATTTCAGATGCGAGATTTACGCGCCAAGGCAGGCACGGACAAAGCCGAGTCCAGCGGTGACATCATGCAGGCGAGAGATCAACTTGGGCATACGACCGTGGTGATGACTGAGCAGTACATCCGCAATCGCATGGGCAAGAAAGTCACTCCTACTAAGTGAATTGCGGACCAACATCAAAATAGCGGACCAGAAACAAACAAGGGTTTGCATTAGCTTTCGCCCGCAAACCCTTGATTTAATATGGTGCCCGAAGCCGGAATCGAACCGGCACGCCCTTACGAGCGGGGGATTTTAAGTCCCATGCGTCTACCAGTTTCGCCATTCGGGCGGTAGCGCGGTGAATCTGAGGGTGGAAATATATACATCCCTTCCCGGTGAAGCAAGGTCGCATGTGCGATATTTCAGTCTAAATTCGGCAGAGACGGAAAATAAAAAAACTTCTGAAATCATGAGCCTACGGCGCTTTTTTCAGATAACTCCCAAGAGATGGAAAACATCGCTCCTTGCGCTTTCCCGGAGGTAATAAAAAACCCCGCAGATCATCGATCTGCGGGGTTGTTTATTAGTGGAGGCCGAGGTCGGAATCGAACCGGCGTAGGCGGATTTGCAATCCGCTGCATAACCATTTTGCTACTCGGCCTCAAAACATTTGCTGTCAGTAGCAACAACATCAAATGTGTACAAACTTGGAGCGGGAAACGAGACTCGAACTCGCGACCCCGACCTTGGCAAGGTCGTGCTCTACCAACTGAGCTATTCCCGCGTCTTGGTGTGGCGCATTCTATAGAATCCAGAAGCCCCGTCAACCCTTTGATTCAAAAAAGTTTTATTTCTTTTCAACGTCAGTCTTCAGATGCGGCCAGGCAGCCCGCAGGTATTGGACCATCGACCACAACGTCAGGCCGGCGGAGATCATCAGCAAGGCATAACCCAGCAGAACCCAGAAGCTGAAGTCCGAAGGATTGGCCAGCAGGATGACCAGTGCGAGCATCTGTGCGGCGGTTTTCCATTTGCCCAGGTTGGACACGGCCACGTGAGCACGGGCGCCAAGTTCAGCCATCCATTCGCGCAGGGCGGACACCACGATCTCGCGACCGATGATGACTGCAGCCGGCAACGTCAGCCAAAGGTTGCCGTGTTCCTGCACCAGCAGAACCAGCGCAACGGCAACCATCAACTTGTCGGCAACGGGATCGAGAAACGCCCCGAATGGGGTGCTTTGTTCCAGACGGCGGGCCAGGTACCCGTCCAACCAGTCCGTGGCGGCGGCGAACGCGAAGACCGAGGCTGACGCCAGGTAGCTCCACTGGTAAGGCAGATAGAACAGCAAAATGAAGATCGGTATGAGCAGAACGCGTAGAACGGTAATCAGATTAGGGATATTCATCGGCACAACTGGCTACGAGGTGAGGTGGCATTCTACTCGCTGTGCAGATTTGCATAAATCAACTCTGCGAGCTTTTTACTGATCCCGGGTGCTTTGGCGATCTCTTCGATGCTGGCACGAGACAGCTCCTGCAATCCACCAAAATGTTTCAACAAATCGCGGCGGCGCGTTGGCCCGACCCCGGCAACGCCCTCCAGCGTAGAGGTACGCCGGGTTTTTCCACGACGGGCGCGGTGGCCCGTAATGGCAAAACGGTGAGCTTCGTCACGAATCTGCTGGATCAGATGCAGCGCCGGGGAATCGCCGCGCAAGGTGAATTCATGGGCGGCATCATTGAGGTACAGGGTTTCAAAGCCTGCCTTGCGCGTCGCGCCCTTGGCCACGCCAAGCAGGATCAGGTCTGGCACCGCCAGTTCATTGAGCACGTCGCGGGCCATGGACAACTGCCCCTTGCCGCCGTCCACCAAGAGAATGTCCGGCAGCTTGCCCTCCCCGTCCTTCAGTTTGCTGAAGCGACGGGTCAGCGCCTGATGCATCGCGGCGTAGTCATCGCCAGCCGTCACGCCCTCGATGTTGTAGCGACGATAATCGGACTTGATCGGCCCCTCCGGCCCAAACACCACACAGGAGGCGACGGTCGCTTCACCACTGGAATGACTGATGTCGTAGCACTCGAGACGCTGCGGCGGCTCGTCCAGCTTCAGCACGTCTGCCAGCGCATCGAAACGTGCCGTGATGTGCTGACGGTTCGCCAGACGCGCGCCCAGAGCCTGCTCGGCGTTGGTCACTGCCAGTTGCTGCCACCGCGCTCGCGTTCCGCGCACCCGATGACTGATGCTCAGTTCGCGACCACGCAGCTCATGGATCGCCGCGATCAGGGTCGGAAAATCTTCGTGAACCACGTTGACGATCAATTCGCTGGGCAGGTCGCGTTCGGGACTGCTGACGTAGTACTGGCCCAGAAACGCGGCCAGGACCTCGCCAACGTCCTCTTCAATACCCACCTGCGGGAAAAAGTTCTTGCTGCCCAGCACCCGGCCAGCACGAACACTGATCAAGTGCACGCATGCGCCGCCCGGATTGACGAACGCCGCGATCACATCCACATCCCCGGTCCCGCCTTCCATGCTCTGCTGATCCTGGACCCGGCGCAGCAGCGCGATCTGGTCGCGTAGTTCGGCGGCCCGTTCGAACTCCAGGTTGATCGCCGCTTCTTCCATGGCCGCCGACAACTCATCGCTCAGCGCATTGCTGCGCCCCTCGAGGAACATCACCGAGTGACGCACATCCTCGGCATACACCTGAGGGTCGACCAGCCCCACGCAAGGCGCCTTGCAGCGCTTGATCTGGTATTGCAGGCACGGGCGCGTGCGGTTCTTGTAATAGCTGTCTTCGCACTGACGTACGAAAAACGCCTTTTGCAGCAGGCTCAGGCTTTCGCGAATCGCACCGGCGCTGGGGTATGGCCCGAAATACTTGCCCTTGGCCTTCTTTGCCCCGCGATGAATGCTCAGGCGCGGAAACTGGCCGTCGGACAGAAAAACGTAGGGATAGGATTTGTCGTCACGCAGCAGGATGTTGTACGGCGGCCGCCATTCCTTGATCAGCGTCTGCTCAAGCAGCAGCGCCTCGGTTTCGTTGGCGGTAATGGTCGTCTCGACCTGCGCGATACGCGCAACCAGCGCAGCGGTCTTGGGCGCCAGGCCGGACTTGCGGAAATAGCTCGACAGGCGATTCTTGAGGTTCTTGGCCTTGCCGACATACAACAGGCGCGCATCGCTGTCGAACATGCGATACACACCGGGACGACCACTGACAGTAGACAGAAAGGCGCTTGGATCAAAGATTTCGGTCATTTTCAGAGGCTGGCATCGACCATGCCATGACGAACCGCCAGCAGCGTCAACTCGACATCACTGCTGATCGAAAGCTTTTCGAAAATGCGGTAACGATAGGTATTCACGGTTTTTGGCGACAGGCACAGCTTGTCGGAAATGATCTGGACTTTCTGGCAACCAACGATCATCAATGCAATCTGGATTTCCCGCTCGGACAGGGCATCGAAAGGCGAATCATTGGTTGGCTGGAAGGATTTGATTGCCAGTTGCTGGGCAATCTGCGGACTGATGTAGCGCTGACCGGCAAAGACCAGTCGAATGGCCTGGACCATCTCCGGCAATCCTGCGCCCTTGGTCAGGTATCCCGCGGCACCGGCCTGCAGCAACCGCGTAGGAAACGGATCTTCCTCACACACCGTCACCGCGACGACCTTGATGTCCGGATGGCTGCGCAACAGTTTGCGCGTGGCTTCAAGACCACCGATACCGGGCATCTTGACGTCCATCAACACCACATCGGGCTTGAGCTCACGCGCCTTGAGCAACGATTCCTCCCCCGATTCAGCCTGGCCGACCACTTGCAGGCCATCGATGTCAGCCAGCATTCGTGTAATGCCTGTACGAACGAGATCATGGTCATCGACTACTAGCACCCTAATCAAGCAGACACCTCGCGATATGGTCTTATTGGGTTGTCGACACCTTAGCAAAAAGCAAGTGGCAGACCTAGCGCAACGCGTCACATAAAAAGTTTCCAGTTATCTTGAAAGCCCTGTGGCAAGCGTGTTTCAGCCAGGCAGGCGATCAATGTCTCGCTGCATCATCAAGAAACACGCGTCTGTCCCGACCACCTGTAGTCCCTTTCTCTCATACAACGCCCGCGCCGGATTATTTTCAAAAACCGTCAGGCGCAATGCCGGGCGGCGCTCCCGACGAGCAATGGCCAGAACCTGATCGATCGCCCAAGAACCTGCACCCTGCCGTCGATACGCTTCGGCGACCTGCAGCTCCCGGATGTACAGGGCTCTGGAATCCCGGCTCAGGCTGACAAACCCCACCCGCTGGTCACCGCGCATGATCATGTAGTGCTCACGCCCGGCCCAGGCGACATCGAACGCCTCGTCCTGCCAGCGCAGATCATGCTCAATGTAATAGCGCAGCATGTTGATGCAGGTCAGTTCGCGGGCAAAGGCCAGATCACGATCAGTAGCCGCGCGCCATTCAACGTTCATCAAATCTCCAGAAAATTCGTTGTGCCGCCTTTCGATGCAGTGTGTGTCACGCCCTCTGCGCGATACAAGCGATAGAAAATGCCATCTGCGGTCGATAGCATTTTCTGATTGAATACTCTTGCCGGCCTCTAGTAAGCTCGGCGCATCCATCGGAGACACATCATGCTCGACACCCTCTCACAGCTTCGTACCGCCAGCGCCCTGCGCTCGGTTGCGGCTGCCCGGGCGAACGACGCTTGTGCTCCGGTCAGCTTTTATTTTGGGTATTGGTTTAGCCACTGGCGCGCCTGATACCCACACGGCGCCCACTTCAAACGGGTCGCCACCAGAGAATTCTCAACCCCCGGTCGGCCTCCCGACCGGGGGTTTTGTTTTTTCAGCCCCAGTATTTTCAGCGACACACCAGACATTCAGAGGATCACCAACATGAACTACGCCACTTATTACCGTTACGACAGTTTTACCGCCTGGCGATTTACCACCCTCCGCTCGGGACAGCCTGCCGCCTCCGATCGGTCACCCACAGGTGGCAAGCACACACACGCAGCCAATCCGGCCAATTGTCGAACACCCCAATAGGGCCGAGCGTGCGGGAATGAACCCGCCGCCCGCCCAGGAAGCCTGAACATGAACTCGTCCGCCTCTGCTCTGCCACTGTCCACGCTGCGCCCTGCCAATGAAGCGCTGACACTGCGCCTGCCCAGCTCCTTGCAACTCAAACAGCAATTGCCGCTCGGCAACTCGCTGACCCAGCAAGTCGCCGCCCACCGTCAGGCGGTCCGCGCGATCCTTGACGGTGAAGATTCCCGTCTGCTGGTCATTGTCGGTCCTTGCTCGATTCACGACCCCAAATCCGCCCTCGAATACGCCGCCAATCTGGCCCGCCTGGCCGAAGAAGTCAGCGATGAAATGCTGCTGGTGATGCGCGCCTACGTCGAAAAACCCCGCACCACGGTCGGCTGGAAAGGCCTGGCGTACGATCCGCACCTGGATGGCAGCGACGACATGGCCGGCGGCCTGACCCTCTCGCGCGAGCTGATGCGCGAAATGCTCAAGCTGGGCTTGCCGGTGGCGACCGAACTGCTGCAACCGATGGCCGCTGGCTACTTCGACGACCTGCTGAGCTGGGTGGCGATCGGCGCCCGCACCACCGAATCACAGATCCACCGCGAAATGGCGAGCGGCCTGGGCATGCCAGTCGGCTTCAAGAACGGCACCGACGGCGGTGTGACAGTGGCCAGTGACGCCATGCGCTCGGCGGCTCATCCCCACCGCCATTTCGGCGTCGACAGCCAGGGACACCCTGCGATCATCCAGACCCCGGGCAATGCCGACACCCACCTGGTGCTGCGCGGCGGCCACAACGGCCCCAACCATGATCGCGCCAGTGTCGCCAAGGTAAGTGCAGATCTGGCGAAACTGAAGATCCCGGCCCGGATCATGGTCGATTGCAGCCACGCCAACAGCGGCAAGGATCCTCTGCGTCAGCCAGCAGTGTTCAACGATGTGCTGGAACAGCGCCTGCAAGGTGATCGCTCGCTGATCGGCATGATGATCGAAAGTCACCTGTTCGAGGGCTGCCAGCCGTTGAGCGCGTCGCTGAAGTACGGTGTCTCGGTCACCGACGGTTGCCTGGGCTGGAGCGGCACGGAGCAATTGCTGCGGCACGCGGCCCAGCGACTGCGCACCCAGCACGACTGAAAGCCATCGAAACCCGTCGAAAAGGTAGCGGACCGATCCCTGCCTTTTCGGCGTCCAACTATTCCTTTTTCGTCGCCGTGCCGCGTCTTTTTCATACATCGCGAGCGGGTCCGCGTGTTTTAGAGTGAGGCGCAAGGCACCTCCCTGAATGCCAGACAAAGGACGAAAACATGCAACGGAATGCAGACACGCGATACCCCATCCTTCTGGTCCACGGACTTTTCGGATTCGACCGGATCGGCAACTTCGAGCTTTTCCACGACATCAAGCAAGCCCTCAGAAGCGCTGGCGCACGCGTCTTCGTGCCACATCTGTCCGCCACCCACAGCAACGAAGCACGGGGCGAGCAACTGCTGGCGCAGATCGAGCGAGTACTGGAGGGTACCGGCACGGACAAGGTCAACCTGATCGGTCACAGCCAGGGCGCACTGGCGGCGCGTTATGCCGGGGCGATGGTGCCGCAGTCGGTGGCGTCGGTGACATCGGTCAGCGGCCCCAATCATGGCTCGGAGCTGGCCGACTTCCTGCGCAAGGCGCTCACCCCGGGACAATTGCCTGAACAAGTCGCCGAAACGGTAGTGACGCTGTTCGCCGAATTCCTGGCCATACTTGGCGGCCACCGACTGCTGCCGCAGAACGCCGTCGCCGCGTTGAATGCCCTGACCACCGACGGCGTGGCCGCCTTCAACGGCAAATACCCCCAAGGCTTGCCGAAAACCCGGGGCGGCCAGGGCTGCGAGCAGGTGGACGGCGTCCATTACTACTCCTGGAGTGGCATTTTGCAGGGCAATCTACTGGAAAATGGCCTGAACGCCATGAATCCCCTGCACCACTGTTTGCGCACCTTTTCCCGATACTTCGTCGACGAAGCCGAACAGAACGACGGCTTGGTCGGCCGCTTCAGCTCCCACCTGGGCACCGTCATCCGTTCCAACTATCCCCTCGACCACCTGGGCACGCTGCGACAGACAGGCATTGCCTCCACAAAAGACCTCGACCCGATTGATCTGTACGTGCAACACGCCGAACGCCTGAAAAAGGCCGGACTGTAGGAGCCGAGCTTGCTCGCGATGGTCGTCAACGATAACGCGTGTAGTCTGGATGCCTGCGTTGCCTGGTCGCCCATCGCGAGCAAGCTCGGCTCCTACAGACTCGCCCCTAAAGGGATTCACCCCCCGTCAAACCTGAACAAGGAATATTGACGAGAAATCGCTCACTGAATCCGGTAGGCTCCCCACTTTACCGAATATTGAAAGGAGCATTTCCCCATGGCCAAAGCCACTGCCCGCCACATCCTCGTCGCCAGCGAAGCCAAGTGCAGCGAACTCAAGGCGCAAATCGAGGCTGGCGCTGACTTCGCCGAAGTCGCCAAAGCCAACTCCACCTGCCCGTCCAGCCGTCAGGGCGGTGACCTGGGTTCGTTCGGTCCGGGCCAGATGGTCAAGGAATTCGACACCGTGGTCTTCAGCGCCCCGATCAACGTCGTGCAAGGCCCGGTCAAGACCCAGTTCGGCTACCACCTGCTGGAAGTGACCAGCCGTCAGGACTGATCCACGTCCTGCTCTGCTGAAAACGGCCCGCCTTTTGGTGGGCCGTCGTGTTTCACCCGCGTAATTCGGCTGGCGAGGGACGCGCCGCTAGCGTACAAATCGTGGTCAACCACCACCCGGCTCTAAGGCTGACAATGCGACTGGCTTTCCCAACTGTGTTTTTCACTGCCGTGGCCCTGTTGTTTGGCGCCGCTGGTGTGAACGCTGCACCGCAACATGCGTTGACCGTATACGGCGAACCGGCCAAGTACCCTGCCGGCTTCAGCCACTTTGCCTACGTCAATCCGCAGGCCCCCAAGGGCGGCACCATGCGCCGTTCGGCGGTCGAGATCGGTCATTTCGACCATGTGCTGCCGTACATCGACAAGGGCATCGGCGTCAGCCAGATCGACGGCCTGCTCTACTCGCCCCTGGCCCAGCGTTCGCTGGACGAGCCTTACACCGTTTACGGCCTGGTGGCCCAGCAGATGGAACGCTCCGACGATGGGCTGTCCCTGCGCTTCTACTTGAACCCCAAGGCACGTTTCGCCGATGGCAAACCCATCACCGCCGAAGACGTACGCTATAGCTTCGACCTGCTGATGACCCAGGGCAGCCTGCGGTATCGCACCCAGTTCGCCGACGTCAAAGGCGTCGAGATCGAATCGCCCCTGATCGTGCGCTTCGACTTCAAGAACAATGAAAACCGCACCCTGCCCCTGGACATCGCCACCCTGCCGGTATTGCCCGAGCATTGGTGGAAATCCAGGGATTTCGCCGGCGGCGGGGGCTACGAAGCGCCATTGGGCAGCGGGCCCTACACAGTGGGCAAGGTCGACTCCGGCCGCAGCATTACCTTCGAGCGCAATCCCGACTGGTGGGGCAAGGACCTGCCGGTCAGCCGCGGTCTCTATAACTTCGATCACTTCAGCATCGAGTACTTCGGCGACACCGACGTCGCCCGCCAGGTGCTGCGCGGCGGCGCCTACGACTACAACCGGGAGTTTTCCGCCACCGGTTATTCCATCGGCTACGAAAGCCCGGCCCTGAGCGACGGTCGCCTGCAAAAGGCTCACTTGGCCACCGAGGCCCCGCAACCGAGCCAGGGCTTCGTGTTCAACCTGCAAAAACCGATGTTCCAGGATCGCCGGGTGCGCCAGGCGCTGGCCATGCTCTGGGACTTCGAATGGAGCAACCGGCAGATGATGCGCAACCTGTACATCCGCCAGCAGAGCTTCTTCTCCAACACCGAACTTGCCGCCCGACAGTTGCCGGACGCCGGCGAGCGGGCAATTCTCGAGCCGTTGCGCGGGCAGATCCCCGACGAGGTCTTCACCCAGGTGTTCGAAGCGCCGAAGACCGACGGCAGCGGCGTGATCCGCGACAAGCAATTACAAGCCCTGGCCCTGCTCGAACAGGCCGGCTGGAAACCCGATGGCGATCAACTGGTCAATGCCGACGGCGAGCCCTTGAGCTTCACCTTTCTGGTCAGCCAGAACGGCATTGACCGCTTGCTGCTGCCGTACAAGCGAACCCTGAAGCAGATCGGCATTGACCTGAATATCCGTCGCATCGATGCCTCGCAGTACGTCAACCGCCTGATGAGCCGCGACTACGACATGATCGTCACCGGCTACCCGGTCACCACCTCTCCAGGCGGCGAGTTGCTCAATTACTTCGGCTCCAGCGCAGCCACCGATCCCGGGTCCAACAACTACATGTCGCTGAAAAACCCGGCGGTGGACACCCTGATCAACGGTCTGGTGCGCGCCAACAACAAGGCTGACATGTTGCGCTACGCCCACGCGCTGGACCGGGTGCTGCAATGGAACTACTACTGGATTCCCAACTACTACCCGCCAGGCACCTCCACCGTGTGGTGGAACCGCTTCGGCATTCCGAACGTGCAGGCCGCCAATGACGAAGCCATCGAGAGCTGGTGGGAAATGAGCACCACGCCGCTGACCAACCAGCAAATGACCGCCGAACGCATTCGCCGCGGCTCACCGGGAGGGCCGCATTGATGTGGGCTTACATATTGCGGCGCCTGCTGCTGATCATTCCGACGCTGGTGATCATCCTGCTGGTCAACTTCGTCATCGTCCAGGCCGCCCCCGGCGGGCCGGTGGAACAGGCCATCGCCCATCTGCAAGGCATTGGCGGGGCTGCGGTCGGCGGCAGCTCCGGCGAATCCATGAGCGGCACGTCCCGGGCCAGTCGCGGCCTCGATCCACAATTGATCAAGGACATCGAGAAACAGTACGGCTTCGACAAACCGGCCCATGAGCGGCTGTGGCTGATGCTCACCAGCTACGCAAGGCTGGACTTCGGCAAAAGCTTCTTCCGCGGCGCCACCGTCACCGACCTGATCCTGCAGAAAATGCCGGTGACCATTTCCCTCGGGCTCTGGGCCACGCTGATCACCTACCTGGTATCGATTCCGCTGGGCATCCGCAAAGCGGTGCATCACGGCAGTCAGTTCGACATCTGGAGCAGCACCGCGATCATCGTCGGCTATGCGATGCCGGCGTTCCTGTTCGCCATGTTCCTGATCGTGGTGTTCGCCGGCGGCACGTCGCTGAACTGGTTCCCGGTGCGCGGGCTGGTCTCGGACAACTTCGAGTCGCTGTCGACCCTGGGCAAGATCGCCGACTACTTCTGGCACCTGGTGCTGCCGGTGACGGCGCTGGTGATCGGTGGTTTCGCGACCCTGACCATCCTCACCAAAAACTCGTTCTTGAATGAAATCACCCGCCAGTACGTGGTGACTGCCCGTGCCAAGGGCTTGAGTGAGCGGCGGGTGCTGTACGGCCACGTATTCCGCAATGCCATGTTGCTGGTGGTGTCGGGGATTCCCCAGGCGTTCATCAGTGTGTTCTTTGCCGGCTCGCTGCTGATCGAGGTGATCTTCTCCCTCGATGGCCTGGGTCGCATGAGCTACGAAGCGGCGGTGTCACGGGACTATCCGGTGGTGTTCGGTTCGCTGTTCATCTTCACCCTGTTCGGCCTGCTGATAAAACTGGTGGGCGACCTGTGCTACACCCTGGTCGACCCGCGCATCGACTTCGCTGCGAGGAATGCCTGATGTTCAAGCTTTCGCCGCTGGCTCGTCGTCGTTTCGAACGTTTCAAGAAAAACCGTCGCGGCTGGTGGTCGCTGTGGCTGTTCGTCGGCCTGTTCCTGCTGAGCCTGGGGGGCGAGTTGATCGCCAACGATAAACCGCTGGTGGTCAGCTATCAGGGCCAGTGGTACTTCCCGGTCTTCCAGCGCTACACCGAGCAGGAATTTGGCGGGCAACTGCCGTTCCAGGCCGACTACCGCAGCGACTATGTGCAGCAACTGATCAAGAAGGACGGCGGCTGGCTGCTGTTCCCACCGATCCCGTTCAGCGACGACACGCCGAACTACGACCTGAACAAACCGGCCCCCAGCCCGCCTTCGAGCGTCAATTGGCTGGGTACCGACGATCAGGCGCGGGACGTGCTGGCCCGTGTGATTTTCGGCGCCCGAGTGTCGATTCTGTTTGCCTTGATGCTGACCTTCGTCAGTGCGCTGATCGGCATTGCCGCGGGCGCCCTGCAAGGCTATTACGGCGGCTGGGTCGACCTGATCGGTCAGCGCCTGCTGGAAGTCTGGTCGGGACTACCGGTGCTCTACCTGCTGATCATCCTGTCGGGGTTCGTCGAGCCCAACTTCTGGTGGCTGCTGGGGATCATGGCGCTGTTTTCCTGGCTGGCGCTGGTGGACGTGGTGCGCGCCGAGTTCCTGCGCGGGCGCAACCTGGAATACGTCAAGGCCGCCCGAGCCCTGGGCCTGACCGACCGCAAGGTGATCGTGCGGCACATCCTGCCCAACGCCATGAACGCGACCCTGAGTTACCTGCCGTTCATTTTGACCGGGGCGATCTCTACCCTCACCGCGCTGGACTTCCTTGGCTTCGGCATGCCGGCCGGCAGCGCCTCGCTGGGCGAACTGATCGGCCAGGGCAAACAGAACCTGCAAGCGCCGTGGCTGGGGCTGACCGCGTTTTTCACCCTGGCGTTGATTCTTTCTTTATTGGTGTTCATCGGCGAAGCGTTGCGCGATGCCTTTGACCCCCGATCCTGACGCGGACGATGGATATGAGCCTCAACCTGATCGAAATCCGTGACCTCAGCGTGGCCTTCAGCGGCCAGACCGTGGTGCGCAACCTGTGCCTGGACATCCGCCCCGGCGAATGCCTGGCGCTGGTGGGCGAGTCGGGCTCGGGCAAGTCGGTGACCGCCCACTCGATCCTGCAACTGCTGCCCGAATGCGACACACAAACCACCGGCAGCATCCGGTATCGCGGCCAGGAACTGGTGGGCGCCGACGCAAAAAAATTGCGCCAACTGCGCGGCAACCGCATTGCCATGATCTTTCAGGAGCCGATGACCTCCCTCAACCCCTTGCACAGCATCGAGAAGCAGATCGGCGAAACCCTGCTGGTGCACAAGGGCATGACGGGCAAAGCGGCCCAGGCACGCATCCTGGAATTGCTGCATCTGGTGGGCATCCAGAAACCCAGGGAGCGGCTCAAGGCCTATCCCCATCAATTGTCCGGCGGCCAGCGCCAGCGGGTGATGATCGCCATGGCCCTGGCCTGCGAGCCGGAACTGTTGATCGCCGATGAGCCCACCACGGCGCTGGACGTGACCGTGCAGCGCAAGATCCTGCTGTTGCTCAAATCCCTGCAGCAGCGCCTCAACATGTCACTGTTGCTGATCAGCCACGACCTCAATCTGGTACGCAGCATCGCCCAACGCGTGTGCGTGATGAAGGCTGGCGAAATCGTCGAGCAGGCGCCCTGCGAAACCCTGTTTACCGAACCGAAGCACCCCTATAGCTGCGTGCTGCTCAACGCCGAACCCGAAGGCGAAGCCCTGCCCCGGGACGAACGGGAAAACGTGCTGGAAGTGGACAATCTGCGGGTGCAGTTCGCAGTCAGTGGCGGGCTGTTTCAGCGCAAGGCTTACCTGACGGCCGTGGATGGCATCAGCCTCAATGTGCAGCGTGGCAAGACCCTGGGCATTGTCGGCGAGTCGGGTTCGGGCAAGTCGACACTGGGCCAGGCCATCTTGCGCCTGCTCGACTCCGAGGGCAGCATTCGCTTCCAGGGCCAGGCGCTCGATGGCCTGACCCAGAAGCAGTTGCAGCCCTGGCGCAAGCAGATGCAGGTGGTGTTCCAGGACCCGTTTGGCAGCCTCAGCCCACGAATGTCGGTGGAGCAGATCATCTGCGAAGGCCTGGAGGTGCACAGCCAGTTGAGCAATGAGGAATGCATCGCCGAGGTCACGCGGGCACTGATCGAAGTGGGCCTGGACCCGAAAAGCCGCCATCGCTACCCCCACGAGTTCTCCGGCGGCCAGCGCCAGCGCATCGCCATCGCTCGGGCGCTGGTGCTCAAACCGGCGCTGATCCTGCTGGACGAGCCCACCTCGGCACTGGACCGCACCGTGCAAAAACAAGTGGTGGCGCTGCTGCGTCAGCTTCAGGAGAAACATGGCCTGACCTACCTGTTCATCAGCCACGACCTGGCGGTGGTACGCGCCCTGGCCCACGACATGATCGTGGTCAAGGACGGCAAGGTCGTGGAACGCGGCGCCAGCCATGATGTGTTCGATTCGCCGCAGCACCCCTACACCAAAGAGCTGTTGGCGGCGGCGCATTTGGGGCAGGCATAATGGTGTCATGACGCCAGACCGCGTCGCACCCTTCGCGAGCAAGCCCGCTCCCACAGGGGGTTTGTGAACACCACAGATCCAATGTGGGAGCGGGCTTGCTCGCGAAGAGGCCGGCCCAGGCAACACATCATCAGGATCAATCCCATGAACACCACCGAAAGCCTCAAGGACTACCAGCGCGTGCGCCTGCTGGCGATCCGCTCTCTGTTCGAGATCATCGAGCAGTCGAGTGAAGGCACGGTGATCGTCGACCGCGATGCCAACATCGTCTGGATGAACGAACGCTATGCCCGGCGTTTCGGCTTGGAGTCGGCCGAGGGCGCCATCGGCAAGGCCTGTGAAAGCGTGATCCCCGGCAGCCTGCTGCGCGAAGTGGTGCGCACCGGGCGGCCGATCCTGCTGGACATGCAGGACACCCCCAAGGAACCGCTGGTGGTCATGCGCCTGCCGATCCACGACGATGCCGGCGAAGTGATCGGCGCCATCGGTTTTGCCCTGTTCGACGAACTGCGCAGCCTGTCGCCGATGCTCAAGCGCTACATGAGCATGCAGGAGGAACTCGCCTCCACTCGCTCGCTGCTGCGTGCGCGCCAGACCAAATACAACTTCGCCCACTTCATCGGCACCAGTGCCGCGAGCCTGGAAGTCAAGCGCCGCGCCCGGCGCAGCGCCAGCACCGAGTCGCCGGTGTTGCTGCTCGGCGAGACCGGCACCGGCAAAGAGCTGCTGGCCCAGGCCATCCACAACGCCTCGCCCCGGGCGCACAAGGCCTTTGTCAGCATCAACAGCGCGGCGATCCCCGAATCGCTGCTGGAAGCCGAGTTCTTCGGCACCGCCCCCGGCGCCTTTACCGGCGCCGACCGCAAAGGCCGCGTCGGCAAGTTGCAAATTGCCCAGGGCGGCACGCTGTTTCTCGATGAAATCGGCGACATGCCGCTGCCACTGCAAAGCAAACTGCTGCGGGTGTTGCAGGAAAAGGAATTCGAGCCGGTAGGCTCCAACGACGTCATTCAGAGCGATGTGCGGGTGATTGCCGCCACGTCCACGGACCTGGAAGCTGCGATCAAACGCGGTGAATTCCGCGCCGATCTGTATTACCGCCTCAACGTGCTGCCGATCCAGGTGCCGCCGCTGCGCGATCGGCTTGATGACCTGCCCGCCCTCAGCGAAGCGATCCTCGAAGAACTGCGCAGCCAGCATGAACTGCACAGCGAAGCGCTTGAGTTGCTGGGGCAACACGCCTGGCCGGGGAACATTCGGGAGTTGCGCAACGTGCTGGAGCGCGCGGCATTGCTCAGTGATGATTTGCGGCTGACCGCTGCTGATATTCGCGCGGCGATCGGCACCTTCAGTCCGGTTGAGCGAGTGATTCCGTTGACCGTCGAGCCCCTTGAACATGAGACGTTCAGCGCGGCGCGCGAGCGCTTTGACCGGCAATTGATCGAGGCCACCCTGGCGCAATGCGGGGGTAAGGTGATCGAGGCCGCGGCGCGGTTGGGGCTGGGGCGGTCGACGTTGTACAAGAAGATGGTGGCGTTGGGGATTGTGGAGTCTCTGTAGAGAGACATAAATCTCTATTGGTAGATATGGCCTCTTCGCGGGCAAGCCCGCGCCCACAGGGACCGTATCCCATAGCCCACCCCCGTTCCACGGTGGGAGCGGGCTTGCTCGCGAAGGCACCCGTCCTGGCAACAAACATCTCAAAATAGAGACAAACCCATCGAATCCGTCGCCCCAACGACAAATATTTCTTTATATTTCAATCACTTAATAAAATGGCACGAAACTCGCTTTAGCCCCTTCCTACAAAAATTCACCACACAAAAATAACAATCCCAGGAGACACACCATGAGTGTGATCATTGCCTTGGCAGCCCTCGCGCTGCTGATGCTGGCTGCCTACCGTGGCTACAGCGTTATCCTTTTCGCCCCGATCGCCGCCCTCGGCGCTGTCCTGTTGACCGACCCTTCCGCCGTCGCGCCCGCCTTCACCGGCGTGTTCATGGAGAAAATGGTCGGGTTCATCAAACTGTACTTCCCGGTATTCCTGCTCGGTGCGGTGTTCGGCAAGCTGATCGAGTTGTCAGGCTTCTCCCGTTCCATCGTCGCCGCGGCCATTCGTTTGCTCGGCACTCGCCAGGCGATGCTGGTGATCGTGCTGGTCTGCGCCCTGCTCACCTACGGAGGCGTGTCGCTGTTCGTGGTGGTGTTCGCGGTCTATCCGTTTGCCGCCGAAATGTTCCGCCAGAGCAATATTCCCAAGCGCCTGATCCCGGCGACCATCGCCCTCGGTGCGTTTTCGTTCACCATGGACGCCCTGCCCGGCACCCCGCAGATTCAGAACATCATCCCCAGCACCTTCTTCAACACCACTGCCTGGGCCGCGCCGTGGCTGGGCGTGATCGGTACGATCTTCGTGTTCTGCGCCGGCATGCTGTTCCTCCAGCGCCAGCGCAACAAGGCCCAGCGCGCCGGTGAAGGTTATGGCACCGAGCTGCGCAATGAGCCGGAAACCGCCGCCGACATCAAGTTGCCCAACCCGTGGATTGCCCTGTCGCCGTTGCTGGCCGTGGGCATCATGAACCTGCTGTTCACCCAGTGGATTCCCCAGTGGTACGGCAAGACCCACAGCCTGGCGCTGCCGGGCATGGCCACCCCGGTGACCACCGACATCGCCAAGCTGACGGCGATCTGGGCCGTTCAGGCAGCCTTGCTGGTGGGCATCCTCATGGTGCTGGCCTTCGGTTTCCAGGCGATCCGCAGCAAACTGGCCGAGGGCAGCAAAAGCGCGGTCAGCGGAGCATTGCTGGCGGCGATGAACACCGCTTCGGAATACGGTTTCGGTGCGGTGATCGCCTCGCTGCCAGGCTTCCTGGTGCTGGCCGACTGGCTCAAGAGCATTCCCAATCCGCTGGTCAACGAAGCGATCACGGTAACTTTGCTGGCCGGTATCACCGGCTCCGCCTCGGGTGGCATGAGCATTGCGCTGGCGGCGATGTCCGAGCAATTCATCAGCGCTGCCCACGCCGCCAACATCCCGCTGGAAGTGCTGCACCGCGTGGCCGCGATGGCCAGTGGCGGCATGGACACCCTGCCGCACAATGGCGCGGTGATTACCCTGCTGGCGGTCACCGGCCTGACCCACCGCGAAGCTTACAAAGACATTTTCTGTATTACGCTGATCAAGACCCTGGCGGTTTTCGTGGTCATCGGCACTTTCTACGCCACTGGCATTGTGTGAGGTATTCATGACGACTCTTTCGGGCAAGACCGCACTGGTCACCGGTTCCACCAGCGGCATCGGCCTGGGCATCGCGCTGAGCCTGGCCAAGGCTGGCGCCAACCTGATCCTCAACGGGTTCGGCGATGCATCGGCGGTTATCGCAGAAGTCGGCCAGTTCGGCGGCAAGGTCGGCCATCACCCGGCCGACGTCAGCGACCCGGCGCAGATCGCCGACATGATCGCCTACGCCGAGCGTGAATTCGGCGGCGTCGACATTCTGGTCAACAACGCCGGCATCCAGCATGTGGCGCCAGTGGACGAGTTCCCGGTGGAGCGCTGGGATTCGATCATCGCCATCAACCTGTCGTCGGTGTTCCACAGCACTCGCCTGAGCCTGCCGGGCATGCGCGCCAAGGGTTGGGGTCGGGTGATCAACATCGCCTCGGTGCATGGCCTGGTGGGCTCGACGGGCAAAGCCGCCTACGTGGCGGCCAAGCACGGTGTGATCGGCCTGACCAAGGTCGTCGCGCTGGAAACTGCCACCACAAATGTCACCTGCAACGCGATCTGCCCGGGCTGGGTATTGACGCCGCTGGTGCAGAAACAGATCGACGACCGCGCCGCCACCGGCATCGATCCGCAACAGGCGCAGCATGATCTGCTGGCGGAGAAACAGCCGTCGCTGGAATTCGTGACACCGCCGCAACTGGGTGAACTGGTGCTGTTCCTGTGCAGCGAGGCCGGCGCCCAGGTGCGAGGGGCTGCGTGGAATATCGATGGTGGGTGGCTGGCGCAATAACCCGCTGCCGCCCTACCCTGTGGCGAGGGAGCGTGCTCCCGCTCGGCTGCGCAGCAGTCGCAAATCCGGCGAACGCGATCTGTCTGACACATGATCGTCTCAGGCTTTGGGGCGACTTCGCCGCCCAGCGGGAGCAAGCTCCCTCGCCACGAAGCGGATTGAACGCATTAACAAGAAGAGGCAACCCATGTCCGAAGTCATGTGGCAACCCACCCCCGAGCGCATCGGCAAGACCCGCATGGAAGCCTTTCGGCGCTTTGTCAATCAGCGACACCACCTGCACATCGACGACTACCCTGCCCTGCACCAATGGTCCATCGACCAGCGTCCGGACTTCTGGCAAGCCATCGTCGACTTCTTCGACATCCGCTTCCACACGCAACCCGACGCGGTGCTGGTCGAAGGCGCGCAGATGCCCAGCGCCCAGTGGTTTCCCGGCGCAACCCTGAATTTCGCCGAGCACTTGCTGCGCCGCCGCGACGACGCCATCGCGGTGGTGGCTGTGGCGGAGAACGGTCAGCGCGAACACCTGAGTTGGGCGGAACTGGCCGAGCACGTCGCCGGCTTTCAGAAAGGCTTGATCGCCGCCGGCGTCGGCCTCGGTGACCGGGTTGCCGCGTGCATGCCCAACACCTGGCAAACCCTGGTGGCCATGCTCGCCACCACCAGCCTCGGCGCGATCTGGTCCTGTTCTTCGCCGGACTTCGGCACCCAAGGGGTGATCGACCGCTTCGGCCAGATCGAGCCGAAAGTAATGATCACCTGCGCCGGCTACCGTTATGCCGGCAAAGAGATCGACCAGCGGCTCAAGATCAATGAAATCCTCCCGCGCCTGCCGTCCCTGCAGCAACTGGTGATCGTGCCCTACGCACAGCCCGAGGCGCACATCGAAGCGTTCCATACCCAGGCCAATGTCACGCTGTGGGACGATTTCTACGAACCGGGCGGCGAGCCGGACTTCGTCGCCGTGCCCTTCGATCATCCGCTGTACATCCTCTATTCCAGCGGCACCACCGGCGTGCCCAAATGCATCATCCACGGTACTGGCGGCGTGCTGCTGCAACACGTCAAGGAGCACGGCCTGCATTGCGACCTGGGCCCGGGCGAGCGCCTGTTCTACTACACCACCTGCGGCTGGATGATGTGGAACTGGCTGGTCTCGGCCCTGGCGGTGGGCAGTTGCGTGGTGCTGTACGACGGCTCGCCGTTCCAGCCTGACGCGCAACGCCTGATCGACCTGATCGACGACGAACGCATCAGCGTGTTCGGCACCAGCCCCAAGTACCTGGCCACCCTGGAAAGCAGCGGCGTGAAGCCTGCGCAAAGCCATGACCTGGGCAGCCTGAAAACCCTGCTGTGCACCGGCTCCGCGTTGTCGCCGCAGAGCTACGACTACGTTTACCGTGATCTCAAGGCCGACCTGTGCCTGGCTTCGATGTCCGGCGGCACCGATATCGTGTCGTGCTTCGCCAATGGCAACCCGTGGCAAGCGGTGCGCCGTGGCGAGATGCAGGGCAAGAGCCTGGCCATGGCCGTCGAAGTGTGGAACGACGAAGGTCGGCCGGTAATCGGCGAAAAAGGTGAGCTGGTGTGCACCCGGCACTTCCCGGCGATCCCCATCGGCCTGTGGAATGACCCGGACGGCGAAAAACTGCGCGCCTCCTACTTCAGTCAGTTTCCGGGTGTCTGGGCCCAAGGCGATTACGCCGAACAGTTGCCCCACGGCGCGATGATGATCCACGGCCGTTCCGACGCCGTGCTCAACCCCGGCGGCGTGCGCATCGGTACCGCGGAAATCTACCGTCAGGTGGAAAAAGTCCCGCAGGTGTTGGACAGCGTGGCCATCGGTCAGCAATGGCAGGACGATGTGCGCGTGGTGCTGTTCGTGCGCTTGCAGGATGGCCAGGTGCTGGATGACGCGTTGCAGCAACAGATCCGCCAGGTCATCCGCGCCAACACCACACCGCGCCATGTGCCGGCGAAGATCGTTGCGGTCAGCGACATCCCCCGGACCATCAGCGGCAAGATCGTCGAGTTGGCGGTGCGCAACGTGGTGCATGGGCAAAAGGTGAAAAACACCGACGCCCTGGCCAACCCTCAAGCGCTGGAGCAGTTCCGCGACCGCCCCGAACTCAAGGATTGAAATACAGTTCACCCGGTGGGAGCGGGCTTGCTCGCGAAGGCGGTGTGTCAGTCAACATTTATGTAGCTGCCACACCGCCTTCGCGAGCAAGCCCGCTCCCACAGGGGGTCTGTGTCAGTCGATGAGGCCCCAGTCGCCCGGGGGCGCGTGGGCAGCAGGCGTGGTTTCAGCATGCAGTTTCAACCGCAACCGCAGGTTGTTCACCGAGTCCGCATACTTCAACGCTTCCTCTTCATCGATCGCCCCTTCCACCACCAACTCGAACAACGCCCCATCAAACGTCTGCATCCCCTGCGCCGTGGACTTCTCCATGATCTCCTTGATCTCGGCAAACCGGTTGAGCCGGATCAGATCGCCCACCGTCGGCGTCCCCAGCATCACCTCCACCGCCACCCGCCGCTGCCCGTCGCGGGTGCGTACCAGGCGTTGGGACACGAACGCCTTGAGGTTGTTGCCCAGGTCGTTGAGCAACTGACCCCGGCGCTCCTCCGGGAAGAAGTTGAGGATGCGGTCCAACGCCTGGTTGGCGTTGTGGGCGTGCAAGGTGGAAATCACCAGGTGCCCGGTATCGGCGAAGGCCAGTGCGTGCTCCATGGTTTCCCGGTCGCGGATTTCGCCGATCAGTACCACATCCGGCGCCTGGCGCAGGGTGTTTTTCAGGGCCGTATGGAAGCTGCGGGTATCGACGCCGACTTCGCGCTGGTTGATGATCGACAACTTGTGCCGATGGATGTATTCGATCGGGTCTTCGATGGTGACGATATGCCCGCGGCTGTGGCGGTTGCGGTAGTCGATCAACGCCGCCAGCGACGTGGACTTGCCCGAATCGGTGGCGCCGACGAACAGCATCAGGCCCTGCTTGAGCATCACCGTGTCCAGCAGCACCGCCGGCAACTTGAGGTCTTCGAAACGCGGAATGTCGAGCTTGACGTTACGAATCACCATCGACACGTCGTTGCGCTGTTTGAAAATATTGACCCGGAAACGCCCGATCCCCGTCAGGGAAATCGCCAGGTTCATCTCCAGTTCACGATCGAACTCCAGACGCTGTTCGGCGTCCATGATGGACGCCGCCATCGCCGCAATTTCCCCCGGTTTGAACGATTGTTCGGCCAGGGGTGTAACAATACCGTCGAACCGCGCACTGGGCGGCGCACCGGTGGCCAGGTACAGGTCAGAGCCATCCTGGCTGGCCAGTCGTTTCAACAATGCATCGATTTCCATGGCAAAAAGCATCCGCGAAGCATTCAATTGATATAAATGACCGTAAAGGGTCGGAGCAGTCATCGCTCTGCAAGCATAGTAGACGCCGCACATCGACCGACATTGCAGGACACCTTGATGAACCCATCACCTACCGGCAGCGATGCCCAGGCCCTGATCGCCCGGCTCGACTGGGCGAACAGCCCGCTGGGCGACGCCAGTACCTGGCCCCAGAGCCTGCGCACCGCCGTGGACATCGTGATCCACTCGCCGATGCCGATGCTGCTGCTCTGGGGGCCGCAGCTGACCCAGATCTACAACGACGGCTTCGCCCTGCTGGCCGGCAGCAAGCACCCGCACGCTTTCGGACAGCCGACACACCAGATCTGGCCGGAACTCCAGGACTTTACCCACCCCATTTACAGCGCCGTCCTACAAGGCCAGGTGCGGACCTACAGCGAGCAACGCTTCACCTTGCTACGCGACGGGAAAGATTCCGACTTATGGCTCGATTTGACCTACAGCCCGATTCGCGACGAAAGGGCTGAAGTGGCCGGCATCCTGGTGACCGCCATCGAAACCAATGAACGTCGGCGCATTGCCCTGGAACTGGAGCAGCGCTCGGCCGCCAGCCTCAAGGCCCAGCAGGAAACCGAAGAACGCCTGCAGCTGGCCCTCGCCGCCACAGACGCGGTGGGCACCTGGGACTGGGACATCAACGAAGACCGCTTCATTGCCGATGCCCATTTCGCCCAGTTGCATGGCATCGATCCAGCGAAGGCCGGCCAGTTGCCGATCAGCGAATACCTGCACGGGGTCCACCCGCAAGACCGCGCCATGATTGCCCGCAGCATCAAGCAGTGCATTGCCCAGGGTGCCGAATACGCCGTGGAATATCGCCTGTTACTGCCCGACGGGCAGGTGCGCTGGGTGTTCGCCCGTGGACGCTGCTACAAGGACCACCATGGCCGGCCGATCCGTTTCCTCGGCGCCGCCCTGGACCTGACCGCGCGCAAAAACACCGAACAGGCCCTGCGCCAGAGCCAGAACGAACTGCAACTGATCATCAATGCCATGCCGATCCTGATCAGTTACGTCGACCACGAGGAGCGTTTTCGCCTGAACAACTCGGCCTACCTGGACTGGTACGGCCTCACCCCCCAGGAGCTCTATGGCAAAACCGTCCGCGAGGTGCTCGGCGAAGAGGCCTATGCCTTGCGCGCCGAGCACATTGCCCAGGCGCTGTCAGGCAAGCCCTGCTGCTTCAGCATTGACACGCCTCACCGCGACGGCAGCATCCGCCATGCCCTGATGAATTATTTGCCGCGTCACGGCGCGGACGGTGCCGTCAATGGCTTTTACATCTTCGTGATCGACGAGACCGAGCGCAAACAGACCGAAGAGGCCCTGCGCAACCTCAACGAAACCCTCGAAGAACGCGTCGCGGCCCGCACCCGGCAACTGGCCGAGACCAACCAGCGCCTGCAGAGCGAAATGTTCGAGCGCGAACGCGCCGAAGACGCCTTGCGCCATGCGCAGAAAATGGAAGCGGTGGGCCAGCTCACCGGCGGCATCGCCCATGACTTCAACAACATGCTCACTGGGATCATCGGCAGCCTCGACCTGATGCAGCGCTACATCGCCGACGGCCGCACGGCGGAAATCGCCCGATTCACTGAAGCGGCGGTGTCCTCGGCCAACCGCGCGGCCGCCCTCACCCACCGCTTGCTGGCGTTCTCGCGGCGCCAGTCGCTGGACCGCAAGCCACTCAACGCCAACGATCTGATTCGCTCGCTGGAAGACCTGTTCAGCCGCACCAAGGGCGATCACATCCAGCTCATCCTGCAGCTGGCGGACGACATCTGGCCGGTCAGCACCGACGTCAGCCAGTTGGAAAACGCCCTGCTCAACCTGGTGATCAACGCCCGGGATGCGATGCCCGAGAGTGGCGAACTGCGCATCGAAACCGCCAACGTGTACCTCGACAGCAGTGACATCAACACCCTGGAACCGGTCAAGGCCGGCGACTACCTGATGATCGCCGTCAGCGACAACGGCACCGGCATGACCCCCAAGGTGCTGGCCAAGGCCTTCGATCCGTTCTTCACCACCAAACCCATCGGCCAGGGCACGGGGCTTGGCCTATCGATGATCTACGGCTTCGCCCAGCAATCGGGCGGCCATGTCAGCCTGTTCAGCCTGCCGGGCCAGGGCACCAGCGTGCGCCTGTACCTGCCGCGCCTGCTTGAGGAGGCGCCACAAGCGGTGCTGTCGCCGGTGATCGGCGAGGCGCCGCCAGCGATTGCCGGGGAAACCGTGGTGCTGGTGGAGGACGATCCGGCGGTCCGCATGCTGGTGCTCAATTTGCTCAAGGAGCTGGGTTATCGCGCGTTCGAGGCCGAAGACGCGAGAACCGCCCTGCCCTTGCTCGAGTCGGACCTGCGGGTCGATCTGCTGGTGACTGATGTCGGGCTGCCGGGCATGAACGGCCGGCAACTGGCGGAAATTGCCCGCCAGCGCCGGCCGCAGATCAAGGTGCTGTTCATGACCGGTTACGCGCAGATGGCCGCCGAACGTCAGGGCTTTCTCGAAGAAGGCATGGACATGGTGGCCAAGCCGTTTTCCATTGATCTGCTGGCCAACAAGATTCGCACGATGATCGGCCAACCCGACTGAGTTAGGGCATAATCGCGCGCCCTCGCTATTGCTACTGTGACCAGGTACCTGCCCCATGAAAGCTCAAGCCCGCCATATTCTGGTGAAAACCTCGGAAGAAGCCGAGCAACTCAAGCAACGCATTGCCAAGGGTGAAGCGTTCGACGTACTGGCCAAGAAGTACTCCACCTGCCCCTCGGGCAAGCGCGGCGGTGATCTGGGTGAAGTAAGACCGGGGCAGATGGTGGGGGCGATCGATGCGGTGATCTTCAAGAAACCGCTGCGAGTGGTGCATGGGCCGATCAAGAGCAAGTTCGGGTATCACCTGGTGCAGGTGTTTTATCGGGATTGATGGGCCAGAGGGAGCTCAGAGTCTTTTGTGGCGAGGGAGCTTGCTCCCGCCGGGCTACGCAGCGGCCCCAAAACCTGTTGCCCTGATCTGCCTGGCATTCCGGGTGACAGGGTTTGACTGCTGCGCAGTCGGACGGGAGCAAGCTCCCTCGCCACAGGAAAGCTGACGTCCAGTGGATGTGCATCAGTTTTTCGGGATCAACGCCCCCGGCATCTGAATCACCCGACTCGCCAACCGATGTCCCGCTTCGGCCGCTTCCACGGGGCTGCCGCCCTTGAGCCGGCTGGCCAGGTACGCTGCGCTGAACGAATCCCCCGCCGCCGTGGTGTCCACCACCCGCTCGACCTTCTGCGCCGGTACTTCGAACGCCTCGCCGGCACAACGAATCAGACAGGCCTCGGCGCCGCGCTTGAGCACCACTTCCGGGGTGCCGATCTGCTCGTAGGCGTCGAACACGGCGTCGCAATCGGAAAAGTGGAACAGCGCCTGCTCGTCATCGACGGTCAGCAACGCCAGGTCGACATAAGGCAGCACACTGCGGTATGCCGCCCGCGCATCCTCCACCGAGGCCCATAGCCGTGGCCGGTAGTTGTTGTCGAAGACGATCCGCGCGTCGCGCTGGCGGGCCTCGATCAGGGTTTCCAACAGCTTTTCCCGACCTTGCACACCCAGCACCGCCAGGGTGATGCCGCTGAAATACAGCACGTCGTAATCCGGCAGCGCCGCCAGGATCGGCTCGGCGGCCGGGGTGGTGAAGCAGTCGCGCACCGCCGCTTCATTGCGCCAGTACAGAAAACGCCGCTCGCCGGCGGCGTCGGTCTGGATGCAGTACAGCCCCGGCAGACGTCCGGGCAAACGCTGGACCATGCCCAGGCCAATGTTTTCAGCGGCCCAACTCTGGCACATGGCGTCGCTGAAACTGTCATCGCCCAGCGCGGTGACGTAATCCACGCTGCCGCCATCGCCCAGTTCGCGGGACAGGTAGACCGCGGTGTTCAAGGTGTCGCCGCCGAAGCTCTGTTGCAGGCTGCCGTCGGCGCGGTGCTGCAACTCGATCATGCATTCACCGATCAGGGCAATGCGCGGGGTGTTGGGGCCGAGGGTGTTGATGGTGTTCATTGTTGTGGGTCTCTGGTGTTGCGGTGTTGTCTGGTAGGGCCCCATCGCGAGCAGGCTCGCTCCCACAATGGAATGCGTCCCCTGTGGGAGCGAGCCTGCTCGCGATGGGCGCGCCTCGGTCCTGAACCTTAGAAACAGGTTTCCATGTTCTCGATAACGTTCAACTGCTCATCCACCAGGCACCCGGTGCGCCACTTGTCGAACGTCAGGCATGGGTGCGAAGTGCCGAACGAAATGATGTCGCCCACCCGCAATTGAACCCCCGGCGCCACGGTCATGAACGCATGCTGGTCCATCACCGCCGTCACCTTGCAGGCGCCGACATCGTCGCCCTTGGCCGGCACCACGCCCGCCTTGTAGCGCAGCAGCGGCACCGGCAGACCGGCGTCGTAGGCCACGTCGCGCTTGCCCAGGGCGATCACCGCGAAGCCCGGCTCCGGCAACGACTGCACGTGGGCCCAGACTTCCAGCGCCGGGCGCAAGCCTTCGTGCAAATCGCTGCGGCGGTCGAGCACGCAGCATTGCGCTTCTTTATAAATGCCGTGGTCGTGGGCCACGTAACTGCCCGGGCGCAGCACGCTGAGGAAACGTCCACCGGCGTTCTGCGCTTCGAACTCCTCGGCAATCAGGTCATACCAGGCCGAGCCGGACGCGGTGATGATCGGCTTGGGGATGGCGAACGCACCGCTGTCCTGCAATTGCACCGCCAGGCGCACCAGGGAGCCGGCGAACGCACGGATGCCGCTGACGGCGTGATCGCCATGGATCACCCCTTCGTAACCTTCGATGCCGGTCAGGGCCAACGCCGGTTGCGCGGCAATGGCCTTGGCCAGGTCGAGCACTTCCTGCTCGCTGCGGCAACCGCAGCGGCCGCCGACCACGCCGTACTCGATCATCACGTTCAGGCGCGCGCCGCGGGAGGCGAAGTAGGCCCCCAAGTCCGCCACGTTGTCGGGGTGATCGACCATGCAATAGAAGTCGAACGTCGAATCGCTCAGCAGGTCGGCGATCAACGCCATGTTCGGCGTGCCCACCAGTTGGTTGGCCATCAATACCCGGCGTACGCCATGGGCGTAGGCGGCACGGGTTTGCGTGGCACTGGCCAGGGTAATGCCCCAGGCGCCGGCATCGAGTTGGCGACGAAACAGGGCCGGGGTCATGCTGGTCTTGCCATGGGGCGCCAGTTGCGCGCCGCTGTCGCTGACGAACTTCTGCATCCAGCGAATGTTGTGTTCCAGCGGCGCGCGATGCAGCACCAGCGCCGGCAGGCTGACATCACGCACCAGGCTGGCACCGAGTTGGGCGGCGCCTTTATCGACGTTGGCAGTATTTGGGGCAGAAGACATGATCGGATTCCTCATCCACGCGGCCGCGAGCAGCCGCTGTTATTCGTTGATACGCCGGGCCAGGCTGTTCGCGCTGTCGATCAGCACCCGGCGATAGTCGTTGTAATGGGCTTTGGCATCGGCCCGCGGGGCGACAATGCACAGGGTCGCGATGGCCACGCCGCTGGGGTCTTTGACCGGGGCGGCGAAGCAATGGGTGAAGGTGTCGGCCACGCTGTCGAAGGAAAAAAATCCATCGATGTGAGCCTGACGTATTTCGGCCAGGAACTGCTCAAGTGGCAGGCGCTCGCCGTTGGGCAGGATGAAGTCGTCGTGGTCGATCAGGTCGACGATCGCCTGATCGCTCAGGTGCGCCAGCAGCAGGCGCCCGGACGCGGTCCAGGGGATCGGCGCGTTTTCGCCGATGTCCGAGGAAATGCGGAAATGCCGTTCGCCCTCCTTCATCAGCGCCACCGTGTATTTGCGCCCGTTGAGCAGGCACATCTGCGCGGTTTCGTGGGTCTGGCTGACGATCTCCTGCAAGGCGTGATCGGCCTCGCGGGTCAGGTCGAAATGCCGCAGGTGCGCCTGGCCGAGGAAGTACAGCTGGCGGCCGAGGTACACATGACCGTCCTTGCCCACCGGCTCCAGGATCCGTCGCTCCAGCAGCGAGGCCACCAGTTCGTAGACCGTGGATTTGGGACTGCCGATGCCGCTGGCGATTTCGTTCGGGCGCAGGGGCTGGCCGATTTCCTTGAGGAAATCGAGGATATCGAACGCCCGGTCCAGACCCCGTGCCCGACGTTTGATGGTGTCTTCGGTCATGTCAGTGGTTCCCCTTCAAAAATGCCGGGAGTTTACCCAGAGTTCCGCGGTGGCGGTTAGGCCGCCATCGCGGGCAATCCTCGCGCCTACGAAATCCTGTAGGAGCGAGGCTTGCCCGCGATGGGCGCGACTCGGTTCAGGCCTTTTTCTTGTAGGCGATGCAGTCGATCTCGACCTTGCAGTCGACCATCATGTTCGCCTGCACGCAGGCCCGGGCCGGGGCGTGTTCGGGTTTGAAGTACTCGGCAAACACTTTGTTGAAACTGGTGAAATCCCGCGGATCTTCCAGCCACACGCCAGCACGCACCACGTCTTCCAGGCCATAACCGGCCTCCTGGAGAATCGCGATCAGGTTCTTCATGGTCTGGTGAGTCTGCTCGACGATGCCGCCCACAATGATCTCGCCGTCAACCGCCGGCACCTGCCCGGAAACGTGCAGCCAGCCATCGGCCTCAACGGCGCGGGCGAAAGGGCGAGGCGTGCCGCCTGCAGCGGCGCTGCCGGTGCCGTAACGCGTAATGCTCATGGTGTTTCTCCTGATTGAAAAGGGTGTGTTTAAAACCGCGTGCTTTTGAGGAATTCAGCCAGCCGCGGCGACTGCGGACGCTCGAACAGTTCCTTGGGCGGACCCTGCTCTTCGATGCGTCCCTGATTCATGAAAACGATCTTGTCGGAAACCTCGAAGGCAAAGCGCATTTCATGGGTCACCAGCAGCATGGTCATGCCTTCATCGGCCAGGCCCTTGATCACGTTGAGCACTTCGCTGACCAACTCCGGGTCGAGGGCCGACGTGACTTCGTCGAACAGCATCAGGCTGGGGTTCATGGCAATCGCCCGGGCAATCGCCACGCGCTGTTGCTGGCCACCGGACAACTGCCCCGGATAGTGATCGCGACGCTCCAGCAGGCCGACCCGCTCCAGCCATTTTTCCGCCAGGGCCACCGCCTCGTCCTTGTGCAGTTTTTTCACCTTGAGCAAACCCAGGGTGATGTTCTGCAGCGCAGTCAGGTGCGGGAACAGGTTGAACTGCTGGAACGCCATGCCGGTCATGGCGCGATGACGGGCGATGACTTTTTCGGCATGCCGCACGCGCTTGCCGTTGACCTCGTCATAACCGATGGACTCGCCATCGAGCAGGATCTGCCCGCCCTGGAACTCTTCGAGCATGTTCACGCAACGCAGCAGCGTGGTTTTGCCCGAGCCGCTGGAACCGATCAGCGTCACCACGTTGCCACGCTGCATGGTCAGGTCGACGCCCTTGAGCACTTCGAGTTTGTCGTAGCGTTTGTGCAGGCCGCGAATGTCCAGCAAGGGTTGGCCGTTTTGTGCGTTGGTTTGGGTCTGGTTCATGGCAAGGCCACCCGCTTTTCAATGTGCCGGCCGAGTAGCTCGATGCCGTAGTTGATGACGAAAAACAGAAATCCGGCGAACAGGTAGAACTCCAGGGTCATGAAGGTTCGGGCGATGATCTGCTGGGTGCTGAGCAGCAGCTCGGCCACGCCGATCACCGACAACAGGGTCGAGGCCTTGACGATTTCGGTGGACGAGTTGACCCAGGTCGGCAGGATCTGCCGCAAGGCCTGGGGCAACAGCACGTAGCCCAGGGCCTGATAGAACGTCAGGCCGATCGCCTTGCTCGCTTCCATCTGCCCACGGGGCAACGCCTGCAAGGCGCCGCGCACGATCTCGGAAACGTGGGAGCCGCAGAACAGCGTCAACCCCAGGGCTCCGGCCTGGAACGCACTGATCTGCCAGCCCAGCGCCGGCGCCATGTAGAAGCACGCCAACACCAGCACGAACACCGGGGTGCCGCGAATCACGTCCACATAGAAACGAAACGGTGCGCGCATCCAGAACGTGCCGTAGGTCAGCACCAGGCCGGAGAAAACGCCGAGCACAGTGCCGAGCAAAATCGCCAGGGCCGAACACTGCACACTGGTCAGAAAGCCTTGCCACAACACGTCGCGGGCAATCCATAACTCATGCAGCCAACTGGGGGATTCGTACATGGGGCCTCCTATCGGCGGATCGCCAGACGCTGCTCGAGGTAGCGCAGCATCATGGCAATGAGGTAACAGGCCGCAACATAGAGCGCTGTGGTCACCATCCAGGTTTCAATTACCCGGTAGCTCTCGACATTGATCTTGCGCGCGTAATAGGTCAGCTCCGGCACGGCGATCGCCGCCGCCAGTGAAGTGTCCTTGAACAGCGAAATGAAGTTATTCGACAAGGCCGGCAACACATTGCGCAGCATCACCGGCACCGTGACGTAGGCCTTGACTTGCCACTCGCCCAGGCCAATCGCCAGGCCGGCTTCACGCTGCCCTTTGGGAATGCTCAACAGGCCGCCACGGAACACTTCGGTCAGGTAGGCCCCGGCATACAACGACAGGGTGATGATGAACGAGGGAATCTTGTCCAGCCGGACGCCCAGGCTCGGCAAGGCGAAGTAGATCAACAGAATCAACACCAGAATCGGCGTGTTACGGACCACCGTGACATACACCGATGCCAGCACCCGCAGCGCGCGGTGCTTCGACAGCAAAGCAAACGCCATCAGCAGGCCGATCACGCAGCCGATGGCGATCGACACCAGCGCCAGCTCCAGGCCCAGACCGAGCCCCGCCAGCAAGGTGTCGAAATCGCGCCACACGGCGGCAAAGTTCAACTGATAGTTCATGGTCGGCAGTACCTTGAGCGGGGCGCGTACGCCCCGCTGTCACAGGATCATTTGAATTCGGCGGGAAAACCAATGGCTGGGGTCGGCAGATCGACACCGAACCACTGCTTGAAGGAGGCCGCGTAGGCCGGGAACTCAACGCCGGTCATGGCTTCGTGCAGGGTGGTGTTGACGAAGTTCAGCCAGTCCTGATCGCCACGCTTGACCGCGCAGGCATAGGTTTGCGGGCTCCAGGCATAGGCCGGGCTGCGGTAGCGGCCAGGGTTCTGCACCATCAGGTATTTCACCGAAGACTGGTCAGTGGCGGCGGCATCGGCCCGGCCAGAGTTCACCGCCTGGTACATCAGGTCCACGCTGTCGTACTGGTCGACCTTGGCCTTGGGCAGCGCCTGGTGCACCAGTTCTTCGGCATACACGTTCTGCAGCACGGCCACGGTGACGCTGTCGCCGGCAGCCTTCATGTCCTCGATTTCCTTGTACTTGCTGTTGGCCGGCAACAACAGGCCGACACCTTCGCGGTAGTACGGCAGGGTGAACGCCACTTGCTGGGCGCGGCTGGCGGTCACGGTGATGAACTGGCAACTGATGTCGACCTTGTCGGTCAACAGATTGGGAATCCGCGCATCGGAGGACTGCACCACGTACTCGACCTTGGCCGGGTCATTGAACAGACCTTTGGCGATGATGTGCCCGATATCGATATCGAAACCCTGCAACTTGCCATCCGCCCCCTGGAAGTGCCACGGCGCGTTGGTGCTGCCGGTGCCCACAATCAATTTGCCACGGGCCAGAACGCTATCGAGCTTACTGTCCGCCGCCTGGGCCACACCCACGGCAGCAGCAGACGCTGCAAACAGAAATACACACGCTTTGAACAAGGAAGGACGGCGATGCATGGCAAGCACTCCAGGGTGATGTTTATTCCGCTATACCGGAAGTAGGTATGTAACAACGGAACAGACAGCAGAAAGTGTGCCACAGGTCGTGCGGGGAATGTAGAGGGGATTGAAAAGTGTTTTGAATCAAACAGATGGGGTTGAGCGAGGAAAAGGCGTTACCGAAAGACACCGTAGCGTCGCGCTACCGTTGGCTACGTGCGGCGGGTAGTGAGTTCACAAATGGTGCGTGGGTGTTCCCTGATCGAACATCCAACGCAGAACACATGTGGGAGCGGGCTTGCTCGCGAAAGCGGTGGGTCAGTCCGCGAGTTTGTCGCTGATACAACGCCTTCGCGAGCAAGCCCGCTCCCACATTGGAATGCATGTCCGTGTAGGAGCGAGCTTGCTCGCATGTCATGCAACTATCGATCGCCAGCGTCCTTGTAAACCTCTCCCCGCTCCCGCTTGCCCACCGCAATGACGGTCACAACCAGCACCTCATCAACGACCCGGTAAACCAATCGATAACCAGCGCTGCGCAATTTGATTTTGTACGCATTGCCAAGTCCTGCGAGCCGATCGCCAGGTACATGCGGATTAATCAAGCGTTCCTGGAGCTTTTTCCTGAACTGCTCTCTGAGACTTGCCCCAAGCTTATGCCATTCCTTCCAGGCCTTTTCAGAGAACTCCAGCTCATAGGTCATCAATCGAAACCTTGATGGTTGGGTCGTTTTCTCGTTCTTTACAAAGCGCGATCAACTCGAGATCTTCCAACCGGTTCATCATCGCTTCGTATTCTTTTGCCGGGACGCAATAGAAGGCGGGCTCATTGCGATTAAGGATCGCAACAGACAACCCTCGCCCTGCTGCGACGGTACCCATCGGATTTTTTTTCAGTTCCGAGATACTTGCTACAACATGCGAAAGCACGACATGGGGCATTGAGGTGTTCCTTAGAGTGCTTTTAGAGGTGCTTAAAATAGCACCCGCAAGCGTTTCTGACCCTATCGCATTTTCCATCAGGAGCCGTGACCTGTAGTGTTTTGATGATCAGAAAGGTATCAGCTCACGCGCTTCACTATTTCTGAGATTTCTATCAGCTGGATCCGATGATGGGGTGAGTCGCGTCCAACTTTTTGTAGGAAAAATCCCGTGATGGGCATCGCTAGCAGGCTCCCACAGTGGAATGCATGTCCGTGTAGGAGCGGGCTTGCTCGCGAAGGGGCCTTCAGCCGTGGCGCACAATCACCCGTCGACGCGAGCCAGGAACACCCGCGTCACCCGCCGCTCTTGCACCGACATCACCGTCATGCGCCAGCCTTCCCATTCCTGGCTGTCGCCGATCATCGGCAGGCGGTCCAGCAGGCTTACCACCAGCCCGGCCAGGGTCTGGTAGTCGTCGGTCGGTTCGGCGGCGAAGCCGGTGCGCTGGCGGACGCGGCACAAGTTGAGCGCGCCGCTGACGACGAACCCGCCCTTCTCCTCGATCACGTCCGGCCCTTCGATTTCGCTGGCGTCCGGCAATTCGCCGGCGATCGATTCGAGAATGTCGGTCATGGTCAGCACCCCGACGAAGTCGCCGAATTCGTTGACCACGAATGCGATGTGAGTCGACGCCTTGCGCATCTGCTCCAGGGCATTGAGGATCGAGTAGCTGTCCAGCAGGTTGATGGTCTGGCGTGCCAGATGGCCCAGATCAGGCTGATTGCCGGCCAGAAACTCCTTGAGCAGTTCCTTCTTGTGCACGAAGCCCAACGGCTCATCCACCGCGCCGTCGCGGATCAGCGGCAGGCGCGAGTAGGACGAATGCATCAAGCGCGTACGAATGGTCTCGGCGTCATCGGCCAGGTCGATGTGATCGACATCGGCGCGCACGGTCATCAAGGTGCGGATCGGCCGCTCGGCCAGTTGCAGCACGCCACTGATCATCACCCGTTCACGGCGATCGAACAGTTCCTCGTTCGGCGCCTCGCCGTTGTCGAGCATGTCGGCGATTTCTTCACCCACCTCCTCCACCGCCAGTTTGCGTCCACCGAGCAAGCGCATCACCGCATGGGCGGTGCGCTCACGCATCGGTCGCAAGCCTTGCATCGAGCGTTTGCGCCGAGCCCGGGCGATCTGGTTGAACACCTCGATCAGGATCGAGAAACCGATGGCCGCATACAGATAGCCCTTGGGAATGTGGAAGCCCAGGCCTTCGGCGGTCAGCGCGAAGCCGATCATCATCAGGAAGCCCAGACACAGCATGATCACCGTCGGATGGGCGTTGACGAAGCGGGTCAGCGGTTTGCTGGCGACGATCATCAGGCCGATGGAAATGATCACCGCGATCATCATCACCGACAATTCATCGACCATGCCCACGGCGGTAATCACCGCATCGAGGGAGAACACCGCGTCCAATACCACGATCTGCGCCACGATCGGCCAGAACAACGCGTAGGCGGTGTTGGAAGATCGCTGGCCGACATGGCCTTCCAGGCGTTCGTGCAATTCCATGGTGGCCTTGAACAACAGGAACACACCGCCGAACAGCATGATCAGGTCACGGCCGGAGAAGCTCTTGTCGAACACCTCGAACAGCGGCTGGGTCAGGGTCACCAGCCAGGAAATACTGGCCAGCAGGCCCAGGCGCATCAACAACGCCAGGGACAGACCGATGATTCGCGCACGGTCGCGCTGCTCCGGCGGCAACTTGTCCGCGAGGATCGCGATGAACACCAGGTTGTCGATGCCCAGTACCAGTTCCAGCACAATCAGCGTCAACAGGCCCAGCCAGGCGGTGGGGTCGGCTAACCATTCCATATGAGGGTCTCGATCTCGTCAGTGAATTCAGAATGCCGAGCACGGCAAGGCGCGGCGCGGGGGCCGTGGGGACGCAGCGTCTGGGGTAATCAAAGGCGCAAAGACTGGGTGTCTGGCGTGCGTCAAGCGCGCGCAGTGGCGCGAGGGGAACGGATGACTGGGGGGCTCCGTGAGGGTGTTCATGCAAGTCCTGAAAGGGAAAAAGGACTTGGATCGTACAGGCGGAAGTAACAATTCCTACAGCTGAAAATCATTTCAAGATCTGTAATCAAGCGTGCTCTTACAGGCGCCATCGCGAGCAGGCTCGCTCCCACAAGGGGTCGCATTCCAATGTGGGAGCGAGCCTGCTCGCGATGATTTTTGCGCTCAGCCTTGTTTCACCCGCTCGATGTACTTGTTCACTGCCGGCGACTTTTCGAACCGTCTATGAATCAACGCCAGCCACGACGACGCCTCGCAATCGGCGATCGGCTTGTACAGCACATTCGGCAAACTGACATGGCCGACCACCGACTCCGGCACCACCGCCACCCCCTGCCCCAGTGACACCAGGGCAATCACCGCCACCAACCCACCGGGCTGCGCCCCGAGCCTGGGCGAGAAGCCGCCGCGGGCAGCGACTTGCAGGGTGCCGATGACCTGTTCGGGCAAGATGAAATTTTCGTTGTGCAGATGCGCCGAGTTGATCGTCGGCAAGCGGTTGAGCCAGGAGTCGACCGACAGCGCCAGCACGAACCCCTCGTCAATCAGACGTACTTGCTCGACGCCCTCGGGCATGGCCAGGGGGCCGCGGATGTAGCCCAGATCGAAACGCCCCTCGAGGATCATGTTGGGCAGGCTGGCCATGGGGCTTTCCCGCACGTTGAGGCTGACGTCCGGGTATTGCCCGGCAAAACCCTGCACCTGTTTTTGCAGCAGTCCGGAATACACCGCCGACGCGACATAGCCCAACTCAATATGACCGATTTCCCCACGACCGGCGCGCTGGGCATTGCGCTGGGCCGACTCGAACTGGCGCACCGTGGCATCGGCTTCGATCATCAACGCCGCGCCGGCCTCGGTCAGGCTGACGTCCCGGGCCTGGCGCACGAACAACCGCGCGCCCAGCTCCGCTTCCATGTCCTGGATCTGCCGGGTCAGCGTCGGCGGCGCGATCCCCAGTTGCTCGGCGGCACGGGTGAAGTTGCGATGCCGGGCCACGGCAAGGAAATAGCGGAAATGGCGGATGTCCATCGGTGCGTTAGCTCAAAGGTAATGAAATGACGGTGCGGGCCTAACAAAAGCGGCGTCAGCCAGCGATAAGCTGTCTGCAACCTTACACTAGAGACCCGCTGCCATGTCCGTCAAACCCACGGTGAGCCCCCGCCTGACCTTGCTCACAGCCTCCGCGGTGTGCGCATTGATTGTGCTCGATACCAACATCGTCGCCGTTACCTTGCCAAGCATCGCGCGGGATCTGGGCGCCAACTTCGCGGACATCGAATGGGTGGTCAGCGCCTACATGCTGGCGTTCGCTGCGTTGTTGCTGCCCGCCGGCAGCCTGGCCGACCGCTTTGGCCGGCAGAAAACCCTGATGAGCGGCCTGGGCATTTTTATCCTCGCGTCGCTGGGTTGTGGTGCCGCGCCCAATGCACTGTTTCTCGACATCGCCCGCGCCATCAAAGGCGTTGGTGCAGCGCTGTTGTTGACCTCGGCGCTGGCGTCCATCGGCCATACCTTTCACGATGAAGTCGAACGGGCCAAGGCCTGGGCGTTCTGGGGCGGCTGCATGGGCGTGGCCATGACGGCGGCGCCGACCCTGGGCGGACTGATCACCGAATACGTGGGCTGGCGCTGGATTTTCTTCCTTAACCTGCCGGTCGGCGGATTCCTGATGTACATGGTCTGGCGCGCCGTGCCGGAATCGCGCGATGCCCAGGCGGCCCGTCTCGACCCGTGGGGCAGCCTGGCATTCAGCGCCAGCCTGTTGTGCCTGATCTGGGGCCTGATCGAAGCCAACCGCATCGGCTGGAACAATCCCGTGACCTACATGCGCCTGTTCGGTGGTGCCGCGCTGCTGGGGCTGTTCGTGGTGATCGAGCGCCTGCAACAACGGCCGATGATCGATCTGAAGCTGTTCCGTCACCCGCGCTTCATCGGCGCGCTGCTCGGCATGTTCTTCTATGCGGCGTGCGCCCAGGTGATGATGACCATGCTGCCGTTCTACCTGCAGAACGGTCTGGGCTTCAGTGCCATTTGCGCAGGATTGGGCATGCTGCCGTTTGCCGTGACCATGCTGATCTTCCCGCGCATCGGCGCTCGCCTGACCGGTCGCGTGAGCCCGGCGAACATGATGGCCCTGGGTTTGACCCTGGTGGGCGCCGGCAACCTGCTCAGTGCCTGGGCGGTGACCAGCGGCGGCTACCTGCCCTTCGCCCTGGCCATTGCCGTGACAGGCGCCGGTGCCGGCCTGCTCAACGGCGACACCCAGAAGAACATCATGGCCTGCGTGCCCCGCGAGCGCACCGGCATGGCGTCGGGCATGAGCACCACCATGCGCTTCAGCGCGGTGATGCTGGGGATCGGCATCTACGGTGCGCTGTTGGCGGGCCACAGCCAACAGCTGCTGCACGACAGCCTCTCGGCGCAAGGCGGTCAGTGGCTGGAACATACCCAAGGCGTGGCTTCGCGGGTGGTGGCCGGTGACATGCCGGCGGCGCTGGACCTGTTGCCGCAAGAGGCGCGGTCGGTGGTCGAGCCCTTGGCGCGTCATGCGTTCGTCGGTGGCTTCAGTCTGCTGCTGTGGGTCGCGGGGCTGGCGGGATTGGTGGCGGCGTTGGTGGTCGGGACACTGATGCGCAATCCGATTCCGGTCCCCACCGTGAACCGCCCTGCAACCACCCCCGCCAACGCTAGGGCTTGATTGAGGCCAGGACCCGATTGGCATTGGCCTCACACGCCATGCCGTCGGGCTTTGCCTGGATGTTGTCGACCAACTCCAGCAAATGCGCCTTGGTTTGCGCCAGGTGCAGTTGCATGGCCTCAATCTGTTCGATCTTGCGTCGCAGGCTCAGCAGCAACTCGTCGTGCTTGAACGCCCCCGTCACGGTGTCCGGCAACAGCTGCTTCAATTCCTCCAGACTGAAACCCGCCTGCTGGGCGCACTGGATAATCTGCAGGGTTTGCAGAACCTGCGGCGGGTAACGCCGGTAACCATTGGCCTGGCGCTGCACCTGACGAATCAGCCCCTGCGCCTCGTAAAAACGAATGCGCGAAGCACTCAAACCACTCATTTGCGCCAACTCACCAATCTTCATGCTGCTCCTCATTGCCGGCTTGACATTAAAGTTAACTTTAAGCTTAGCCTCCACTCTTCACTGATGAGGAGTCAAGCATGTCGCCCTTTCAAGCGTTGAATCTGCCCAACGGTCAGATACTCGGTAACCGTATTGCCAAAGCCGCCATGGAGGAGAATCTCGCCGATGGCCATCAGGCGCCGGATGGGGCGCTGTTTCGCCTTTATCAGGCTTGGGCGGAGGGGGAAACCGCGCTGCTGTTGACCGGCAACGTAATGATCGACCGCCGCGCCATGACCGGTCCCGGTGGCGTGGTGCTGGAGGACGAGCGTCACCTTGAACGCTTCCGTGAATGGGCGCGGATCGGTCGTGCCGGCGGCGCGCATTTTTGGATGCAACTCAACCATCCGGGGCGTCAGACCATGGCCAACCTTGGCCAGCAAGCACTGGCGCCCTCCGCGGTAGCCCTGGACATGGGCGAATTCTCAAAGATGTTCGCGCACCCCAGGGCCATGAGCGAGTCGGACATCGAAGAGGTGATCGCGCGCTTCGCCACCAGTGCAAGTCTGGCGGAAAAGGCCGGTTTCAGCGGCGTACAGATTCATGCCGCCCACGGCTACCTGCTCAGCCAGTTCCTCTCGCCACTGACCAATCTTCGAACCGATCGCTGGGGTGGTTCGCTGGAAAATCGCGCGCGGTTGTTGCTGGCGGTGATCGACGCAGTGCGCAATGCCGTGTCGCCGCAGTTTTGCCTTTCAGTGAAGCTCAATTCGGCGGACTTCCAGCGCGGCGGTTTCGATGTCGACGATGCCCGGCAAGTGATCCTGTGGCTCAACGAAAGACAGATCGATCTGCTGGAATTGTCCGGCGGCAGCTATGAGGCACCGGCGATGCAAGGCGAAGCCCGGGATGGCCGAACCCTGGCCCGTGAGGCGTACTTCCTGGAAATGGCCGGTCAACTGGCCGGCGTGGCGCTGATGCCGGTGATGGTGACCGGCGGGATCCGACGCCTGGCCATTGTCGAACAGGTGCTGGACAGCGGCATCGCCATGGCCGGGATCGCCACCGCAATGGCGGTTGAACCGCACCTGGTCAAACACTGGCGTGCAGGCAAGGACCTCCAGCCGCAACTGCCGCCGATTCGCTGGAAGCGAAAGACACTGGCATCCCTGGCGAACATGGCGGTGGTGAAATTCCAGCTTCATCGCCTGAGTCGCGGGCGCACCACCCGACCTCAGGTCTCGGCACTGTGGGCGCTGGTGGTGGATCGCTGGTATATCGGCCGGCGCACACGTCAGTATCGGCAGGCGATGGGGTCATGAGTAGAACTTGCCCCTACGGGGATTGGCGGCCATCAGCCAATTCATCGATATGCCGATAGTCGGCCTGCAACTGCGCCGCCAGCACCTTGCTGCGGCCCAGGCGAATCGGACCGCGTTCGATGTCGATCAGCAGTGCGGGGCAATTGAGGGCTGGCAGGGCCGCCCCGTCTTTGAGGCGGCCATCGGTCACCAGCAGCAACCGTTGCTGCTCGGCCGGGACACGCTTTTGGCGCGCCGCCAGCCACTGCCTCGCCTCGCTCAGTGCCGCCAGCAACGGCGTACCACCGCCTGCACCGAGGGCATCGAGCCAATGGCGCAGGCCACTGGACGCTTTCAAACCTTGCACCTGCCACTCAGGCGCCGCACCGCTGGCGGTCAGCAGCGCCAGCCGTGCGCGTTGCCGATAGGCATCATCAAACAGTTGCGCCAACAATCCCTTGGCATCGCTCAGGGCCTGATGGCGGCGGGTCGATGCCGAGGCGTCGACGATCACCAGCCACAGGTCCTGGGGCGAATGGGTGCGTTGCTGGAACACCAGTTGCGAGCGTTGACGCGGCCGGCCATTGAGCAACGTGCCAGGCCAGTTGACCGAGCCGTCGCGCGCCGCTTGGCGCTGACCTTGCTTGCCTTGTTCCAGCTGTCCGGCACGGGGTCTGGCATTCGCCCCCGCGTCGGATCGGGGGCGAATGCCTAGGGCTTTTTTGGCCAGCTCGGCACTTCACGGCGGGCACCGACCGGCAGCGCCTGAGCAGGCATTTCGCCCCACTGGCCCTGACCTTCGCCAGGGGTTGAGGGCTGGGGCGATGGCGCCTGCCGTTGTTGTGGTGCGGGCGCTGACTGCTCGCGACGACGATGACGCAGGGCAAACTCCGCGACAGCATCGATATCTTCCCCGTCGATGGCGCTCGCCCCGCGCCACGCGGCATGGGCCCGGGCCGCACGCAGCCAGACCAGGTCGGCGCGCAGGCCATCGACACCGGCGGCAAAGCAGCGCTCGGTGATCTGCGCCAGCGCTGCATCGTCAAGGGCAATACTTGCCAGGGCACTGCGCGCTTTTTCGCAGCGTGTGCGCAATACCTGTTGCTGACTCTCCCACTCGACGCAGAAGCCTTGCGGATCGCTGTCGAAATCCAGACGTCGACGAATGATCTGACCACGCTCGGCGGGCGCGGTATGGCCGCTGAGCGCGACGTTCAAGCCAAAGCGGTCGAGCAGTTGCGGACGCAACTCGCCCTCCTCCGGGTTCATGGTGCCGATCAGCACGAACCTCGCCGAATGCCGATGGGAAATGCCGTCACGCTCCACCAGATTGGTGCCGCTGGCGGCCACGTCGAGCAGCAGATCGACGAGGTGATCGGGCAGCAGATTGACCTCATCGACGTAGAGCACACCGCCGTCGGCCTTGGCCAATACGCCGGGAGAAAATTGCGCGCGACCTTCGCCGAGGGCGGCATCCAGATCAAGCGTGCCGACCAGGCGCTCTTCGGTGGCGCCCAACGGCAGCGTGACGAACTGGCCGCTGGCCAGCAGGTCCGCCAGGCCTCGGGCCAGGGTCGACTTGGCCATACCCCGCGGGCCTTCGATCAGCACGCCGCCAATTTTCGGGTCGATGGCGGTGAGGCACAGCGCCAGCTTCAGATCATCGGCGCCGACCACGGCGGAGAGCGGGAAATGCGGGGTGTCGGTCATTGTTCAATCTCGGTCATGGTCGGTGATGTCATGGTCGCCTGTGATCCTTGTGGGAGCGGGCTTGCTCGCGAAAGCGCAGTGTCAGGCGATTGAGTAGTGACTGACCCGACGCCTTCGCGAGCAAGCCCGCTCCCACAGGGGGCAGTGGTGTTCTAACTGTCTTCTTCTATGTCCAGCAGCAGGTTCTCCAGCGCCTCGCGGTACGCGCCCGGCTCTTTCCACATCCCGCGTTGCTGCGCTTCGAGCATGCGTTCGGTCATGTCGCGCAAGGCATGGGGGTTGTGTTCACGGACGAATTCCCGAGTGCCAGGATCCAGCAGATAGGCATCGGCCAGCAACGCGTACTGGTGATCGTCGATCAACTGCGTGGTGGCATCGAAGGCGAACAGGTTGTCGACCGTCGCCGCCATTTCGAACGCGCCTTTATAGCCGTGACGCTTGACGCCCTCGAGCCACTTCGGGTTGGCCGCCCGAGAGCGGATCACTCGGTTCAACTCTTCCTTGAGCGTGCGGATTTTCGGCAGGTCCGGCTGGCTGTGGTCGCCGTGATAACTGGCCGCCGCCTCGCCGCTCAGGCTTTCCACGGCGGCGAGCATGCCGCCCTGGAACTGGTAATAGTCATTGGAATCGAGCAGGTCGTGTTCGCGGTTGTCCTGGTTTTGCAGCACCGCTTGCACCTGGCTCAGGCGTTGGGCGAACTGCTCGCGGGCAGCAGTGCCCTCGTCGGACCCGCCATAGGCATAACCGCCCCAGTTCAGGTAAACCTCGGCCAGGTCCTCGCGACTCTGCCACAGGCGACCGTCGATGGCGCCCTGCACGCCCGCGCCATAGGCACCGGGTTTGGCACCGAAAATCCGCCAGCCAGCCTGACGCCGCGCCGACTCTTCATCGAGCCCCGCTTGCAGCAGCGCTGCGCGCTCGGCCCGCACCTTGGCCGCCAGCGGGTTGAGATCGTCCGGCTCATCCAGCGCGGCAACGGCTTGCACCGCCGCATCGAACAAGCGGATCAGGTTGGCGAAGGCATCGCGGAAGAATCCCGAGACCCGCAAAGTGACGTCCACCCGGGGCCGGTCGAGCAGGCTCAACGGCAGGATTTCAAAGTCATCGACTCGCTGGCTGCCCGTGGCCCACACCGGGCGCACGCCCATCAGCGCCATGGCCTGGGCGATGTCGTCCCCGCCCGTGCGCATGGTCGCCGTGCCCCACACCGACAGGCCAAGCTGGCGCAAATGGTCGCCGTGATCTTGCAAGTGACGTTCGAGAATCAGGTTGGCCGACTGGAAGCCGATGCGCCAGGCCGTGGTGGTGGGCAGGTTGCGCACGTCCACGGAGTAGAAGTTGCGGCCGGTGGGCAGCACGTCCAGGCGACCGCGACTCGGCGCACCGCTGGGCCCGGCCGGGACGAATTGACCATTGAGTGCGTCGAGCAGACCGCGCATTTCGGCCGGGCCGCAGGCGTCAAGGCGTGGGGCTACCACGTCCTGCAGATGCTCGAGGATCGTGCTCACTTCAGACCAACCTGAACCTTGTGGGAGCGGGCTTGCTCGCGAAAGCGGTGGGCCAGGCAATTCAATGTCGACTGACACTGCGCCTTCGCGAGCAAGCCCGCTCCCACAGGGGGTATTCAATGTCTGCAGGATCAGCTGCGCAGCGAATAACTCGAGGCGTTCGCGGGTATCGCCGGCCGTGCGCCAGGTTTCATCGCCAAGGGTCAGCAGTTCGGTCGGTCGCGGCCCTGTCCACGGCTCGGCCAATGCACAATCCAGCGGATCGAAGCCCAACTCGAATGCCTTGGCCAATGCCCGCAACAGACTCGACTGCGCGCCGCGGCCATCGCCCCGTGGAATGCGCAGCAGCGCGAGCAACGTATCAATACGCAAACGACCGGTCGGCGACTCACCAAAGATGTGCAACCCATCGCGGATCTGCGACTCCTTCAAGTCACACAGATAGGTGTCCAGGCGCGGCAGCCAGATGGCCGCGTCGGCGTCGCTGTCGAGTGGTTCGTCCAACTGCAGTTCGCGGTCGATGTGGGTCTCGCGCACCAGTTGCAGAATGTCGCGCTGCAACTCCCTGGCCCGGCGCGGATCGAGCAGTTGCGCTTCGTAGTACTCGTCGGCCAACAACTCCAGATTGCGCAGCGGGCCATAGGTTTCGGCGCGGGTCAGCGGCGGCATCAAGTGGTCGATGATCACTGCCTGGGTGCGCCGCTTGGCCTGGGCGCCCTCGCCCGGGTCGTTGACGATGAACGGATAGATGTTCGGCAATGGCCCGAGCAACGCGTCCGGCCAGCAATTTTGCGACAGGCCGACGCCCTTGCCCGGCAGCCATTCCAGGTTGCCGTGCTTGCCGACGTGGATCACGGCATGGGCGCCGTAGGTGTTGCGTAACCAGAAGTAGAACGCCAGGTAACCATGGGGCGGCACCAGGTCCGGGTCGTGATACACCGCGCTCGGGTCCACCTGATAACCACGGGCCGGTTGAATGCCGACGAAAGTCAGACCCAAGCGCAACCCGGCGATCATCATCCGCCCGCCTCGGCACATCGGATCGCTTTGCGGCGTACCCCAACGCTCCAGCACCGCATGGCGGTTGGCGTCGGGCAGCGCGTTGAACATCGTCAGGTAATCGTCCATGGCCAGGCTTTGCTGGCAGGGGCGCTGGTCGAGCGTGTCGAGATCGTTGCTGACGCCACCGAGCAACTGCTGGATCAGCGCGGTGCCGCTGTCCGGCAACTCGGCCGGCAGCGGGTAACCCTGCTGGTGCAGCGCGCGCAGGATATTCAAGGCCGCCGCCGGTGTGTCGAGCCCCACGCCATTGCCGATTCGGCCATCGCGGGTCGGGTAGTTGGCGAAGATCAGCGCCACACGCTTGTCAGCATTGGGCAATCGCGCCAGATCGATCCAGCGCCGCGCCAGTTCGGCGACAAAGTCCATGCGTTCCGGCGCCGGTCGGTAGCAGACCACATCGGACTGACTGCGCTCGCTGCGCCAGGCCAGGTCCTTGAAGCTGATCGGCCGGCTGATGATCCGCCCGTCCAGTTCCGGCAGCGCAATGTGCATCGCCAGGTCCCGGGGCCCGAGGCCCTGTTCGCTGGCGCGCCAGCCTGGCTCGTTGTCCTGGGCGCAAATTGCCTGAATCACCGGAATATTGCGGCGAAACGGTCGCAGATGCGGGGCTTCAGGGCTCGATTGAGCGAAGCCGGTGGTATTGAGAATGACCCCGGCCTCGACTTCGTCCAGCCAGTCCTCGACCACCGAAAGGCAGCCGGGCTCTTTCAAACTGGCCAGGGCAATCGGCAACGGGTTCAACCCCGCCGCCTGCAAGCGCTGGCAGAACACATCAATGAAACCGGTGTTCGCCGCCTGCAAATGCGAGCGGTAGAACAACACCGCCGCCACCGGTTGATCGGGCACCCAGTCGGTTTGCCAATCGCTCAGGGCGGCTGGACTCTTTTGTGGGTGATAGATGGCCGTGCGCGGCAGGACCTGAGGTTCATCCCAGGCGTAATCGCGACCCAGCCAGCGATTGGCCAGGCAGCGAAACAGGTCCAGTGCGTTGCCCATGCCGCCCTGGCGCAGGAAGTGCCAGAGGCGCTCGCGGTCTTCCACGGGCACGGTGCTCAGGTCGCTGAGTTCCGGGTCCGGACGGTCATCGCCGGGTACGAGGATCAGTTGCACGCCGCGCTGGGACAGCTCCACCAGTCGTTCGACGCCGTAGCGCCAATAAGCGATGCCGCCGTGCAGCGAGATCAGGATCACCCTGGCGTGGCGCAGCACCTCATCGACGTACAGGTCGACCGAGGCGTGATTCTGCACCTGCATCGGGTTGGCCAGGCGCACGCTCGGGTAGTCGTCGGGCAACTGCTGCGCCGCTTCGGCGAGCAGCGCCAGGCTGGAATCGCCGCTGCACAGGATCACCAGTTCGGCGGGGGTTTGCCCGAGGTCGGCGATGTTGTCATCCGACACGAAACCGCCGGGCTGGGTCCTGAGCAGGTGCATGACTTACACGCTGAGCGCGGCGCGCAATTGCGCTTCGAGGGCGGCGGCATCCAGTTCCTGGCCGATCAGCACCAGACGCGTCGTGCGTGCTTCTTCAGCGCCCCACTGACGGTCGAAGTGCTTGTCGAAACGAGTGCCCACGCCCTGGATCAGCAGGCGCATCGGCTTGTTCGGGATCGCCGCGAAGCCCTTGATCCGCAGGATACCGTGCTGGACCACCAACTGCGTCAGGGCATCGAGCAGCAGGCTTTCGTCCGCTTGCGGCAGTTCGATGGAGATGGAATCGAAGGCGTCGTGGTCGTGATCGTCTTCACCTTCGTGGTGATGATCGTGATGACTGTGACGGCCGTCGATGTGCTCTTCGGAACCGGCGCCGAGGCCGATCAGCACGTCCAGCGGCAGGCGGCCGTTGCTGGCTTCGATGACCTTGACGGCCGGCGGCAGCTCTTCGGCGACTTCCAGGCGCACCCGGGCCAGGTCTTCAGGGCTGATCAGGTCGGATTTGTTGAGGATCACCAGGTCCGCACTGGCCAACTGGTCGGCGAACAGTTCGTGCAGCGGCGATTCGTGGTCCAGGTTCGGGTCGAGCTTGCGCTGCGCATCGACCTGATCCGGGAACGCGGCGAAGGTACCGGCGGCAACGGCCGGGCTGTCGACTACGGTGATCACCGCGTCGACGGTGCAGGCGCTGCGGATTTCCGGCCACTGGAAGGCCTGGACCAAGGGTTTTGGCAGGGCCAGGCCCGAGGTTTCAATGAGGATGTGGTCAAGATCGCCGCGGCGGGCGACCAGTTCGCGCATCACCGGGAAGAACTCTTCCTGGACGGTGCAGCACAGGCAGCCGTTGGCCAGTTCGTAGACGCGGCCGCTGGCCTCTTCTTCGGTGCAGCCGATGGAGCATTGCTTGAGGATTTCGCCGTCGATGCCCAGTTCGCCGAACTCGTTGACGATCACCGCGATGCGGCGACCCTGAGCGTTGTCGAGCATGTGCCGCAGCAGGGTGGTTTTGCCCGAGCCGAGGAAACCGGTGACGATGGTGACGGGGAGTTTGGCCAGTGTTTTCATCGGATGCCCTTTGGCAAGGTGGCGGGCATACGGGACGAGAACCGGCAACGCGCACACGCGCCGGAAGCGTTCGCCACCGGATCACCCCGCCCGGTTGTAGTGAGAATCTGTATCGAGGCAGGTCTCCTGGCTGACGGTGTGCCGGTCGATCGACTGGCGTTGGCTGCGCCTTCCCGCGGGCTCATGAGCTGAGCGTGCAGTGGCGTGGCAGCGAACATCACCGTTCACAGTTGCGGGGGCAGCCGCGGCATTGACCGCGTTCCCTTCTTAGCTTCGACACAGGCCGAAGAACCTCGAAAGCGCAAGGCTACGCATCGTATTGGGGCGGGTCAATCATTGACCTGAGTTCTGTGCTGCCTGATACGGCGCCTTCGCGAGCAAGCCCGTTCCCACAATGGAACGCATTTCAAATGTGGGAGCGGGCTTGCTCGCGAAGAACGCGACCCGGCTTCAAGATGAGAACCCTTGCCAATTGACGCCCCACCCCCGCCCATGCTCTCCTACACGCCTTGTTACGGGTGCCCTTCACAGGGTGAAACGGGAAACCGGTGAATCATGTGCTTTACTCTAAAGCCATGTCAGTCCGGTGCTGCCCCCGCAACGGTAAGCGAGCGAAGCGTCAGATCCACTGTGCCCTGCGGCATGGGAAGGTGATGCTTGCAGGTCGAGGTGAAAACCGACACCCCTCGTGAGCCCGGAGACCGGCCCGCAACACGAAGTGATCCAACTTCAATGAATGACAAACCCGCGGTGGGCGGGCGCTGTTCGAATCCCTGCGCGCCCGGTCGTGCGGGGACTCTGCATGCGCTTTCGATTCCCCGCTGACAGAACAGAGGGAAACGCCATGTCGACCATCAGCAGCACCGGCCACGCCACGTCCAGCACAACCTCCACCCTTGCCCAGCGCATCACTGCCGCCGTCTGCGCCTCGATCCTTGGCGCGTGCCTGGTGTATTTCGCCGGTTTCTCGCACATCGAAGCAGTGCACAACGCCGCCCACGATACCCGTCACAGCGCCGCGTTCCCGTGCCATTGAGACCTGCCGACATGATCAAGCGTATAGCGCAAACCGCAGGGTTCAGCGGGTTGCTGGCCGCCCTGCTGCTGACCCTGCTGCAAAGCTTGTGGGTCTCGCCCCTGATTCTGCAGGCCGAGACCTACGAGAAATCCGAGCCTGCGGCGGTTGAAGTCCACGAACACGCCGCCGGCACCGCCGCCCACACCCACGATGCCGAAGCCTGGGAGCCACAGGACGGCTGGCAGCGCGTGCTGTCGACCACCGGTGGCAACCTGGTGGTGGCCGTGGGCTTCGCCCTGATGCTCGCCGGCCTGTACACCCTGCGTGCGCCGACCAAAACCTCCCAGGGCCTGCTCTGGGGCCTGGCCGGTTATGCGACCTTCGTACTGGCACCGACCCTTGGCCTGCCCCCTGAACTGCCAGGCACCGCTGCCGCGGACCTGGCGCAGCGGCAAATGTGGTGGGTCGGCACCGCCGCTTCCACGGCGGTGGGTATCGCCCTGATTGCATTCAGCCGCCACTGGCTGATGAAAGTTCTCGGCGTCGCGATCCTCGCCGTTCCCCACGTGATCGGCGCGCCGCAACCGGAAATCCACTCGATGCTCGCGCCCGAAGCCCTCGAAGCCCGGTTCAAAATCGCCTCGCAGCTGACCAACGTCGCGTTCTGGCTGGCCTTGGGCCTGATCAGCGCCTGGCTGTTCCGCCGTAAAAGCGAAGGGCAATACCACGCATGACCGATGCCAACGCAGCGCCGACCCTGGTGGTCGGCCTGGGTTGCCAACGGGGCTGCCCTGTCAGCACGCTGCGCGCGCTGCTCGATCAGGCTTTACAAGCGCACCAGATCGAACTGCATCAGATCAAGGCACTGGCCAGCATCGATTTGAAACGCGATGAGCCGGCGCTGGCCGAACTGGCCGAGCAACTGGGCTTGCCAGTGCTGTACTTCAGCAGCGACCAACTGGCCGGGTACGAGCCACAGCTCAGCCATCACTCGCAGATCGCTTTCGAGCGCACCGGTTGTTATGGCGTGGCGGAAAGCGCCGCCCTGGCCCTGGCCGAACAACTGGCCAACGCGCCGGCGAAACTGCTCATTCGAAGACAAAAATATGCACAGGCGACCATGGCGTTGGCCTGCGCTGCCTGAAACCGCCGATAATCCCCCCATTGGATCATGAGCAATCTTCATCTGAAGCCTTGCCCTGCCCCCTTTTTTCAACAGGAACTGACGATGACCGTCTACTTCATTGGCGCCGGCCCCGGCGACCCGGAACTGATCACCGTCAAAGGCCAGCGGCTTATTCGCAGTTGCCCGGTGATCATTTATGCCGGCTCACTGGTGCCCGCCGCCGTGCTGGAAGGCCATGGTGCCGAACAAGTGGTCAACAGTGCTGAACTGCACCTGGAGCAGATCATCGAGCTGATCAAGGACGCCCACGCCAAGGGTCAGGACGTGGCCCGCGTGCACTCTGGCGATCCGAGCCTGTATGGCGCGATTGGCGAACAGATTCGCCACCTTCGCGAGCTCGACATCCCCTTTGAAATCATCCCGGGCGTGACCGCCACCGCGGCCTGCGCAGCGCTGCTGGGCGCGGAGCTGACGTTGCCGGACGTGTCGCAGAGCGTGATCCTGACCCGTTATGCGGACAAGACCGCAATGCCGCCGGGTGAGGCGTTCTCCAGCCTGGCGCAGCATGGCGCGACCATGGCAATCCATCTGGGTGTCAATCACCTGGAAAGTATCGTCGACGAACTGGTGCCGCATTACGGCGCAGATTGCCCGATCGCGGTGATTCACAGGGCGACCTGGCCGGATCAGGATTGGGTGGTGGGGACGCTGGAGGATATTGCCGGGAAAGTGGCTGCCAAGGGCTTTCGGCGCACGGCGTTGATTCTGGTGGGACGAGTGCTGGGCAGTGATCAGTTCAGTGAGTCGTCGCTGTATCGGGCGGGGCATGCTCACCTGTTTCGCCCCTGAAGCACCTGTGGCGAGGGAGCTTGCTCCCGCTGGACCGCGAAGCGATCCCTCCATCATCCAACGCATTCATCACGGAAAATGCATCGATTGACGGGCGACTGCTTTGCAGTCGAGCGGGAGCAAGCTCCCTCGCCACAGCGCCGTTTTCAGTTCGCAGCGAACACCTTACTCAGTAGTAGGCGTTTTCTTTCTGCGTGTGGTCGGTCACGTCACGGACGCCCTTGAGCTCGGGGATGCGCTCGAGCAAGGTGCGCTCGATGCCTTCCTTCAAGGTCACGTCTGCCTGGCCGCAGCCCTGGCAACCGCCGCCGAACTGCAGCACGGCAATGCCGTCCTCGACCACATCGATCAGGCTGACCTGACCGCCGTGGCTGGCCAGCCCCGGGTTGATTTCGGTTTGCAGGTAATAGTTGATGCGCTCGTTGACCGGGCTGTCGGCGTTGACCATCGGCACTTTGGCGTTTGGCGCCTTGATGGTCAGCTGGCCGCCCATGCGGTCGGTGGCGTAGTCGACCACAGCGTCGTCCAGGAAGGCTTCGCTGAAGTGATCGATGTAGGCGGTGAAGCTTTTGAGCCCCAGCGCCGTGTCTTCGGGTTTTTCTTCGCCTGGCTTGCAGTAGGCAATGCAGGTTTCGGCGTACTGGGTGCCAGGCTGGGTGATGAAAACGCGGATGCCGATGCCCGGGGTGTTCTGCTTGGAGAGCAGATCAGCCAGGTAATCATGGGCGGCGTCGGTGATGGTAATAGCGGTCATGGAAACTCCTCGCAGGCTTGGGCGCAGTTTACGCCAATCATCGCCGCGGACAAAGTCCTAGTATTTTTGTCGGGAAAAGAAAGTCCGATCTCCCCTGTGGGAGCGGGCTTGCTCGCGAATGCGTGGTATCAGTCGCCATTGCGTCGTCTGACACTACGCCTTCGCGAGCAAGCCCGCTCCCACACTGGTTTTCCGGTGTTTCAGAGGTTCTCGTAGCGATTCATGTCCAGCACACCCTCTTCCACCGGTTCGGTCTCGTGGATATAGCGGCTCAGGTCGTGAAAGTACTCCCAGAACTGCGGGTGGCTGCGGCGAATGCCCCAGCGTTCGACGATTTTCTCGAAGCGATTGGCATCCTTGGCGTTCTCCATGGCATCCACAAAGGCCGGCACCTGATCGGCCGGGATGTTGAAGATGAAGTTCGGGTAACTGCTGAGAACCCCAGGGAAAATGGTGAGCGTGTCGAGCCCCGGCTGGTACCGCAGCGATTCACCCAGCATGAACGCCACATTGCTGTGGGCGCGGTTACGCAGCAGGCTGTAGACCACCCGCTGGCCGTTGGCGGTTTCGACCCGCAACAGGGTCGCTTCGGGCAGTTGCTCGATGACCTTGAGCCCCGCTGCCGGCCGCGAGGCCAGGCGACTCAAGGCTTGCTCGGCATTCTGCAGTGCAGGGTCGATGTTCGGTCGTGAGCAATAGGCATTGTCGCATCGATTGATCGGATCGGGCTTGGCGTTGAGCTCGCCGTAGCGGGCAATCAACTGCATGGCGAAATCACGCTTGGGGTCCCTGGCGTCGAGTTTCAGCGCCGTCGGTTTGTCGTCATCGATGGCCTCATAGTCCATCCACATCTTGAATTGGCCGCTGCTCTGGTACCAGTCATCGAGGTACCCATCCCGTGAGTCGGCGGGCATCAGGCGCAGGAAGTTCTGTTCGGCACCGTTGCGGATCAAGTCGAAATACAAGCGCGTCTGGGCCTGGTGGGACACATTGCCGAACACGTCGAAATTCACCGCCAACTGGTAATAGGTGCGCTCGAGCAGCGGATAGTCGAACAGCCAGATGGTTTGCGGCACATCGCCGATCAGGCCCTTGGTCACGGCGGCGCTGTCGAAATGCCGGAAAATGCTCAGCAAGGCGTTGTCGTTTCCGGCCCACAGCGTCGACCAGCTCGGTGCCGGCAGCTCTGCATAACTGTCCCGGCGCAAGGCGTCGTACTCGTTGCGCTTGTCACGGTAGTCGTGCCACAGGCTCAGCACGCTGCCGACGTCGTCGTTCTGCCCCGGCATCGCCAGCAACGGCGTAGCCTGGCCGCGAAAGTTGGGGTCGGTGATGTAGAGATCATGCTCAGGCGCCTGGAACAACGCCCAGAAGTTGTCGCGGATCACGTCCGTGGCGATCTGCCCCCGGCACACCGGGCCGCGAATAAAAGTGCGCACGAAATACTCGGCGTTATCGAGCATGAACTGGTAACGCGCCTGCGCCGGTATCGCCTCAAAGGTTGCAAACGGGTTGGCCCGGTGCAACGGCCCGTAGCCCGGCAACGCGTCGACCTGCCAGTTGCCGCTGTAGAACAGGCTTTTGACCCGGGCCATCTTCGCCGGGCTCAATGGATAGGTGATGTGAGTCTTGTGCACGATCACACCCTGCACCGGCCACAAACGGTAATAAACCACGGTGCCCGGGTCGTCATCCGGACGACGGGTGTTGATCAGGTCGATGGGTTGGCCGGTCGGCGTACGCGACCGTACCCACTGGAAGAAATGCCCCGGCTCGCCGTCCTTGAAATAGATGTGCGCCAGGAACAAATGCTCGAACAACCAGCGCGCCACCAGGCTCTGCCGGGCGCCTGGTGCATTGAGCAGGTTTTCCCATTGCACCACTTGCAGCGCTTCACTGGCGCTGGGCACCAGGCCTTGCTCGTCGATCGGCGCACCGGACGCCAGCCAGCGCTGCAGGGTCTGGTATTGCTGATCGGTCAGGCCGGTGACCGCCAGGGGCATGCCCTGTTTCGGATGGGAGCTGGCGTAAGCGTCGAACTCGGCCGGCATCGAGCACATGTTCTCGCGGTTGAGTCCCAGAACGATGTCGTCCGGCAATTTGGCGTTGGGCTGCAGCGGCGCCTGATGGCCGAACTCAAGCATTCGTGCCATCAATGCTGCCTGGCTGCCCTGTGCGTCGAGCACCGAGTAAAAACCCTTTTGCTGCCAGGCACGCTTGCCGAAGGCGTCGTAAAACAGCCGGGTCGGCGCGGCGGCCTGGGTGCGTTCGCCGTCGTAGACCGGGGTCTTGCTCGCACCGCGCGCCGCGCCTTCGCCGCTGCCGAGGTTCAACTGACAGGCCGAGTCGTAGCAGGCGTGGCAGGCCACGCACTTCTCGGTAAAGATCGGTTGAATGTCTCGGGTATAGGAAAGAGCAGGAGAAATGGCCGACCCTTGCGCCATCGCGCCCCAACTTAATAGCAGCAACACACTGCCGATGACGACGCGATACGACATGCCCTGGTCCCGATCCTTGAAAAAACGCTGCGATTCTACCGGGGGCAAGGCCACACCAACATGAGCGATATTCATGCAAAACCCCGACATGCTCTAAAAGCGCACAGGTTTGCTATTATCCCGTCCCTTCGTCATGGCCTTACCGAGTAGTCCACATGTCCGATCGCAGCGTCCGCCTTCAAGCTCTCAAGCACGCCCTCAAAGAGCGCATTCTGATTCTCGACGGCGGCATGGGCACGATGATCCAGAGCTATAAGCTCGAAGAGCAGGATTACCGTGGCAAACGCTTCGCCGACTGGCCGAGCGACGTCAAAGGCAACAACGACCTGCTGGTGCTGACGCGTCCGGACGTGATCAGTGGCATCGAGAAAGCCTACCTGGATGCCGGTGCCGACATCCTGGAAACCAACACCTTCAACGCCACCCGGATCTCCATGGCCGACTACGGCATGGAAGAACTTGCCTACGAACTGAACGTAGAAGGCGCTCGCCTGGCGCGCAAGGTCGCCGATGCGAAAACCCACGAGAACCCGGACAAGCCGCGCTTCGTCGCTGGCGTACTGGGCCCGACCAGCCGCACCTGCTCGCTGTCGCCGGACGTGAACAACCCCGGCTATCGCAACGTGACCTTCGATGAACTGGTGGAAAACTACACCGAGGCCACCAAAGGCCTGATCGAGGGCGGCGTTGACCTGATCCTGATCGAAACGATCTTCGACACCTTGAACGCCAAAGCCGCGATCTTCGCCGTGCAGGGCGTGTTCGAAGAGCTGGGCCTCGAGTTGCCGATCATGATCTCTGGCACCATCACCGACGCCTCCGGCCGTACCCTGTCCGGCCAGACCACCGAAGCGTTCTGGAACTCGGTGGCCCATGCCAAACCGATTTCGGTCGGCCTGAACTGCGCCCTGGGCGCCAGCGAACTGCGTCCGTACCTGGAAGAGCTGTCGAACAAGGCCAACACCCACGTATCGGCGCACCCGAACGCCGGCCTGCCCAACGAATTCGGCGAGTACGACGAACTGCCGTCGCAAACCGCCAAGGTCATTGAAGAATTCGCCCAGAGCGGCTTCCTGAACATCGTCGGCGGCTGCTGCGGCACCACCCCGGGCCACATCGAGGCCATCGCAAAAGCAGTGGCCGGTTACGCACCGCGCGAGATCCCGGAAATTCCAAAGGCCTGTCGCCTCTCGGGCCTGGAGCCGTTCACCATCGATCGCAACTCGCTGTTCGTCAACGTCGGCGAGCGCACCAACATCACCGGTTCCGCCAAGTTCGCCCGCCTGATCCGTGAAGACAACTACACCGAAGCCCTGGAAGTCGCCCTGCAGCAGGTCGAGGCCGGCGCCCAGGTGATCGACATCAACATGGACGAAGGGATGCTCGATTCGAAGAAGGCCATGGTGACCTTCCTCAATCTGATTGCCGGCGAGCCGGACATCTCCCGTGTACCGATCATGATCGACTCCTCGAAATGGGAAGTGATCGAAGCCGGTCTCAAGTGCATCCAGGGCAAGGGCATCGTCAACTCGATCAGCATGAAGGAAGGCGTCGAGCAGTTCATCCATCACGCCAAACTGTGCAAGCGCTACGGCGCGGCCGTGGTGGTGATGGCCTTCGACGAAGCCGGCCAGGCCGACACCGAAGCGCGCAAGAAAGAAATCTGCAAGCGCTCCTACGACATCCTGGTCAATGAAGTCGGCTTCCCGCCGGAAGACATCATCTTCGACCCGAACATCTTCGCCGTGGCCACCGGCATCGAAGAACACAACAACTATGCCGTGGACTTCATCAACGCCTGCGCCTACATCCGTGATGAACTGCCGTACGCCCTGACTTCGGGCGGTGTGTCCAACGTGTCGTTCTCGTTCCGTGGCAACAACCCGGTGCGCGAGGCGATCCACTCGGTGTTCCTGCTGTACGCAATCCGCGCCGGCCTGACCATGGGCATCGTCAACGCCGGCCAGCTGGAGATCTACGATCAGATCCCGGTGGAACTGCGCGACGCCGTGGAAGACGTGATCCTCAACCGCACGCCGGAAGGCACCGACGCCCTGCTCGCCATCGCCGACAAGTACAAGGGCGACGGCAGCGTCAAGGAAGCCGAGACCGAAGAGTGGCGCAACTGGGACGTCAACAAGCGTCTGGAACATGCGCTGGTCAAGGGCATTACCACGCACATCGTCGAAGACACCGAAGAGTCGCGCCAGTCGTTCGCTCGCCCGATCGAAGTGATCGAAGGGCCGTTGATGTCCGGCATGAACATCGTCGGCGACCTGTTCGGCGCCGGCAAAATGTTCCTGCCGCAGGTGGTGAAATCCGCCCGGGTGATGAAGCAGGCGGTCGCGCACCTGATCCCGTTCATCGAGGCGGAAAAAGGCGACAAGCCGGAAGCCAAGGGCAAGATCCTGATGGCCACGGTCAAGGGCGACGTGCACGACATCGGCAAGAACATCGTCGGCGTGGTACTGGGTTGCAACGGCTATGACATCGTCGACCTGGGCGTGATGGTGCCGGCGGAGAAAATCCTGCAAGTGGCCAAGGAAGAGAAGTGCGACATCATTGGTCTGTCCGGCCTGATCACCCCGTCGTTGGATGAAATGGTCCACGTGGCGCGCGAGATGCAGCGCCAGGACTTCCACCTGCCGTTGATGATCGGTGGTGCGACCACTTCCAAGGCGCACACGGCGGTCAAGATCGAGCCCAAGTACAGCAACGATGCGGTGGTTTATGTCACCGACGCCTCCCGCGCCGTGGGTGTCGCTACGCAATTGCTGTCCAAGGAACTCAAGGCCGGTTTTGTCGAGAAGACTCGCGCGGAATACATCGACGTCCGTGAACGTACTGCCAACCGCAGTGCCCGTACCGAACGCCTGAGCTACGCCGCGTCGATTGCGAAGAAGCCGCAGTTCGACTGGAGCACCTACACGCCGGTCAAACCGACGTTCACCGGCGCCAAGGTGCTCGATAACATCGACTTGAAGGTGCTGGCCGAATACATCGACTGGACGCCGTTCTTCATTTCCTGGGACCTGGCCGGCAAGTTCCCGCGCATTCTGCAGGACGAAGTGGTCGGTGAAGCCGCGACCGCGCTGTACGCCGATGCCCAGGAAATGCTTGCCAAATTGATCGACGAGAAGTTGATCAGCGCCCGTGCGGTGTTCGGCTTCTGGCCGGCCAACCAGGTGCGTGACGACGACATCGAACTTTATGACGATCATGGCAAGCCGCTGGCCAAGCTGCACCATCTGCGCCAGCAGATCATCAAGACCGACGGCAAGCCGAACTTCTCCCTGGCTGACTTTGTGGCACCAAAAGACAGCGAGCTGACCGACTACGTGGGTGGTTTCATCACCACGGCCGGCATCGGCGCCGAAGAAGTGGCCAAGGCCTATCAGGATGCAGGCGACGATTACAACTCGATCATGGTCAAGGCCTTGGCCGACCGTCTGGCCGAGGCCTGCGCCGAGTGGCTGCACCAACAGGTGCGTAAGGAGCACTGGGGCTACGCCAAGGACGAGACCCTGGATAACGAGTCGCTGATCAAGGAGCAATACAGCGGCATCCGCCCTGCCCCGGGCTACCCGGCCTGCCCGGATCACACCGAGAAGGCCACCCTGTTCGCCCTGCTCGACCCCGAGGCCAGCGAAATGCGCGCCGGCCGCAGCGGCGTGTTCCTCACCGAGCACTACGCGATGTTCCCGGCGGCGGCGGTCAGCGGCTGGTACTTCGCTCATCCGCAGGCGCAATACTTCGCCGTGGGCAAGATCGATAAAGACCAGGTGCAGAGCTACACCTCACGCAAAGGCCAGGAACTGAGCGTGACCGAACGCTGGCTGGCGCCGAACCTGGGTTACGACGAGTAAAGGCGATCCCTGTGGGAGCGGGCTTGCTCGCGAAGGCGGTTTTTCATTCAACAGAAATGGCGACTGACCCGCCGCTTTCGCGAGCAAGCCCGCTCCCACAATTTTTTGCGCCAACCGCAATTCCCAAGAACAACACAAATCCTGTGGGAGCGAGCCAGCTCCCACAGTTTTTTGTGCCAACCGCAATTTCCACGAACAACACAAATCCTGTGGGAGCGGGCTTGCTCGCGAAAGCGGTTTGTCATTCAACAGAAATGTCGACTGACCCACCGTCATCGCTGGCAACCCCGCTCCCACAATTTTTTGCGCCAACCGCAATACCCATGAACAACACCAATCCTGTGGGAGCGAGCCTGCTCGCGATGGCGGTTTGTCATTCAACAGAAATGTCGACTGACCCACCGCTTTCGCGAGCAAGCCCGCTCCCACAATTTTTTGCGCCAACCGCAATTCCCAAGAACAACACCAATCCTGTGGGAGCGAGCCTGCTCGCGATGGCGGTTTTTCATTCAACAGAAATGTCGACTGACCCACCGTCATCGCTGGCAGGCCAGTTCCCAAAGTTTTTTGTGCCAACCGCAATTTCCACGAACAACACCAATCCTGTGGGAGCGGGCTTGCTCGCGAAGGCGGTTTTTCATTCAACATGGATGTTGGCTGACCCGCCGCTTTCGCGAGTAACCCCGCTCCCACATTTGCTTTCTGTTCACGCTGGATTGTCTATGCTTACCCTTCACACCTGCGTGACGAGGGGTTTATGGACGATCCAGTCGACAACAAGCCGCCGACCTTCTGGCAAATGCTGCACAGCGTCATGGCCGCTGCGTTCGGGGTACAGAGCGGGAAGAATCGCGCGCGGGACTTCACCCACGGCAAGCCCAGTCATTTCGTGATTCTGGGGATTGTATTCACGGCGGTTTTTGCGCTGACGCTCTATGGCATTGTGCAACTGGTGGTGCATCTGGTGAAGATCTAGTGCATCAGGGTCTGCAGACTGAAAGGGTATCGGTACGACGTCGGCTGCCCCTTGGCAGAGAGCTTGTGGAAATCCACGCCGAAATTCGCTGCCGTGCTCATCGCCAGCAGGCGTTTGGCCTGCGCGCGGTCGATCACCTGTAACAGCGGGATTTGACGATCACGACCACCGTACTGACTGATGTCGATCCCTTCGTCGAAGTCATGCAACTCCACCATGGCCCAGCCACCCAGGCTGAAATGCCCGCCCAGCAATACGCTCAGGCGGTTGTCCAGCAACGCGTGCAAGGCCGCCGGCGAGTTGTTGATGGTGCCGAACAGCGCATCCTTGCCGGGTTTTCCGCCCGACTCCTCAAAGGCACGCATCACGCCGAAAGCCATTTCATCGTTGGCCGTCCAGACCAGCGACGTCTGCGGATAACGCTTGAACAGCAGCCTGGCCTGTTCGTAAGCCCGCTCCCGGGTCCAGCCGCCGTAAACCAACTGACGCAAACGCACCTGCGGATGTTCGGCCAGCGCCCGGCGCATACCCCGCTCACGTAATTGCGCGGACGGTGTGATTTTCAGCCCGGAGAACGCCAGCAGATCAATGAACTGACCAGGCGGCACCGGCCCATGCAGACGAATCAGCTCCTTGAGCATCAGGTAGCCACCTTCCTCGTCGTTGGGTACCAGGCTGCCGATCCAGTCGGGGTATTTGCCGGGGCGAGCGCCGAGCAGGCCCATCTGGTCCGGCGTCAGCGCATTGTTGACGATGAACAGCTTCACCCCGCTGCCCTGGGCCAGGCGCAGGATCTCCGGGGCGATGTATTGTTCGTTGACGAATACCAGATAATCCGGCCGCTTCGAACCTTGAAGCGCCTCACGGGCCTGTCGGATGGTGGTGTCGGAGTTGCGGTCCGAATATTCGATGCGCAGATCCATGCCCAGGTCCCTGGCGGCGGCGTGCATGAATTGCGAGTAGCTGACCCAGAACGCCTCCGTGGTGTTGCCCGGATTGAGAAACAGTACCGAAGCGGCCTGAGCATTGGGCGCCATGACCATGGACATGACCGTACCCAGCGCCAGCAACACGCCACACAGAAACTTCAACATTGGTTGTCCGAGCCCCCGGAAATTCGCCGCGCATTATAGCCAGCGAACCTGGACCCAACGTCTTTTATTCCGGTTTTTGTCCGACAATCGTCGAAACAGGGCTCAGACCATTGTTTTACTGATGACTCACCCAAAATATCGCTGTGCCAACGACCAGAATGATCAGGAACAGAATCGCCCAGGCATCGACCGTGCTGTCGCTTTTCCTTGCTTTGGTTGGGTTGCTCATTGCATCGCCTCTTGTCGGTTTTATCGGTGATTGCATAAACACTCGACCACAGTTAAGACGATGATTGTCCGCACGACAAATGTGGGTTAGCCGATCACTTTTCCCGTTAGGCGATTTGGTTCTTTACATATATTCAAACATCACTTTTGCGCATAACTGCAAACTGGTATCTTGCCCCGGCTCCGTAGGGAGTGCGCGGCCGTGCGCGCAGAATTGCAGAGGCTCTTGGACTGCGGCAAGCGCAAAAATACGCAGCTGAATCCGAGCGACCCAAGCCTGAGAACAGGACTTATATGTACGTATACGACGAGTACGATCAGCGGATCATCGAGGACCGCGTCAAGCAGTTCCGTGATCAGACCCGACGCTATCTGGCAGGCGAGCTGAGCGAAGAAGAATTCCGCCCCCTGCGCCTGCAGAACGGGCTTTACATCCAGCGCTTCGCGCCGATGCTGCGGGTGGCGGTGCCATACGGCCAGCTGACTTCGCGACAGATGCGCATGATGGCCAAGATTGCCCGCGACTACGACAAGGGCTATGCCCACATCAGTACCCGGCAGAACGTGCAGTTCAACTGGCCGGCGGTGGAAGACATCCCGGACATCCTGGCTGAACTGGCCACCGTGCAGATGCACGCGATCCAGACCAGCGGCAACTGCCTGCGCAACGTCACCACCGACCAGTTCGCCGGTGTCGCCGCCGACGAGTTGATCGACCCGCGTCCATGGTGCGAAATCGTCCGCCAGTGGACCACCTTCCACCCGGAATTCGCCTACCTGCCGCGTAAATTCAAGATCGCCGTCAACGGTTCGACCTCCGACCGTGCCGCCATCGAAGTCCATGACATCGGCCTTGAGCCGGTGCACAACGCCGCTGGCGAACTGGGTTTCCGTGTGCTGGTCGGCGGTGGTCTGGGCCGTACCCCGGTGGTCGGCGCGTTCATCAACGAGTTCCTGCCGTGGCAGGACCTGTTGAGCTACCTCGACGCCATCCTGCGGGTCTACAACCGCTATGGCCGTCGAGACAACAAGTACAAGGCCCGGATCAAGATCCTGGTCAAAGCCCTGACGCCTGAAGTCTTCGCGCAGAAAGTCGATGCGGAAATGGAACACCTGCGCGGTGGCCAGACCACGCTGACCGAAGCCGAAGTGCATCGTGTCGCCAAACACTTCGTCGACCCGGACTACAAGGCACTGGACGACCAGAGCGCCGCCCTGGCCGCGCTCGACCAGCAACACCCGGGCTTCGCCCGCTGGCGCACCCGCAATACCCTGGCGCACAAGAAGCCGGGTTATGTGGCCGTGACCCTGTCCCTGAAGCCGACCGGCGTTGCGCCGGGCGACATCACCGACAAGCAGCTCGACGCCGTCGCCGACCTGGCCGACCGCTACAGCTTCGGCCAACTGCGCACCTCCCACGAGCAGAACATCATCCTGGCCGACGTCGAGCAGGACAAACTGTTCACCTTGTGGGGCGAGTTGCGCGAGAAAGGTTTCGCCACCCCGAACATCGGCCTGCTGACCGACATCATCTGCTGCCCTGGCGGTGATTTCTGCTCCCTGGCCAATGCCAAGTCGATCCCGATCGCCGAATCGATCCAGCGCCGTTTCGACGACCTGGACTACCTGTTCGACATCGGTGAACTGGACCTGAACATCTCCGGTTGCATGAACGCCTGCGGTCACCACCACGTCGGCCACATCGGCATCCTCGGGGTGGACAAGAAAGGCGAAGAGTTCTACCAGGTTTCCCTCGGCGGCAGCGCCAGCCGCGACGCCAGCCTGGGCAAGATCCTCGGCCCGTCCTTCGCCCAGGAAGCCATGCCAGACGTGATCGAAAAGCTGATCGACGTGTACATCGAACAACGTACCGAAGACGAGCGCTTCATCGACACCTACCAGCGTATTGGCATCGACCTCTTCAAGGAACGCGTCTATGCAGCGAATCATTAAGAACAACGAAGTCGTCGACGAAACCTGGCACCTGCTGCCCAAGGATTTCAACATCGACGAAATCACCAACTGCGACGACTACATTGTCCCGTTGCAGCTGTGGCGCGAACACAGCCGCATGCTCCTGGCCCGCGACGGCGGCCTGGGCGTGTGGCTGGACGCCGATGAAGAAGCCGAGGCCATCGGTGAAGACGCCAATCAGTTCCAGGTCATCGCCTTGAACTTCCCGGCCTTCACCGACGGCCGCAACTACTCCAACGCCCGCCTGCTGCGCGACCGCTACGGTTTCAAAGGCGAACTGCGGGCGATTGGCGATGTGCTGCGCGACCAGTTGTTCTACATGCGCCGCTGCGGCTTCGACGCCTTTGCCGTTCGCCCGGACAAAGACCCGTACGAAGCCCTGGAAGGTCTCAAGGACTTCTCGGTGACCTATCAGGCCGCCACTGACGAACCGCTGCCGCTGTTCCGTCGTCGCTGATCCGAACCCACTGCAGGAGCGAGCTCGCTCGCGAGGGTCGTTAACGAAAACGCGGGGCATCTGATGCCCCGCGGTGTTCTCGAGTCCATCGCGAGCGAGCTCGCGCCTACAGGCCCTCCTCTCCCGCCGGAAACGGCCGTCCCAGCGCCACCCAATCGGCGTACAGCCGCGCTCGATCTTCCAGTGCCGTGAACGCGGCGAACGGGTTGTCGAATGCCCCCTGCGGCAAACGCACATCCTGGGTCAATCGGCTCCATAACGCCTCTGACGCATCGGCCTGGGTCAACAAGTGCCAGACCCGTGCCCGAAGATCGAAATAACCGACCCGGAAATCCGCAGTCAGGCTCAGGGTGTTGATCGTCCCCAGAAGCCGCCCGCCCTGTGGCCGAAGTGCAAGACGTTGCCACATCTCCAATCGCGCATGGCGTGCCCCTTCTTCCATGCCCTGTAACCAGGCGGCCGGGTTTGAATAGTCCTGGCCCGGCGCACTCAACCACAGGTTGATGCCGGTTCGTTGCCGGTGCACAACCAGCCGTTGCAAGGTGTCCTCATCATCCAGCGGGTTGTTCCACAACAGCACCCGGTCCCTGGCGATCGCCTGATTGAGCACGGCCTGGGGCACACGACGGATCTGGTTGTTGCGCAAATCGAGGGTCGTCAGGTAGGGCTGATCCTTGATCCCTACCGGGCATCGTGTGATACCGGTGTTGTTCAGGTTCAACGAACGTAGCCGGTCCATCCCCAGCACCACCGGCGGGACGCCCAACGGGTTGTCGCTGAGGTCCAGCGATTGCAGGTGGATCAGTGAGCTCAACTGCGCCGCCGTGGTTTCCCGAAAGGCCAGTTGGGTGCCACGCAGGTTCAACCTCGTCAGGTGCTGCAACTGCGCAATGGTGGGCGGCAATTGGCTTTCGAGGTCGCCGTCGATGTTGATGAACCGCAGGTCCGTGTCTTGCAGGTTCAACTCACGCAAATTCGGGAACCGCTCCAGAAAACGATCCAGGGTCTCAAACTGGGTCACGTGGAAATTTCGCAGATTCAGTTGCACGACATCGTTGAAACGCACATTCAACTTCGGCAGCCGGTGATAGTTCTCGTGGCTCATGTTCATCACGAAACCGTCCACATGATTGCCCGAGTAGTGGCTGGGTTGCTGCGGCGCGCGCTTTCTCCAGATATCAATCAGTTCATCCGCCAGTTCGTTTCGCATCCTGGCTTCCTGGTGCAGGGTGTCCTGGATCAATCTTGCATTTCGTACGGCAATTTGTGCGTGAGTCAGGTTTTCAGTACCGGGATCGCCCATTTGCAGGAACGGGATATCCATCTGGTCGATATCTCTTCCCAATCGATCGATCCACTTGTCAATGTCCCTGTAGAGTTGGTGCAGTTGTCGCCTCAGCTCATCAATATGCGGCTGTGCTCCGCCTTCCAAACGCTGCAGCAACGCCTCGGCCTCGCCATCGGAAAATTCGGGATAGATATCCTTTACCTGCAACCTCAATACCTGGCGGGTCAGGGCCGCGTCCTGAGGCGTGCCCGGATAGCCACCGCCCTTCAAACCCCCGGCCTCGAAGGGCAACCCCGAATCCATCCTGCCCAGACCCAGGATCAACGCCGAGCGGGACAACGGTCGCTCGCCGACTTTCAGTTTCAATTGCGCGCCCGGATCGGCGGATAACAACCCCATCGCCGAACGCTCTTCCAAGGACAGCACGCCCGCCATACCCTCATAAAAATCACTCACGACAGCGCCATTCACCCGATAGCCCTCTGCCGACCTGACAACCACCCGACAATCACGGGAAGCGAGCGGCCCGATGCGATCGAGCAGGCGACCGGCGAGCGACCCCTCGCGCACCTCGATGCGCAGGCCTTCGGGCCAGCCGGGCAGGTTTTGCAGTGAGTGCAGAGCCAGGATGTCGGACTCGGCGGGGGTGATCGAGCGCAGATAGAGGCCCTCATACGCCCGGTTCAGGCGAACATGCTGCCCGTACTGGCGGGCCTTGCTGTCCAGTTGCCTGAACAGCGCCCTGGCCTGCTCCGGCTCAGGCGCGGCGGTGAAGTCGACGCCATAACGGTCGAGCATCTGTTCCACCGCGGCCTTGGGCAGATCCGGATATTGCCGCTGAAACAACCGGACCCACTCGTGTTCGGACACTTGCAGGGCTTGGTAACGGCTGTTGAACAACTCGCTGCGGGCAACAAGCGAATCGGCCAGCCCGACGACATCCTGATCGATACGAAAGCGCTGAATGGTGTCGGCCAGCAAGGGCGTCGGCGCGCGTCCAGCCTGCATCAGGCGCAGCATGTCGTCGTCGACCGCACTGACCCTGCCGATCTGCGCCAGCACTTCATCGCTGAACGTGTCGGCCGGTGCACCGACGCCTCGCAGCAGATCAACACGGGTCGGCGTCGCGCTTACAGTGGAATCGGCAATCGACCCTGAAGCGGATTCGCCAACGATTCCGTCTTTGATCAACACCCCCTCTTCCACGCCCTCACGGCCGATCGAGGCAACGCCTGCAGCCAACGGCAGCGCATTGAGCACGCCAAACACCGTGCGAGTCACGCCCTGGGAACGCTCGCTGGCGGTCTCACCCTCGATGGCCTGTTCCAGGCCAAAACCGGCATCGATCAGCCCTGCCAGGGCTATCACCCCCTCGCCCCCCGGAACAAACAGCGCCAACGGCCCGAATTGGCTGACCCACTGGACAATCGGTTCGACGACCGCGCTCAAGTTGTCGCGGTTGACTTGGGCATCGTTGCGAATGCTTGCGACACTGGCCTGGGCCGCCTGCTTCATGGTCAGCACAAGCTGGGCAAAGGGATCGGTATCCGAAGGCGCGAGTTCGAAACCAATGTAGTCGCTCGGGTCCCAATAACCGTCGTTGTTGAAGAAGCCGGCCTCCCGGGTCAGTCGATGCTGATCCGGATAGATCGCCATGCCCTCCAGCGCGGTGATGACGCCGGCATGGAAGGTACCGTCGCGGCGATCTTCAGCGGCAAAATGCAACGCCAGTGCCTGTCTGGTTTCGGCGTTTTTGCCCTGCGTCACGACCCATCGGTGCAAATGGTGGCGGTCGGTGAACTCATGCAGGGGTGAGGAGTTTGCGGGAACATGGAGCAACATCCTGCCGGTGGTGCGGTCGCGGTAGCACCAGATATCCGTGGCGGTGTACCGGTAGATCCTCAGCCTGCTCGCCTCGATCTGCGACGACACGCGCGTCGGTGCCTGCAACCGGGCCACCGTCAGCCCGCCCCAGATTTGCCCGGGCGGCAAACCTGCCGCCTGCATGGCCAGTCGCAGGCCTTTTTCAGTCAGGCAATGTTCCTGACGCTGCAGCCAGGCCGTCATGACAAACGCGGCCTTGGTCGATGTCCTCAGCGGGCAGGCCCGTCCCCCGGTGATCACCGCGTCAGACGGCCAGGTCTTGTCGACATAGGCCTGGTACTGCTCATCGAAAAACAGCGTCCAGACCCACCGCTTGAAGTCCGCTGGCCGCAGTTTGACTTGCGTCTGTGGCCCATAGGTCTGCGGTACCGTGCGCCGGTAGATGCCTTCGTAGGTCCGATGGTCAGCCGTAGGTTGCGGCCCGTCCATGATGTGCACGGTGGGGCCGACATCCGGCGGGGTGTAGAGACCGAAGGCGGTTTCGCCAAAGCGTCCATCGCCCACGGTCTGGTAGTTGGACAGCAGCACCTGCACCAGGGACTGCGAACTCGCCACCCGCCCCCGGTGGCTGCCGTCGTGTTCGCTGCGCAGCCAGTCATCGTAATGCAGGGTGACCAGTTGCGTGGCCAATGGATCGAGGTCCGTGCCCCACTGTTCGCGGATCATCTGTTCGCCGTACTGGCACGGGGTTTGTGGCAGCGCGGTTTCGGCCAGCGCGCGCAATTCGTCCTTGATCATTTTTGCACTCCTTGTGGATGGCTGGCGCGGGTCAGCCCCGGATGCCTGGCCACGGCCTCGTTGGTCAGGCGCTGGATCAGTTGCTGGTTCTGGTTTCTGTCGTTTTCCATGATCGCCTTCAGGCGCTGGCTGGCAGTTGCCCGGGGCAGATCGGTCTGCGCCTCGAGTTGCACCAGGGCTTGCACCGTGCGATCGGAGACGGCGGTGAACTGGTTCTGATAAGTGGTCACCAGGTATTCGTACCAGAACCCTCGGGCATTGGCCGACGCCAGCAATGCAGTGGGCGTTTCTGCCTTGACGATGGCCTCAAAGGTGTCTTCCAGCTGTTTGGCCGAGACCTCGACGTCCAGCCTGACGTTTATTTCGCTCGGCTGTGCCGGCAGGTCCAGGCGCTGCGCCAGGCCGATGCGATACGCCAGGCTGAGTTCCTGCGCCTGTTCGCGACTGAACGCACCGGCACCGGTGCGGGTCGCGAGGTCCTTCAGGGCATGCTGTTCGACCTGTTGCAGGCGAAACAGGCCTCTCATCAAACGCACCAGTTCGCCTTCCAACGAACGGGTGCCCGTGCGCGCGGCGGCCATGGCTCGAAAACACAGGACCCGCACTTCCAGATTGGCGAACAACGCCGAAGGATCTTCGCCACTGACCCGCCCGATGCGCGCCATTTGAAACAGCGAGCGCCGCCAGGTGTCATCTTCTGCCGCCGCCTCGAGCACATCCCATACGCGTTGCGACAAGGCACCCGGCAGCCGCCTGAAATCGGCCGTACTGATCAGTTGACCCAGCAGGTAGAAGAAGTCTGCGCAATACGAGTAAGCCGCCAGCGACGTCCACAGCGTCTGCTTGCGGGTGACTTCTGCGACCGGCAGGCCGGTGATCCATCTGGAACCCCGTGGGTCCGGCGTCGGCAGCGCAGCGGTAACCGGACGATAGTCGACCGTGATCACCCCCAGATTGATGCCATGCGCCTGTTGATAGGCTGCAATCGCTTTCAGGCTGGCCGCTGACAGCGGATTCCCATCGACATTGGTGCCCTGATTCAACTCCGAGCGAGCCTTGAAGACAGCCGGCGCAATCTCCACGATGGCGTTGTCGCGCAAATCCAGGTGCTGCAGTTCCGGCAGTTCGCCCGCACCTGCCGGCCATTGGGTAATCCCGGTGGCACGCAGTGCAAGGTGTCGCAGTCTGTGCAGCGAGTGGACCGTCGGCACTCGGCCCAGACCAGGGTTGAAGCTCAGGTTGAGGCTTTGCAGATGCGCTTTGCTGGCCAGCGCTGTGACGGCTTCGGGGGTGAGATGAATCTGGTTGTCGCTCAAGTCCAGGTGCGTCAGAGCCGGCATGTCCGCTACCGCCTGAGGAACACGTGTCAACCGGTTGCCGGTCAGGCTCAACGTTCGCAGCCGGGTGAAGTTGCGCAGAAAAGCGTTCAGCCCGGCACTGCCGCCCACTTTGTTCATCTCCAGCCTGCCGATGTGGCTGAAGTCACCGACGATCACCGGCATGTCACCCAGCGTTTGGGCATCGAACGTCAAGCTGTACAGCGCTTGCGCGCCCTCAAGGGTGAACTCGGTTTCCTTGCGCCAGGCCCGCAGAATCGCCTGTTGCGCCCGCGCCTTGCTGTGTCGCGGCACCCTGAGCCTGGGGCCATCGCCCTCCTGGTAATGGCTGTCGCGATGGACCCAGTGTTCCAGCGCCGTGCGGATGTTCTGATACTCCAGCCGCAGGCTTTCGAGCGCCCTGAGCGCCAGCACGTCATCGGTGCCCAGCGCCCTCAGGAATCGATCGATCTGCGCCGCACGATGCAATGGATAGAGTTCCTTGGCGCGCTGCACCAGTGCAGGCGAATGGCGCACGGTGACGGTGTCTGCCGGCAGGGACAGTGCGATCGACTGCTCGATGGGTCGATCGGCCAGGCCCATGGGCGACCTGTACCCTGCGCGCACGGACTCGATACCGATCACCTGAGCGATGGCGTCACGTCGTTGCAGGGCCAGTGCCGTGATTTTTTTCTGCAGGTGGACACCGCCCTCGTCCGCTTCGATGCCCAGGCTTTTGCGAGCGTGTGCGGGCAGGCTTTCGCGCAACGTCTGGAAAAAATGTCGGCGGGTGCGCCCTGAGTGCCTGGACAGCAGGTTGTCCTTGGCATCCGAGGCTTCATAGCGGTCAGCGTAGGCGTCGATGTGCACCTTGTACGCCGCCTCACTCGAACCCAGGTCGGGTTTTTCTTCAGTATGCACCGCCCATTCCGTGATCTCGACAGACACATCCTTCGGCCAGCCGGGCAGGTTTGCGAGGGTATCGAGTACCAGCAGATAGGTCCCCTGGTCGCTGGAGGCATCGAGAAACAGCCCTTCATAAGCCCGATTCAACCGCAGCACCTGCACGTAGCGTCGCGCTTCTTCAGCCAGGCGCAGTGGCAACCGTCCCGCCTCCAGCTCCTGCCACTCACCGAGATCGGCATGCTCGACCAGTTCATCGGCGACACTGGCAGGCAACTCGTCGAACGCCTTGCGGACAGGGTCGGCCTTTTCCTGTTGAAGGATATCGGTGCGACGAATGAGCCGATCGAAAAGGCTCAGGCGCATGGGCTGCGCTTTCGCGGCGATCAGGTCAGTCAGCAACCGGGTCGCTGCGCCTGACTCGGCATCGCTCGAGCCCCGCAGCAAGGTACGTTCATCGGTACTCAGGGCCTCCCACAGCTTTGCGTGGAACTGCCCCTTGGGCAGCAGCGCGTCATTGATCCTGATGGTTTTGCTGGCGGTGGTCGAGCCGTAGCGCGCGACCTCCGTTCCGACAATGTCGGTGATGCTGACGGCCGTGGTCCGTGGCCATTTCCCCAGAGTGGTCAGTAGATACAACTGCAGATCGGCATCGGCGTAGGGCGCGGTGGCCGGTGTGCGCATCTGTTCAATGAAGCGTGTGATGTCGGCGTCCGCACGGAAGCGACGCGCGGTATCGATCAATGCCGCCATCGGCTTGCGGCGATCGACATACAACTCACGCAAGGGCTTTTCGTCGAGACCGGTCACTGCCAGCACCTGCAAGGCCTGGGTGTCCGACAGTTCGTCGTTGCGATACCCCAAACGCCGGAACAGGGTCAGCAGGGTCCAGTTCTGGGGCAATTCCGATGCATGACGCCATGCGCCTACACCGTTGGTTTCGAGTACCGGCGAGTAGCGGCCCGGCGACTGAATCGTCCACAGGCCGGTGTCCGGCACCGGTTGCACGGCGTAGCCATCGGAGCCGACTGGCAAATAACGGTGGCCATTGCGCGAGACCAACCCTTGCCTATTGAACGGCATGCCTGGCCGTAGCGGCAGCGGCCGGCGATAAGCACTCAAATCGGGCTTCCATAGCCGCACGGCACCGTCCGTCACAGACACCGTCCTCAGCCCCTGGACAAACTCCGATGCCCGCACCGCCTTGTAGGCCTTGCCTGCCGCACCAGCGCCAGCGCTGATAGCCGCCATCAGGATCAGATTCTCGAGGGTATCGAAAAAATAGTCGGCGGCCTGCTCCTGTTCGCCACGCGCCCAACTGTCGACGCCTTCATAGACCTCCTGCAGCAACTGGAAACCGGCCACGGCAAACATGACTTCACCCACCACCGGCACGAACGAGGCGAAAAACAGCGCGATGTTGATGCCGATGTTTTCGTAGGTCTCCAGCCTGGCCAAACGGCTCTTTTCATCCTCGTCACCGGTCGGCACCACCAGCAACCGCGAATCGGCAATGACCTGGGCGGCACGCTGACGATACATTGCCAGGAACAAGTCGGTTTTCATCTCAGCGGACAGGTCGAAACCGGTGACCTGGGCGTAAAAGCTGGACGCGGGCAAAGGGGTCTTCGGTGGGTTCAGCAGTTTGGCGTCCAGCCCCTTGAGAAAGCGTTCGCGATCCTCCAGCGCAATGAAACGCAGGAAGAAGTTGCGAAAATCAGGGGTTTTCAGGCGATTGCTCAACTCCACTTCGCAGCGGGTAAACGACGGGTACTCCTTCAAGGGGTGTGAAGGATCGTCGGGTATGTACACCACGCAACGATAATCTTCGTTGACGGATTCACTGACAGGCCCGATGAACATCGGGCCATTCAACTTGACCCCGAACATTTCCAGGCGTTGAAAGCTCAGGGTGTTTTTGCCGAATTTGATCGATGGGCTGGCATCCGACACAGACTTCAGCATCTGGTACGCATCGGTGCTGATGTGTTTTTTCATCATCGCGATATGGCGGGCAACTTTAAACTGGTCTTTTGCACAGGCCATGTACTTATCGCGCAAAGCACCCGGTTGAGTGCCGTCACCGAACAGTGCCTTGACGTGGGCTTGATATTGTTTACCCAGATCAAGGGCCCGACACAGTCCCGCGAACTCATGGGGATTGATGGAAAGTACTTTGTTGGGGCGACCGGTCATTCGCTCGGGCAAGTAAATCAATGAACTTTCGTGATAGTTGCCGGGTTTGGTTTCTGATTCTTCGAAGTTTTCACAGGCAGCTGTCAGCAGGTCTCTTTCAATGGGCAGGACCAGTTTTTTTCGCAAGCCCAGCAAGCTCGACGTCGACCGGACATGCTGAAAGACTACACCCTCTACGTCGAACGGCTCGCCCAGCTTGGCCGACATGGCCTTTGCCAGTAAGGGTGCGCAGAATGCCTGCGGCGATTTCAACGCTCGTAAATCATCCAGCGCCGCCTGGCGGGTCAAGAAGCTGGCCTTCAGGCTTTCATACAGTTTATTGCGTAGTTCATCTGAAGATTGCAGCAGCCAGCCAGGCGTCTGCTTTTTGATCAAATCAAAAAAAACGCCTTGTTGAGCAGGCGTTAGAGCAGGCGGCTTTATATTGCTCGTTTTCACATCCATGTTGAACGACCTTGAAACTGATAAGAGCACTCAGCTTAAGTTCGAACTTTTCATGAAAAAAGCGCAATTGCCTGATGGGAATGTACTGCGAAACAACAGCAATAAGAGACGTTAAAACAGATATGTACCGCAGCGGGTCCCACTCGATTTGCATAAGGGTCTTGTGCCTTGTCCAGACAACAAGACCCTGGCCGGTTTATTACCAGAAGCGCTGCTGGGTAAGACGGCTCCACCAGCTCAGCAATACCCGATCGACCGAACCGCTGGCGGCCATGCCGATGCGCTCGGGCAGGCTTTTGCGTTCGGCGTAGTGCAGGTGATAAAGCTCCGATTGCCTGGCGCGTTGTGCCAGGTACTCGTCACTGGTCTTGAGCTCGTCCACCAGTTGCATGTCCAGTGCGGCAATGCCCAGCCAGATCTCGCCGGTGGCCACTTCGTCGATGGCCAGTTGCGGACGGTAGCGGGCGACGAAGTTCTTGAACAACTGATGGGTGATGTCCAGGTCTTCCTGGAACTTCTCGCGGCCCTTCTCGGTGTTCTCGCCAAACACGGTCAGGGTCCGTTTGTATTCGCCGGCGGTCAGCACTTCGAAATCGATGTCGTGCTTCTTCAGCAGGCGGTTGACGTTGGGCAACTGGGCAACCACGCCGATCGAGCCAAGGATCGCGAACGGGGCGCTGATGATCTTCTCGCCGATGCACGCCATCATGTAGCCGCCGCTGGCCGCCACCTTGTCGATGCATACGGTCAGCGGCACGCCGGCTTCACGGATGCGCGCCAGTTGCGACGACGCCAGGCCGTAGCTGTGGACCATGCCACCACCGCTTTCCAGGCGCAGGACAACCTCGTCCTTGGGCGTGGCCAGGGTCAACAACGCGGTGATTTCATGACGCAGGCTTTCGGTAGCCGAAGCCTTGATGTCGCCGTTGAAATCAAGCACGAACACCCGGGGCTTGGTCTCGGGCTTTTTCTTCTGTTTCTTATCGGTCTTGATCTGGGACTTGCGCAAGGCCTTGAGCTGGTCCTTGTCGAGCAGGGTTTGCTCCAGGCGTTCGCGCAGGCCCTTGTAGAAATCATTGAGCTTGCTGACCTGCAACTGGCCCGCCGACTTGCGACGACCTTTGCTGCGCAAGGCGGCAAAGCTGGCCAGGACCACCAGAATGGCGATCACCAGGGTGACGGTCTTGGCCAGGAAAACAGCGTATTCGGACAAAAACTCCACAGGGACTCCTTAAACGATGCGCGGTATGAAAGCGCGTGGGATACCTCCAGCATACCCATGCGCCGCCCTTGCGGCCAGCCGGGAAACCTTCGGCAACAGGCCTGTAAACGGGCATTTCAAACAAGCGTATGTTTTTTCATTGACAGCTCACCGCCATCCTCATAACCTCGCCAAACCTTCAACGTACCGGGACGACGCGGACGTGGGCAGCATCTATCTGATTCGACATGGCCAGGCCTCCTTTGGTGCAGACGATTATGACGTCCTGTCGCCCATCGGTATCCGTCAGGCAGAAATCCTCGGTCAACACCTGGCCGAACTCGGTCTGAGCTTCGATCGTTGCCTGTCCGGCGACCTGCGCCGCCAACAGCACACCGCCACCAGCGCCCTGGAGCAATTCGCTGCCGTGGGCCTGCCGGTACCGATCCTGGAAACCGACTCCGCCTTCAATGAATTCGACGCCGACGCGGTGATCCGTGCGCTGTTGCCGGCCATGTTGCCGGACGAACCGCACGCCCTGGACATCCTGCGCAACGCCGCGCAGAACCGCGCCGAGTTCCAGCGCATCTTCGCCCTGATCATCGAACGCTGGCTGGCCGGCACCTACGACACGCCTGAACTGGAAAGCTGGCTGGCGTTCGTCGAACGGGTCCGCGGCGGCTTGCACCGGATTCTCGAGCAGGCCGACAACACCCAGAAGATCGCGGTATTCACCTCGGGCGGCACCATCACCGCCCTGCTCCACCTCATTACGCAAATGCCTGCCAGACAGGCCTTTGAACTGAACTGGCAAATCGTCAACACCTCGCTCAACCACCTCAAGTTTCGTGGTCGCGAGGTGGCCCTGGCGTCTTTCAACAGTCATGCGCACCTGCAACTGTTGAAGGCCCCGGAACTCATCACGTTTCGCTGAGTCCGGGCTATTGTGACCCTGGCTGTAACCCCGCTCCAATCAACCCAAGAAGGATCAAACCATGACCTCCGTAGCTGATGCCGTACAAGCAATGAAAGCCAAGTTCAACCCAGCCGCCGCTGCCGGTCTGGACCTGGTCTTCGGTTTCCGCATCGACGACACCAAGAATTTCTCGCTGGTCGTCAAGGACAGCACCTGCGAGCTCAAAGAAGGCGAGAACCCGGACGCCCAGGTGACCCTGGTGATGGACGGCGAAACCCTGGAAGGCATCGTCAGCGGTGAAACCGACGGCATGCAGGCGTTCATGGGCGGCAAGCTGCGCGCTGAAGGCGACATGATGCTGGCGATGAAACTGTCCGAGCTGTTTCCTTCGTAAGTGTCTGCTGGCTGCATCAACGAATCCCGCCCCCGTGCGGGATTCGTCGTTTTCAGGGCTGCAACAGCAACGCCACCAACGCCGTCCACCCGGTCTGGTGACTGGCCCCCAGCCCGCGTCCGGTTTCGCCGTGGAAATACTCGTGGAACAGCACCAGATCGCGGCTGGCAGGATCGGCCTGTAATTGCGGATAGGCGGCCATCGACGGTCGGTTGCCCTCTTCATCGCGCAGGAACAGCCGGGTCAGGCGTTGGCTGAGGCTGTCAGCCACCTCCTCCAGCGAAGCCAGGAACCCTGAACCGGTGGGGTACTCCACCGAGAAGTTTTGATCGTAGTACCGGTGAAACTCGCGCAAGGATTCGATCAGCATGTAGTTGATCGGCATCCACACCGGCCCGCGCCAGTTGGAGTTGCCGCCATACAGCCGCGACTCCGATTCCCCCGCTTCGTATCGGGCACACAACCGGTCGGCACCGATCTGCAAGCCAAAGGCCTGCTGCGAGAAGGCTTTGGACAGAGAACGAACACCAAACGCCGAGAGGAATTCCGCCTCATCGAGCATGCGCCTGAGCAAGTCCTTGGTGCGCTCGCCCCGTAACAGCGCCAGCAGCATACGGTTGCCTTTTCCCGGTTCGGTCCAGCGCGACACCAGGCTGGCCAGGTCCGGTCGGTGACGCATGAACCCCAGCAGGCGCTCCCTCAATCCCGGCAAGCCCTCATGCTCGTGCTGCTCCAGCACCTGCACGGCGAACAGCGGCATCAAACCGACGATGGAACGCAGGCGCAGCGGTTCGTTGACGCCATCGGGGCGATGCATCACGTCGTAGAAGAACCGGTCCTGCTCGTCCCACAGGCCTTCGGCTTCAGAGTCGACTTTATTGATCGCCCCGGCGATGTAGAGAAAGTGCTCGAAAAACTTCACCGCGATGTCGACATACACGCTGTTGCGCTTGGCCAGCTCCAGGGCGATGCGCATCAGATCCAGCGCATAGGCGGCGACCCAGGCCGTGCCGTCGGCCTGATCGAGCTGATAGCCGGGAGGCAACGCGGCCGAGCGGTCGAACAGTGCGATGTTATCCAGGCCGAGGAAGCCGCCCTGGAACAGGTTGCGGCCCTCGGCATCCTTGCGGTTGACCCACCAGGAAAAATTCAGCAGCAGTTTATGGAAAATCCGCTCGAGGAAATCCATGTCCCCTGCCCCGGTCAACTGTTTTTCCTGCTGATACACCCGCCAGCAGGCCCAGGCATGCACCGGCGGATTGGCATCGTCGAAGCGCCATTCATAAGCCGGCAACTGGCCGTTGGGGTGCATGAAACGATCCTTGACCAGCAGTAAAAGCTGATGCTTGGCGAACCCCGGGTCGATCAGCGCGAAGGCCACCGCCTGAAAGCCCAGGTCCCATGAGGCGTACCACGGGTATTCCCAGGTGTCGGGCATGGACACGATGTCGACATTCGACAGGTGCCGCCAATGGCTGTTGCGAAGATGCGCGCGCCCGGCCGGCGGCGCGGGTTGCGCCGGATCGCCGTCGAGCCATTGATTGACGTCGAAGTAATACAGCTGTTTGGACCACAGCAACCCGGCCAGTGCCTGACGTTGAACATTGCGCGCATCCGGGTCGTCGATGCGCTGTTGCAGCGCTGCGTAAAAGTCGTCGGCCTCGGCGCGTCGACGCTTGAACAACGCCTCTGCATTGACTTTGGTGGCGCCCAACGGGGCGAAACGCAGATAAACGCTGCGACGCTGCCCCCCCTCGAATGCCAGCACGAAATGCGCCGCCACCCGCGTTCCGGCATCACGGCGGATCGCATCGTTGTCGCCACCGACCAGGAAATCGTTGATGCCGTCCTTGAACGGGCCATCGGCCGCCACGCCATCGAGTTTCGGGAAGTTGCTCTGGTTCTCGCAGAACAGCCACTGGCAGTCCTCCTCGCCCCAGGCAGTGACCTGTCGATCCGCCACCTGCGGGTGCCAGGCCAGTATTTGCCCGGCCGAAAGCGTCAGGCCGGGCTTCTCGGCATCGGCCGACCAGCTCCAGGTGTTGCGCGCCCAGAGCTGTGGCAGCACGTGCAGGCGCGCCGGTTGATCGGCGCGGTTGTGCACCGTGATGCGCATGAAGAGGTCATCGGGGGTATGTTTGGCGTACTCCACCGTGACATCGAAATACCGGGCGTCCTCGAACACCCCGGTGTCGAGGATTTCGTATTCACCATCGGCCAGACCACGGCGGGCGTTTTCGGCGATCAGGTCGGCGTAGGGAAACTCCGCCTGAGGGTATTTGTAGAGCATGCGCATGTAGGCATGGCTCGGCACGCCGTCGAGGTAGAAATACAATTCCTTGACGTCTTCGCCATGATTGCCCTCGGCGTTGTCCAGGCCGAACAGCCGCTCCTTGAGAATCGGGTCGCGCTCGTTCCACAGCCCCAGGCCCAGGCACCAGTGCTGGGCCTTGTCGGAAAATCCCGCCAACCCGTCCTCCCCCCAGCGATAGGCGCGGCTGCGGGCATGGTCGTGGGGAAAATAGCGCCAGGCATCGCCATCGGCACTGTAGTCCTCGCGCACCGTGCCCCACTGGCGCTCACTCAGATAGGGGCCCCATTCGCGCCAGGCATCGGCTTCGCTGCCCTGCAGGCGTTGGCCTTCGACAGTGCCATGGATGTTCGCAGCAGATTGGGCGGTCATGGTCAGTCCATCAAGCCAGAGACGGTTGCATTGTAGGCTGCGACAGGAGTGGTATCCGAGGGTGTCGTCTGCTCTTACAATGCCAGCACTCCCCGACCTGGCCCGCCCATGGACATCGACCTCGCCCGCACCTTCCTGGAAATCGTCCGCCACGGCAGCCTTGCCGCAGCGGCGGAAAAACTCCATGTCACCCAGACCGCGATCACCGCGCGGGTCCAGAAGCTCGAGAGCCAGTTGGGCAGCACCCTGTTCGTGCGCAATCGTGCCGGTGCCCGCCTGACGCCCAACGGCGAGGCCTTCGTGGTGTATGCCAATCAACTGGTGCAAACCTGGGAGGCGGCGCGGCGCGACTTGCCGCTGCCCGAGGGCTATCACGACGTCCTGCACATCGGCGGCGAAGTCAGCCTGTGCAATCCGTTGATGCTCGGTTGGGCCGCCGAACTGCGGGAAAAAATCCCCAGCCATGCCCTGCGCATGGAGATCCGCGACGGTGAAAACCTGCTGCGCCAACTGGAACTGGGGGTGCTGGACGCGGCCCTGGTCTATCAGCCCGAATACTGGCCGCGCCTGCAAGTCGAGCAGGTACTGGAGGAAAAACTGGTGCAGGTCCGCCTGCCCGGGCGTGCCGATCCTTACGTGTACATCGACTGGGGCCAGGATTTCCGTCGCCAGCACGACGCTGCGCTGCCGGAGAAAGCCAAGGCGCCGCTCAGCTTCAATCTCGGCCCGCTGGGTCTGCAATACATTCTGGAGAATGGCGGCAGCGGCTATTTCCGCACCCGCGTGGTGCAGAGTTATCTGGAAAGCGGCGTACTGGAACCCGTGCCCAGGGCGCCGGAATTCAGTTATCCGACCTACCTGGTCTACTCCCGCGACCGGGACTCGCCCGTCCTGCAACGCGCCTTCGACCTGTTGCGCCAGGTCATCCGCGACGATGACGACTGGTCGCAACGCTGGGACCCGCTGACCTGAGGCCGGTTTGCACCGGATCATGGCCGTTGTGCCCTCAAGGTTTGGCCGGCCTGTCTTGCGCCATCGACTAATCTGCTGGAGATAACAAAAACGACAGGTGATTGCAGTGAGGCAGACCACCGAAGCATTCCGCAGCCGCTACCGCGCCAACATTCATCCCCTCTACAACCCCTGGCTGCACGGCACCTTCGTGCTGCTGTTCGGCATGGCGGCCATCGCCGCGTTCTGGAGCAGTGTGCATCAGGTGCAACCGCTGCAGTGGCTGGCGGTCCCACTGACGTTGTTGTCATTCAATTCAGGCGTGTACATGGTGCATCGGCACCTGGGCCATCACAAAAAGGCCTTTGCGCGGATGTTCCATGCCCGGCACGCCGGCGATCATCACAGTTTTTTCGCACCAGGCAACATGGCCTTTGACAGTGCGCGCGACTGGCGGGTGATCCTGTTTCCGGCCTGGCTGATCGTGTTGCACACGCTGGTGATCAGTGTGCCGGTCTGGTGGCTGATCGCCCGGTTCGACGCCAATGTCGCCGGCCTGGTGGGTGGCTGTCTGGTCCTGGGTTACCTGGTCTATGAGGTGTTCCATGCCTGTGAGCACTTGCCGGCGCACAACCCGCTGACACGCCTGCCATGGATCCGCCAGATGCGGCGCCTGCATGAATTGCATCACCGTCGCGAGATGATGCAGGAGCGCAATTTCAATATCGTTTTTCCGTTGATGGATTACCTGTTCGGCACCCTCTACTGGGAACCGGAGCAGCCTACCCCGTACCTGACGAGAACGCCCATGACCCGCCTGCAGCATCAGATCGAAATCCCTGGCGACCCTGTCGCCGTGCTTGCCTACGCCAGCACCGTGACCCGTTGGCCCGAATGGCACCCCTCCTCGCTCAAGATCAATGGGCAGAAGGGTCCGTTGCATGCCGGTGCGCGGTTCGACGAGGACATTCGCGCGGGCGGGCGCGACGGGCATCTGAACTGGATGGTCGACGAGTACCTGCCGGGGCGACGCTGGGTCGCCCAGGCCCAGGGCGATCATGGCCTGTCGCTGGTGCTGACTTACGAGTGTGACGCCCAAGGCGACGGCACGCGATTCGTGCGCACCCTCGAGTACCGTTTCAGCAGTCTGGGATTGCGCATTGCCAACTGGCTGTTACTGAGGCGCCGGATCGATCGCGAGTCGGCCGAATCGATGCTGGCCTTGCGTGAAATGGCGCAAAAATACCTGGCACAGTCAGGAGTCAATGTGTGAGGAGAATGATCAGGTTTCGCCATGCCGCGTTGCTGTTGATCGTGATCATCAGCGCTTTCCTGCTGCTGATGCCGACCAAGGTGCGACCGGTGGCCTGGACGCCGCCACCCGCACCTTCTCTGACCGCGGGCGTGTATGCCGAAAACCAACGCCTCAAGGACATGGAGCGAGTTGGTGCGGCAAACATCGACGGCCCCGAAGCCTTGCTGCTGGAAGGCGATGCGCTGATCACCGGCCTGCATGACGGCCGGGTGATCCGCACCAGCCTCGATGGCAAGGTCACCCAGGTCTTGGCCGACACCGGTGGCCGCCCGCTGGGCCTGGCCCGCCATCCCAACGGCTTGCTGGTGATCGCCGATGCCACCAAGGGTTTGCTGTCGCTCGATGCTCAGGGCCGTCTGGCGGCATTGACCACCACCGCCAATGGCGTGCCTTTGGGTTTCACCGACGACGTAGCCATCGACAAGCCCGGGCACTTCGCCTATTTCAGCGATGCCACGAGCCGCTTTGGCTACGGCAAGGATGGCGAGGCGATCATCGAGCATGGCGGCGACGGGCGCCTGTTGCGCTATGACTTCCAGACCGGAAAAACCTCGGTGCTGCTCGACAGGCTGGAGTTCGCCAACGGGGTCGCCCTGGGGCCGGACGACGCCTTTGTGCTGGTCAACGAAACCGGCGCCTATCGCATCAGCCGTTACTGGCTGACCGGGCCCAGGGCCGGCACCCACGACCTGTTCATCGACAACCTGCCGGGGCTGCCGGACAACCTGTCGTTCAACGGCCGCGAGCGTTTCTGGGTGGCGCTCTACGCACCGCGCAACGCGCTGCTCGATGCGACGGCGGAACATCCTTTCATCCGCAAGATGATCACCCGGGCCATGACCGTGCTGCCCAAGCCCGTGGAGAAGCGCGCCTTCGCTCTGGGGCTGGACATGGACGGCAAGGTGATCGCCAATCTGCAGGACAGCAGCAGCGGCAACTATTCGCCGATCACCACCGTGCGCGAGTATGGGGACTGGCTGTATTTCGGCTCGTTGAAGGCCCGGAACATGGTGCGATTGCCGTTGAGCACTGCACTCCAATAAACCCCGACACACCCATGTGGGAGCGGGCTTGCTCGCGAAAGCGGTGTGTCAGCCAATGGATAGTCAGCTGGGATACCGCCATCGCGAGCAAGCTCGGCTCCTACAGGTTTGGGGTGTCCTCGTCTTCCGGGGTGGGGTCGAGCCCTGGTTCTTCTTCGGGGTAGGTGGTGGTG